>Ga0209503_10001469_pt1 | contig 12106 bp, 10 predicted proteins | sample SouAtlMetagenome_2_FD_187448 | JGI IMG/M metagenome (GOLD analysis project Ga0209503, IMG submission 187448) | Marine eukaryotic phytoplankton communities from Atlantic Ocean - South Atlantic ANT15 Metagenome (SPAdes) (version 2) | ecosystem: Environmental > Aquatic > Marine > Oceanic | place...
TCATGGCGTTAATTAAATTTACCAGCACCGCTGCGGATTACAACTGGAGGCTCTTGGCAAGCATCAACAACCGTTGATGGAATGTTGCCACCAAAGCCACTGTCAATTACAATATCTACTTGAGAACGCCAATCCTCAAAAATAACATCTGGATCCGTTGTGTATTCAATGATGGCATCTTCATCGTGAATAGAGGTGGTAAGGATGGGATTTCCAAGTTGTTTTACAATTTCCAAAACAACGGCGTGTTTAGGAATGCGAACCCCTACAGTTTTACGTTTTTTGAAAGGTCTGGGCAGTGCTTTGTTACTCGGTAAAATAAAGGTATAAGGCCCTGGCAAATATTTTTTCAATAATTTGAATGTTGTACTGCTTAATTGTGCGGTATATGTACTGAGATCACTTAAATCATGGCAGATAAATGCCAGATTAGCACGTTCCAGTTTTTCACCTTTTAACTGCGCCAAATATTGCATAGCTTTAAGGTTTTTAACATCACAACCCAAGGCATAAACCGTATCGGTAGGGTAGATGACCAGCCCACCATTTTTAAGTGACTTAACCACTTTTTCAATGGCTCTTGGATGTGGATTTTCCGGGTATATTTTTATCAATTCAGCCATCTCAAGATATGATTTCAAGTTTCGCAAAACGCAATAATAACTTTTTGACCCCTACTGCTTTAAATTTAATCTCCGCTTTTAAATCTGCGCCTTTGCCTTCAATTTTAAGGACCTCTCCATTGCCAAACCGTTGGTGGTTAACAATATTACCTACAACAAGTTTGGAATCAAACAGGTTGGAATTATTAGAAGATTTCGTTAGCTTTTTGAGATGTTTTGGAGGCGGTGTCACTTTGGGGGTTGTTTTTGGTTTTGCTTTTGCGTAAGAAGGTTTTTTGTAACGAATTTGATGGGGTTCTACATCCCCAAAAATATCGGCACTGAGCATTGGATTGAAACGTTTTTCTTCATTTGGTGTGGTGTTTTCTATGTAGTCTTCATCAATTTCTTCAATAAAGCGACTGGGTTCTGCATCGATGAGTTTTCCCCAACGGTATCTAGTTAGAGCATAGGTCAAATACACTTGTTTTTCAGCTCTGGTAACCGCTACATAGAACAGGCGCCTTTCTTCTTCTAGCTCGGCGCGGGTATTCATACTCATGGCACTTGGGAATAAATCTTCCTCTAGTCCAACAATATAAACATAGGGGAATTCCAAGCCTTTAGCCAAATGAATGGTCATCAAGGCTACCTTGTCGCTTTCGTTTCCTTTGTCGTTGTCTAAATCAGTTGCGAGCGCCACATCCTCCAAAAACTCCGCTAACGCCCCAGAAGAATCGGCAAGTTCTTGTTGTCCCTCTACAAAATCTTTAATCCCATTCAGCAATTCCTCTACATTTTCCATTCGCACAATGCCCTCCGGAGTGCCATCCTTTTTATATTCTTGGATCAAACCAGTAACTCTGCAAACATGTTCGGTCAAGTCAAAGGCATTGGCCGTTTGGTTCATGACCTGAAAACTTTCTATCATCGTACAAAAATTGGACAATTTTGTTTTGGTGCCAGAATTGAGATTTATTTGAATGCTGTGAATATTTTTTAGAACTTCAAAAATAGATGTGTTTCCCGCGTTTGCGCTGACTATCAGTTTATCTAAAGTTGTTTGTCCAATGCCACGTCCAGGAAAGTTAATGATGCGTTTTAAAGCTTCTTCATCGGCTGGATTGACAATCAATCTTAGGTAGGAGAGTACGTCTTTAATTTCCTTACGTTGGTAAAATGAAAGCCCGCCATAAATTCTGTAATCAATACCACGTTTTCTTAGGGCATCTTCAATGGCCCTGGATTGCGCATTGGTTCTGTAGAGTACTGCAAAATCACCATTTTTTGCCTGCTGATTCATTTTATTTTCAAAAATTGAACTGGCAACATAACGTCCCTCATCACCATCTGTTAAAGATCGATTAACCACAATGCGATTGCCTTCTTCATTGGCGGTCCATACGACTTTGTCTAGCTTGGTTTGATTTTTATCAATGATGGAGTTAGCAGCATTTACAATGTTTTTAGTGGAACGGTAATTTTGTTCTAAGCGGTATAATTTTACATCTTCATAGTCGCGTTGAAAATTTAAAATATTATTGATATTGGCTCCACGAAAGGCATAAATACTTTGTGCATCATCGCCAACAACACAAATATTTTGAAAGCGGTCGGCAAGGGCTCGTACTATGAGGTATTGGGAGTGGTTGGTGTCTTGGTATTCGTCCACTAAAATATAACGAAATCGTTGCTGGTATTTTGCCAATACATCTGGGAATCTTGTCAAAAGCTCATTTGTCTTGAGTAATAAATCATCAAAATCCATGGCACACGCTTTGAAACAACGGTCAACATAGGCGCTGTAAATGTCTCCAAGTTTGGGCCGTTTGGCCATGGTATCTGCCTCTATCAATTCAGGGTTTTGAAAATAGGCTCTGACAGTAATGAGACTATTTTTATAGGATGAAATACGACTGTAAATTTGTTTGTATTTATAAACGTCTTTATCCAAATTCATTTCCTTGATTATAGAAGCAATGAGCCGTTGCGAATCTTGAGTGTCGTAAATCGTAAAGTTTGAAGGATAGCCCAATCGATCTGCTTCAAAGCGCAGTATTTTAGCAAAAACAGAGTGGAAGGTGCCCATCCATAAGTTTTTCGCTTCGCTTTCCCCAACAATTGCTGCAATTCGTGATTTCATCTCTCTTGCTGCTTTGTTGGTAAAGGTCAAAGCCAAAATATTAAAAGGATCCACGTCTTGACTCATGAGGTAAGCAATTCTGTAGGTTAAAACGCGGGTCTTTCCTGAGCCTGCACCTGCAATGACAATCATGGCGCCCTCTTTTTGCAGAGTGGGTGCCAACTGTGCCTCGTTAAGCTGGTCTAAATAAGCCTTCAAATAAACTGTTTTTTTGAATGTGTGAAATTAAGTAATGTAATTCGGTTTTATATGCAGTTTAACGAATAATTATAAACAATTATAAGAATGATTTATCGCCCATCTACTTCTTTAAACATGGAAGGCATTTACAGCAATTAAAGAATTTTAAAACGATCTTTTTATCAGTGTGGTAAGTTCGCTTTAAAATCATTAATTTAGTAGGCAATAATTCAATACAAAAGTTATGGGTGATGAAATTTTAGGACTTCTCATTTACTGCATTCCAGCACTTGTTACAGGTGCGATTGCATTTTTATTTTTTAGAGAACATACAGACAACGAAAATAGCCGTAGAAATTTCGTTTTAACCCAATCTTTACAAAAAGAGGTCATGCCGGTGCGGTTACAAGCCTATGAGCGACTGGCTTTATTTTTAGAGCGCATTGCAGCCCACCACCTTTTAAAGCGTGTGGATCCTATTGTAAATGAAACACAAGCTTATAAAGACTTGCTGATTTCAACTATTGAACAAGAATATACGCATAATTTATCGCAACAAATTTATGTTTCAGATCCTTGCTGGCGCATGATTTCAGCGGCAAAAAACAGTTGTATTCAAATTATATTAGGCTGTGATGATGAGACTGTTGAATCGGCCCAAGCGTTGCGCCCATTGCTGTTGACAGCGCTTTCCAATTGTAAAGTTACACCAGAGATGGCATTGGTTTTTCTAAAGGAAGAAGTTTCAATTTTTTTGAAATAATCTCACATGACCGATGCTGTCCTCCAAACATCCATCGATTATCTAAAAGGCGTAGGGCCTAACCGCGCGTCTTTGCTGCGATCAGAATTGGGCATTCACACCTATCAAGATTTGTTGCATTTGTTCCCAAATCGTTATATCGATCGGACTCAATTTTACAACATCAACAGTTTGCAGCGCAACAATTCTGAAGTTCAAATTGTTGGTCAAATCACTGGCTTTAAAGAAATCCAACAGAAGCGTGGCAAGCGTCTGGTAGCCACTTTTAAAGATGAAACAGCTCAGATGGAATTGGTTTGGTTTCGCGGTCATAAATGGATTCGCGAAAACTTAAAAATAAACGCAACTTATGTTGTGTTTGGTAAGGTTAATTGGTTCAACGGTACTTTCAGTATGCCACATCCAGACATGGAGTTAAAATCGGAATTTGACAAAGGATTAAGAACCGCCATTCAGCCGCTCTATCCCTCCACCGAAACTTTGGGTAATCGTGGAATCTCCAATCGTGTCATATGTAAGTTGATGGAACAATTATTTCTTCAATTCAATGGAAAATTTGAAGAATCGCTCTCTGAACCACTTCTGAACAAATATAAAATGATTTCTAAAAATGAAGCACTTTTAAACATTCATTTCCCCAAAAATCAAAATCTATTGGCCAAGGCGCAATTCCGGCTAAAATTTGAAGAATTGTTTTTTATTCAATTGCAGTTGATCTATAAAAATTTAGTCCATAAAGCAAAGATCAAAGGTTTTGTATTTGAAGCTGTGGGTGCCAATTTTAATACATTCTACAGTAACCACTTGCCATTTGAATTGACTCGGGCTCAAAAACGCGTCATCAAAGAAATTCGCGCCGATATGGGTAGCAATGCACAAATGAACCGATTATTGCAAGGGGATGTGGGTTCTGGGAAAACCATTGTAGCTTTTATGGCGATGCTAATTGCCATTGACAATGGCTTTCAAGCGACAATGATGGCCCCAACAGAGATTTTAGCCATTCAACATTACACAGGGCTTAAAACACTTTGTGATGCCATTGGAATTCAGGTATCCTTACTAACGGGATCTTCTAAGACCGTTGAAAGAAAACAAATTCACAGCCAGCTTGAGGACGGAAGTTTGCATATTTTGGTGGGTACCCATGCCGTTTTGGAAGATAAGGTGAAGTTTAAAAATTTAGGATTGGCCATCATTGATGAACAACACCGCTTTGGCGTGGCACAACGCAGTAAGCTTTGGCGTAAAAACACCTCACCACCTCATATTTTGGTCATGACTGCAACCCCCATTCCAAGAACCTTGGCGATGTCTGTTTATGGTGATTTGGACATTTCAATCATTGATGAATTACCACCTGGAAGAAAACCCATTAAAACAGTTCATCGTTATGACAGCAACCGGCTCAAGGTATTTCGTTTTATAAAAGATGAAATACAAAAAGGCCGCCAGATTTACATTGTCTATCCACTCATAAACGAAAGTCAAAAATTAGATTTCAAAGATTTAATGGATGGTTATGAAAGTATTTCCAGAGAATTTCCAATGCCAGCGTATCAAATATCCATTGTTCATGGACAAATGAAGGCTGCGGATAAGGATTATGAAATGCAGCGTTTTGTCAATGGAGAAACACAAATAATGGTAGCCACAACTGTTATTGAAGTTGGTGTCAATGTCCCTAATGCTTCTGTTATGGTTATTGAAAGTGCCGAGCGTTTTGGGCTCTCTCAATTACACCAATTGCGTGGTAGGGTAGGCCGTGGTGCGGAACAAAGCTATTGTATTTTGATGACAGGCTCCAAGCTTGGCAATGATAGTAAAACTCGAATGGCAACCATGGTAGCTTCTAATGATGGTTTTGAGATTGCAGAGGTGGATTTAAAACTTCGAGGACCAGGCGATTTAATGGGAACCCAGCAAAGTGGTGTTTTGAGGCTAAAAATTGCCAATATCATTCAAGACAAAGCACTTTTAGGCATTGCGCGAGAATCGGCTAAAAATATTTTAAAAGAAGATCCAAAATTGATTTCGCCAAAGAACCGTCCCATTAATGCCACTTATATGGCCATGGGAACTTATAAAAATATTTGGAACTATATCAGTTGAAATTTTCAATGAATTTTTCAGAGCGTTGCATTAAAGTCTTAAAAACGACTCTAAAATCGGCTTCAAACGCTTCGTAATGCTCCATAAGTTCGTAGGTTGCTTTATCCATCCCTGACTTGTTTTTTGTGCGTCTATTCATACCGGTTAAAGTATCGGCAATTCCTTCTAAATACTGGTAATTATACAACCAATTATTTTGTACCATATATGGTAACATATATTGTATTTGCGGCGTTAGAAGTGTGTGACTTTCTTTAAAAAGTTGGTAATTCTTATTTGCAAATTCTTCCAAACTTATTGTCGCATAATCATCCCAGTTTTTGGCCAAAAAATGGTCATAGAAAATATCTACAATAATGCCTGAATAATGCCCATAATTTGCATGCAAACGTCTGGTGCTGTTTCTAAAACTGGGATGCGCATCCGTTGTACTGTCAATATGCCGGTGCAATAAAATTCCTTTTTGAATCTGTTTTGGATACTTCTTATATTGGTTTCCTTTGATACTGTCTGCCATAAAGTTGCCGAGAATCACTTGGGGTTCTTTGCCAGAAAGGTAAATGTGTGCGAGGTAGTTCATAAATCTAAATTATGAATACTATTTTATTAATGTAGAATTGAAATCTTATATTTACACAAAATTTTTAAAATGACCCTAATTAAATCAATCTCTGGAATTCGTGGCACTATTGGTGGCAATGTAGGAGACAATTTAACGCCCATAGATGTTGTGAAATTTGCTGCGGCCTATGGGATGTGGATTAAGGAGCAACGCAACAAAAACAATTATTCTGTAGTGATTGGAAGAGATGCAAGAATATCTGGAGAAATGATTCAAAACTTAGTCATCAATACGCTTATTGGAATGGGAATTGATGTGGTTAATTTAAATTTATCTACCACGCCAACTGTTGAAATTGCAGTGCCAATGGAACATGCGGATGGCGGAATTATTTTAACCGCTAGTCACAATCCAAAACATTGGAATGCCCTAAAGTTGTTGGATGCAAATGGGGAGTTTTTAAACGCCAAACACAGTCAACGTGTTTTAGATTTGGCCGCCTCAGAAAATATTGCTTTTTCAGATGTTGATTCACTTGGAAAGATGACTGTAAATGCTGCTTATTTTGATTTACATATTGATGCGGTATTAGATTTAGATTTGGTGAATATTGAAGCTATACGCAAAAGCCGATTTAAAGTGGTTGTAGACGGCGTTAATTCTACGGGGGGTATCGTTGTACCAATGTTATTAGAACGCTTAGGTGTAACGCCCATTAATTTGCATTGCACCCCTGATGGCCATTTTCCACATAATCCTGAACCTTTAAAACAACATTTGACAGATTTATCTGAAAAAGTTTTGAGTACGGGTGCCGATTTCGGAATTGCGGTTGACCCCGATGTCGACCGTTTGGCTTTTATGGATGAAAAAGGGGAGCTTTTTGGAGAGGAATATACTTTAGTGGCTTGTGCCGATTATGTTTTGGGTCACACAAAGGGAAATACAGTGAGTAATTTAAGTTCAACAAGGGCTTTGCGTGATGTTACAGTTAAACACGGTGGAACCTACACAGCCAGCGCTGTTGGAGAGGTCAATGTTGTTGCGGCTATGAAGGCTAATAAGGCCATCATTGGCGGTGAGGGTAATGGCGGTATCATTCTTCCAGAATTTCATTACGGTCGTGACGCCCTGGTTGGTATTGCCTTATTTTTAAGCCTCTTGGCAGAGAAACAAATGTCGGTAAGTGCTCTAAAAAAGACATATCCTTTGTATTTTATGAGTAAAAAGAAAATTGACTTGAACCCCAATATTGATGTAGATGCTTTGTTATCTGCTACGGAAAAATCCTATCAAAATGAGCCGCTAACAACGGTTGATGGTGTAAAAATTGACTTTGTAAATTCTTGGGTGCACCTTCGAAAAAGTAATACAGAACCCATTATTAGAATTTATACAGAGGCCCCAACTCAACAACAAGCCGACGCCTTGGCAGAGCGCTTTATTTCCGAACTTAAAGCTTTATCTTAAAAATTATTCTTTGCGGTGTTTCCAGCGTTTGTGGGTCCACAAGTAGTACTCCGGGGCTTCATAAATTTGCTTTTCAACAAGTTTTGTAAACTGATCTGTAATCTCATAGTCGTCAAAGTCTTTGGGGGATTCAGTTAGCGTCTGAAACGTGGTTTCGTAAAACCCACGTTTTACACGTTTGACAGAAAAAAAAACAACAGTAAGGTCTAATTTTTTGGATAGCATTTCAGCGCCTGTATACATGGGGACTTCAATTCCCATAAACGCATTCCAATGAAAAGCTTTGTGTTTTTTTGGACTTTGATCGGCTACAAAGCCATTGATCGTTAACAACCCTTTTTCCTTATTTTCAGTTAAGACTTTTACGGCTTCTTTAGTTGTTATCAAATAGGAATCATAGCGTGCCCTAATTTTGCGAACCATGGCATCAAAATACTTGTTATTTAGACGCTTGTAGATCGCAAAGGTTTTATGGCTGGTATAGGCTTGAAGTATAAAGATCCACTCCCAGCTTCCATAATGGGCACACATCATGGCAATGCTTTTATTGCGTTTTTCTAGGTCTTGAACTAGTTCAATATTGGTAAATTTAAATCGTTCTTTCATATCTGAAAAACGAATGTTCATAGATTTAATGGCCTCCAATATCATATCACAAAGGTGGTGGTAAAACTTTTTTGCAATGCGTTTGCGTTCGGCATCTGATTTGTTTGGAAACACCAATTTTAAATTGGCCATAACCGTTTGTTTGCGATAACCAAATATCCGATATAAAAATACATATATGACATCCGATAGCGCATACAAGAGCCGAAAAGGCAGTAAAGAAACCACCCATAAAAAAGGATAAATGAGAACAAAGGACAGCAATTGCATAAATTAAGCTTAATTTTACAGCACAAAGATACTTTATTTAGACGAATTAACATCTCTTATCTATGCACCCACATCTGCTTATTATTATCATTACAAATATTTTAATTTCTATGCGGGGGTTTAAGGACGCTGCTTTTTTTGACCGCTATAAATTTAACATAAAAGCCCTTCAAAATGGAGATTTCAAACGTGCTTTAATCTCTGGATTTCTTCATGTCGACCTTCAGCACCTTCTTTTCAATATGTTGACGCTCTATTTTTTTGCAGAAATTGTTATTTATGAATTGGGAGTTGTAAGTTTTTATTTTGTGTACTTAACCTCCCTCATTGCAGGTAATTTACTGTCTTTTTACTTTCATCAAAGGGAACCCTATTATACAGCGGTTGGGGCTAGTGGTGCAGTGACTGGCATTGTGTATGCGTCTATTTTGCTTAATCCTGGTATGAAAATGTTTATTTATTTTATTCCCATTCCGATTCCATCCTATCTCATTGGAGTGGGCTATTTGTTATTCTCTATTTATGGCATGAAAACAAAATTGGGTAATATAGGCCATGACGCACATTTTGGAGGGGCTGTCGGCGGCTATATCATCACCTTAATTTTAGCACCTTGGATCTTGGAATACCATATGTGGATGGTGCTGCTTTTGGCAGCGCCCATTTTCTTATTAATGTTTTTAAAGTGGAATGGTAAACTTTAATTCTCTAAAAGTTCGGCAATTTTAGTCTCCAATGCAGCGCCTCGAAGTTTGGTCGCTAAAACTATGCCTTTTTCATCAAGAATATAAGTCGCTGGAATTGAAGAGACATTGTAAAGCTGAGCCAATGGGTCTTGCCAGAATTTTAAATTGGACACATTGTACCAGTTAAGTTGGTCTTTTTCAATCGCTTCAACCCAACGTTGCTTCTGGTTATTTCGATCTAAGGATACACTGATAATCTCTAAACCCTTAGCGTGGTATTGGTCGTAAATTTTGACAAAGTTTGGATTTTCAATGCGGCATGGACGACACCAAGAGGCCCAAAAATCGAGGATGGTCACTTTTCCAAGTATTTTGCTAAGCGTAATCATTTCACCTTCTGGGTTGGGTGCTGTAAAATCTGGCGCTTTAACCCCAACTTTGACCTCAAAAGTATTTAGTGCAGTATTGATTTTAGCCTTGATCTTTTGCGCCATTATAGTATTTGTAGACTTATTTAACAATGCCTGGGGCATCAGCTCAAATACCTCTAAAGCCATTTTGGCATCAAAGCCTTTTTGTCCAATAATACCATCCAATAACATCAATGAAAAATCAGAATCTGGATTTTGTTTTAAAAAATTGAGTCCAAAGTTTTTTAATTCTAATCTTAAAACTGTGTTGCTTTCCTGAATTTTCCTAACGGCATCGGCATTGCCTTGTGAAAGTACATATGCTTGACGTAAACTATTCACTTTTTCAACCAAGGCTTGATATCCATTTTTGTAGTTATTAAAAATGATATTGTTATTTCCACCACGAACATCTGATTTATAGATGCTGTCTTTGTAGATAGTCACTTCAATTTGTTCGGGCTCAAGCACCAGTGCCGTTTGCCCTACAATCCCATCAATGGTTAAAATACGCATTTCAGCCCCTTTAATATTGCCTTTGAATTCAAAGGCTTCATTGGCAACTATGGCTGTATCAGTAGCGCTTCCTTTCTGGCCATTTTCACTGGTTTTTAAATAAACGCGAATCCCATTGAAAACGCCTTTAGCTTCACCGCTTATGATAAATTCGTTTTCAGAAGCTGTGTTGGATTCACATGCTGAAAAGAGACACAATACAACCGCAGCAAAAAAAAGAGAAGATCTAAACATGGATTAATTTTTCGTAAAAATAAATAAAATTTGACAATCTTATGATTTGAGAGAATATTAATACTTTTGTAAAAAAATAAGAAATGCAGCATCAAGACACGATCATTGCTCTGGCCACACCAACGGGTACTGGCGCCATTTCAGTTATAAGGGTGTCTGGGCCTAAGGCCATTGGCATTTCAGAAGACTTGTTTAAATCTATTCATAATAAAAAACTAACTGCGCAGCCCACACACAGCATTCATTTAGGACATATTGTTGATGGTAGCAGGATTTTAGACGAAGTTTTAATAAGTTTGTTTAAAAACCCACAATCCTATACTGGCGAAGATGTAGTTGAAATATCTTGTCATGGCAGCCATTATGTTCAAAACGAAATTTTGCAATTGTTCATTCGTAAGGGATGTCGCGCTGCGACACCTGGAGAGTTTACTTTGCGGGCTTTTTTACAAGGAAAAATGGATTTAAGCCAAGCGGAAGCCGTGGCCGATCTCATTGCCAGTGACAGCGCTGCGGCCCATCAAATTGCCTTGCAGCAAATGCGTGGTGGTTTTAGTTCTGAAATTAAAGCTTTGCGGGCCGAACTGCTCAATTTTGCATCACTTATTGAGTTAGAATTGGATTTCTCTGAAGAAGATGTGGCCTTTGCAGACCGCCAGCAATTTGAAGCGCTTTTGAAGCGCATTACGGATATCCTGAAATACCTTATGGATTCTTTTTCAACGGGAAATGTCATAAAAAATGGGGTGCCAATATCCATTGTTGGGGCACCAAACGTTGGAAAATCTACACTTTTAAATGCACTATTAAATGAAGACAAGGCTATTGTAAGTAATATTGCAGGCACCACCAGAGATGCTATTGAGGACGAATTGATCATTGAAGGGGTTAAATTCCGCTTTATTGACACAGCAGGTATCCGCCAAACGGATGATACCGTTGAATCTATTGGAATTCAAAAAACTTTTGAGAAAATGGCCCAATCTCAAGTTATTTTACAATTATTAGATGCTTCCAGCATCTCAAAGACAAATAGCGCCGAGCTTTTAAATGCTTTGCAAGTGACCAAAGATAAGTACTCAGATACAGAATGTTTGTTGGTTTTAAATAAAATGGATCTTGCCAATGTGGATGAGGTAACAGCATTGTTTTCAAACCTTCAGCCTTTGGAACTCAGTGCCAAAACAGGGGCAGGTGTGGATACACTCAAATCCAAGCTTCTAAATTTGGTGCAAATAGGAAAGTTGCACAACAACGATACTATTATTACCAATGCCCGTCATTACGACGCTTTGGGCGAAGCCTTAAAAAGCATTCAAAACATCCAAGCGGGACTTGATACTGGCCTTTCAGGTGATCTCATGTCCATTGACATTCGTGAGGCTTTGCATCATTTTGGCCGTATTACAGGAGAAATTTCTACAGATGATTTACTGGGTAATATTTTTGCTAATTTTTGTATTGGTAAGTAAAGTACTTTTCTTTTAATTATCTTTTCCTTTCATTTTAACATATAACAGACTGAAATATTAATATTTCTTTGTTCTTCTTT
>Ga0209503_10001480_pt1 | contig 12064 bp, 5 predicted proteins | sample SouAtlMetagenome_2_FD_187448 | JGI IMG/M metagenome (GOLD analysis project Ga0209503, IMG submission 187448) | Marine eukaryotic phytoplankton communities from Atlantic Ocean - South Atlantic ANT15 Metagenome (SPAdes) (version 2) | ecosystem: Environmental > Aquatic > Marine > Oceanic | place...
CCGAACAGCTTCCCATTCCAGGCATGGCCTGGGGAAGTGATAATCGCCGTCTCAAAGATACCAGCTCTCTCTTTGATTGTGACACATATTGTAATCAGTATGATGGACGTCCCTCAATTCCTCAGGACAAGTCTTTCCAGCAATTGATTGGCGAGAAGTTAGATTCCGAAGGAACATCTCCATACCCTGGACCCATTGATTGTTGGAACACGTCCCTTGTTACAAACATGAGCTATGCCTTTAAAGACACATCATTCAACTCTCCTCTGAACTGTTGGGACACTTCTGCTGTCACAGACATGAGTTTTATGTTTTATGCTGCAAGATCATTCAACCAACCAGTGGATTCATGGGACACCTCTGCAGCCACAGACATGAGTGGTATATTTGATGGTGCAACAGCATTCAACCAACCAGTGGATTCATGGGACACTTCTGCTGTCACTGGCATGTTTGGTATGTTTGGATATGCAGAAGTATTCAACCAACCAGTGGATTCATGGGACACTTCTGCTGTCAAAAGTATGGCTTTTACATTTGCAAATGCAAATGCATTCAACCAACCAGTGGATTCATGGGACACTACTGCTGTCACAAATATGCAATCTTTGTTTTTTCGTGCATATGACTTCAACCAACCAGTGGATGCATGGGACACTTCTGCTGTCAACAATATGAGATACATGTTTTGTAATGCAACAGCATTCAACAAACCAGTGGGATCATGGGATACTTCTGCTGTCACCAGAATGGATAACATGTTTGCAAATGCAACAGTATTCAACCAACCAGTGGATACATGGGATACTTCTGCTGTCACTGATATGTATCGCATGTTTTCTAATGCAACAGTATTCAACCAACCAGTTGAATCATGGGACACTTCTGCTGTCACAGACATGAGTTTTATGTTGTACAATGCAAATGCATTCAACCAAGCAGTGGATTCATGGGACACTTCTGCTGTCACAGACATGCAATCTTTGTTTTCTCGTGCATCATCATTCAACCAACCAGTGGATGCATGGGACACTTCTGCTGTCACAAGCATGCAATCTGTGTTTTATAATGCAAAAGCATTCAACCAACCAGTGGATTCATGGGACACTTCTGCTGTCACAAGCATGCAATCTGTGTTTTATCATGCAACAGTATTCAACCAAGCAGTGGATTCATGGGACACTTCTGCAGTCACAGACATGCAATCTTTGTTTTCCTTTGCAACATCATTCAACCAACCAGTGGGATCATGGGACACTTCTGCTGTCTCAAGTATGAATACAATGCTTGCTCATGCAACAGTATTCAACCAAGCAGTGGACTCATGGGACACTTCTGCTGTCACAGACATGTTTGGTATGTTTGGATATGCAAATGCATTCAACCAACCAGTGGATTCATGGGACACTACTGCTGTCACAAACATGCAATCTATGTTTTTTCATGCAGATGAATTCAACCAACCAGTGGGATCATGGGACACTTCTAGGGTCACAGACATGAGTACCATATTTATCTTTGCAGGAGTATTTAACCAACCAGTATCTTCATGGAATACTACTGCTGTCATCAACATGAATGGAATGTTTACACTAGCAAGGGCATTCAACCAACCAGTGGAATCATGGGACACTTCTAGGGTCACAGACATGAGTTTTATGTTTTTTAATGCAACAGTATTCAACCAACCAGTGGATGCGTGGAGCACTTCTGCTGTCACAGACATGAGTGCCATGTTTGAATATGCAGATGCATTCAATCAGTGTATTTCAACTTGGGCAATCAAGACTGGCGACAATGTGCAAACCAATTCAATGTTTTCAGGCAGTGGTTGCCCAGACGATAGTGATCCAAGTCCAACTCTAGGGCCCTGGTGCCAAGGGGCATCTGACATGTGCCTTGTCACTCCCACTGAAAGCCCAAGTATGGCTCCAACCATGGCTCCAACCGGTCGAAGCAAAAAGGGCAAGACCTCCAAGAAGAAAGGTAAAAAGGGTAAGCACGACAAAAAAGGTAAAAAGAGCAAGAAGTCCCAAAAAAGCTCGAGCTCTTCCAGTTATCGGATGTTTTAGGCTACTACTAGAGCTAGTTTTGCAGAATATTGTCCTGATCAATGCCTCTTTTTTAGCGCAACACGGCTGATTCGAGAAAAAAAGCAACCAACGAGACAGCGCAACAGCAGTAGTGGTACGACATTCGAATCCATGTGTTCCTACTGACTTGCATTGTACCTATATTGAATTTGTATAAAAAATGTCTAGAACTACTGTTATTATTGCGAGCTGGTTTTGGTGTTGCGTGTGTGTTCGAAACCATATACAGACCGCAAGGATAGACCGCATGTAAACCATTCGAGTCGTTGCGTTCCTGTTTGCATTGTACCGATATCGAACCGAATTACTATTTGGGGGGGGGCTAGCTGCTGTTCCGTGCGTGCGTGTGTTCGAAACCATAATAGGGACCACAACAGGATACTATAGACCGCATGCATATACATATTGGTTATTGTGCCAGAAACAAATAGTCGTCTTCTCCCACTACCGGAATCGAAAGGTCGGGATTTTGCAAAGGATCTCGGCGATTGCTGTTGTTGTCTGCCGCCGCCCTTTGGTAATACTCGTGCCGAAAGTCTCTTAGCAATTCACGTGCGTCAAAGGGGCTTTCGATGGGAGTAGCAGGAGTACTAGCTGCCAAACCACCACTGCCACTGCTATTTGCCACCAATCCCGAAAACAGGTGGACACCGTTCGGAATACTGCCTCCGCTCCTTTCTGCAGGTTCGAAATCGTTCTGTTCTTGTTGTTCCGAGTTTTCTTGTTGTTGGATATTGTCTTCTTCTTCTTTGTCTTCTTCATTGTCGAAATTGCTGTGAAAGATGCCCTGAATTGATCCGATAATTGCGGCGGGAGCGGATCGAATCGCCGCCGCCTGTTTGGACGAGGCAAATAGTTTTGCGATCGTCACGAGCTTGGATGTCATTATGGTGGTGATACCTTGTCTTGGTACAATACGATTTTGGAAAACGTGCCTTCAGAGATAGAGATAGAGAGATTGAAAAGAGGAGGATATAGCTGTATTCGTTTATGTGTGTGTATGATGTTTGATAGTATTCGTTCTAGAGATGTTTGACACTCTGAAGTTACTCTCTTGCCGTGTACGCTACGACAGCGTGGAAGAAGTTGTTGTTCGTAGTACTGCGTTATAATTTTGTTCGGCACGGTGTGGCAGCAGAAAATATCAAACGTTTCACGACTCAAAAAATTGTCCAATCGGAAAGTAATTTGTAAGAACTATTTAATTTAATTTTCATGATGCATTTCGTAACTGTGGTTGAGAGTAGCGCAAACATTTACTACGTAGAATATTGCTTCTCAACAGGATATACAAAAATAGAAGCGTGTTACTGTCCCAGTTTTATGGGCTAATGCAGACAGGAGAAGGTGATTGCGGTTTTGCAGGGGCTTGACTACTGATTGTCTGGTTCTGAACCTGTCGAGCACTACTACTAGGAATACTCCAAGACTTTCCTCCCGCTCTATCCATTTTATAATATTAATGCAATCAAATGAAAAGTTATTGCACAATGTTTCCGACTGCAGAGATGCACATTTCAGCAAAAGTATTCATCCCTGCAGAAATAATGCGGGATTGTGCGCATTGTTTTGACGATTTTTATTGTTATGCGCCAAAGGCAAATTGCGAGTCCTCGTGGAACCATCCTGTCGCCGCTATCCTCTGCCGTTCCCCCGTGACCTCTAGAACCGAGTGGGGTAAGGTTACCGAATCAAACAAGACTAGGGTTCCCCCGGATGGCGTCACTTTCAAGTTGTTGGAATCCCTTGCAACAGCCGCTTGTAGCTGGTTCGAAGCATTGGCGAATCGTGGGTCCCTGGAGGCCGTGGAAATCTGCTCGAATCTCGAACGGACGTCGGGGGGCAGAAATGCCTTGAAATCAATGGGTTGCGCCGGAACATCAAAGTCGCGATTCGACCAGTATATCCTGCTGCCACCCTCCCGGCACGAGTATAGCGCCGTCGCTCCGCTGTCTCGAAAGGCGTCGAGGTACACAGGCGTGTGGTCGTCCATCCAACCCACCTGGAGATTCCCCTCGTGAGATCCAATCGGTCCACCAACCACTTCACTTCCGTGTGCGCTCCGGGGATGGCACAGAAGAGCTCCTCCCTCGTCTTTGGTCCAGTTGTCGTTCAAATAGACGAGCCAGGTGATGCTTCTCCGGGTTGGATACCTCCACCCCTTGGGGCCCTTGGTTTCCTCGTGGTGTTCGTCCAGATGCCTTCCCAATTTGGCACCAGGCTCGTACCAATTGTACGTGATTTCGTGCCTCCGCTCCTGCCCCACGAGCGTCGGTCGGTCCAGGTCTGTCGCCAGTTGCTTTCGGAGACGGGCCAGCAAATTGTCGAATTCGATTCTCGTTTTGTAATCGCCCAGCTCGGCCACAAACCAGGATTGTTGGCTCCCGTTTCCGATCCCACGAAACGTCTGGCGATCTTGGTTTTGACTGAACCCCTGCTGATCGCTGTTGCCCTTGGCGTAGTTGGACAATCCGTCGGGCCGAAAGGCTCCCTGTTTCTGGAGCTGCTGTGCGTCGGTTCGCATTCGTTCCACCAAATCGTGGGTGAAAAAGTCGGGCAAAACCGCCACACCACCATTAGCAATCTTGTCCACGTCGGTTTGAGAGATCGTTGGCAGACTTGTCGTTGACAGGGCGAAAGCACTTTTCCACGACAAGAGACTGACTACCAAACACAGAAATCGAGGCGATGATGCGAGTCTTTGCATCCTTGTTGTCTATTCTTTGTTTTCGTGTGTACGTCAATTGCAGAGTTGTGTTTCTTGGAATGGTTTCTCTTGGGTGTAGAAGCGGGTAATGTTTTGTCAAATTAGTTGATCTGATTGACTGTTGATTGACTGTTGATAGATAATATTGAACAGGGTTCATCGGTTTCAAAAATTGATCTGCACTTCAACTTCTCCAAAACAAACAACGTAGCATCGCTTACAGTGCTCGATACGCACGACTGAACCAAGTATCGTGGTGGGGAAAAACATTTTTCTCTCCCCGCCCCTTTTCCTTAAACCAAAGAGAAAGGAAAAGAAACGAAGCAGATCTCAGCTCCAAGTAAGGATTACTAAATACTGAAAAGTTAAGAATTGCAGTATTTAATTCTTTGGCAAATGCTAATGATTTATGCGTTTTTCAGATTATCTTGTTTGCTGATATAAAATACCGGATTATATTTATATTATCTTCTCTAGCTTACGGTTCCGTCCGGAATTGGACTCGTGCAAACCCCTGAGCTGGTCATCAGCGGTCGTCCCAAGAATTCGGGAACTCCATATTTCGATGTCACCAGGTGGGGTGCAATCTTTTCAAAGACCTTTTTCTTTCCAATCTTGTTTTCGGCAAAGGGGGCAGCCTCTTCGCTCTCGAAATCAAAGTCGGGAATGGTAATCCGTTCACCAATCTTGGCATCGACGGGAGGACTCACCAGTCGAACATCGGTGTGATCCTCATTGGAAGCGCACAGAACCATGCCGTGGCTGGGAATGCCAACCATCTTTCGGGCCTTGAGGTTGCACAAGACCAATACCAATCGGTCTTGCATGTCTTCTTGCTTCAGGTAGGGCTTGAGACCAGAGGCAACTGTGCGTGGTTCATCCTCTCCAACATCAATTTCTTCGACGTACAATTTATCGGCATCGGGGTGTTCCCAAACCTTGGTAATCTTTCCGACTCGAATATCTAACGCTGTGATAGGAGGTCCCTCGTAATCGTCCTTGGGATCTTTTGTGGCTTCGGATGTTGCGGCACCACTTGACTCTGCTGCGGCAGCAGCTGCCGTGGAAGCATCTGCCTTTTGCGCCTTGTCTTCCTTGGCTTTCGGTTGACGGAATTCTTCGGGAATGCTCTCGCAGAAGGATTTAAGTCTTGCCATGCGATTTGCCAGTGGAACAATTCCTGCTTTTTTGGCATCAATGATATTATTTTCTCCAGTGGCAAGCGTCAGCAATGCGAGTTGCTTCGTGACGTCTTGGCCACTCATTTCACCAGTCAGGGCCAATCGGACGGGATGGAACAAATTCTTTCCCTTGACACCACCCTCCTTGGCCATTTTCTTCATGTGTGCCTGGTAGGTTTGGGTGAATGGGCACTTTTCGTTGGTTCCGTCAATGGCATCTTGGAAGGTTTCCATTGGATTCTCGGAATTTGGCAGAGGAAATTCTCCAGCCTCGAATTCCGTGAGTATCCGTTGGGCTAGATTATAAAAGTTTCCCTTTTCAATCATCTTTTTGGCCTCCTCATCTTTAATGTCACCAAAGGTAGCAGGCAGGTCGTATCCCAAGACCGTCTTGGCATTGATGACGGCATCCTTGGTGGTTTGCATTCGTTCCCGGGCCAGTGCGGTGGTGGCAAAGGCCATATCTACCAAACCAAGATCAGATTTGGAGGCTCCATCCACCAATAAGTCTTCGAACTCGAATTGGTCCTTGACAAGTTCCACCAAGTCCTCGAGAGAAACCATCTTCATGTGTTGTTGATTGACCCACTTAAGTTTTTCCATATCAAAGACAGACGGAGATTTCACCACTCGATAGAGATCAAAGGCATCAATCAATTCATCACGGGTAAAAATCTCGTTGTCGGTTCCATCGTTCCATCCAAGCAGGGCCAGGTAATTGATCATGGCGTCGGGTAGGAATCCATCCAATCGAAATTGGTTGCAAGAGGTCGCTCCGTGTCGCTTGGACAGCTTTTGCTTGTCCTCTCCCAAAATCAGCGAGCAGTGGGCGTATTTGGGTCGTGGGGCACCCAACGAATCCAATACCAATCCCTGTCGCACCGTGTTGGTTAGATGCTCCTCGGCACGAACGACAGTAGAGATTCCCATGAGAGCGTCGTCTACGGCCACACAAAAGTTGTAGACGGGAACTCCGTTCGATCTCAGCAAAATAAAATCTCCTACGGTAGCCTCAGCATCCCAGGCAACGGTACCACGGACAGCATCGTCAATGACAACCCTAGATCCCTCTGGAACCTTGAAGCGGATTGTGTAGGTCTTTCCAGCATCCATAGCTTTGTTGATTTCCTCCTCGGGGGCGTCCCTCCATCGTCCATCGTATCGTGGTGGGATTCCTGCAGCCTCCTGCTCGGCCTTCATGGCCTCTAGCTCCTCATTGGTGCAAAAGCAGCGGTATGCCTTGCCCTCCTGGAGCAATTTTTCGGCGGCCTGGATGTAAATGTTGCTCCGCTCCGATTGACGGTAGGGGCCGTATCCAGAGCAATCGACCACGTCTCCCTGAGGACCCTCATCCCAGATCATTCCCAGCCATTTCAAATCATCCAAGACAGATTGTTCCGATTCTTTGGTGGATCGAGCCAAATCAGTGTCCTCGACACGCAAGACAAAGCCGGATTCGGATTTGGGAAAATCCATCTGTCCCTTTTTGGCCAGCAGCCAATTGTACAAGGCCGTGCGGGCACCACCAACGTGCAAACTACCGGTAGGGGAGGGAGCAAACCGAAGCCTCGGTGGAACATCCATAATGTTTTTGCCTGCTAGAGGAAAGGAGGGCGGAAGCTCGGGCTCGGAACCGTTGATGGCTTCGGTGGCCACATCGGCGGGGGCAGATTTCAGCGCACCGTGGTGAATGTCCAAGTGTCTTCCCTCCTCCTTTTGAAGTTTGTCTACCAACCGAAAGAGGGATTCCGAATCGGCCTTGGGCCGAATACGCCTCAGGCCGGCACCAACAGCCGGTGGGGCAGCCTTTTTCCCGCCAAACGACGAGGCCTGTCGGACAAATCCCTGTGATCCAAAACAGTCAAGAGTCCAACAAAAAAAGGCAATTTCAGAAAAAGAAGCATCATCAACGGCGATTCCAATCGATGCATTCCATTTCAAAAAGAAGAAATAAAATCACAACGAGAAAATGTCATTTTTCCAAAGAGAAAACAAAAAAGAAGAAAGAAGAGATTTGAGTGAGAATGCCGAAATCTTGAAACCGTTTTGACGATAGCTGCATCACTCTCTCCTTTGTTGCAATACATACCAATGCAAATCGTGTTCTGCACATGTATGCCGCTGCCAAAACAGTCATGACGGTGAAACGCATGTTTATGGCTGCTATTTTAGTATGTTAGAAGAGATATCGGGGGAGGTATTTTTCTCTTTTCGGTATATCGACGAAGCCTTTATCCCAAATAAGATTCCTATAGAGTCAATCACTCTTCGACTTCGTTTGCCCTTTTGTCTTGTTCTACAACGAATCAATGGTTTGGTTGGCTTGTGCTCTTTTGACTTCAGCAAACGAGAAGAAAACAATCACGAGATGGGTAGTGAAGTAGGAAATGATATTTGGTATCCAAAGTTTTCGTGTAGAGAATTGGGGAACGGTTACACGCGGTACGGGAGAAAAACGTACTTTGCCTTCACGATTGGTGTTAGTAGAAGCATCACTAGACCATCTGTATTGCTATCGCGTGTTCTTTCTTCAACTTCTTTTTTACTCCTCACAACAGAGAGGATTTTTCGATGCGTCTGATGTGTTGCGCGAGTTTTTCGACGGTGCCAGGTGGAATGAAATGAGTTCCAACGAGAGAACGACGGCATTGAAAGAGAGAGCGATGGGACTAGATATGTACTGCACGCCATGATTGAACACTCGTGACTAAAAATTCGTACGTCATAGAGATTTATTTTTTCCAAAGCTGACTGAGAAAGGAAAAGAAAAAAAGATGATGAAAGAAGAAATTTTCTTTTGTGGACCTGACAATACTATGGTTCTGAATCACTCGACCATTGTATCAATTCTTTCTTCATGATTGAGCGTGTCATACGGTTGTCAAGAGATTCTGCACTATTCTTTCTTTTCTAAAACATCAGGCATCATTGGATACCTTTGGGAAATACAGTCGAGTCTTTAAGCATACTTGAAATTCGGGAATTTTCGCACTCGCTCTGATTCCCCCCCATCCTCGACTTTTGCGATTTTGGAATATCTCAGCCACATCATGAAAATTCGAAATCATCGGTGTCTGCTGTTGTGGCCAACCGTCGTTGCGGTGTTGGGAGTCACTACAAAGGTATTTGGCTTTAGCTACCTCGATTCTTTGTCGTCATCGACACCGCCCCCCAAACCATCCAAGAATGATGATGATGCGCCCACAGAACCACCCAAGGGACACTACTCTATATCAAATCCTGGAGCTGGATGGGGAGGCTACAAGGACCCGAAATTTGGTGGATACCTAGACAATCTTGGCAGTAGCAGCGACAACGGATTGGCATCGACCAATACTGCCGATGATTCCTACAGCTCTGGCTCGTTCGAGACTGGCAAAAAGGCAGACTACGGAGACGATGTTCGATGGGGTTCCCAGGTCTATCTCGACAACATGCCCTCTTCATCAACAAACGAAATCAACAGCAACAACGAAGTCAGAGAAGAAACTTCTCCCTCAACGACGGCAACAGCAGTAGTCACTTCTACCATGGCAAGCCCAGAAATGGAAGAGAAAGTGGTAGCAAACGACGAGATAAATCCCTATAACGAAGAGGCAGCCCTCCAGACACGGGATCTCTTTTTGGAAAAGTACAAGACCCAAAACCCGTTTGCAACTGTCAGACAAACACAAGCGCCCACATTCCAGCAAGCACCTCTTTCGCTCGAACCGACTGCGGCCATGGCCGAAGCCTCTTCTCCACCTTCCAGGGCAGTCACCGGCAGTGACACTTCTGTGGCGCTCGAAACGAACAACAAAAATGACGAAGTGGAGGAAGAAGAGATGTCAGAGACTCAAAAACTCATGAAACAGGTCAAAGAGGCCGGGACTGCTGGAGTCATTTCCTATGCTCTCTGGGAACTGGGATTCTGGGCTCTTTCGGTACCGGTCTGTGCGGTTGGATATTACCAATACACGGGCCATTGGCCGGATTTATCGGATCCCGAAGATCAAAAGAAACTGGGTGCAGAGGCCTTTGCCTTTGTCAACGTGGCACGATTTGCCGTTCCGTTGCGCATCGGTTTGGCCCTGGGAACGACGCCATGGATCGATGAGAACATTGTCAAGCGGTTTGGAACGAAACAAAATGAAGAAGAGGAGGAGATGTAATCTACACAACGAAGAACATATCAGCACGGATTACGTCGACATATTCGTATTTCAATGATCCAGTCACTGCAATTGGCGCAATATTTACTTTGTGATGCATCTCTTGCAATACTGTGGAAGAGTACAACTATTGAGCGACTTTATCGATAGTGTTTGCAACGACAATTCCGTTTCTAATTGTTCCTTTCCGAAAGAGTGCTTGAACTTTCCTTTTTCGAGCTGGGTGACGTCTTCCGCTCATTTCTTTGAATTTGGTGATGATGTTGGCATGATCCTAGCCCAGTGCAGTATGGCTACGGTGAGAAATTTCGCATCGCAAAGTGTTCTCGATGGAGGATTCCTACAAAGTCGAACTGCATGTTTGCTACGTTTTTATTCAAAATCAAATCTTATATAATCAGGGTATAACATTGAAAAGAACGGTTTTAATAGAATTATGTAATAATTTTTTTTTTTTTTTTTTTTTTTTTTTGGATATCTTCATTTTCACAAACTAATCTTTCACAAGGAATCACTGACTGACGAAACAGGATAAATTTTGCCAAAGCCGTGATCGCATTTTATAAAGCGATTTCAATCCTTCATACAACTAAGCTGCGGCCAGAGCTCCAACCAACACCAACATTCCAATATTCCATGAAAGCATTGAGCTTGCCACAGTAGGGGCAGGCGAGCCAAAAATAGAATCGACCACGTCCCCGACACCTTCCCAAAATCCAGGTTCGTCTTCTTCTTTTTCGACGTCGTTGACATCACCATTGTCCGTTGCTGCATCGGCGGTGAAGCTCTTGGCCTTGTTGCCGACGCAATTGAAGCAATCAAACATTCCGTTGGGGTCAACAGCTTTTTTAATGGACTCAAGTCGATTCAAAGTCTCAGTACCCCAAATAGCCTCTTGTACAGGGTGGCACATGGATTCCGCTTCCGACATTGTTAAGTCTAGTGGGCAGGGCTTTGTGGGGTCATCTTTGAGTGGTCCCCGCAAGGTGGGTGAGGCGTGATTTAAACCCATGTATGGTGGAATGACACCGGTTGTAAAATCATACATTTCTAATAACCGGGGATACCAGGTGTGTTGAGTGAGTTCTCCGGCACCTATTCCCTCATATTGAGCTAAGTATTTATCGGGAACGTCGAACATGATGAGCATGACACCAGCCTCGCGTTGTGCGATTGATAATGATGTTGTTTGATCATCCATAAATTGGGCATCGCCCCCAAAGGCCCAGTAAAAAGAGATGGCAGGGAAGGAATTATCAATACTGGCCACAAAATCAATGTTGTCTAAAACCCAAGATTTTGGGAGAAGCAGAGGTACCGCGCCTATCGTCCCTCCATAAACCAGAGGATCGTCGAATATCTTTCCTTCGTGGATACCTGAAGTAATAAAAGCCAGCTCGGTTTCGTCTTTAAAATTCTCAGCAATAAGGCATTCAGAAGCAACAATTAACGCTTCAACGGTCAAACTATCGGAATTTTTAGAAACAAAATCTTGGTACAAAGAAATCAAATTTTCCCCGATTGCTGGATCATCCGAGTAGCAATTGAACGTTCCTGTGCCTGTATTTGGAGCAGCGCAAGCGTTGCTCTGTTCTTTTGTAGCACCAATAGATTCAGGGTCCAAGTAGTATCTGATTTGAAATTCCGAAAGCACCTTTTGGATAGTTCTGTCGGCAAGACACTCTGGGTTTGTATTTCTTACTCTCACCACGGGCGTGTAGTCGTGCAATTGTAGATATAATGACAGAACAATGCCCCAAGTACCGCCGCCACCTCCTCGAAAGGCAAACCACAAGTCGTCAAAGAGTGCATCGGTTTCTTCAGGGCACGGTCCCCAAACCCAATCCACCTCTTTGTCTCCTGGGTTTTTGTTGCAAACTCCGGATACCTTGGTTGTCTTGGGGACTAAATATCCTTCGGAATCTTCCCAAC
>Ga0209503_10001482_pt1 | contig 12054 bp, 10 predicted proteins | sample SouAtlMetagenome_2_FD_187448 | JGI IMG/M metagenome (GOLD analysis project Ga0209503, IMG submission 187448) | Marine eukaryotic phytoplankton communities from Atlantic Ocean - South Atlantic ANT15 Metagenome (SPAdes) (version 2) | ecosystem: Environmental > Aquatic > Marine > Oceanic | place...
ACACGTACGGTATTGTTCTTAGTTACAGCTCTTAATTAACCGGACGTGCCTTCTGCTTCTTTTTTTAGTACCTAGAGGACGGACGGAGGGCCAGAAACCTGTTTTTTAGTCTTTTTTTTATTGTATTGGATGGATTTTTATAATTCTTAGTGCTGTGTTACTGCTAAACAAAAGGGTACGGACGTGTCATGATGCTAAGGTGTGAAATATTTCTATGCCTCCGTATATCCAACTCTCCGTCCCTAACAGGGATACCAAATTCGTGCACCTTTCGAGGCATGAAAACCTTAAATGCTAGCCTGGGTCGGTCTTTTGCTGCTTTTTGCATCGACTGGACGGACAGAGCACAGCGGTACAGGCACAGCATCTTCAGCTTTGGCAGCGTGCGAAGGAACTCGAAGGACTCCAAATACTTTGAGCAGAAAATAGTAAAAAGTTTTAGCTCCGGCAGCGACAACTTTTCCAGCGCTGCGGAGTCTATGTTAGGGTGGCAGATGGACAGGGTTTGCAGCCGTCGCATCTTTCCCAAGGCAGCGCAGTGCTCTTCGTGCAAATACATCCCGTTCAGCACCAGCGTTTGCAACTGCTCTGCCAGCGCCGAGTTGGCCACGGACACCACCGCCGCTCCGGACAGCCGGCCACAGAAGGACAGCTGGAGGCAGCGCAGGCTGCCCAAGGTTTCCAAGAAAGGCACAAGGCTGTTGTCCGCCTGTGAGCAGCAGCGAAGCGTGAGGGACCGAAGCCTTCGAAGCTTGACCAGATGGTAGTATGAACGCAAGGGCAAGGTCGTCGAGTTAAAGTCAAGCTCCTCCAAGGAGCCGGCAAGCGACTGGCAGAGCTTCTGGAAGCCCGCGGGGCCAATTTCATTCTTGCCAAAGAGCAGCGCCTTCAGAGGCAACGAAGCAATGGTTCCGATGAGGCGATTGTTCACGGCGGGCGATTTCCACACTCTCCTCAGGTCAAGCTTCCGTAGCCTGCTGCATTTCGAGAGCTGGGCACAGAAGGCTCTGCTCGCACGCATAGAGTGCACGCTTATTTCTTCTATGCCTCGGCCGTGCAGGCCCAAGAGGGACACCGCTCGCTGGTTCGGCATTCCGTGCAGAGCGATCCGTCTCCAGTGCTCCGGTGCGTACACCAAGGCGCGCATCCTCGAGGAGCAGGACACTAGGCCCTTGCACAGCTCTTGCAAGGAAAGGTACTCGAAGACCTTCTCTTCGCACTCTTTGGGGAGGCACAAGAGCCGGTCTCTCTCAAAGGCCGAGGCGTAGGACCTCTTCATTGCCACAGGAGTGCACGGCGCCCCTTATACCGCTCCTAAAAGTTACCCGAAAGGATGTCCATTGGGTGCAGCAGCGGCGAGTCCAGCAAATTGGCAAACTCCAGCTCCTTCGAAATGTCCTGCTTGGCCGGCCTTGCCCAGTTTTGGAAAATCGCAGCGCCGTTGGCGCTTGGGTGCGTCAGGTACGAGTAGCCCAGCCCGTACTGCCCCGTGTTGGGGTCCACCAGAAACAGATCCTTGTACAGCTGCTGCGCAGAGACCTGCCACGCCCGCAAGACGAACTTGTAGAAATTGTTCTGGGGCATGCCGGTACTCTCGAAATAGTGCGCGGGACCGCCGGACAAGGGAAGCATTGCGCACCAAACATGAGTGTCCTCGTTGTCCCCCACCGCCCCCTGAAACAGCCAGATATCGGCCTCGTTCAACCAGTAAGACAGATGGTAGCAAAAGGAGGAGGAGCCCCTGTTCAGGTCCGCCTCCGTGTAGGGGAAGATGGCGCGCACGATTCGGATGGTGTCGTAGAGCAGCTGCGAGCCGTCTTCGCAGTCCCCGTAGACCTCTCTGGAAGGCCCAATGTTAAAGCCCACGTAATCGTTCTGAAAGGTTGCCTCGCTGTCCGTGGAGTACGTCAGCTTGGAAGAAACAAAGTACGAGAACAGCTTGGCAATCTGGTCGTAGATGAAAAAGTGCTCCGCGGAGCTGAGCTGCCTTCGTGGGGCCCGACAGAACTCCGCGACGCTGTAGCCGCACTGCTTCATCGCCTGCGGCAACTCGCGGATCAGGAACTGCTGCCACTCGTTCACTTGCTGAAGGCTGACCCCGCGAAGAAGGCCTCGCCCGCGGCCGGCCAAGGCAACGTACGGAATTTGGAGGTCGGGCGTGCACTGGAAATTGTAAAAGATGGAGTGCGTCGCGCGGAGCGATTCCTTCACCGGCGTGCTCTGCTGGAGCGTCTGCAACTGGTACTCGATGTACTTGCTGAGGGTGTTTCGCGTCGCCTCGAGCGTGCGAAAGAATTGCTTGTTCGTGTCGTAGTGCAAGTCCCTCCTGCCCAGCTCGTAGTGAAGCACAAAGTCCCGAAAATCCACAAAGCCCTGACGAAGATCGATCTGGCTGAAATTCCGGAACAGCAGGCGCTTGCCCCTGTAGGCTTGCACGACAAGGAAGAAGGGCGCCTTTGCAAGCTGCACCTCCGTAGCTTCGCCAAGGCGAAGAAGCTTGGTTCGCTGGTAGGGAGGCTCCTGCTCGGGGAAGACCAAGTGCAGGCGTAGCTCCAGCTCTGGGCGAGCAGCGGTGGGAAAGGACATTGATTTGAAGCGAAAGCTATTGTTCATTCTTCCGTGTGCACACGTGTGCTTCTTTTTCTTTAAATGGGCTTAAGATATATATACGACTGGGGCGAAAGGGCAAGCGGAGCATGTCGAGGAGACGGGTCCGGAAGAAGTGGGAAGATGTCTACGCCCTACGAAGGGGCATTGTTCTCTTCTTTGCCTTTTCCTTTTTCATGATAGTCTTCTTCAAGTGCCTGAAAATTATCAACGAACCGGCACAGAGAAAGGAGTTTCATCGCTTCGTATCGGGAAAGGTCGATACGTACCTGAGGGGGAGGGTGTATTGACTGAAGCGCAGAGTTTTACTATAAAAATAGGTAATATTTTTTTCTTTCTATACAAGTTTCTCTATATAAGTGTACGGCCCCCACCTTTGCCTTCGGGCACAACAACACAACTGGAAACATACAGAGAAGATTAGCATGGCGTAAGTCTAAAAAACTTTCTCTTCTTGTTTGCGCGACTCTAACACTAACCTAAACCTTAACTCTAGCCCTGCGCAAGGTAAGTACACAATAAGTACTTAGCGTTACACACAATTAAACACTAACCCACTTCATTTTATTTCTATAGGATGACACGCAAAAATCGAGAACTATTTTCCACTACTTTTTTACGACCGATGATTCCGAAGGAGAAGGTTTGATTCCTTCTGGTCGTTACAAGTCTATTTAATCATGAAAGTGTGCTCCAAAAAATCCTGCAAGCGGGAGGGAGGAGGAAAATTCAAGCTATGCCAAGGGTGCAGGGACACAGCAACGAAATCCAGAAACAAAAGGAGGAAAGCAGCAGCAGAGGCGGTAGCCAAGGAGGGTCATCGATTCTGTACAATGTGCTTCCACGAATTCCCGCTCACAGAAGGAACATTCAAGCTATGCCAAGGGTGCAGGGACGCACTGAAGAAATCCGACAGAAAAAGGAAGAGGGCAGCAGCGGAGGCGGTAGCCAAGGAGGGCCATCGCCATTGTATGGGCTGCTGCCGCGAGTGGCCCTTGGAACAATTCGAGTCTTTTGTAAACCGTCGTGCGAAGCTGACTACATGGTGTGCTTCTTGCCGCGCCATGAAGAGCAAATGCCATATATCGGAGACGACCAAGGTGGGCCAGTGCAAGAAGTTGTGGGAGGAGTGGCGCGATTCCCATGGATGCCTCCATTGTGGAACAACCGATTGCATCGAAGCGGATCACTTGGGAGAGAAGGTACACGAATGCTCAGACTATCCATGGTGGGCTTGTCACGGCGGCGTGGAAGCCCTGAAGAAGGAATTGGCCACCAAGGTCCGCCCCCTCTGCCGCTTTTGTCACAGGGTCCACTCCTCTGTACAGCGCGGCATATCGAAAAATCCAACGAGGGCAAAGAAGCGCCGTTATGTGAATGCCCTTAAGATGAGAATCGGGTGCTGTCAAGTATGCAAGAGGAAGGTGACGCCGGAGACCCTCTGTGCCTTCGATTTCAATCATCTCGATCCTGAAACAAAGAGGGATGATATCTCGACAATGGTGCGTCGGTACAAACTCAATGAGTTCTTCGAGTACATTGATCCTGAAATTCAGCTGTGTCGTCTCGAATGTGCAAACTGTCACAGGAAGTTTACAAACTCGCAAATAAAGAAGGTAACTCTGGCACTGCAATCGCTTGCCAAAGCCTCTTAAAATTGTGTAAAAATATAAAACTTAGAAAAATTATCTTGGTACATTTACAACACTTCTACGCCAGTCTTTTTGAAATCCCCGCAAAGCACATGTATAAACTCCTTGCCTTGTAAATGCTTCTTGATAATACGATTGCACTCTTCATAAGTGACTTTCTGTGATCTGTCCATAATATCCTTAAAGTTTGTCTTGCATCCATTCAAAACTGCTTGATGTGTTAGACCCAATAAGGCGGACTTGTTTTCCATGCGAACTTTCATGCTGAGTTCGAAGTTGGAGCGCTTGACCTCAAAGTCTTCTTTGCTTATGCCTTCATTGCAAAAATTCTCGTAAATTTGCCGCATCTTCGGCACAGCTTGAGGCATGTTTTTCATGTCAAACGAAGCGAAGGAGTACACCCAAGAGGATGATGAGTGATCCCCGCCGCGCATCCTAGCATAGGCACCGTATGTCCACCCATGCTCCTTTCTAAGGACGTCGTTGTAGAGCGAGTTCATGCCTCCCCCAAGGCACATTAGACCGACCGCCAAGGCAGTGTATTCTGGATCGTTCTTGTTCAGGTCTACACGAGTACCAATGGCGGAGAGACCCTCCATACGTCCGTCTAACTGACGCACAAGGTACTTCTCGTTGGAGCTTACTTTTTGCTGTACGGAAGGCATGAGTCCAAAAGGCAAGTGTTTCTCTTCATATTCCGTTTCTTTGGCGTAGAATTTGGGGCTAAGGATCTCATGAAACTCCTTTACCGCCTCAGCGAGCTTTTCGTTGGCAAGGTCGGAGCGCGCAGCTACACTCACCACCAAGGGTTTCTCTTCCATGGAGAGGAGCGAATTCTTAAAGTCTTCAATGTTGGAAAAGGTGATACTGGAGAGCTCCTTCACCAGCTCTTCAGGATCGATGGATCGGTTGATGTCTTCCTTCGCAAAGAGGCGCTCGGTGATCTCCTTCTCGGACAAGAAGCGAGGGTCCAAGGCAGCCCCTTTCCATTTCCCCAAAAGCTGCTGCGATTTCATCTGTATCTCTTGTGCGTGTTCTTGTGAGGTGTAGTCGAGGGACTTGATGGCCTTGGCAACGCGCTGGAGCACTGTGCTCGGGTCGGAGCTGCCGTCAAAAGCAATTTGAAACTGGAGCTTTCCTTGGGGTGCGGCAATCTCGAACTGTATGTTGTTCTCGATCATGTAGGTCTGGAAAGAGTCCTTGATGTCTGCAAAGGCGGCCGGCTGCTCCGCGCGGTACACAGACAAGGGTGCCGCTTTGGAGTGCGATAGCTTGATTTTTGGCAGGCCCTCGCGGATGAGGGTGGCGGCAACCTTGGCAAGTGCATCATTCTGGGTGCTGGATTTCGCGGTAATGAGCATTTGCACACGATCGGAGGTGTTCAGCTCGAGGCGATGGAAGAGGCCAAAGGGGGCATTCATAATACCTTGCTCTTTCATAGGCTTAAAGGCGTACTGCTTAGAAGCCTGCAAGTACATGTCCACAGCTCTGGGTGCATTGAACTGGGGCGTGCTCATGGCGGTGATGGCTTCGGGGCGTTTCACAGAGGGCTTCTGCCTTCGCTTTATGATGCCCAAGGTCATGCGCTCCTCTTGGAAGAGGTACTGGGAGACGCGTTGGATGTCGTCCACGCTGACGGTGTTCAGCACCTTATGCCTTTGCCACACATCGTCCAGATTGCCCATGGCAATGGCCTCCGTAAGCTGGGAGCCCAAGGCCTCCACATTCTGCACCGAATTGTTCCATTTGTTGCTGATTTGCTTTTTCACGATACGCAGCACCTCCCTGTCGATCGGTTGCGTTTTCAGTTTCTCCAGTGCCGCATGAATCATTCCGATGGTCACTTGTTGCAACTGGGGGACATCTGCGGAGAGGGCCCCTACGATGCTGAATAGGAATCGATTCTTTTGACGCCCATTGTCGCAGGTGGCTTCAGGCACAATGCCCATGTCGGACAGCTGAGAGAGGACACCGACGCTGGGGTGCGAGAGGTAGGCGGCGATGACTTCCGAGACGATGGAGTCGCGATTTGTGCCGGCCACATTTCGGTACGACATCATGAGCATGCACACTGGAATGTCTGAATTGACAAGGACTTGGCGCGTACCGTCTTGGACTTCTTCAGAGCGTTCAATGCGCTTTGGGACTCTGCCTTCGGAGGGAATGTCCTTGAAATGTTCGGCGACATGCTTCAAGATGGCCGCAGGCTTCATGCGTCCCACCACGACAACATGGGCATTGTTAGGACCATAGAAATCCTTGTGGAAGGCCTTCAGGCGATCGAAGCTTACGGTGCCCACATCTCGGGCAAAACCGCCAGTGTCGATTTCGTAGGGGCCCCTCGCAAAGGCCGCTTGCATGACCTGAGAGCGAAGGATGCTGTACGGGTTTCCTTTTCCTATCCGTAACTCATCTTGGACCACAGCGCGCTCCTTAGAGTCGAATTCTTCCGTAAATGGCGCGGTCTGCATCCTCGTTGCCTCGGCCTTGCACCATTTGGAGAAGAACTGGAACCCGTAGGTGCAGTAGAAGTTGGTACGATCAAAGGAGGTGGTTGCGTTGATGGTCGCCCCCGCCGGTTCCATGGCGGTAAAGATGTCTTTCCCGCTGGGGTTTGCACTGGACTTGAACATTAGGTGTTCTAGGAGGTGGGTCGAGCCGGTATAGCCGACACGCTCATCGCCTGAACCGACATGGTAGATCACCTGTGAATGCACGGTGTTGAAGGGGGAGGGGCAAGGCACCACCGTAACCTTTAAGCCATTGCTCTTCAGTTGGTAGGTGGTGTAGTTCGAAGTAGACGATAGGACCTGAAAATGTTCGCTCATGCTAGTAGCTTGTCTCTATGGCACAGAAATAGTTATATATAGTGTAATTTATTAGCGAAACCTAGCCTTCATCTTGGAAGGGTACAGTGGGTGCGTGTCGTCCGGCAATACCCTAATCGTGTCGCCACCGTAGCGGCGCTTCAGGGTGTCCTCTTTGTAATTTAAATGGCCAGACCAGAATTCGGAGCGCTCGCCTGCTTTGGCAATGGTTCGTGGCAACCTCTCCGTCCTGTAGTCGGTCCCGTAGGCTTCCGGTGTGACAACGGAGCGCTTCTGGACCACAGGGTAGCCTTTTTCCTTGCTAAGGCGTAAGAGATAAAAGAGGTGCCTTAGGCGATTGCAGGCCTCTCTTTCTGTCTTGACTTGCAAGTAGAAGGACTCCGGAAATCGGGCCTCTACGAATTGGGAAGGGTAGTAGGTGCTTCGTGCATTCACGCGTCGCAGTACCTTCTTTGTATCCGGCCACGGTGTCTTGGTCAGGTTCAGAAATTTGGACACATCGGCCTTGTGGCGCAGGTCCGTGGCAAAGTCTTGGGCCAGCTCGTTGTCCGCCGAAGCAAAGGCTTGGCTGTGCATCTTTTCCAATTGACCTCCTTCGTACAGCGAGGGGTACCGGAAGAGGTGGCGCACGATGTCCTTCTCGTAGGCTTTGTAATTGTCGTAGTGCATGCTGTTGAGGAGGGCAGACTCCTGCACTGCCCTTTCGGTAATGTTTCTGCGGTCGCCGTGGTACACAAAGGAAGGCTCCCAGTTCTTTGCCTCTAAGCCTTTGCGTGCATTGAAGATTCGAACCACCTCCGTGATGGCCTCTTCAAGGGTCCGTCTTTTGTCAATGGAGAAGAGTTCGAAAAGATCGTAGATACTGGGATCCGTGCGCCGGCGACTTTCGTCCTTCATGCGCGACCAGAGGAAGGCATCGAGTTCCAGACGGTAACGGTCGATCTCGTCTTCGTCGAATTTCTTCAGCTCCCTGTTCTTGTCCTTGCACTTTTTCAACATATCCTTCAGTTGCTCAATGCTTTTTTTCCCAAAGCCACCTGTTGAGATGTCCTCTGCACACCCCTCCTTCTCTAATTCGGCAATTAGTTCGTCCTTCTCTTGGTCTCTCTTTATGTCTTCTGTGCTGTTCGACAGGTCCAGCTGGACGTAGCGGACCGGCAAATTGTTGATGTCCAAGCCGCAGTTCACGAACAGGCGACGGAGTTTCTCCAGCTGGAACAGGACTCGCTCCTCTACCCTGCAATCCGTGGGATCCAGCTTGAACAGTTCGTCCACAAAGCGCCGATACTTTAGGTACGGGCGAAGGATTTCATTCTGGAGGACATCGACCTTCTGTTTGTCTATCGATATACTCGTGCCAACAAACTCAAAGCCCCATTTCTTCTCTTGGTAGACTTTACAGCCATCGATCTCGCTCACGTAGTTACCGTTTCCGCGGAACTGTGTCAGTGTGGACTGTTTGAAGAAAACTTCTCCGTCCCGCACCCTGTCAACCTGTGCGTTGAAACGGGTCCCCTTGTGCCAGAAGTTGTAGTATTTCCCAGCTTCAACAGTGTAATCGCCGTATGTCTCAGGCACCGGAAAGGGCGCGACCGCAAGTTTTGTGTTCACCGGCGTGATGGTTTGATCGTTCGACCAAGCATAGCTTTTCTTCTTTTTTTCTGTGTTCAAAAAATCTGCGATAAGTTTATTTGCCTTTGTTGCATTGGGTCCGGTCTTATCGCTCGCGTACTTTTCGAGATGTTCCCATATTCTGTCATCGTTTCTCGTGGCAGACGAATAAAATTCCCACGTTGGATAGAGTAGGGCCATTCTTGGAGTCTTTGGTTAGTGAATATGCGCCTTGTCTATATATATACATATTCTTTGTCAGCAATCAAAATACAGGGAACGATGCGCCAACGCAAGAGCAGTGTGTACAAGAACTGGGGCATCGACATGAGCAAGAGTGAGATGTTTGGACCAGCAAAAGCCTTTACGAAAAAGTACCTGAAAGGCATGGACTACAAACGCAGGGGTTGGCAACTGTGTTCGGTGCTTCTGACCGTGTGCATCCTAGTGTTCGTGTTTTCAGTGTCCCCAAAGCATTTGGACATCCGCCTGCCGGAGGACACGGATCTCTTGGGGACGCCCATGCTTCGTGGCCAAGAGACCGCCTTTGACTTCGAGGAGAATCGTTTTTTGAAGCAGCGCATTGTGGAGTTTATGGAGGAATCGTGCGAACAGTTCAAGGACAGCTACGACATCCTGTTCTGCCACAATGTGGTCATCAACGAGGAACCCTTCTCGGAGCCCTGCTTCATGCTTTGCAGGCAGAAGGACTTTTACGCAAATGTCGTGGTGTCCATGACAGAGGATAGCAAGACCATCGAGTGCACGGAGACCTACGCAACGACAAAACAGAAAGTCAAGCGCGAACAGTATGTCGTGTTGAGCGGTGAGCGGTACGTGAAGGAGGAAGAGGCTTCGGGCCACACGGAGAGCTTTACCAAAATTCCAAAGTCTGGCATTGACATTTGTCTGTTTCAGCATGCTGTTGCCATCCTGAGCGGCAAGTGGATTCAATGACGGCCCTCCACAAACTATTCTCCCTCCTCGACAAGGACAACAAGACGGATATTGATTATGTCGTCGGGGACTCGTCGCTTGCCTCCCTCTACAAGGAGTACCGCAGCATAGAAGAAGCTTGCGTAGGGGGCTCTGCGAAACTTGCGCCGTACGAACGCAGCATCGAGGTGGATCTCCCCAGAACCTTCCCAAGCTCGGTGTTTTTAGAGAAGCACACAAGCGACTTTCGAAGGCTCCTGCAAGCCTTTGTCGTCTACAGCCCCATTGCGTACGTTCAGGGGCAGAATTTTCTCGCCGCCGCCTCCTTGTACTATTTTTCCGGCAAAACCCCGTACCTGTCGTTTTGGTTGATGGTGTGCCTGTGGGACAACTTGAAGCATATCTTTCTTCTCCAGATCGACGACAGCTTCTACGCCGAGGGCAAACTGTTCCACGAATCGACGGAGGAGGTCGTCCGCGTGTTCGTGGCCTGCTACGAGAAGAAGCACAAGAAAAAAGTGTCTGCCTTGATTCGGCTTACCTTGAAGAATCTGGTACAGTGGAAACTCATCGGGACGCTCCTCCTGTCCTCCTGCGGGTCCGACCTTCGCAACACGAGGCAAGTAATTCGTTTCTTTTTGCCCTACCTGTACGACACAGAAGGCTTTCGAAGGAAGGCCGCGGCGGTCGCCCTGTCTTTTCTCTTCTGTTGCTTCATGGAGAAGGAACTCAACGAAGAGGTGGTGCTGCGTATTCAGAACAGCAACCTGACGAGGACAGGGCTGTTGGAAGTCCTGAAGGCCTCCAAAGAGGTCGGAAAACTACTCTCCTGAGCACACTCGACAAGTCCATCCAGCGAAATGGCCTCCTTTCCTCTGCCAGTGTCCAAGAACACGCACATCAACGGCGTTATCCTGCGCAACGGCATCTTTGCGCAGTACACCATTGTCTGGTCGGGCGAGTTTCTGAAGGAGGAGGAGATGCCCACGGAGGAGAATGTCTTCATCTTGCAGCACATGCACGACAACAATTTCATCTTTGCCTTCTGGAAGAGTTCAGAGAACCAACCGAGGATCCTCACGCCGAAGCATTACAAGGGCTGCTTCCAGAAAGAGAAGAGTGTCTCTGCCTCCAACCGGTACTTGTTCCAGCTGAACGACAAGTACTTGCTTCTCCCGTACCTTCCGGTGGATTTGTTCCAAGAATGGACAGACTCCGTGCTCTACAAGAAGGATTCGCTGGCCCACTCGTACCTCGCTGGACTGTTTCAGGAACACCTCGGGGGAGAATTCGGGGCGATCGAGCGGAAGCGCATCACGAGATTCTGCGGCTGGTACGCCAGCTACGAAGACATACCCATCGATGCCTACCGGAGGCTGTTCGTGCAGGTCGCGAAGGAGAACAAGGGCCACAGCATAGACATAACGCAGGACCCGAAGGAACTGTCCACGGAACAGGTTGAAAAGGTCAAGGAAGCCTTTCGAATCGTCAAGAGTATTTTTAAAGGTATTATCATACAGTAAGGGTATTCAGTAGTATATGGTAGTAGTATTCAGTAGTATTCAGTAGTATTCAGTAGTATTCAGTAGTATTCAGCTTGCCTTCTTTTTCAATTGTTTCGACCACCTCACCATCAAGGCCACGAACAAGGCACACACGACGATGGTCGTTCCCATAAAGACAACATAATCGAAGAAATGCGAGACATCCACAAAGACCTCACAATCCTCAAGGCACTCGTCCTTGCATTCAAGCCTGACCTGAGCCCAGTCTGCGACAAAGGGCACCTCTGCCTTTCCCTCGTCGGACAAGACAATGCTCAACTCCTTGATCAATTCTTCCAAGAAAGGGTGCTCGTGCCCGACCACCTTGAACTGTTCGGTTCGGTAGACGCGGCCTGTTCCCTTGCAACGCTTCATCCAAGGAAGGCTGTGGCATGACAGCAGCGCTCGAAGCTTTATAGCAGTGTTGGGGGAAGGGGAAAACGGAACAACCCGTGCCTCCCATTCTTTTCGAAATAACAAGCGATAGAGTCCCTCTCGGCGGAAACAATCCGGAGGTGGGACAAGTGATCGATCGGGCAAAAGTCTTTCTCCAACGCTTTGTGCGTCTCTGCCTTCCCCAAATCCTTCTCGAAGTCGAAGCAGTGCAACTCCGCACCCTTCGTCAGGTAGTAAAAGAACTTCTTTTCCACGAAGGGTGAGGCACACACGTAATCGTGCAAGTTCGGAAGGCTGTACTCGAACACTTCTTCCAACTTGTTCTCTAGCTTCTTGTCCACGGACACTGTGCACGCAATGTTCAACACGAACAGTTCCGGCCCCATGCGACAGACAAAGCTGTTGTGGCGCACCATCGCAATTTCCACATCCGATATAGGCCAGTGGCAGGCTTGTTCCGCCAAAAGCATGGAAGAAACG
>Ga0209503_10001484_pt1 | contig 12045 bp, 9 predicted proteins | sample SouAtlMetagenome_2_FD_187448 | JGI IMG/M metagenome (GOLD analysis project Ga0209503, IMG submission 187448) | Marine eukaryotic phytoplankton communities from Atlantic Ocean - South Atlantic ANT15 Metagenome (SPAdes) (version 2) | ecosystem: Environmental > Aquatic > Marine > Oceanic | place...
TTAGGCCATCCTTTGTGGATTCGAAACCTGGAAATTTCTTAACTAAATTAGACATATGTGCGGATGAGCGTTCCAATAATTGCCCAGATATCATTTTCAGATTTTCAAAGATTGTTTCTGAAAGATTTTCCAAGCTAGCCTCTACCTTACCTCCTGTCCTAAGGGATAAAACACATTTATTTTCAGCAAGATCTCGAGGTCCAAATTCTAACCTAATTGGGACTCCTTTAATTTCCCAATCATAATGCTTACCACCAGGGCGTTTATCTCTATCATCTAAATGAACTCTAAGTCCTGCTGATTTAAGGTCGCTAGCAATCTCCCTAATTTTAGGCAATACTTGCTCATTTATATGGGCAGCTACTGGCATTAAAATCACTTGATAAGGAGATACTGAAGGAGGTAAAATTAGTCCTGAGTCATCACCATGCATTCCGACTACAGCTCCTAGCAATCTTTCGGACATCCCAAAAGTTGTTTGATGGCAATTTTGAGTATTGCCGTCTATATCTTCATAATTCAAATCAAAAGCTTGAGCCCACTGATCGCGGTAATGGTGGTAAGTAGCTATCTGTAATGTGCGCCCATTTGGCATTACTGCATCAACTGCAGTAGTATACCATGCCCCAGGGAAAGTATCCCAAACAGGTCTCTTAGAGACTAAAACAGGTAAACACAGAGATTTCATTAGTTTTTGTACAATTTGAGCATCTTCCTCTATTTGTTTGGTTGCACCTTCTTCATCTTTATGAACAGTATGAGCCTCAAAGAAATGTATTTCTCTAACTCTGATGAATGAACGTGTTTGCTTAGTCTCATAACGGAAAGTATTGACTATCTGGAATGTTTTTAATGGTAAATCTGCATGACTTCTGACCCATAATGAGAACATAGTATACATCGGTGTTTCTGAAGTTGGTCTGAGGAACATTGGTACATCAAGTTCATTTTCGCCACCCTTTGTAACCCAATAGACTTCTTTCTTAAATCCAGAGTCTTCTTCCTCCATTCTAAGTTCTGATGGATCTACTCCTTGTTCCCTAGCTGCTTTGAGTCTAGAAACAAGATGATTTTCTTTCTCAAGAAGATCTTCAGGTACTAACAAGGGAAAATTATATTCTTGATGATTTGTTTTTTCCATTTCATCTCTTGTAAGGCTATCAATTAACCTCATAGTTGACCAACCATAAGGCTTCCATACATCCATTCCTTTGATTGGATACCTTTTGTCGACTAAATCCGAAATCTCGACAATAGCAGGATACCATGCATTGAAATCTGACTTTGGAGGAATCCCTCTCTTAGCCTTACCATGCTTTGTCATGATTATATCCAGTAGTAGATTATCCTTCAATGTGCCGCATGTAAAATCTATTCTGAAATGATTTTTTCAATCTCTAAACAGATGTCAATTTCATCCTGCAATAATTTGACATCCCCTTCATCACTCACCAACCTAGCTCTTGGTGAATTTTGATCTCCAATTTGCTCTAGTATGTTTGCAATGACAAAATCAACTCCATATTTTGAGATCTGATTAAGAGATTTTTGAATTAACTCTTCTTCAGAAACACCAGTTTCTAATTTGAAGCCTATTCTGATACTATCTCCAACTAAATCTGTTAATTCGGGAATATGTTTCAATGTAGGTTGAAGTTCGATCACCCATTTATCTTGCCCACTAGGCCTCTTACCTTTTTCAGGAGTCATAGAATAATCTAATACAGCAGCAGAATGTATCCAGACATCGGGTTTAATTTCTGATTTTGCTAAAGAAAGTGACTCGTAAAGCATTTCTTCGGGAGAACCTGCTCGAATAATTTTAGGCAATTCAATTGTTGGTTGTGCTGAGGTTTTTCCTGCAATACAATATACATCATGACCCCTCATGAATAGATATTCTGCAATTGTCCAACCAGTTTTACCTGATGAAGCATTTTGGATTGCACGAACAGAATCTATAGGTGCCCTAGTAGCACCAAGAGTGATTGCAACCTTTTTTCTATTTGGTAAAAAGGAATTGACAAGATTGGATAATTTAGAAACTATCACAGTAGGTGAAGGTTGTTTCCTTCTTCCCTCTTTTTCACTATCTAAGAAGTAATAATTTCCTTCCAGAGTTATTTCTTGTAATAAATCACTAGTTACTGGATCATCAAACAAATCTTGATGCATTGAAGGGACGAATACAATCGGAGTTTTATTCCCCCTAGCTGCACTCAGTGCCATCATTATAGGTGAATCCATTATTCCATGAATATGTTTTGAGATAGTATTTCTTGTAGCAGGAGCAACAATAACAACATCATAACTATCTAACTGCTTCATTTCTGGTTTCCAATCAGTTATGACTTCCTGGCCAGAAGCCCATGATAATGCCAATGGAGAAATAATTTTTTCAGCCTCCTTTGACATCATTATTGTTAATTCGGCACTATGTCGTCTAAATTCTCTACAAAGACGTACAGATTCGACTGCAGCAATCCCGCCCGAAACAATAACTAGGACTCTTTTACTCTCCAAACTTGAGCTGAGAATCTCAACCCCTGTGTCCTTTGTCACACACCTCGCAGAGGGGGAGCATTGATGAGTTCGTCGCAACACAAACATCGACATGGGGGGGCGAAGATGGCGAATCAAGTAATGGAAAATCTACATAAACATCTATACAGATTTATGATAATTGATTTATTATTGTGCTTTGTAATAATCTCAACATATACTTTTTCAAGTACAATTTGTTCAATTTTAATACTCATTGGACCATTATTCGCAGTGATTTCCTTCAAAAATAAAAACAAAAGAGGAGATTCAATGGCAATGATTGTATTGATTATGTTATCATTGATTTTCATATTATCGGGATTAAATGAAATTACTAAAGAAGATACAACCAGTACAATCCAAGGTTTTCTACTAATTTTATTATCTTTATCAACATTTAGAAGAGTTAGAACTATACGCGACCCCACATACAAGAATTGGTATAATAGACTAAATGAAGACCTTAGAGATATTAGAGGAAAAATTTCTGAAGAAGAGGTGTTAGCAACCTGTCCAAGTTGTTCAACATTGCTTGCAGTTATTCCGAGTAAACTATCAATTGATGATAAGTGCCCCAGTTGTAATGCGAATTTAGTAAACTAAAATTTACATCTTTTCTAGGGCAATTGAAATTCCCATCCCGCCACCTATGCACATAGTTGCTATAGCACGTTGAGAATTAGTAGATTGAAGAAGACTAGCGGCTTTACCAGTAATTCGAGCACCTGAAGCTCCAAGAGGATGACCTATCGCTAGTGCACCGCCATGTAAATTAACGATCTCAGGATTAATCTGTAAATCATCAATTACCGCTAGACTTTGGCTAGAAAATGCTTCATTTAATTCAAACAAGTCTACATCATCTATCCCCCAATTAGCCCTTGTTAAAACTTTTTTAATCGACTCGATTGGTCCAATCCCCATAACATCAGGAGAACAACCAGTAACTGCACCTGCTACAATTCTAGCAATAGGTTTGAGATTATGTCTTTCTGCGAAATCTTCACTACATACAATCATGAAAACAGCACCGTCAGTTAGTGGAGAGGAAGTTGCCGCTGTAACTAACCCATCATCCCCAAATGCAGGTTTAAGCTTAGCCATAGATTCAAGATTAGTATTACCGCGTATGCATCCATCCTCACTTATTACGCCATCGTCACTTTGAATGCTTACGATTTCATTGGCTAATAGGCCATTAATTTGAGCAGATGCAGCTTTTTGATGAGAGGAAAGAGCAAACTCTTCATGTTGTAAACGTGTTTGGTTCCAAGCACTTGCAACATTCTCGGCAGTTTGACCCATCCCCATGTAAGCATCAGGAAATTTATCTTCTAGTTCGGGAGAAGGGCTCCAATTGAAACCTCTTCTTTGGATACGGCTCATAGACTCAACACCGCCTACTAAGATACAATCCCCCCAACCGACTTCTATATGTGCCGCTGCAGAAAGAATCGCCTGCATTGATGAGCCACATAGTCTGTTAATTGTGGCTCCAGGAACAGTATTAGGTAAATCACCTAAAAATGTCAATAAACGTCCTAAATTATAACCTTGTTCTCCTTCAGGATATGCGCAACCTAGGATTAAATCATCAACCATTGAGCCAGAGATATTATTCCTTTTCATCAATTCTCTAATCACTTGACCAGCCATTTCGTCAGGTCGAACATTTGCTAATTTACCCTTATGTGCTCTGTGAAAGGGAGACCTGAGCCAATCAACAATCACTGCCTTCATATATCTCCGAGAACAACATACAACATAATTATTGGCAAGTAATTGATAGTTCAGACCAGACTATATACACCGTGAGGTTCTTGAAAGAAATTAAACTCGAAGTGTTTGATAATATGATTAGAGAATGCAGCAGACACGGATATTACTCCGACGACCACCTTTGTCCGGCATGTAATGAAGAAGGAAAATTTATACTACGCTCACGAGAAAGAGATAGTCTAGCGAGAAGATTAGCATTGATTTTGAGACATGCTCCAGAGAAATTTGATCTTGAAATGGATATCAATGGTTGGGTCGATGTTAAAGATATAATTAGTAGATTCAAGAAACAGAATGAGAGAAGATATCATTGGTTGAGACCTCACCATTTTAGAGCAGTTTCTGAAACTGATGGGAAGGGAAGATATGAGGTCAGAGGTAATATGATTAGGGCGACATATGGGCATACTCTCGAAATTGAATTAGACCTTCCTACCGACAACATACCTCCTTCATTGTTCTATCCATGTAATCCTGATGAAGCTGAGAATCTGTTAGAAATTGGAATAACTCCTAGTGGAAGAGCACATGTTCATCTTTCATCGAGCATTAGGTCAGCTGCAGAAGCGGGCAAGGTACATTACAAACTACCTACATTACTGGAAATCGATACGGCCAGAATGGAAGCAGATGGAGAAACAATTTGGCATGCAGGAGTTACAGTTTACCTTGTTGAATCTGTAGATTCCAAATATATCACTAAAATATCTAACGATAATCCAGAATATGAAGTTGCAAGAGCAAGATGGGTAGATGAAGAAGAATAATTAAATAAATTCTCCACAATTTATACAGAAATCAATGTCAGAAGTTATTGGCTTTTCACAAGATGGACAAAAACCACTTGAGGATTCTTTGGAAACTTTCTCATCAGATACCACTCTGACAGGAGAATCTCTTTCGACAAAAGGAGGAGCAATGTCTTGGACTAGACTGATAAGACTACGAAAGTTAATTGTTTCTTGTATTGCACATTCTAATTGAATTTGACGTCTTTCTCTCTCTTCAACATCCTCAATTGACTTGACATCATCTAATTGTGATTGAAGCCATCTTTGGAATTTTTCAATATCGGATTGGTCTGACACAAACTTTCGAATAAACTCTATGAAATGAACCCATCGTTTAGAAATGCAGAGAAAATGAAATGAATACAGCAATATGTGTTACTCTATTCGAAGACATGGGGTTGGCTGTGTCTAAGAATAAGATTGTGATTAAATTAGGTGGAGGATTAATTACAGATAAATCTCAATACAAAGTAGTTCGTGAAGATAGGATTCATTCGGTCTGTAGAGTTATTTCAGAATTAATAGAGAGAGAAAATACAGTAATATTAGTTCATGGTGCCGGTTCCTTCGGCCATCTAGAAGCGAAAAAATGGAATTTATCGGAAGGATTTGATAAAGGAATTATTGAACAACAGAGGTTGGCTGTTAAGAATGTAAGGAATGATATGATTGAATTAAATGATTACGTATTGGAGAAATTAAAGGAATTCAATATTGAGGGGATATCTCATCCTCCATCGAAGTGGGCAAATGACTTGGGGCCAGAATTCAAAGGAGAAATTAGCATATTAGATAAAGAAAGGGAAGGAGTGATTCAAGTTACTTTTGGAGATGTAGTAGATGTACATGATCATAGAGAATTTGGAATATTATCAGGAGATGATCTAATGGTAAGGATATGTAAAGAAATTCCTGATGTCACACATTGTATTTTTCTTCTAGGAGATACTGAAGGACTACTAACCAAACCTCCTAATGAAGATGGTTCAGAACTAATCAAACTGTGGTCGAGAGAACAAGGAATCACTGGCAGGCATGAATCAAATCAAGATGTTACTGGAGGAATATTTCTGAAAGCCGAAAGTGCAAGTGAAATTGCCCAGAATATCACTAATGTTTGGATGATTGATGGGAGAAAGCCAGAGAGAATTCTTGAACTTCTACAAACTGGCAATACTATTGGCACTAAAGTAATTTAATCATTCATCTATTATATGTAATCGTCCTCGGAGAGGTGAGAAACATGGGAGAAGCGACCCAAGATAGTAGTCTAAGTAAACTTGATTCATCACAACTAGAGATGATGAAAGAAATGTGCCTAGTAGTAGATAAAAATGACAAAGTTATTAATTCAGCGAGCAAGATAGATTGTCATAGAGGTAAAGGAATTAGACACCGAGCATTTAGTGTACTAATTTTTGATTCGGAAAATAGACTACTAATGCAACAAAGAGCTATAGAAAAAATTACGTTTCCAGGAATATGGGCTAATAGTTGTTGTAGTCACCCTTTAGATATTGAAAATGAGAATGGAGATGCAATAAAGGGAGTCATTCATGCCAGTAAAAGAAAGATGTTCCAAGAACTAGGAATTCCTGAAGAGGTCTCATCTAATTGGGAATTTAATCATATAGGCAGGTTTGAGTACAGTTGTAGATGGGATGATGAATGGATCGAACATGAAATAGATCATGTCATAGTAGTCAGAGCAACACCCGAATTATCGATTAATGAGAACGAAATAAAGGAAACAAAATGGCTTGATCATCAAGAAATAATTCAGATGTTAGAAGGTGAAAATGAATGGTCAGATGCCATAATTGCACCATGGTTTAGAATGATTTGGAAACATTTCATAGAACCGCATTATCCTGACATGGAGGCATTATTGAAGAATAATTCTTCAAATATAATTAATTGTGGGAGACTATCAATAAATAATAAATCTGAGAGTCTGGAACTGAAATCAGCACTTAGTACACATAAAGAAGTCGTAGAAAAAGAAATAATGAAATCAATGGATAAGATTAGGCAGGATAGACTACACGGTGCCATGACACATCTTTTTACTGGCGGAGGAAAAAGATACAGAGCAATTCTACCTAGGTTAGTAGGAGAAGCAACTGGAAACGCTCATGAGGGACATTATACTCTAGGTTCAAGTATAGAAATTATACATAACTTCACGCTTGTTCATGACGATATCATGGATCAAGACCCAATAAGACGAGGTTTGAATGCTGTACACGTAGAGTACGATGATGCAACTGCAATAAATGCTGGAGATGCAATGCTTGCAGTTGGATTTGAAATATTGGCAGATTCCGACGATATTAGTCCCGAGAATCTTAAGTTTCTAGTTCAGTCTATTGGCGAGATGGTAAGAAGAGTAGCAGAAGGGCAGCAAGAAGATTTCGACTTTGAACAGAGAGAATATGTTAGTGAAGAAGAATATATTTCTATGATTGCAGGTAAGACGAGTGCGATGTTTGAAACTTGTGCTGAGACAGGTGCAAAGCTTGCTGGAGCGAATTCAGAAACTGTAGAAGAGATGGCAGTTTGGGGACTTAAATTAGGATTATGCTTCCAGTTAATGGATGATCTGATTGATATTACAGGAGATACTGAGACATTAGGTAAACCTGCCGGATCTGACGTAGTCCAGGGTAAAAAAACACTAATCGCGATTCACGCATTGGATAGTGGAAATGATTTGCCTACATTCTCAAAAGTATATGGTAAAGGAAAATGCTCAGATGAAGACTTAGCTAAAGCAGTTGAAGAATTGAGAAATAATGGATCTATTGATTATGCCATGGATAGAGCGATGAGATATCACTCAGAAGCGCATAGTATCCTTGATGGTCTCAAACCTTCGCCCGCATTGGAAGTTCTAAGGCAACTTACAGATATGCAATTAACAAGAATTAATTAATGCATATAGCATCTAATTTACTAACTATAGTTCCATCAATATTTCTCATACTGGCATAGACTCTATCACCTATTTTCAAAGGCCCAACTCCCTTTGGTGTTCCGGTCCAAATGTAATCACCAGGAGATAAATCATACCATCTTTTAAGATGGAAAAGTAAAGTCTCAATATCATGTACCATCAGACTAGTTTTCGCATTCTGTCTTAGTTCATCATTGACTACTAAAGAAATTTCTTTTACTCTTTCATCCCAATCTGTCCATGTTCCTAAAACTGCTGAACCCCTAAATGACTTACCTTCAGCCCAAGGCCAACCTTTTTCCTTAGCTAATCCCTGATGAGTACGATTAGTTGTATCACATCCAACACACATGGATTCGGGGAGCAAGTTTTCATCTAATCTGATTACTAATTCTACTTCATGATCTATGTGATCATTATCATTCATTAATTTGATTACATTTTTACCATTGATATCAGAAGAGATATGGGATGACTCTGGCATAATAAAAAATCTAGGATAGTCAGTAATCTCACCACCAATTTCTTCTGCATGTGCTACATAATTCCTAAAGCAAGCCCAACCTACTGGCATAATCCATCCTAGAGGATATAGGTCTTGACTGCATCGATTGAAAGGAATAAATCAATAGGGTTGAAAATATATGAGCCTTTAGTAGTAATCATGGACGATAACCCGTATACCATCTTGGGTGTTACTAAAGATGCTACGGATGCAGAAATAAAGAGAGTTTACAGGAAATTAGCAAGACAGTATCATCCCGACAGAAATCCCAATGACGCGGCGGCAGAAGAAAAATTCAAATCAATACAATCGGCTTATGATAAAATTGGAACTAAAGATTCAAGAAAAGAGTATGATAATAGAGATAGAATGAATGATATCTTCGGCAACGGAAATCCATTCTCTGGTTTTGGAGGAGGATTTTCTGGAGGTGTGGATATTGGAGACATATTTTCACAATTTGTTGGTGGAAGAGGTAGGGCAGAAAATAATTTTAATCAACAAAGAGAAAGAAATTCTAGCGGGCCAAATAATGAGATTAAAAGAGGAAGTGATATTGAATCTGCATTGGACGTTTCTCTAGATGATGCAAAAAAAGGAAAGGAAATTAAATTTAATCATAGAAGACTTAAAATTTGTAAAAAATGTAAAGGAGCTACATTTGGAACTACAAAAAGTTGTATAGAATGCAATGCAATGGGGATTACAACAAGGGAATCAACAATTACTGTTAAAGTTCCACCGGGTGCAGTACAAGGACAGCAGTTAAGATTGAAAAAAATGGGTAATGAACACCCTAATGGAGAACCTGGAGATTTGATTATTAATATTAGACTAGATGCAGAAGAAGGCAGAAGATGGGAAAATGGAAGGTTGATCCAAGAAGTACCAATTAGTTATAGTACATTGATTCTTGGAGGTAAAATACAAATTAGAACACCATCCAATAAAAGAATACAAATTGGTATACCTGCAAATAGTAAAATTGGAGATAGGAGAAGATTGAATGGTCACGGTCATGACGGAGGGCCTCTAGATATCGAATTAACAATATTAGAGCCTGAAAAATTAACAAAGGAACAGATACAAGCGTTGGAGAAATTAAGAGAATCGGGATTATGAATAATTACAATGAATCATATACGAGATTGGTTATGATATACACATGAGAGACTTTAGGAAAGTTGCATCTGTACTAATTCCTGAGAGAAAGAAAGTACATTTGGCGGTACTGATACTGTCATTGTTGATGATTCCGGGATTCAATGCCACATTAACACCTATTGATATTGAATCATATAATTTGGAATCTCCAGAATTAGAAGCAGCAGAAGTAATGAGAGAAGAATTCTCAGGAGCAGGAAATATTTGGGGTTTCGGATTATTTGTTAAAGACTCAGAATATTTCGGAGAGAAGCCTTCGGAAGTCTATCAAATTGATGAATTCTCTGGAGTGAATTCGGGTCAAGATGAACCATTAGGAGGAATTCTCAATTTATCAGTTCTAAGAGAGATTGATCGGAAAGCTAGTTTCTTATCTGAACATGAGATTTCAGAATACTATCTATCATTTGCATCAGAAATATCGGGAAAGCCAATTATGGGAGTACTAGATTTAGCTACAGAATTTAGAGTTTTCATGGCAGATGAATCTCTTTTAACGAAACCACAATTTAATCCTGAGACTCTGAGAATGGAGGATGCACCTACAAATTGGTCAGATTGTGGAGTTCTAGAATGTCTGACATTTGATGATGAAAATATAACTCAGGATCATATTGATTTAGCCGCCCATAGAATGGCAAATAATAGTAAAGGAGCATTCCTAAGATTTCTTTCTATAGATAGAGCCTTTATTGAGGATAATAATAGCTCATTATTGGGCCCTATTGGTGGGACATTAACTGAAAATGGGACTATCAAAGCAGATTCATGGGGTTATGGGAGATGGTCCGCATCTTCAGCATGGCTAATATTAAATCTAGATAGGCAAAGAATGCAGAATGAAGGATGGACATTTACATGGATGAATGCAAGTAATGAATGGGGATATGAAATAGAGGGTGTAGAACTGTCTACCGACCCTATTAGATATACTATAGACGAATGCAAAGAAAAAGAAGAGAATAAACAACCATTATGCTCAGTTGAATGGTTATATCTTTCCATTGAAGAAGATTTGAGAGCGCAAGATGATTTAGTTGCAACAATACTGTTGGGAGAAGGACCAAATGTTGAAGTAAATAGAGAACTACTTTCTAGTGCATATCTGATCATCTTAATGGCTATTGTAGTTATTATCTTATTATGGCTTAGTTTGAGAAGATTATCAGATGTTATAATTGTCTGCACAGGATTAGTACTTTCCTTATTATGGATGCAAGGATTAATCGGTTGGAGTATTATTTTTGGAAATAAATATAATTTAGAGATTATTTTTAGATCACAGTTCTCTAATTTACTACCAATCCTAATTTTAGCTTTAGGTATAGATGATAGTCTTCATGCATTACATCGATATAAGGAAGAAAGAAAGAAAGGAAAATCAAGTAAAGAGTCAGCTGAAGAGTCTATTTCGCGTGTAGGTAGAGCTATTCTTTTGACATCAACTACGACGATTGTGGCTTTTCTAGCTAATCTTACATCAAATATTGCTGCGTTGAGATCTTTTGGAATTGAAGCAGGTTTAGGAGTAGCCTCTGCTTTTCTGTTAACTGGACTTTGGGTTCCTCTGGTAAGGTTAGATGTTGATTTATGGCTAGATAAAAAGGGTAAATTAGAAAAAGAAAATGATGATCAAATACATATCATCCCCAAGGAATGGTTGGTAAATCTAACTTCATTTTCTGCGAATAAAGGAGTCGCTGTAGCAATTATTGCCCTACTAATAACATTGTTAGCAGCCCCTCTAATGTATTCTCTTGAAGGAGATTTTCAGATTGATGATTTCTTAGATGAAGATTCAGATTTTGCCCAAGGTGTTTTCCTTGTCAATCAAAGATTTATGGACGGAGAACCAGGATATATATTGGTAGAAGGAGATATTGCAAATCCAAAGGTTATCAGAGCTATAGCTGAAACTAGGGAAAATATGAATTCTCACGATAGAGAATTAGATCCAGATCAGATATCAAGGACTCCCTCGGGAGAAGTTGAACTAATAGCGTTAGATGAAATATTGATATTTGCACAAGCTGCGATGTACGAAAATATTACTCCTTTTGAAGAAGCAGGATGGGATTCAACAGAAGATGATGGAGGTATTGATTGTGAAACAATGAGTCTATTATATCCCGGAGTAGGAATAAGAAAGATACCTGTTTTAGAAGATAGGGATTGCTTAGTTTTCCTATATGGCTTTATTTTGACTAGAGGGGTACCTTCTAGTGGTGGCTATCCTGCTTTACCACCAACAATTACTTCTGAATATATTCAAGCAAGTACTATTATTGATTTTGAAAAACCATGGC
>Ga0209503_10001486_pt1 | contig 12040 bp, 10 predicted proteins | sample SouAtlMetagenome_2_FD_187448 | JGI IMG/M metagenome (GOLD analysis project Ga0209503, IMG submission 187448) | Marine eukaryotic phytoplankton communities from Atlantic Ocean - South Atlantic ANT15 Metagenome (SPAdes) (version 2) | ecosystem: Environmental > Aquatic > Marine > Oceanic | place...
TCCCATTGACTGGTGGCACCTCCATTTGGTGATGTATGAACATAATACCAGTCGCCCGTGCTCCGAGACTGCTTCGCGGACCAGCCTTGTCGGCGTAGTTCTGGGGATAGTGCTGGTGGTTCTCCTCTGCAATCAACATGATGTCTCAAATCTAACGCGGCTCGGAGCTCCGGCGCTCGCACTTCGATCGTAGTTGGTCGTCGATTCGTGCCCGCAGATGATAGCGTCAGGGTCCACTTGCCCAGTAAACCAAGGTCGTCGCCCTCGCAGGAATGTGACGTGACCGTGGCCCTTCTGAGCGATGGTGTGTCATCTGACCAAGACCACGCCATGCACCGCGACCCGATCGACTCCGAAGGAGGGTCCCTTTCAACGTCTTCATCCGATCGAGGTAATGATCGACGCGCCATCTCGGCGTAGGGCTGCTTGCTTCGCGAGTGCACCCAGAGGAGCCGCTCGGCGTCCCAGACGTAATTTTGTGGGGGCAACGCGACCTTGGCGCCATCCAGCGGGTCGTCCTCGCGCACGCCGGGCACGCTCTCGAGCTTGCAGAGCTCGTAGTCGCGCCTTTCATCGTCGTAGGTTAAGGTGGCGCCTCCGTACTGGTCGTGACTGACGGCGCGGACTCTCGTCAATCTCGGTAGGGAGACGCGCACGCCGGAGAGCTTGCGTTCCGCCATGTTTTGGCTGTGGCGGCTGGCGCCTGGCGCTGGCGGTACGGATGCGCGGCGCGTTTCAAGCGGTGTTTTGGCGGCACAGCTGATTTGGCGCGCTGCGCGGTTTTGAAAGCGCTCTTCTGCTGCAGGATTGATGGGCGCAATGCGTGTGGCCTGCACACAATCTCTGCGTGGCAGCGGCAGCTTACGCGCTGAGTTAAATGCACCTTTATGTTTGAATGAAATAATTGAATTGCCTAAAAAAGCCTAAAAATGAACTCCGACGAACTTGCCCGGAGCTGTCGTCTTTGCGTTCGATCCTTCCGTTTATCCCTCTCTCACGATGGCTTTTTGCAGGCGCGTTTTGCTAGTGTCTTAACACGACGCTAGCTCGACTATCGCGCGCGCCTCTCACTCGCTCGTGTCCGCGAGCCAGTGGGGTGCTGTGATTGATGGCCAGTGCGCGATAGCCCACCGTCGGCCACGCACTCATATCTTGGGGCAGGATGGCCTCCGCTATGGACACGAGCCCGTCCCGGACGCCGCCGCCTCGGCACGCCTATAGAGCGGCCGACGCGGTATTAAGGAGCCACACGCCGACGAGCCAATTCGGCAAGAGCGCTTTAGTCAGGCAGTGCCTCGACGGCAGCGCCTTCGCGCCGCCCGCTAAACAAAGGGAGCGCAAGGCCGACGCGGCATCAGCATTGAGGTGCTGCGCGGCGTGCTTGCGGCCGGGCGCGACGCGACGGTGCGGCCGCTGCGGGAAAGCTTCCTACTGTTCGAAGGACTGCCAGCGCCAGGACTGGGCTAGACATAAAAAAACATGTCTGGGACGAGACGATGCTCTAAATGCGCCGATTCAGTCGTTGACGTCGGAATTGTCGAACGTCTTCCGGCTCGGCGAGGACGCGCTGAGAAGGGCGGGCCTGCCGAACCCCTCCGTGAGCTGGTCCAAAGAGGTCCTCGAGGTGCTGTGCGACTGCTGCTTGCTGCCGGGGTTACAGTTGGTTCCGTCCGACGACCGGCCCCACGAGGGGCTTGGTTTAGGTTTGCGGACGATCGCGTTGCTGTTTTTGAGGCATGGTGCGAAACCAACCCCCAAGCTCTTGCAGATGGTCCTCGCGCACAAATCGGTGGAGTCGGGTCCTGGCATGGAGGATCCGGCCGCGTACATTGTCGCGCGCGCGCGCATGGGCCCGGAGACGTTCCCTTCCGGTCATCCGCTCCGCGGGCCGTGCGACGACGCGTTGATTCGGCTCGGGCCCTTACTCAGGCACGCGTCCTCTGTCCAATTGCCGCCGGAGCCTTTATTAGGCCTGGGGTCGGGCGAGGATGATAGGGTGGAGATCATCGAAGCCTTATTACGGTCGCTGGCGTACGTGCAGGAGCCGGCGCCTTCCGGGAAGGTGGATCTTGTTCAGAGGTAAGTTATTTAGTCTATATATACACGGGGTGGGAAGCTTGCCGAGCCCGGCGCGAGAGCTCAGTAGATATACGGAATGAATTTCGCCGTCGACGAGGCGTACTTGGGGAATTCCTTCGGGTAGCGGTCCGCGAGGTACTCGTCGAGGCCCTGCGCGGGGAAACGCCGTCAGGCACGCCCCGCGACGTCCAACGGAGACCCGGGACACCGGGCGCGCACCGGAATGTGCATGAAGACGAACAGCGCCGTCATGACGGGCACCGCCCACCACGTCCACGACACCGCGAGGCCGCTCGACGCGAGCGTCCAGCCCGTGAACAGGAGCGTATCACCGAAATAATTGGCGTGCATCGTGAGGGACCACAAGCCGCCGGTCATGAGTTTGCCTTTATTGGCGGGCTGCTTCTTGAACACGTAACGCTGGTACTCGCCGATGGTCGAGAACCCCGACCCTACGACGTATAGCGCGACCGCGAGCGCCGTCACGGGCGCCGAGCATTCGTCGATCTTCCCGCGCGCCATCGTGTAGAAGATGGACGGGATGAAGAAGACGTAGACGATGGGGATCTCGTGCCAATCCGGCGGACGCGACCACAGCACGAGCATCGCAAAGTAGAGGCGGGCCACGTAGACGACGCCGAAGACCAGGAGCGTCTGGTCCGGGCATTGCATCGCCGGCGTCAGCCTGCGTGAATCCACCGTCACGAAAGCGCGCTCGCATCGATTGCGTGGACCAAAACACCGGGCCGCACTCCCGCGCGTACCAGAAGATGGTCGCGAGGACGAGCGCCGAAGCGATGCCGGCCTTGAGCGCCCACTGGCTCTTGTCGAAGCGCCACGCGTCTTTGATGGCCATTTTGTTACAGCCGGGAACGCGCCTGCGCGGAGGCCAGGCCGCTCGATTTTGAGTGCTGAATTTGACAGCGCTGTCGCGCCGCGCAGCGCGGATTCGCGGCGAACCGAGTATGAAGGTACTCGTCGAGCTATACGCTGGCTGCGACCTTCTGGATTTGCGTTTTTGGTGAGCTAGGACAAGCCAAAAACCTAGGCCGAGCTCATGCCTCGATGCGAGAATCAAGGATAGAATCAAGTTCTCTGATTGACCTGCCCGATACGGCCGAGATTAGACGTTTCGCGCAGCGTCGCCACGTCTCTCGACCGCCGGCGTACGAATGAACGGCCGGAAACTCGCAGGACTGGCCGCGGCCGCCGCGGCGCTGGCACCTAGTTCTCGACCATCTTATGAACGCACGCCTAGCCCAGGTAGATGCCCCCCGCCGTCTTCTGGGGCGGCGGCGGCGGCGGCGGCGGGGCCCCTCCGGGCGGCGGCGGCGGCGCGCCGCCCGGCGGCGGCGGCGGCGGCGGCGGCGGCGCGGCGCCGACGTCCGTCATGAGCTGGTTCGCGCCCTCGTCGTCCTTCGAGGCCTCCCAGTCGTCGTCCTCGAGGAGGTCCTCCCAGCCACCGTCTACGAACGCGTCCCAGTCGCGCGACCGAGTCTGGCCCAGCTCGACCAGCGCGATCTGGAAGTCCTGCCAGGTCACGCCGTCGTTCTCGGGCGCGAGTTCCATGAGTTTTTCTTCACACGTGTCTAGGCTCAGTGAATCCTCGCCACCTAACAACGCGAAGACGGCGCGACCGCCGGCTTGCGAGTACACTTGGGCCGCCTCGCTCTTGGGCGAGTGCCAGGGGTCCGCGAAGGGTAACGCCTGCAGGCCCTCCTCGAACTCGGCCAGTGAAATGCTTTCCTTGCCTGCGAACACTTCCATCCACGTCGGAACGTGGTCCTTCCTGAAACTATAAGCGGGAATCCACTTCGGCTTCTTGGCGGTTTGCGTCGTCTCGCCGTCCTCGGCGACGCAGGTAGCTTCCGAGAGGCGGCCGTAGATGCTCACCATGTCTGGGGTCGTTAAAGCGTTGAGTTTTGTGGCTTGTCTTATCGATGAGGGCTTCTGGAAGCCGTCTACCAGAGCCAGCGTGGCCAGGAGTTTGCTGAGGGACGGCATGGTGCTGCTATGCCGCTGCGACGACGCGTGCAGGGCTGTTTGCTGTTGAGAGCAGCCCTCCTTGCTGTGGCGAAGGCAGGGGTCGTTAGCTTATAACGTCCAGTGCGTGGTGCCGGAGTTGTGCCCGGACGAATGCCGTGACTTTTGCAGCGGCCTCAATGGCAGAACTGCTCGCACCCCGGCTGCACAAAGCGTGACGTCTCGTGCCGCTAGCTACCCCCTCTAGCAAAACGACCTCTCTCTAAATTCGGATTAAAGGCTCGTGGGGGCGGGACAAAAGGGAACACATCAAGTACAACTTAGCTCACCCGGCAGCAACCCCCCGTAGGCAGCGGAGCGGGCGCCGGCGCCGCGGCCCGCGCCTCCGAGACCTCCACGTCGGGCACCGGCCCGAGCCGCCCGAGCCGCGCCGCGTAGCGCACGAGCCGCCGCTGGAAGTTCGTATTCGAGAGGGCGTCGTTGCCCCGCCGCGCCCTCAAAGTCCGGACGGCGTCTATAACATTCTCGCCGTCTCTCACCAACGCGGCCGCGACCACCAGACCGCTCCTATTTAACCCTTGGACGCAGTGCACGAGAACTCTTCCCGACGTCCGCGCTTTTGAGAGGAAGGCCTCGACGTCGGCGTGGCCGTCCAACAAAGCGCAGTTTTCATTGTCCTTCGCGGCCACGGCCATGCTCTGCATGCCGTGCTGACCATAGACGGCACGCATGTCGCGCGTCTCGCCGGCGGCGCAGTTCAGGACGTGCGTGATATTCAACTCTTTGAGCCTCTGAACATCAGCGGCGCAGCCGGCGTCGCCGAGATACACGTTTGGAGTCACGTCGACGGGCAGCCGGTGCATGCGCCTGATTTCCTCCCCTCTTTCTTCATCATCCAAACCCGCGGCCCAGTCGAGGTGGCGCCTATCTTTGAGATAGAGGCAGTAGGGCTCCAGTCTTCTATCTAAATCCACGCCGCGAAATAGGTGAGACGGGAGCGCCCCGAAACAAGCGTCGAAGCCGCCCCTTATTACAACCACGTCTAAAGCACGATACTCCCGCAGTGCACATCGCGCACAGCGCGCGTCGAGGAAGATCAATCTACGATCGGCCTCGCAGAGCTTCCTCGCCGCGGGCGTCATGAGGTCCCACGCGTGTTGGGGGACGTGGACGCTGTCCACGAGGTAGCCGTTCGGGCGCGCCGCGTCGACGACCGTGGCCGTCTTCATGAGTTCCGGCAGGTCCGCCGCTTCTATGAATGTGAGGTCGTCGTCGACCTGTGTGTGGCCGCGTCTGCTCGATGGCGTTCAGGTTGATTTCCACACGGTCGCCGACCGGGAGCGTCAGGCACTCCCCCCGCGCCACGGGCCGCGGCTTGCTGCGCGTCGCCTGCATGGTGTCCAGGTGCCGCCGGCTCTTCTTCGCGGCGGCACCGATCGATTTCCCTCGGCGGCCCATGTTGGTTTGGTGGCTGCCCCCTGTCCCGGCTGTGCGGTGCACGCTGCTGGCACGCCCGGCACGGATCGATTCCAAGCCGTCTGCGACCACTGCCCCGGTGTTTAACGCGCTAAAGCTGGGCACAGAATCGGTGCATATTGCTAGTGACTTACAGGACGCTAGCTCCTTAAACCGCGGTCCAGTGTTTTCCGCCCGTGCTGGCGCGGTTGGCTGCCTGCGGGCCTGCTCGGCGGCTCCTGATGACTCCTTGATCGATGCTCAAACTTATCGGCTTGATGCTTGCGCTGACGGCGCGAACCGGCCGAGGCCTGCTGGCACGGGCTCGGCCGCGCGCCGGCGCCGCGCTCCGAGCCGCGAAGAAGTCCACGCAATTAACGACGACGAACTTCGAGGCCGCCGCGGCGTCCGTAGTAGCGAAACCGCAAAGGTTACCTTTACCAGCAAAAACGCGGAAGACGGTCGCGTTCAACCAGCAGTACTTGTGTGCGGGCTGCGGTTGTCTACTCCCCCCAGAACACGAGATCGACCACATCGTGCCCGTCGCCTTGAACGGTTCCGACGCCTTGTCCAATCTCCAAGCGTTGTGCAAGCCGTGTCATCAACAGAAAACGCGCGACCAACGGCATACGATCCTGGACTCGATCAAGAAAGAAAAACCCGTAGAAGTAGAAGAGAGGGAGGTCAAAAGAGTACCGCCTCTGAAGTTAAATGACCAGCAAAGGGCCGCGGTCGAGGCGTCGACGGAGCCTATTAGGGTCGTCGCCGGCCCGGGCACGGGGAAAACCCGAGTGCTAACGAGACGAGTGGCCCACTTAGTGGAGAGCGGCGCGCGCGCGTCGTCGGTGCTCGCCTTGACCTTCACTAATCGGGCCGCGAACGAATTAAGAGAGCGATTGGAAGAAGAAATCAACCCGCAGGACGCGTCGTCCATCTCGGTAGGAACGTTCCACCGCGTCTGTTTGACCATGTTGAGAGATGACGTCGAGGCGCTCGAGTCGCCCATCAGAAAAGGTTTTGCGGTCTACGACCAGGCGGCGATGATCAAGTTATGCATGCTCCGGCGTCCGTTATCCGTTTTCATCTATGAGAGGCGCGTCGTTTCCGTCAGAGACAGCGCTGGGTGGTCTCTTTTTCGATTTCGAGCCGTTTCGGACCGCGTCGGGGCCGCCGTTGCGCGAGAGACACCGTTTCATAACGCAGGCGGCCGCTGCATCGCCGAGAAGCCGCCCGTCGGGTTAGGCTGGGACAAGGCCGAGATAAAACCGGCGCGCGTGCAGTCCGCGATCTCGTCGCTGAAGAACGCTGGTTTTGATGCTACATCGTACGCGGACCTTACGAAAGAGGGATACGGCGACCGCATCGTCTCGCGCGTCTTCGACCTGTACGAGAAGACGTTACAACAAAGGAACGCCGTCGATTTCGACGACATGTTGAGCCTCACCGCAAGGTTGCTCGAGCACTCTCCCGAAACTCGTCAGAAGTACGCGGGCCGCTGGAAGCATGTCTTAGTGGACGAGTTCCAGGACACGAACGGCGTCCAGTACGACGTCCTCAAACTGTTGGCGTCTTCGTCAGTATTTGTCGTCGGCGATAGCGACCAGGCGATCTATGGCTGGCGCGGGGCCGACTTCGAGAACCAGCAGCGGTACGATGATGATTTTGGTGCTAGATTATTGAAGCTGGAGCGGAACTACCGGAGCGCCCAACCTATCCTGTCGGCGGCGTCGGCCGTCGTCGAATCGACGACGCGTAGAAGGGACATGCTCACGTTGGAAGGGCGCGAAGGCTCGTTGGTGCCGTCCATCGTCGAGTTGGAGGACCAAGATGACGAGGCGCGGTGGATCGCCGACGTTTGTGTAAGAGCCGAGGGCGACGTGGCCGTACTATACAGGACGAACGCCCAATCTAGAGCGGTGGAGCGGGAGCTGTTGAAAGCAGGTGTCAGCTATCAGTTGTTGCACGCGAAGGGTTTCTTCGAACGGAAAGAAATTAGAGATGTGCTCGCGTATTTGAGATTACTAGCGTACCCAAAAGATGATGACGCGTTCGAGCGCGTCGCGAACGTGCCGCCTCGCGCGGTCGGGCCGCGGTCTCTGGAAAGGTTAAGGGTCCAAGCCTTGGAAGGAGGAGAAGGCATGCTCCACGCGGCGGCGCACGCGAAGGATCCAGTACCAAAACGCGCGGCTTCCAACCTCAAGGTCTTCACGGACGCGTTGGACGAGTTGAGAGAGCTGCAAGAAGCGACGCCGTCACCGGTCCCCGCCGAGGAGGGCCACGCCGGGCCCCTCGTGGGCTCGATGGCGTGGTTTCTGCTCGAGGTCCTCGTGTGTTGCAGCGTCCCCTGTGCCTTCGACTTGTTTGTGGCGCCTCGCGGCGATGGCGTTGTGTGCGCCTCTCTACGCCGCCACAGAGCTACGCCATCGACGCGACGCCATCGACGCGCCGCCAACGCAGGCCCGCACGGGCTACGAGCACTACCTGCGGCATGAATCCGTCGACGGCGCGGACCGCTGGCGGAACGTAAGGGAACTCGCGAACTTAGCTGCTCCGTACGCCGCCGGCGAGTTGGTCGAGTTCCTCGATACTCTGGCATTAGTGCAGGACCAGGACATGGCCGCCGACGACGACGAAGCGAAGATCCCGCCTAAGGTCCGACTCATGACGGTCCACGCCTCGAAGGGCCTCGAGTTCCAGACGGTCATCATCGCGGGGTGCGAGGAGGGGTTGTTGCCGCACTACTACGCTACTGCCGATAAGGATGGTGAGGAGCTCGCGCAAGCTGTGGATGAAGAGAGAAGGCTCTTGTACGTCGCGATGACGCGGGCCAAGGAGTCTCTCGCATTAACGCGGGCTCGGACTCGCTTGACGTGGGGCGTCTCGCGCCAGATGGAGGCGTCGCGCTTTTTAGATGAAATTCCTGCTGATCTGCGGAGGGACGTCCGCGTCGCGGCGCCGCCTTCCAGTCGGTCTCATCGGAGGCGGTGGTCTTCATCAAAGCGGCGGAGCGACGGGATGCTGGCCGGGTTCTAAGTTTACTTGTATTTTTTATTTCGGTCCCGCGTCCCCGCGTCTTGTTTCCCTCGGGACCTTGGAGCAGCTTGGCCGCGGCGCTAATCTTCGCGATGCCTCGCTGTTCGCCTGAGACCACCCGGGCAGCTGGCTTGCCTGGCGTAAAACAGGTTTCCCGTGAATTTGCCAGCTTTGCACGACGCTGGCGAGCGCAGTTCCGACGAACGAGTCGAGATTAGTCCTCATGGCGGCTCTCCGAATGACTGTTTGCGAAGCGCAACCACGAAACTGAGCTGGGACCAGCTCTGTCAAGAATAATGACCACTGACTTTTGTTGACCACCGATTGTCCGCGCCCCCGCCGCCGCCCGCGCGGCCCCCAGAAGCGGTCGACCAGGACGCCCTCGCGGCGGAGGCCATGCGCCTTGACCGGGAAATCCAACAGATGGCCGACGTGGCCGACCAGCTCGTCACGACGCTCGAGAAAACAGTGGAGGAATTGAGGCGGCGGGCGGGCGTGCCGCCCTACGACCCCGCGAACGCCTACACGCTCGGCGCGCCACCGGTCGCGGCGCCCGCCCCCGCGCCGGACTTCGACGCGCAGCTCGCGGCGGCGTTGGCCTCCGTGCCGCCGCCGCCCGGTCCTCCCACCCCTCTGCGTGGTGTACAATAACAATGCACATTAGTGACCCCCAATATCCCATGTGAACTCGAGGACGCGCCCGAGCATTTCGACCGGAAGCGCCGGGAATTTCGCGAGGAACATTGCCACGAGGCGCTGGCGGTGGGCCTTCTCGTAGGCTTTGTATCCTCCGGCCGCGCAGATTTTCTGTATGTACACGTGTGTAGGTAAAGGGATGCCCGCGCGAATTTTCTGTATCGCCGCGCCGGCGCGAAGGAGCGGAGCGCAATTACGTTGTTTGCCATACGTAATCGCTACTTCCAGGGCTCGGTCTAAATCCACAGCGCCCGCACAGATAAGCCTCCTGACGGTGGCGGCCGTACCGTTCTCTGCTGCCTTGGCTAACACGGATCGATGCCAGTTAGTGTCCGTGAAGTTAGGATCGGCGCCTGCCTCCAAGAGCATTGCGATGACGGATTGATATGCCGCGGACTTGTTTCCCGCAATCCAATGCAACGGTGTTCGTCCATCGGTAACGAGGTCTACTGAAGCACCAGCCTCCAGAAGCACCGTTATGCATTCGAGACGCTCTCGCATCTGCTTGGCTCCAGAGTATGCACTCTGCCAGCACACCGCGTAATTCAGCGGCGTAGATGGCCTTAGGTGGTGGTCTTCATATATGTCAGGGTTGCCGCCAGCCGCAAGTTCGCGCCGCAACGCTTCGGCGTCGAAAGCCTTAACAGCAGCAAAAATCGCGGCCATGCTACGCTGCCCTGTTGCAGTGTTGCAGTGTTGGAGACAGCAGACAGCAACTAATGCGAGGACGAGTGGCAGGAACAGAATCGGACCAGAAACGGTGAGTGACTGCCAAACTATGAACTCGCAATCGACGAGCTGTCGCCGCGCCCGGCTTCCCCGGCTTTTTTTTAGGCTGACCACCGAGCTAGCGTCCTTGAACGCACTAGCCTCGTCTGCGACGAGCTAAAAGCTGCTGGATCTCCCCGCATACCGGTGGCCAGCCCAAAAAAATTGTTCTTCAGCCGTCGCTAACACCCCCTCGAACGGCACGAGGCCCGGGAGCATCCCTTCGAGGCGTCAAGACGGACGAGCGCCGAGGCTGCCTGTAGCGACACTACTGCGAGACGCCGTCGCCGCGCACCATGACGACGACCGCCGAGGCCTGCGTCGAGGCCTACCTCAAGGAGCAGGCCGCGCAGGCGCCGATTGACAAAAAAACAAAAAAGCAGAGAGCTGCTTTACGCAAGCAGGTCGAGGCGCTCTTCGCCGACGACGCGCTGTTGCTGCTCGGCCGCGCGCAATTATCGGAGATAAATGCCGCGGGCAAGTACGCGTTGCCGCTGAGCGAGCTCGCCGCACTACCGCGCCTCAAGTCGCTGCTCAAAAACCAGGATGGCGAGGCCCTGATCCGCGCCGCGCTGGAGGACTCGGAACTCGTCTCCATCAGTGACGCGTGCGTCGAGCGGCCCCTTCAACAAAACTTGGTGCAGCAGTACGACGCGTCTTTGAGGAGACACGTCTCCTACCTCTTCTCGGACGACGGGTTGCAGTCCTGCCCGCCCGGGAAGTTGCGGGCGATGCTCGACGAGGACGAGAACACGCTGTTTTTGCCGCTGGCGTCCGTGGTTGACATCAAGAAGATCAAAGAATTGCTAAAAAACGAGCCGGACAAAGTGGAAGCGTGCCGCGCGGCGATCGACGCGGCCGAGCCGGGCACGCTCATCTGCCGCGTCGAGGACCACGACCAGGGGCCGCGCGTGGTGCGGACGCAGGACCTGCCTGATGAAATTTGGGAGTGCGTTTACTGTGTCTTTTTTTTTCTCTTGGTTTTTGTCGGCGCGACGGCGTTCCCGCGCGACGGCGTTCCCGCGCGACTGCGTTCCCACCGGTGCGCCGTCGACGCGCCGCGCGCTCGCGGGACCGCTTGCCGTTGAGCCTGCGGCGGAGCGCCCAACTTCTACCCCACCATCACGCCGTCGCCGCGACCCTTAACAACACGCAGGCTCCTCGAGTCGAACCCCGCCGGCGGCCGCGCCGTCGCCGTCACGAATATCCGGGGCAAGGACGCGCCGGCGTTACGCTTGGCCTTCGCCAAGGTTGGTAGTATTGAGGCCATCGAGCTCGGCGAGGACGAGCGCGGCGCGCCGACGGCCTCCATCGTCTTCGACGAGGAACTCGGCGCGATCCGCGCCGTCGAGGAACTAAACGACGAGGACAACTGGCGCTTCGGCATGCGCGTCCGATTAGAATCGGGCATGGCGCCTTCTGCAGCAAGGAAGGCCGCGGGCCTGCCGCCGCGGCCCAAAGAGAAGAAGCCCCAGTTCAACGAGCGCTGCGCGACGGAGGGCTCGAGCCGCGCGGCGGCGCCGCCGCCTCCACCTATACCCGTGGTCCCGGTGCCTGTGATTGTGGAGGAGATCCCGGAAGGCCGGCAGCGCGGCAAGCTTGTTTATCTGAAGGAAGGTTTGTGTTTCTGCGTCCGCGACTTCGACCTTGCGCCGGCTCGTCGCTCGCATCTGCCCCTCTCCACGCCGTCGACGCGCCGTCCCAACCGCAGGCAAGTTCGGCTTCATCCGGCCGCGCGACGCCAAGTCCAAGGACGACCACGCGTTTTTTAATATGAACGAGCTGTTCGTGTGCCAGCGTCTTCCGTGGCGTTGACGCCGTCGACGCGCCCCTTACGCAGGCCCAAGAACCTCAAATTGAAACTCGGCGACTACCTCGAGTACACGCCCGCGACGGGCGAGCCCAAGAACGGCGCGCCGGGCAAGCCCCGCGCGACGAAAGTGGAAAGGGCGCCGCGGCCGAAGAAGCCGTCGAAGAAGCAGCTCGAGGACGCGGCCGAGGCGGCGCGCGTCGCGGCGCTCGCGGC
>Ga0209503_10001489_pt1 | contig 12032 bp, 8 predicted proteins | sample SouAtlMetagenome_2_FD_187448 | JGI IMG/M metagenome (GOLD analysis project Ga0209503, IMG submission 187448) | Marine eukaryotic phytoplankton communities from Atlantic Ocean - South Atlantic ANT15 Metagenome (SPAdes) (version 2) | ecosystem: Environmental > Aquatic > Marine > Oceanic | place...
AGGTACTGGAGCAGGAGAATCTGCTAGGGGCCATCGAGCCGAATGTCATCGTAACGAAGCCCACCGTGAATATGCTCGTGGAAGATGTTGCGATGGGTGCGGTGGATACATCGATCGCTTGGGATGCGGTGGCTAGGAGTTTTCCGGAAGTGGAATGGATTCCGGTGCCCGAGTTCAGCAAGCGATCGAAGTTGGCCGGGATCGGGGTTTTGACGGCTAGCAAGAATGTCACCCGGGCGCTTCACTTCGCTCGTTATGTCACTTCACGTGATCGGGGGCGAAAAGTGTTTGTTGAAATGGGCTTTGAGATTCCTGATGAAGGTGATGTCTGGGCTGATATTCCGAAGGTGACTTTGTTTTCCGGTTCGATGCTCCGGCCTGCCATTCAGGAAAAGGTTCGCGAGTTTGAAAAGCGGGAAGGTTGCCGGATTAACACCATCTTTGAGGGATGCGGAACGCTAGTGGGTATGATGAAAGCGGGAAGTAAGCCGGCGGGATATTTTTCCTGTGATGTGAAGTTTTTGGAAATGGTCGATGAGCGATTCTTTCCCGGCACGGTGATGACGGGGAATGAGATTGTGCTTTTGGTAAGGAAGGGGAATCCCAAGAGCTTGTTGTCGCTTGACGACCTTTCGAAAGAGGGCGTGAAGTTGGGCGTGTGCGATGAGACTAAGAGCGCTTTGGGGCAGCTGACTCACCAATTGCTCACGAGAAGGAAGGTCAGTTTTGAGAATGTGACGGTGAAGGTGGCGAAAGGGGATGATTTGGTGTCCGCGATGCAGGCGCGTTCCTTGGATGCGGCTTTGGTTTATCGCAGTAATGCTTTGGCGAGTCCGGTGACTTTGGAAGAGTGCGAAATTGTCGAACTCAACGACGAGTTGGCTTTTGCAGAGCAGCCTTATGCGGTGGCGCGTGAGACCGGGCATCCGGAATTGATGAAGCGTTTGGGCGAATTACTCAGTAGCGGGGAGTCTAAAAAAGACTTCGAGAGGCTGGGCTTTACTTGGAAGCTGGAGAGCACAAAGTGAGGGACGTGAACGAAGCAGGAAAAAGCCCACGGCCTTGGCGGGTGAAACCGGAGCTGCCTTTCGTGCTCTTTTTGACCTTCGTTCTGGTTGCCTATGTCGGGATGTTGTTACTGATGGTTGGGGCGAATGTTCTGACGGTGACTTGGGTGGATCTAGGGAGGATTCTCAAAGATGACGATATTCTGCGATCGATTAAGCTCACGGTCGTGACTTGCACTGCGACTGCGATACTTTCGGTCTTGGTTGCGGTGCCGCTGGCTTATCTCTTGTCGCGCTACCAATTTCGGGGGCGGGCATTTATTGATACGCTCCTTGATATTCCCATTTTGCTGCCGCCTTTGATTGTGGGGTTGAGTTTGCTGATTCTTTTTAACCGGATGTCTCCTGCCACCTGCTGCTGGATGATGGCTGGAGGTCTCTTGTTGGCATCTTTAATTGGATTTGTATTGCGGGGGAAGGGAGGCGGGCGAGCGCTCGTGCCCGGGGCCTTGATTGTTTTTGCCGGTATGTTTGGAATCGGAGCCGTGATGATGAAGGGATCGGGATCTCTGGAAGAGGTGAGCAGCGGAATGGGTTTTCCGATGACCTTTCACCCACTCGGAATTGTCCTGGCACAGTTTCCAGTCGCGGCAGCATTTGCAGTGCGGACGATGCGAACGACCTTTGATCAAATCAGTCCGAGATACGAAGAGGTGGCGATGACCTTAGGATGTCATCGCGGGCAGGCATTTTCTCGTGTGGTTTTGCCTTTGGCTGGGAAAGGAATGGTAGCCGCAGGCACGATGGCTTGGGCGAGGGCGCTCGGAGAGTTTGGCCCGGTCTTGATTTTTGCTGGGGCGACCAAGGGGAGAACCGAGGTTCTGGCGACGTCTGTCTTCTTGGAAATCAATATCGGGAATCTTCCCGGCGCGGCTGCGATTTCATTGCTCATGATCGTACTCGCTGTGGCAACCTTATTGCTGGTGCGATTCTTTGTTGGGAGAGGAGGTGCGATATGATGCTGGAGATTGATCGTCTCACGCTGAAGGCGGGGGAGTTTCTGTTGAAGGGGTTTTCTTTGTCGATTGACGAGGGGGAATGTGTCGCGCTAATGGGGCCAAGTGGCTGTGGCAAGACGACAGTGATGGAGGCGGTTTGTGGCTTGCGAGCTGAGGGTGTGTTGAGTGGGCTGATTTCGCTCGGTGGGGAAGAGATTACTCACCTGCCACCGGGAGCGCGGAGGATTGGTCTGGTGCCACAGGATGTGGCGCTCTTTCCGACGCTGACGGTGAGAGCGCAATTGGAATTTGGTCCTAAGCTCCATTGCTGGGATCGAGATGAAATGAAGAGTCGAGTGGAAGGACTTGCTTCCGACCTTGGTCTATCCGATCTGATGGAGAGATTGCCGAAAGGGCTTTCCGGGGGCGAGGCTCGGAGGGTGGCCTTGGGGCGGGCTCTGTCCTTGAGGCCGCGTTTGCTTTGTCTGGATGAGGCCCTAACCGGGTTGGATGAAGCCCGGCACGATGAGGTGCTTCAGCTTATTCGCGAAATGATCGAACGGGAGAAGGTGACGGCTTTGCACGTGACCCACTCAAGAAAAGAAGCAGAAGCCATTTCGGATCGGATTGTCGAGATGAGTTGATCGCCTGTTGCTATCGTCATGGAGAGTGATTCTCTAATCGTGTCGCAGGATAGTGACGGGATCTTTGGTGAGGGCGTAGATGGTGGGGAGCCAGGCTGAGGCGGCGCTGGCCAGGGGGGTAAGGACCCAAGTGATGGGCGGGAAGGTGAAGGAGGACGCGATGGAAATGATGAAGGCGAGGAATGTTCCGATGAGGCCGAGGAGTGCCGCGCGGCCGAGGAGGAGAGCGCCTATTTTGAAATGGCTGACACCGATTGCTCTGAGAGTTCCGATTTCGGGCAATCGTTCGCGGACATTGGAGAAGGCGAGGTAGAGAAGGGCGAAGAAAGTTCCTCCGGCGATCAGGGGAGTGATGATTGAAGTGAAGCGGGCGCGTTCGTAGCGCGTGGCCTTGCGGTTATCGAGGATGGCTTGTTTCGAATCACGGGCGCGGTCACCGGCTTTGTTTCGGGCTTCGGCTCGGACCATGGCTGAGGAGCCGAGTTCGATGATTTGGACGTCGGGGAGGATGGCGGAGATCTCACTGCGGATTTCGCCAAGGCGGTCGATGCTGGCGCAGTTACATCCGAGGGCCAGGATGGCGTTAATTTGATTTTTTTGGTCGAAGATTTCCTGCGCTTCATCGAGGTGAATCCACGCGGAGCCGTCGTCGATGAAATTGCGCGGCGGATGGGTTTGAGCGACGAGGTAATCTTTTCCGTTGAGAGTGACGGTGTCTCCTTTTTTAAGGCTGAGGGACTGATGGAGATCGTGTCCGAGATTGATCGATCCGGGAGCAAGGGGATCCATGATGGGCTTCTTTTTGCTCCGGTGCGAAATGGGGACTTGTCCCTCCACTCCTACGAGGAGGATGGAGCGGTTTTGTTCCTCCCATTGAATTCGGCGGGAGAGTTGAGGCAGGAGGTGGTTGATGGTGACGACCTTGCTCTCGGCAAGTTTGTGAACCGAGTCTTGGGACATCGTTTGTTCCGAGTATCCGCGTTCTTTGATTTGCCAGAGTTCTTCACCTTTGGGAAAGAGGAAGACGTTGAAGCCCAGGCCTTTCATCGTTTTGCGAATGTCATCCTCGAGCTTTTTTAATTCGGCATTTGTTTTCTTTTCCAGTTCGACGAGTTGGGATTCAGTATTTCTGTCGAACTCGGCGAGGCTGTCGGAGGAGGTAAGCCAGACGGTGACAGCAGCTGCGACGGCGAGGATGCCAAGGAAGAAGTGGATTTTCCGGTGTTTGATTTCCGCGATAAACATGGCGTTTAGTTTTTCTTCAAAATGAGCACTGTCCCAATAATCAGAATGACTCCGATACCGGTGACCAGAATAATCGTAAATTTGGCAGAGGATGAGTTCAGGGCTGCTTTATCCTCCGGCTCGTCATTGCTTTCGTCATTTAATGTAGGAAGAGCGTTGGGGAGCTTCTTATCGACGACGACAAGACCGGAGTTGAGTTTCTCGCGCCAGTTGGCGAGGAAGAGGATGTCGTAGCCAGGATTGCCGCTCTTGACCTGGCAGGAGCACGCGCCGCAAAGGTATTCGCAAGCGTTCATGATGGTGTCGGGCGTGATTGTGCTGCCAAGGAGGGGGCCGGGAGTGCGGCCACGTCCGAAGATGGGAACAACGAGTGGTTCCTCGGGCGGAGATGGGCGGTTGGCGGTGAGGATGCGGAGGAATGGTTGCTCGGCGAGGTCCGAGCGTTTAACGCGCTCAATTTTGAATGAGATTTTGAGAGGGATGGTCGAGCGGAGGACGTCATCGAGACTTACATCGGCGCCGACTTTGCCAACTTGGTCAGCCTGGATTACACCTTCGGGAATAGTAATTTTCCCCTGCGCTTTTTTTAGGGTTTCCTCGAGTTGTTGGTAGGTCGTTTCATTAGCTTCTTCATCGGTGCCTTCAACAAGAACCCAGACGGTGGAGTGGCCGCTGAGAAGGTCATTTTTAATAAGTTGGCGGACGGGAGAGTCGATGATTTTTTGAAGGTCTGAGCTGGTTCCCGGGAAAACGATGGGCTCGGGATTCTTCCAGTTTTCGGGTGGGTGGAGAAGGAAAGAGGGATATTTCGTGATTCGCTCCAGTCCGACAATAGAGAGTTGTTCGGCAGCAGTGAGCGTATCGAGATCGAGGGCTTCGAATTCAAGGTTGAGGTGCTCAGGGGTTGATTGGAGGTCGGCTGGCGGAGTTCCCCGGGTGATGAGTTGTAGGCGGAAGATGTCAGCTTCCCATCGTTCGAGGGCGTAGCGAAAGACGGGGACCTGGCAGGGAACGGCCTGGGTAATCAGGCAGAGGAAAAGGATGAGTTTTTTCACGGCTTAGCGGCGAAAGTGTGGATGTATCCAAGGTCGGTTGAGACAATGAGCCGTCCTTCGGCTGGAGTGAGGCCATAGGCTCTGCCTTTGACGGGGGCTTTCCAAAGTTGCTTTCCGGAGGAGGCCTCAAGAATGACTACTTCATTGTTTAGTCCTGCGATGAGTTGGTCTCCGGCGATGATGAGTTCGACCGGAGTGGGGTGATCGATTTGCCAAAGAAGGCAGCCCTTGAGATCGGTCTGAGATTGGATGAGTGATTTTTTGAGTTTCTCGATCTCAGGTTTCTGTTCTTCTACTTTGGGGTCGAGTTTCTTCAGAGCGCCCTCGGTTGCTGCGATGGCGGCTTCGAGCTCTCCTTTGCGAGTGAGATCGAGACACTGAAGTTTGTCGACGGAGTGGAGAATTGCTTTTCCTTTGGAGACGACGACTCTGGTCGTGTTGTTAAAGGTTGTGAGACGTTTTCCTGAGGAGGTGTCAGCGATGCGAATTTGTTCGTTCTGCTCCTTTTGGTTGGGTGGTCCGGCGATGAGCTGGTTGTCTTCGGTGAGGAGACAGAAGACTCCACCGGCTTGTCCAATCTGTTTGGTGCGTTTGCCGTTCTCCTGATCGAAGGCGATTGGCGCGGCGCGGCCTTGCGGGATGTAAAGTTGGGAGCCTCCAGCCAACATTGCGCCCTGTAGAGTGACTTCAGAATGCTCGGTGAGGTAGGCGTCTTCGGCGGAATTCGAATCAACACACCAGAGATAAGAAGTCTTCCAGGGGAGGAGTGAAGCGGCGAACCAGGCACGTCCATTTTCGACGGTGACACCGGTGCGGACGGGCCAGGGGGAAATGAGTTTTCCATTGCTGGGAACAAGACGGTCGGTGGGAGCGGCGCGTTTTTTCCAGAGAGTTTTCCCGGTCTGTGCGTCGGCGCAGTAGACAAAGCCATCGTCTGATCCAAACCAGGCTTTGTTGTCTTCGATAGTGGGCGGGAAGCGAACTGAGGAATTGGTGAAGTGGAGCCACTTTTCCTCTCCGGTTATGGCATCGAGACAATGGACGGCATTGTCAGCCGAGGAGCCAAAGTAGATTAGGCCATTGATCGCGGTGGTAAAGTGGCAGGGGTCGAAATTCCGCATCGATTGCAGGCCATCATTTTTAGAATAGGCATCCCACTTGGCGGGGCCGGTCCAAGCTTGTTGGGGAGCGCCGCCGTCGTGGGTCCAAGCCTCCTTGAGAGGAAGAGCGAGGGCTTCGGGGGAGACGCCGCTGCGGCGGTTATCATGCCGGTAAGTGGGCCACGGGGTGGCGGAGGCGACTGCGCAGAGGATGAGGAAGAGGGGAATCGGGTTCATTACTTTTTTGCTTCTTCGGTGATCGGCGCAAGAGGGATGCCGGAGTTGGCTCTTGGGATAAACGCGAGAGAGGTTTCCATCCAGCCTCCACAAGAACATCCTCCGCCTCCTTCCGGAACAAGGAAGAGTCCCTGGGATGGGAGAAAGCTGAGCCAACAGGAAGGGCGAAGGCGGGGCCAGTGCGTGGGCTTTCTTTCTTCGTGTGACCAGAAGGTGAGGCAGCGGTTGATGCCGCGTAAAAGAAGTCCGTAGGTCGTTCCTACGACGGCGGAGCAGCCTTCGCGAGGTCCAAATTTGTGATCAAGGACTTTGCCATCAGGAAGGGAGATGCCAGTTGGATCTGTGTAGACTCTATCCTCATAGACGACGGGGTGGGAGATGTGGGCTCCGTGGTGGTTGATGCGCCAATTGGTTTGGGATTGGAAATTCAACTTGCCGTTGGCGAGGTCAAAGTAGTGGTAGCTAAAGATGCCTTTTCCCGTGTGCTTGCCTTGTTCGTCGGTGTCGCCCTCGGAGAGAGTGACGAGAAATCCCTTACTGGTCATTGCCCCATAGGAGACCTGGATAAAGCCTTTTTTATCCGTCTTCAGGAGTGTTTTAGGAAAGGGCTTTTCCCAGATGGTTTTTCCGGTGTTGGCGTTGAGGCAAACGGTGTAAATGTCCTTCCAGAGATCTTTGGTGGTCTCGCGTCCGGTGGTGTCGCTTTTGAGTTCGGGATTGCGGCATTCGAGGAAGCAGAGTTTTCCATCGGAAAGCGAAATGGTGGGATTGATGATAAGTCCGCGTCCGTAAGACCAACGACCTTTCCATTCAGATTTGGAGTAACCAAATATGTTGTCGCTGAGAACATTCGCGGTGTCGGAGTCGCGACCGACTTTGTCATACCAGGCATCGCCGAAGTATTTTTTAAACTCGGCTCCCAATCTCACAGAGGAACCGATGATCGAGTCCCCTTCCTGAGCGATGTATCCCCATTCGTGGCTCTCGCGGTGGTCGGCGGTGAGTTTTAAAGTCCTGACCCGTTCTCCCGTTGATCCGTCGAGGACCCAGAGGAGGTCTTTGACTGCGACGTAGAGGAAGTTGTCATCGACGCACCAATTAGCGCAGTCGTGGGGGATATTCACCCGGCGGAGGTCGGGAATTTCCATGCCCCAGAGGATTTGCCCGTTGAGGGCGTCCAGGGCCATGAGTCGGTTGAGTCCCTGGTGGTAGAGTCTTCCGTTGGCAGCAAGGGGAGCTGACATTCGAGGTTGGCGGTCGATGCCGAAATTTCCACCGGGTCGTCCGATCCACTGGAGTTCCAGGTCTTTGGACGCCTGGCTGCCTCCGAGTCGTTCGCCGGTGTAGGCGGTGTTGGATGGTGGGCCGTATTGATGGGTCCATTCGCCTGCTCCCGGGAGTGGTGGGCGGGAAGTCATGGCTCCGCCGGGCAGCGCGGTACGTCCTCCGTTGGCTCGGGTGAGGCGGGTGAGTTCGGCTGGTGCGCAAGGCAGGGTGTCGCGTTCGGTGCAGGCAAGATTGCCGACGCTGGATGTGAGAGGGATTTTTTGAAGGTCGGGAAGATGAATCAGCGTGATGCGGGTTCCGTGGAGGCCCTCGACAGAGAGCTCTTTGCGGAGCTTGTTGATGCGCTCCAAGTCGTCGTCGAAGGCGGTGACATTAAGCTGGCTCTGCGCAGCGATGGCTTTGGTAAGGATCCCATCGGTGAGTCCGACGACGACGGCGAACCCGGGTTGGGTTGGAAGGTCGGCGAGGTAAGCTGTGGCGGTTGGATGTTTTTTTTCAGCGACGAGGCCTTTGGGCATGTAGTTCATGCTGGTATCGAATTCATAGATGGGACTGAACACGGGACCGTCGTCGGTTTCCGAGCTGATGCGGTAGGAATAGCGGGTGTGTGGTTGGAGATTTTCGAGGAGGAGTTCGTGGCGAAGGTCTCTTGAGGTGGATTCAAGAACGGTGCCGAGTTTGCGAGTCGGGCCGTAGGCGATGATCGCTTTTCCCGGGTGGCTGGCTTCCCAGTAGAGAAGTGCTTTCCCTGGAGAGAGAAAGCGGACGGCGGGCCGAACAGAAAATCCGACGCCGGCAGATTTCTTGGCAATGGCTACGAGCTCTTTTTTAGTCGGGAGGGAGTTGCGAATAGTGACCGAAGAGATACGGCCATTGATGGGATAGAATTCGTCTTTATCCTTATAGGCACCGATCACGAAAGGAGTGGGGATATCCGGAAGGACGATGGGGCCGGAAGCGATTCGGGTTGCAACAAGGACTCCGTTGATAAAGAGACTGATTTTTTTGCCGTCGTAAGTTCCGAGGAGATGGGCCCAGTGTCCGGGTTCGAATGATTGGGGGGCTTTGACTTCGAGAAGCTGTCCTCCGGTTGAGAGGCGGAATGAGAATTGGTCTCCATTGAATCCGAGGATCCAGCCTCTTTCATAGGATCCGTTGTCCTGGCTGTAGCTGGCGATCGAGCCCCACCTCTGGGATTGATCGATGCGAACACGGGCTTCGATAGCGATGTTTTGTTTCGGGAGTTTTTTTGCGATTTCCTCAGGAAGGATAAGGTGCTGCTTGTTGGCGAAGATGAGATTGCCGGTGGTGTCGAATTCGGGTGTTTCGAGGGCCTTGCCTGAGGGCTTAAGGTCGGAATTCTCGAATTGGGATTTGAGAGGACTCCACTCAGCGATGATGTCTGAAGAGGCGGTGGAAATACCCAGAAAGGCTAGAAGAAGATGTTTCATGCAGCGGCGTTTGAACAGAAGAGACGAGACTAGTCATATTCCACCGATTTGCAAACGAGCAAAAGTGAGATCTTCTTCCACCGAAAATGGCTGGTTTTTCTCCTAGAGCTGGTTGGAGAGGGAATCGGTAAAGTGATGCAGGGGGAGATTAAGCGCGGCAGTTTTAATCCCAATGATGTGACTCAAGTTTTTTGAGCAATTCCCTGGCGGATTGTTGGGAGCTGACGATATATTTGTTCTCAGGAAATTCTTTTGCCCGGTGGGATGAGAGAGTGACACTTTGCACGAGGCGCATCGCCATGAGGTCAAAGAGGACCTCGCGCTCGATTTCTTCCAGGGAAATGACCCCCGCGTATCCCTTCACGATTTGACGGGTGGTGGATTCGAGATCGTCCTGGCCGAGGAGGGCATAGGCCAGCGTGATGGCTAGTTCATTGATATGGGAAGATCGTTGGAGATCGCCAAAGTCGATCAGTCCGGCAAGGCGTGACGGGTTGTCGTGAGCTACGAGAAGGTTTTGTTCGTTGGCATCGTTGTGGATTATCGTTTTTCTGAGGTCACCCACTTTTGGAAGAATGTTCGATTCATAGCGGTCATAGAAGCCTTCGATGCGGGATCGATCTTCCTCGCCAACGATGTCTCCGAGATGTATTTTGCAAGCAAGGACATTGTCGAGATTCCAGAGATCATTGGAACTTTCCGGGACGGGATGCTCGAAGGTTTCCATCGCCTTAGTGAATTGTCCCATGAAGCGACCAATGTCGTGGTTGAGCTCCGGGCTTCGCGCTGCTTTCCCGAGGATTTTGCCTTCCAGAAAAGTCAGCATCCGAACAGAGAAGCCATCTACCTCGGCTATTTTTTCACCTTCCTTGTTGGCGAGGGTCAGGGGGCTATGAACTTCGGGTGCCGATTTGTTGAGATGATCCAGGACGCGGGTTTGGAGGTCGAGTTCCTCGTGAGTCCACCGTTTATTGGCGATTTTGAGAACGTAGCTCCCCAGTGGGGTTTTGATCCGGGCATTTTGATCTTCGTAAGAATCAAGAGGGGAAATATTACCCTCAATGCCGTAGAGATCCATGGCGATGGCGGCGAGTCGATCGTGATCAAATGAGGGGACTTCGTTTGACATGTTGGAATGTGAATTTGATGAAACCTAAACACCTAACGCAAGGATGGCAGCAGAGATGATGATCATGTTTCTCCCGCTAAGGGAGATTTTATCTAAGTGACGAAGCTACGGGTTCGAATTGTGGAAGGTCGAGGAAATATCCAATTGCGGGGAATTATTGGGAGTATTCGTGAATGGTTCAAAAGGGGGATTGGGAGACACGAGGACGTATTCGAAAATCACGGTTGCCAAGCGGGAGGCTTTTGCTAAGAAGCGTTCTCCACACAGGGAGTTTGGCCGCTGTAGCTCAGGGGTAGAGCAATTCATTCGTAATGAATAGGTCGTCGGTTCAATTCCGACCAGCGGCTCCATTCTATCAGGGTTAAAGAGGATTCTGGAAACTAGTGTAGCAATTAAATGTATCAAAACACCGCCTTTATTGCGCGAAAAGTAAGGAAATTTGCATCAGGGGTTGGCGACTGTATAGAGAGAAGTAATGAGCGAAACGATGGAGCGTAGATGGGCTTCTCAGTGATGCGGGGTTGAAAGGTGCATTCTTGACCTTTATTGCCTCTCTTTTCTACTAGAACGAAGAATTGACGATTTTCATAAAATTGCTATTTTTTAGGTCGTTATGGCAAAAATATACATAGTAAAGATGATTAAAAACGGGCAAACCATCGAGATTGAAGTTCCTGCTGGTAGCTCAAAAGAGGCAAAAGAAGTAGCGCAAAGAATGTATCCTGACCGCAGACCTTATCAAGAACCAGTAGAAAAACGATAAGACACTGCAGTCCTCATATATCTTTACCTGAGAATAAAATATCCCGCAGCAGAGCTGCGGAATATGCTGCTAGGAATTTGCTTCTGGCGGAAAGTCCTTGAAGAACGAATTTGGGCGGAATCGTTGGGGGAGAAAGGGGATTGTTGAAGGTCTGCTCGAACATTTAGTGGGATGGCTCTAATGGCCTCGCCCATACAGAACATAAAATCTAAGCCCCTTACAAGGCTAGGAGAGCTATCGAGCTAGTATTCTCCTGATGGTATTACTCTTCCAGTCAGATGAGCCAGAGCGGGTCTTGATCTCTTTTTCTTTGAGGGTCTTGGCAATTCTATCGTAGCTCATCCTCTTCTGATTAGGCCGCTTACGCCTGAGACTCTTCATTAAGGCGATTACTTCTGCTTCTCCCTCTCTATCGCCGTAGGAACGGCATTATTTCAGCAGACTGCTTTTCGTTTTCGTAGCTACAAGGCTGGGCTTACTTTTTTTAACTGATAAAAGTAAAACGTGCCTTTAGCGGCATTATTTGTGGTTCAGATGTGGTGTAGGAAGATGTGCTTATTGATTCTGTTCGGACATCATCTTTGATGGTGGGCGCGCTAACCGCCATAATCATTCAGAGAGGTGAGCATAAAGGGAAAGTCAACCCCCTAGCCTAGAATTGCCGTCGGAGCAGGACCAGAATCAGTCTCATCTGTGGCATTCTGCTGAGTGGTTAACTGTTTAGCCGTTTCATAACTACTCTTCGCTACAATAACAGAATTCGAAGCAGTTAGTTTTGTACTCTCGGCAATCTCTAAAATAAGATCGAGAACTTGAGCTATCCCAGAAAGAACAATCGCTAACAAAAAAAGCGTAAGAATTAACGGGACTTCCGCAGCGCCAAGACGGCTATTAATCACGGAGACGACCAGCAAAAGACTACCAAAAAACAAGGTGACCCAGCTAAGAGCGCGATATACAGTAGAGAGAATTAATTTTCTTGGTTTTTTAGTGTCCATCGCTCCAGTTTTGAGAGCCTGTCCCATCAAAGCAAGAAGATTTCTCTGCTCTTGTCGGCATCGTCATTTACCGTGTTCGGTACATTAATTGTATTGAGAAAATTCTTCGCCAGATTTG
>Ga0209503_10001492_pt1 | contig 12025 bp, 6 predicted proteins | sample SouAtlMetagenome_2_FD_187448 | JGI IMG/M metagenome (GOLD analysis project Ga0209503, IMG submission 187448) | Marine eukaryotic phytoplankton communities from Atlantic Ocean - South Atlantic ANT15 Metagenome (SPAdes) (version 2) | ecosystem: Environmental > Aquatic > Marine > Oceanic | place...
TAAATGCAGGATATATAACCAAAGCACCTTCAATTAGGAATACATATACAAACTCTAGAGAAAACCATGCTATTGTTGGAGATATTACTGGAGTTGATATTACTGAAGAGAAGATAACTTCTTTTGATGCAAATTATGTTTTTAGATCTTCATCAGTTAAAGCTAGATTGACAGGTTACTATACCAAGATGGAAGATGCTAATGAAATTTCATTTTATTTTGCTGATGGTATTAGCGGAGTTGACGAGGGAACTGCTTTTGTTCAGGAAATTTTACAAGGAATTGATAAAAGCCACATGGGTATTGAATTTGGAATGGAAGCTCAGGTTACTCCTACAATAAAATTGACTGGTGTAGCTTCAATTGGACAATTTACTTATGATAATAATCCAAACCTGGTACTGACATCAAGTGATTTTGTAGAAGGACTTAATTTTGGTGAATCTAATCTCAAAGATTATCGTATTGCTGCCGGTCCACAACAAGCGGCTTCTGTCGGATTTGAATATAGAGATCCTAATTATTGGTGGTTTGGTACGACAGCAAATTTCTTTTCAAATACATATGTTGACGTTTCCCCCTTGACAAGAACTCAAAACTTTTATTTAGACACAGATGGTTTACCGTTCAATAATTATGAACCAGATCTTGCTAGAGAATTGTTGCGTCAAGAACGATTTGATGATTATATGGTTGTTAATGCAATTGGAGGTAAATCGTGGAAAATTGGAGATAAATATATTAGTTTATTTGTAAGCTTAAATAATATTTTTAATAAAAAATTCAAGTCCGGAGGGTTTGAGCAGGGAAGAAGTGCAAATTATCAATCTTTACAAGAAGATTCTCAAAATCCAAAACGTGTTTTTGGACCAAAATATTGGTACGGTAGAGGACCAACATACTTTTTAAACCTTAACTATAGATTTTAAAAAAACTTAAGAAAATGAACATTAATTTTGAAATAATGAAAACAATTAAATTTAAAACTTTCGCTACCGCAATTATTGCTTGTTTTGCTCTAGCTGCTTGCGTACAAGACGATGATTTTACAGTACCATCAAGTGTTGGTATCGAGGAGAACGAAAACCTAAATGATTTACTTTCTAGAATTGAAGCTGGAGAAGTTCAATTAATAACTATTGAACAATTGAAAGCACAATTTATTTCTGATGAGGAAGCTACTGAAATTGTCTCTGAAATAGCTGTTAAGGGCTACGTTTCATCTTCTGATGCCACAGGTAATTTTTATAAAGAATTTTTTATTCAGGATAAGGCTGAAGGAGCCACTTCTGCAATCAAAATTGCATTAAATCAAGTTGATTCCTATAATCAATTTAATATGGGACGAGAAGTTTATGTTTATCTCAAAAACTTATATCTAGGTGAAGCAAATGGTGGAGATGGTGTATACACTATTGGTGGTGCTATGAATTCTGATGGTGAGGTTGAGGCTTTTACAGCTAATGAAGTTCCAATGTATTTATTTCGATCAGGTAATACTTTAAATATTGTACCAAAAACGGTGAGTGCTTTATCTTCAAATGATGTTGGTATTTTTGTTACCCTTAGTGATGTAGAGTTTACAACTATCAGTGTCGGTCAACCTTATGTGTCTCCTAATGATGATTATGACACACAACACACTATTCAGCGTTGTACGGGATTTAATTATTCTACATTTTTATTAGAAACTAGCGCTTTTGCAAGCTTTAAAAATGAAGTATTACCATCTGGTGGAGGCTCAATTTCTGGCGTAGTTTCTAAAGATTATTACGGTGATAATCTTGTGTTAGCTCTGAATACGAGTGACGATGTACAAATGAATGGAGATCGTTGTGAGTTGTTAGATATAAATGATTTTACAGAGCTAATTAGTGAGGATTTTCAATCTGCAATACATAATACTAATTTAGACTTCCCTGGCTGGACAAATGTTGCTCAAGAAGGCGCTTGGGTTTGGAGGGAAAGGGTTTACTCTGGTAATGGTTATACTGAATTCAGTACATACAATTCACCTGATGATGTCAACATTGCATGGCTCATTTCACCTGGAGTTGATCTCGATGCACAGGAGAACGAGTTTTTAAATTTTAAAATGGCTCAGCATCACCTTCAATCGGATTTAAATACTGTTGAAGTATTTGTTTCTACAGATTATGATGGAAGTAATGTTCTTGGCGCAACATGGATTCCAGTTTCTGCAAATTTACCAAACCAAAGTAACTCATGGTATCAATTTGTGGACTCAGGGCTTATTGATTTGTCATCTTATTCTGGAACGCTACATGTTGCATTTAAAGTAACTGGATCTGGAACAGATCAAACTCTAGATGGTGCTTATCAATTAGATGATTTTACAATATTAGGACAACAATAGTTCTAATTCAAACATACAAGGCCTGTAATAACATACAGGCCTTTTTACATATATGAGTTATTTTAACCAGCTTTACTCTTCTGTATATTTCTTACTAAAATTAAATAGACCTAAATCTGCTCGCAGATTTGCAAGAAATTATGTTCTTGTTTTAAAAACAGGATTAACTTTATGTGTTCTACTATTTTTTATAAAGTTTTCGGAAGAAATGCATTTGAAATTTTTAAGTTACAAGAGTGCTTGGACTATTCTTATAATAATTTTTATTATTATAACTTTTAATAACTGGATGTACTATAATGGTAAAAGACACTCAATAATTATATCTAAATCCATAAATACTTTGAGAGCCAAATCTTTAACTTATTTGGTTTTCATTCAACTCTTGGTGTATATGTTTGTTGTAGTGCTGAGTAGAGCGATTTAAAAAACCCCTAACTGATATATCAATGAGGGGTTTTGAAAAATTGTGTTTAATTTATTCTATTTGTTTGGATTGCCTTCAAGGATTATAAATTCTGAACGTCTATTCATTTGATGTTCTTCTTCATTACATTTATATCCACAATCATTTACAGGCATTGATTCACCCATTCCAACACCAGTAATTCTACTTGAATCAATTCCTTTCGAAATCACATACTGAGCTGTAGTTAAGGCACGCCTTTCAGATAAGCTTTGATTGTATTTATCACTTCCTCTAGAATCTGTGTGTGATTCTGCACGTATAACTATAGATTGATACTTATTCATAATTTCAACAAGCTTATCTAATTCAAATGCTGCTTGCGCTGTTATATTAGATTTATCAAAATCAAAATAAATAGGATTCAAAATTACTTTATTAGCAAGTATAATTTCATCAATTGGATCTAAAAGAATTTCCACAGAAATTTCTTCTTCACTTGTCCCTTCAACACTGGCAGTTCCACTTTCATAATCATTCATGGATCCAGTTAAATAAAGTTCAGTATTACATTCAATTATATAATCAACTTGTCCCTTATCAGATGTCATTTTGGTTCCAACAACGTTGCCCTCAGAGTCAGTAACATTAACAGAAGATCCAACTATTAACTTACCAGTTTCACTGTCCTTTACTGTAACTGAAACTAATACATCACAAATAGGTTGTAAAACTTTAACTTGGTAAATATCATCACTTCCTGTACCTCCTTCTCTATTCGAGGACACAAAACCTTCACCAGTTTCAGAATCTATGCTAAAAGCAAAATCATCTGCATTACCATTTACTGGAATACCAACATTTCTAACTGGTCCAACTTTCCCATCAACTAACTTTGTGAAAAAGACGTCCATCCCACCAAGTCCTAAATGACCGTTTGAGGAAAAGTAAAGAACATCATCTGAACTTACAAATGGAAACATTTCTTGTCCTTCGGTGTTAACTTTTTGTCCTAAATTTGCTGGCTCACCAACAGAACCGTCTTCATTGATTGGAGCTGAATATATATCAAATTGACCTAAGCCACCAGCCATATCAGATGCAAAATAGAGCGTTTTTCCATCACTGCTGACCGCAGGATTTTTGACTGAGTAATTTTCTGAGTTCAATGATAGCGCCTCTCCTTCAGACCATATTCCTAACTCTTTAGTTGATTTATATAGGCTTAAAACACTAAACTTATTTCTTGAAAGAGAATCTCGTTCAAATATTTTATCAAAGTAACTCTCTCTAGAAAAATACATCGTTTTTCCATCCGGAGAAAAAGAAACGACACCTTCGTGATATTTAGTATTTAATGATTCTACAGCGGCAGGTGATGTGTAAGACCCATCATTATTTTTATTTGAAGAATAAATATCTAGAAACGGTTCTTTATTCCATCCATATTTTTTTCCACTTTCTTTCCTTGCACTAGCAATATAAAGCTTACCGTCAAGGGTGGTCCCTCCAAAATCCGAATATTCTGAATTTATTAGTAATTCTTGAACATTAAACTTTTTACCTTTTTCTAGTATCTTTGGCAAGTAATTAGGGTTTTCGAGAAAGGCGATAGCTCTATGATCAGCAGGTCGCATTGTAGCAAACTTTGACATTTGTTGGTTTGAATCTTCATACTTACCATTGGCTTTCAACATTTGCGCGTATTTGAAAATCAGCTCTGGAGCTTCAGAGGATTCAAGTGTTTTTGCATACCATTTCTCAGCAGCTACAGAATTAAAAACGTTATAATAAGCCTCAGCAAGTTGAGCATAAACGTATTCACTACCGTTGCCTTTTGAAATAACCTCTTCATAAGCTTTAGCAGCTTCAACAAATTCAAATTTAGCAAAGAACTTATCTGCTTTTTTTGTTGATTTTGATTGTGCATTGGCAAAAAAGCCAGTGACTAATATGATAATTAAAATTGAACTATATTTTTTCATAATAATGTGTGGTTAGCTTAAATTTAGAAATAACGTGGTGACCTTGAAACTTTAGATGAAAAATTAAAATCAAAATTGATAAAAACTTCATGTGATGAATTTGTAACGATATCCAGATCAGATTGAATAGCATCATAAGCATATCCTACACGTAAATTATCCATAACTTGGAAATTTACCATACCACTAAAAGAATCATCCAATCTGTATCCTACTCCTACTTCAACTAAATCATACATGAACAAATTTGCATTCAAATCGTAACTTATTGGAGAATCAGACGCATATTTTAATAATGCATGTGGTTTTAGTTTAAAGTTATTTGATAGGTCAAAAACATACCCAGCTGCTGCAAAAAAGTGTTCAGTTTCAGATCCAATTTTAGTTCCATTAGCATCTAAATGAACTCCATTTAATATATTTGGGACAGAAGCTGAAATATAATACTTATTAGGTTTGTAAAAATATAAACCAGCTCCAACATTTGGAGTTGTTTCATTTATTCCTTGAGCAAAAAATGGATCTCCGAGATCAACAAGGTTTATTTGACTTTCTGCAATTGCAATATTATGAAAGGTAAACCCTCCTTTTACACCAAATGCAAGTCGAGTTTCCATTCCAACAGGTATTGTGTAAGAAACATCAACATATGCATTAGTTTCTTCTACTGGCCCAATTTTATCTGATATTACAGATAATCCAAGAGCTAGTTGTTTTCCAACAGGCGAATGAATATTAAAAGTAAAGGTTTCTGGACCTCCATCAAGGCCAACCCATTGGCTTCTGTAAAGAGCACCAATGGCTAGTCCTTCTGAAATACCTGCATAAGCAGGATTTATAACATTCATATTATACATGTATTGCGTGTATTGCGGATCCTGCTGGGCAGTAATTCCCTGAGCAAAAACAAGTGCAAAAAGTATTAAAATTAATTTTTTCATTTTTCTAAATTATTTTGGTTGTTTAGTAATTAAGATATATCCAGCTTATAGTTGGTTCACGATCAGAAGCATATTGTATTACATAAAAATACGTTCCAACAGGCAACAATTCATTCGATGAAATATTTCCATCGCTAGCGTCCTGACCACACCAGTGATCAACATAGTCATTTAACTCAAACACCTTAATACCATATCTGTTATAAATTTCAGCCTTAACTATGTCTTCTTGAGCCTCAAGATGATCTAACACTAAACAATCATTTAGACCGTCTCCGTTTGGTGAAATTCCCTGCGGAATATCCACACAGTTTTGGTTCATGTAATAATCTACCATTATAGTAGTTTGAGTTGAACACATTGATGCCATATCAGTTACAATAACTTCTACTAGGCCATTATTTAAATCAGGTCCGTGAAGGAATGTTCCAGATTCATCCTCAGCTACAACTTCACCATCAATAATCCATGTATATAAATATGTATTTACCATTGCAGCATCATTAGTAATATTTACACTAAGTTCAACGTCTCCATTCGCACATTTATTAAATGAAGTGCCATCTTCTAGTTCAGGTGTAAATCCTAGTGACACAGAAATTGTAGTATCGGCATAACATCCAGTTTCAAGATTATACGCTGTGACGACATAATTACCAGTAAGTAGATCATTATCAGCACCTTCACCTCCAAGAGTTAATGTTGTACCGCCATCTGCTTCAGATAATCCTTCAATAATATCTTCATTATCGAACGTCCAATAATAAACTACTGCATCTGGTATTTCTAAGGCATCATCAACAGTAACTTCTAATGTTATTTGTTCAACTCCATCACATATAAATACGTCATCTTCTACTGCTACAGGAATTGGTGTTGGTGTAATTTCCACCAAAACCTTATCTGTTACAGTAGCAGTTTCCCCATTACATAAATTATAAGTAACTGCTGCAGTATATTCGGTAGTTTCAGTAGGATATACTGTAACTGTATCCTCAGTTCCAACAACATTATTGTCTCCATCTAACCATGCAAATTCATAGTTTGCTTCCCCTACAGATGGAGTAAATCTCCAAAATTCGTCTGAAGTTTCCCATGCACCAGTATTTCTTTCTGGTGGAGCAAATCCTACTGTACCGTCCATATTTTGGACACCAACAGCGGCTAATCCATCATTCCAATCTACACACAAGGGTTTGTCAAAAATATTGACATCAATTGTGTTGGATGATTCATAAAGAATAATTTGGGAGGTAGTGGTATTTTCACTACATGTAAACCCAAAGTGACATACCTCACTGTAATTTACGACAAACTGTCTTGAAGGGCTACTTCCCAAAATCATATAATTAATATCACCACATGTATTTGGATTTATATCATGAGATACTCCAAAAATATTGGCATCAGCTAATGTTACATTTGTCGAATTTGGAATAGTATCACCCGCATCAAGACTCCATCCATTATATCCATTAGCATTTTCAATTTTAAATGACAATACTCCGTTTGATCCAATTATAATTTGATCATAAGTGCCTCCGAAGAAACAAAACTCAAATCCTAAATCAATTACTTCAGACCATCTATCGTCTATTGTAAGGCTAGTAGGTGTTCCACCAATTAAAGAAGGCATTGGGCAATTCTCTTGTGTTGTAATGTCATAGGACGAAGTGTCTTGGCCAAAAATATGATAAGTTGCACTTAAAACCGTAGCAGAGTCATTGTCGCTACAAAAAGTGGTGTCTTCACCTGCATATACAATAGAACATTCATTTGGTGGAGGAGGACATAAGAATGTCATACTATCACTCTCAACAGAACAGCTTGCATCATCGCTGTTAACAACAGTAATAACAACTTGTTCATTTGGAGCGTAAGGTCCAAATGCTACAAAGCCAGTCGATGATGTTGTTTGAACTGTACCGTATGAGTCTGTAAGATCTAGACTTAATGCATCACCCATATCTGTAACATGAGCCTCAACATAAAATTCTTGAACAGGTTCACAACTTCCATATACGTCAAAATCTACAGACTGAGTAATACAAGTTTTACATATAACTTCAAAGTTCCATGGTGTATAAAAAGTTGAAGATTCACAACTTCCAAATCCATCAGAATCTACTTGAATATACATTGAGTCTAGTGTTGATTCAACAACTATCCCAGTGAAGTCTCCAATATCAGATGTATCACTATTAAATAGAACTGTTCCAGTATTATCAGGACCATCATAAATGATTAGTGAATCACCAAATGTATCAATTGTACCAGAGTTAAATGTCAATTCAAGAGGGAATCCACTGTCTGATGTAAACACCCAGAACATATCATCGTTATTTGTATAACAATAATCAACAACTGTTGCAGCTGCGAGATCACATTCTAAATCATAATAAACTTGTTGACTTGTTGTAAATGTATAAGGTCCAACCCAACTACTATTTCCTAAATCTCCACCACAAAGCGCCATTACATAAAGATCATATGTAGTTGAGAAATCTAGTCCAGTAGCCTGGAATCCTGTTGTATCAATACTTGTTCCACTTCCAGTTGGAGCAGGTTCACCATTTAATTGTAAAACATATTCCCAAGACGAATTACTTTCATCTCCAGTCCAGCTTAAATCAGCAGCAGTACCAGTTATATTATCAGCCGTAAGGCCAGATGGAGGAATACATGATGGTGCTTCAACTACATTTATAGTCATATCGACTGTTACACCCCATGATCCGTTGTAACATGGGTTTGGATTAAATTGACCAGAATCTGCAGTTCCTATTCTCATGTTGTAAACTCCTAATGGAGCATCCGGCATCAAGAATGAAGCATCGAAAATAGTTGGGTTAGTATTTAACGATTCTCCAGAAAATAAAAGCTCAGTATCATTATCAAAAACTAAGTCATTATTAAAATCAACCCAAATATTTGTGTTATATGTATAACCTGTCTGAAAAGTAATGTATAGTTCTGCAACTATTGACTGACTTACATCAACAGTAGGGGAGGTAAAATCTTCATAAGTAACATCACCAGCTGAAGTAAATGTAGTGGAGTTTAAAACAACCTGTGTTATCCCTTGACCGTCATTACTTGAAGGCACCGACTCACAGTACCCCATGTAAAATTCTAATGGGCCAGACCAATTACTTAATCCATCTTCTGCTCCACAATCTGCTCGAACATAAAATTCATAGGTTGTATTTGGCGTTAAGTCTGTTACATCTAAAGACGTTTCAGTAACTACAGTTCCAGCTTCAGTTGGAAATCCTGATCCAGGAGCTTGTACAACTACTTCGTAGCTTTCAGCGCCATCATTTCCAATCCAGCTTAGAGTTGCTTCTGTAAAAGATGATGCTGAAGCACTTAAATCTGTTGGAGCCACACATGTTGGTATTGGCTCAACAATAAAATCATCAATGTAAATTCTCCATCCGTCTAAACCACCGTTAGGCACATGAAATGCAATATATGAGGTTCCAGCGTAAGCTGATAAATCAATAGTATATTCAATATAAGTGGTGTTATCGTATTCGGCAAATGGTAATAAAACATTTGTGAAATCAGTAGGGTTTATTCCAGTAGTTGAGAGTAATACTTCAAAATCATTTGGTTCAAAACTTGATTGAACTCTCATTTGGAAACGAAGTCTTTCATTACCAGTTAATACAAGACCAGGTGATATTAGCCAATCATCATTATTACCACCATTAAAATCAGTATACATTGTAGCAACTTCATCACCTTGGTAAGTATTAAAAGTGTAACTCATGTCCCAAAGGTCAGAATCTCCATTTTCATCTAAAACAGTCCAGCAATTTTCTGTACTTGAATCTGAATTGAAAGTTTCATAAAAAGGTATGTCTGAGATAGCATCACATAAAGTTGTGAAGCTTACTGAAGCCCATGAACTCATTGTGCCACCACAATTTGTTCTTACATAAAAATCATAACTAGTATTTGCAAGGCAACCAGTGGCTGTAAATGGGTTATCAGATGTTGAGGTTCCAACCTCAGCTGGAGTTTCGCCTGAAAGAACTAATTGATATTCCCAATCAATAGCTTCAGCACCAGATGTCCAAGATACAATTGCCCCAGTAGTAGATATTCCGCTAACTGTTAAATCCATTGGTGATGGACAAGATGGACATACTGCTGTTATGGTTCCTGACTCAATGTTAACATTTTCAGCACCAGATCCTACAACTATTCCATCTGTATCTAGGATATCGTAGGTTACCTCATAAGCCCATGATCCTCCTCCATTCCAAATTGTGGTAACATCTGCACCTTCTGCAACAATGAAAGTTTCTGTACCTTCGGAACCTGCAGGTAGGGTTAAATCGTCTAAGACAACAACTCCATCTACAAGTACATCAATAGAATTTCCATTCCATCCATCTCCGTAGGAATCCATCATATTTACAGTATAGCTACATTCAATAATTGGACAAACAGCTGTAATCATTCCAGATTCAATATTTACATTTTCAGCACCTGAGCCAGCTACATTATCATCATTGTCAAGAATTTCGTACGTAATTTCATAAGCCCATGATCCTCCACCATTCCAAATAGTAGTTACGTCGGAGTCTGTATTTACTTGAAATGTGACAATTTCTTCAGATCCTGAAGCCATGGTAATATCGTCTAGTACAACAACTCCATCTACAAGGACGTCAATGGAATTTCCGTTCCATCCATCTCCATAGGAATCCATCATCTTTAATGAATAATCGCACTGTCCAAATGAATAAACTGAGAAAAGCAAGCACACTAGTGCAGAAGTAATATTTTTCATCTTTAATTTTGGTTAATTTGAACCCTGAATTTAACAAAATACTAACAGTTTATTTATTACAATTCAAACAAATTGATGAAATACTATTTTTATCGACGAAATACATCATCTTTATCTTACCAATCAAATAATATGTAAAATGAATCTTTAATTATACGTAATTTTGTAATTGATATGTTAGAAAAAAAAGATTTAGAATTAGAAGAAGCTGTTTTAGTTGGTATAATTACAAAGTCTCAGGAAATTGATCAATCTACAGAATATCTTGACGAATTAGAGTTTTTAACTTATACTGCTGGGGGAAAAGTAATCAAGCGTTTTACCCAACGTTTAGATATTCCTAATAGTAAAACTTTTATAGGTTCTGGTAAAATGAAAGAATTACAAGAGTTTATTAAGAAATTTAATGTAAATACAGCTATTTTCGATGATGAGCTTTCTGCTACTCAAGAAAGGAATATCAGCAAAATTTTAAACTGTAAAGTTTTAGATCGTACCAATTTAATCCTTGATATTTTTGCTCAAAGAGCTAAAACAAGTTATGCTCGAACTCAAGTAGAGCTTGCACAATGTCAATACTTATTACCCCGATTAAAGGGAATGTGGACACACCTTGAACGTCAAAAAGGGGGTATAGGCATGAGGGGTCCTGGCGAGACTGAAATTGAAACTGATCGGCGTATAGTAAGAGAAAAAATATCTTTACTAAGATCAAAAATTAAAAAAATTGACAAGCAAATGTCAACTCAACGCAGTAACCGAGGTGCATTAGTCAGGGTGGCTTTAGTTGGTTATACAAATGTGGGTAAATCGACATTAATGAATGTTATAAGTAAGTCAGATGTGTTTGCTGAAAACAAATTATTTGCGACTTTAGATACTACTGTTAGAAAAGTAGTAGTAGAAAATTTACCGTTCTTAATGAGTGATACAGTGGGATTTATTAGAAAACTTCCTACTCAACTTATAGATTCATTTAAAAGTACCTTGGATGAGGTTAGAGAATCTGATTTGCTTCTTCATGTAGTTGATATTTCACATCCTAGTTTCGAACAACATATTGAGTCAGTAAATAAAATATTAAGAGAAATTCAAGCTTTAGACAAACCAACATTAATGGTTTTCAATAAAATTGATGCATATAAGCCTGAACCATATGATGAAACTGACTTGATTAATGAAAGGACAAAATCAAGTTATTCCATTGATGAATGGAAAGACACCTGGATGTCAAAAGAGGATAGCAAACCTTTATTTATTTCGGCATTAAATAAAGAAAATTTATCTGACTTCAAAAAGCGTGTTTATCAAGAGGTGAGAAAAATTCATATACAAAGATTTCCGTACAATCATTTTCTTTATCCCGATTTGGAGTAGAATCTAAAAATTAATAATTAATTTTTCTTTTAAAAACGGGTACTGATGAACAGGCTTCTCCATACATTATTGATTTTGCAATTGGTTGTAGTTTTTTTATTAATTTGATATAAGCATCTCGCGGAATTTTTTTTT
>Ga0209503_10001494_pt1 | contig 12016 bp, 9 predicted proteins | sample SouAtlMetagenome_2_FD_187448 | JGI IMG/M metagenome (GOLD analysis project Ga0209503, IMG submission 187448) | Marine eukaryotic phytoplankton communities from Atlantic Ocean - South Atlantic ANT15 Metagenome (SPAdes) (version 2) | ecosystem: Environmental > Aquatic > Marine > Oceanic | place...
CGGTGAACATCTGAAAAATGATAATTTTATTCATGATTATTTCTCATAACCGCAACTCAAACACCTTGAGGCTTGGGAAATCAAAACCGCCCGGCACTCCTACGACGAATGCCACCAAACTGTCCCTCTGAACTTCCTCGCCCCCGCCCAGCGATCTTCTGCAAAGAACTGACCCACTTCCCACGTAGCCTTCACAATGCGTTCACTTCTCCTCGTTCTTCTCTCCCTCATTTCCTACTCAGAGCTCAGAGCTCAAATCTCAACCCCTCTTCTCACCGACGGCTCCAAAACTGAGCTAATCTCCTTCCGCGTTACCACCACCGCAGAAAAGAGGACTCTTAAATCTGTCGAATTCGTCCTCACGGGTGCCACCAAAATCGACGAAATCTCGCTCGAACACCACCGAGGCGCTGGCAACCGCCACTTTGCCACCACCAAGAAGATTGCAGAGAAAATCACCTTGAGTGGAAACCTCGATTTCACCCCCGGTAATCATCTCTACGGACTCTATGTCCGGCTTAAACCCGGAACCAATCTCCTTCAACCCGTCGTCATCAACTCCGCCACCCTCCACTACACCGACGGATCAACAGCTATTCCAAACCTTCCCCAAAATCCTCAACGACTCGCCTCTCTCATCCACAAACGCGGCGATCACGATTGCCACACCTTCCGTATTCCCGGAATCTCCCGCGCAAAAAACGGCCACCTTCTTGCCGTGGCCGACATGCGCTACAACTCGCGCAAAGACCTCCAGGGGCACATGGACATCGGCCTCCGCATTTCCAGAGACGGTGGCAAAACCTGGAACCCACCCACCCCCATCATGGACATGGGCAAACACGGCGGAAAACCGCAGAAAGAAAACGGCTGCTCAGACCCCTGCATCCTCATCGATAACAACACCGGCGAAATCTTTGTCGCGGCCTGCTGGACACACGGAAAACCGAACACCCACCAATGGCGTGGAAAGGGCTCCGAACCCGGACTCGACATCCACAAGTCCACCCAATTCATGGTCGTCCGCTCCACCGATCACGGAGCCACCTGGACCGCTCCCGAAAACTGGACCACTAAACTCAAGAACCCCGCCTGGCACCTCTTCGCTCCGGCTCCCGGAAATGGCATCACTTTGAAAAACGGCACCCTCGTGATGCCCACGCAAGGCCGCGATGAAAACGGCATCCCTTTTTCCAACATCATCTCAAGCAAAGACCACGGCAAAACCTGGACCGTTTCCAACCCGGCCCGCGACAACACCACCGAGTGCGCCGTCGCCGAACTCTCAGACGGCTCTCTCCTCCTCAACATGCGCGACAATCGTAATCGCAAGGACAAATCGCACACTAACGGCCGCGCCGTCTCCCGCACCACCGATCTCGGCCAAACCTGGACCACTCACTCTACCGACCACTCCGCCCTGCCCGAACCCGTCTGCATGGCTTCCCTCATCGCCGATCCGCATCGCACAGGCACCCTCTACTTTTCAAATCCCAACAGCAAAAAGTCCCGCTCCCACATGACCATTCGTCGCTCTACCGACAATGGCAAAACCTGGTCCTCTCAAATCCTTCTCGACTCCAAAGGCGGCGCCTACTCCTCCCTCGTCATGGTCGACGAAAACCACCTCGGCATTCTCTACGAATCATCAGTGGCCGACATGATCTTCCAAAAGATTCCTCTCTCCGATTTCAACCAAGCCGCAACTGAACCCCTCATTCAAAACCTCTACGCCGACGAACGCTACCCTAACATCGTCGTTTCCAAAAAAGGGACCCTAGTCGCTACTTGGGGCAACAAGCACATCCGCGCCCGGCGCTCCACCGATGCGGGCCTCACCTGGGGCCCTGACATCACCATCGCCAAGCCCGGCTTCCACGGCGGCGGCACCACGGTCGATGAAACCACCGGCGACATCCTTGCCTTCGTCGAAGTAAGCCACCCTCCCTCTCCCATCTCAATCTACCGCTCAACCGACGACGGCCTCACCTGGAAAAAGGAAACTCCCAAAATCCAACCCGACTCAAAAGGCCACGCCCCCGCGATGCACATGAACGAGCACGGCATCACCCTGCGCCACGGAAAACACAAAGGCCGTCTCATCCGACCCTCCCGATACTACGGCAAGAAAAATGACCCCTCCGAATGGCCCAATCACTACACCAACGCCATCTACTCCGACGATCACGGAAAAACCTGGCAAGCCTCCGAACCCTTCCCCGAAAACGGCACCGGCGAAGCCTGCCTCGTCGAACTCTCCGACGGATCCCTCTACTATAACTCCCGCGTCCACTGGCAGGAGCGACCAAAAAACACCCGGCGGCGCTCCGCCCGCTCCACCGATGGCGGACACACCTGGAAAGACTTCCGCATCGTCGACATCCTCCCCGACGGCCACCAACATCGCTCCTACGGTTGCATGGGCGGCCTCACCCGACTTCCCATCAAAGGAAAAGACATCCTCATCTTTAGCAACATCGACACCCCCAATGCCATCCGGGAAAACGGCACCGTCTGGGCCAGCTTCGACGGCGGAAAAACCTGGCCCGTCAAACGCCTCATCCTCCCCGGTCCCAACCGCTACTCCGCCCTCATCGCCGGCCGACCCGGCACCTCCACCGATGGCTTCATCTACCTCCACGCCGAGACCAACAACGGCTCTCGCATCGCCCGCTTCACCCTCGACTGGCTCAAAAAAGGAACCCCCACCGGCGACGGAACCATTCCTGAAGAATCAAAATGATCCGCATCCTCCAGCTAACAGGTTTGGCATTTTTCCTTTCGAGTTTCGGAAATGCCGCACCGCGACCCAATATCCTCCTCATCGTATCTGAAGACAACGGTGCTGAACTCGGTTGCTACGGCGAACCTTCCGTGAAAACTCCCAACCTCGATCGGCTCGCTTCAAGGGGCGTCCTTTTCGAACGCGCCTACGTGCCCCAGGCCGGCTGCTCTCAATCCCGCGCCGCCTTCCTCACTGGCCTCTACCCCCACCAAAACGGCCAAATCGGCCTCGCCACCTGGAAATTCCAACTCTACCACGAATCAACCCCCAACCTCGTCCGCTCCCTCAAATCGGCCGGCTACCGCACCGGTCTCATCGGCAAACTCCACATCAATCCCTCTTCCTCCTTCCCCTTCGATTTCAAAAAGATTCCCTCCGCTAATTTTAGCCGCAAGTCCCTTAAGATCTACGCCAGCTCAGCCAACGAGTTTATCACCGCCTCCGACAAGCCCTTCTTCCTCTCCATCAACTACCCCGACGCCCACCGCCCCTTCCTCACCCAAGTAAAAGGAATCCCCAAAAATCCGCTCACCGCCGACGACGTCAAACCCCTTGCCTACTTCGGCCTCGACTCCGCTGAACTTCGGCAACAAACCGCCGACTACTACAACTGCATGAGCCGCCTCGATTCTCAAATCGGCGACCTCCTCTCCGCCCTCAAAAAATCCGGTAAACTTGACAACACCCTCATCGTTTATCTTGGTGACCACGGAGCCGACATGCTTCGCGGAAAACGCACCTCATACGAAGGTGGTATCCGCATCCCTCTCATTATCTCGTGGCCCGGAAAGATTCCTTCCAATACCAGACGCTCCCAACTCGTCTCCACCCTCGACCTCCTCCCAACCTTCCTCGACGCCGCTGAGGCCAAACCCATCCCCAACCTCCCCGGACTCAATCTCTCTCCCGTCCTCAAAAATCCCCGGTCTGAGTGGCGCACACACCTTTTTACCGAATACCACCTCCACTCCGCCCACAATTTCTTCCCCCAACGTACCGTCCGTAACGACCGCTTCAAGCTCATCCACAACCTTCTTCCCGACACGATCAATCCTGGCTACCAATTCACTCTCGAGAAATTCTTCCCCGGCCTCCCCTCCGTCATCGCGGCCTCCCCAGAACCCGTCCGCTCTGCATACCAGCGCATGAAAAAACCACCCGAGTTCGAACTCTACGACCTCAATGACGACCCTCACGAATTTATCAATCTCGCCGATAACTCCGCCCACCAACAAACCCTCACCGATCTGAAAACCACTCTCTACAAGTGGCGCACCGAAACCAAAGACCCTCTCCTCAAAGAACAAAACCTCACCCAGCTCCAATCCGAAATCAACTCCTCCTTCCAAAACGGCAAACCCGAAAAATCAAAACTCCACCTCTCCTACCCCGACTACTTTTTTAGAAACTAAGATGAACTTCCCCATCATCATCACCGCCTTCCTCACGGCCCTCACCATTCCAGCATTCGCGGCCTCTGCCAAAAATGTCGTCATTTTCCTCGTCGATGACCTCGGTTACAGGGACCTCGGCTGCTACGGCAGCGACTACTACGAAACCCCGCACATCGACCAACTCGCCAAAGAGGGTCTTCGTTTCACTGATGCCTACGCCACCTGCGCCGTCTGCACTCCCACCCGCGCCAGCATGCTCACTGGCAAATACCCCGCGCGACTCCTCATGACCAACTGGACAACGGCGGGACGCTGGGATCCCCTCAAGAACAAATTACGCGAAGGTAGATTTGTCCGCGCCCTCCCACTGGAAGAACTCACCCTCGCAGAAAGCCTTAAGGAAAAAGGAATGCTCAATTGCTTCATTGGCAAATGGCATCTTGGGCCGGAACCCTATTACTTTCCTCGTCACCATGGCTTCCACAAGAATGTCGCAGGACTCGATATCGGGAATCCCGGCAACTACTTCCACCCCTTCAAAGGAAGCTGGGCCATCCCGACCACTGGCCAAAGATACGAATGGCAAACCTACTCCGGCGGCAAAAAGGGCGACTTCCTCACCGACGTCCTCACCGACGAAGCCGTCATTTTCATCGAAGAAGAAGCCAAACCCTTCATGCTCTACATGAGCTACTACGGCGTCCACACCCCCTTCCAGGCAAAGAAAGAGAAGATCAAAAAATACGCCAAAAAAGCACCCCACCTCAACAAGCATCGCCACGTCTACGCGGGTATGGTCGAGAGCATCGACGACAGCGTCGGCCGGGTCGTCGCCACCCTCAAAAAAAAAGGAGTCTACGAAGAAACCCTTATCATTTTCACCTCCGATAATGGCGGCAACGCCAAGGCCACCGACCACACTCCTCTCAGAGGAAACAAAGGGAGCTACTACGAAGGCGGTATCCGGGTCCCCTTCCTCCTCAAAGGCCCCGGCATCAAACCAGGAAAAAACGCCACTCCCATCAACAGTAACGACGTCTACCCCACCGTCCTCGAATCACTTGGCTACCCCCTCAAGCCCAATCAGCATCTCGACGGCCTCAGCCTCGTCCCCTTTACCCGCAACCAAGCCATCAATCGTGACGCCCTCTACTGGCACTTCCCGCACTACAACGGCCACCCCAATGCCCACCCCTCTTCCGTCATCCGCAAAGGCGACTGGAAACTTATCCTCAGCTACGACCCCAAGAGTATCGAACTCTACAACCTCAAAAGCGACCTCTCGGAAAAAACGAACCTCGCCGACAAACACCCAACTCTCCGCGATCAACTTCTCACTGATCTGGAAGGATGGAAAAAATCAGTCAAAGCCGAGGAAATGACACCCAATCCCCAATTCGCAAAGTGACCCCATGCCCCGCTTCCTGAGTTATTGAACCTACACCTCTGACGCGAGGTCGTTAAGGAAATCGGAATTTCAATTGACCACTGCCACAGACCCCAAATACAACTACTGATAATGAAAACAAGTGCTAGAACAATCATTACCGCCATGGCCTCTCTCGTGGGATGTGGAGCTTCAAACGCGGCCCTCGTAAGTCAATTCGGCATTCTAGACCTCACTGCCAACGGTGGCATCAACCCTAACACCGGCGCCGCTTGGGCAGACGGGGATCAATACCGCCTCGCATTCCACACGGATGCAGGCACCACCGCGACATCCAATGACCCAGCGTTCTACGACAACTTTGCTACCACTCAGGCCCAGCAAAACCCCGCCCTCGCGACCTCCTCGGGATGGACTGCGCATCTTTATGTCAACACGGATGGCACCGTGGCCCAGGGAGTCTCCCCGGTCAGCAGTCCTCGTGATCGCGCCGGCACCGCGGATATTACCGGTGGCTCCGGCCTGGGCGGAGCAGGTGTTCCAATTTTCGCGATGGACGGAACGACCGCGATCGCCCGGAATAATGCTGATATGTATGATGGATGGAGCAACCCCTTCGACAGCAATAACACGGTGAGACTCACCAGTGCCCAAACCGGCGGACAAGCCGTTCACTACGCGCCATTCCTCGATCAATTCGGGGGTGGCGATACTGGCGTTGTCCACGGCGCAGACACTTGGACAGGAGGATACGGAGCCGTGATCAATGCTGCTGGCAATACCACGAATGAAGAGAGAACGAGCCACGGCAACTCCAATGCAAACTCTTCAGGTCGCACTTGGAATCGCTTTCAAAGAGACAACGTCGACTCGAAATCAGTCTACGCCATCTCCCCACTGCTCACAGTAACAGAGGCCGTTCCCGAGCCTTCTTCGGTTCTCCTTGGCGGTCTCGGATGCTTGTTCCTTCTGCGTCGTAGCAGAAAGTAGGCCCCCCTTCCCAAACTCTATTTAGGATCAAAGCGGCGGCTTGGGAAAAGAACCCAACCCGCCGTTTTTTTGGACTCGATCTACAAGCTTTTCTCCGACTCCTCAATAACATGAAACTCCTCGCTACAGCCAACCTCGCAGCGCTTCCCATTGCAAGTCTCTCTCCCGCCTACGCACAACTCGCCGGCCAATACGGAATTCTGGACGTGACCGCCAATGGCGGTATTAATCCCAACACAGGCCTCGCTTGGGCAGAGGGAGACCAATACCGACTCGCCTTTCATACGGATGGCAAAATCAATGCGACATCCAATGATCCGAGCGTCTACGACGACTTCGCAACCGCCCAAGCTAATCTGAGCCCTCTCGGTAATGGGTCCATTGCTACTTCTACGAATTGGACCGCGATGTTATACGTGAACACGGATGCCACCATGGCCCAGGGAGTCTCCCCGATCAGCAGTCCCGTTGATCGGTCCGGGACCGCCGATCGGACCAACGGCGCTGCTCTCGGGGGCGCGGGCGTGCCGGTCTACGCAATGGATGGAACTTCCTGTATCGCCCGGAACAACGCTGACATCTACAACGGCTGGAGCAATCCCTTTAATGGCGACACCACCCTTCGGCTTGCCGCAGGGAGTACTAACAATGACTCGGACGGCAACGAGGTCGTCGCATCGCAAAACGTAAACTTCTCGCCCTTCCTTGATCAATATGGCCTTGGAGATACTGCAAACATCCATGGCCCGGACGTTTGGACCGGAGGCTTTGGAAGTTCGGTCAATCCCGCAGGCGACACCACCGACGAATTGAGAACGAGCCATGGCAACACCAACGCAAACAACTCCGGACGCACCTGGAATCGCTTCCAAAGAAACAACACCGACAGCAAGTCGGTATACGCTCTCTCGGAACTCCTCACCGTTGGAACCGGATCTCCAGCACCTCCCTTCGCGATCACCGACATTGTCTACTCACCAGAATCCAACGAAGTCACCCTCACCTGGCCCAAAACCCGGGCAGCCTCATACATTGTCAAAGTCTCCACCGACATGATCAATTGGGAGATGGACATCGATGACAACATCACTGCAGCCGAAGATGAAAATCCGGCTGACGACACCCAAATCACCGTCACCTTGGCGCTTACCGGCGGGAACCAAGACCTAAATAAACTCTTCTTCCGAGTGGAAGAACAATAGAGGGACAAGTTCCTCTTCCCCCTCAGCCCCGGCCCAATGCGACTTCAACCCTCCCACGCCAAGAGCAATTTTCTTGCAGCGAGGAGGGGACTTAGACGATCGATCGCGGCTGTATCTACGATACTCACAGCCTTCGCTCTTGCCACAGAAGATGAGAAGGACCCAAATGACTGGAAGATCCCTCCTGCAAAGAAGGAGTTCCATCTATTTCTCCTGATGGGGCAGTCCAACATGTCCGGAGGCGTGAAAATCGCAGCCGGTGATACCCAGCCGGTTCCACATGTGCTGAAGATGCTTTACGCGAGAGAAGGGCAGGAGCCGAAGTGGGTGCCGGGCGCGCATCCGCTTCACCCCAGACGTCCCAATAAGAAGAAAATGCACGGTCCAGGGCTCTCTTTTGCGCAGACCTATGTGGCAGACAAACCTGGTGTTGTGGTCGGTTTGATTCCGATGGCCTGGGGCGGGCGGGATATCGCTCGACTCGAGAAAGGGTCAGCAATTTACAACGATGCCATCCGTCATGCAAAGGCGGCGATGCAAGCGGGAACTCTCAAGGGTATTTTATGGCATCAGGGTGAATCGGACACCGTCAAACAGGCAAAGACCGATGTCTATGAGAAGAAACTGCATCGCCTGATCAGAGATGTGCGCGGGGACCTGGAGGAAGCGAATCTTCCGTTCATCGTCGGAAACTTGGCGGAGTTCTACGGCACCGGCAAAGACCACAACGCGCCGGATCGGGTAGCGCGCATTAGCAAAATCAGGGATATTCTGAGACGCTTGCCGGAGACAGTACTTCATACCGGATTTGTCGAATCCACGGGTTGCAGCCCGGCTGCCCGTCCAAAGGTTCATTTTAACCGCGAGTCGTATGACCTGCTTGGCAAGCGGTATGCCGCGGTCTATGCCGACATGAACAAGGGTGCTCCCTGACAGACGCACGTCGTGCTGAACAACCTCTGCCCCATCTCAATGCAAGGCAGGTAGTATCATCTGAAGATTGCCCCATATTGGGAATTGGGTCCTGATCGCATCGGATGAGAAAGATCCATGCAAGCTCATGATAAATGCTGGATTTTTAGCTTTAATTAGCATTCACTCTCTCTCACCGTTCCACATGCGTTTTCTGATTGTGGCCGCAATTGCGGCTCTCACGCTGAGCTCATGTTCAATTTCAAAAGAGCCTCGGGAAACTCCGAATCCTATTCACCCTCTCCGCCCCGGCCCAATACGCCTTCAACCCTTTTCCGCCAGAGACAATTTTCTAGCAATGGATCCTTCGTGGAATTGAATAAATCGCCATGCTTGAGCGTCGGATCTACATGGCAGGAAAAAATATCGATCTCTCACAAATTCACGGGCGCATACAATTCGTGCGCAGCTTTCCCGACTACAAGGTCAAGGTGGTGAATCATTTCCCCGATCTGAAAGTCAAAAAGGTCAGGCATTTCGCCAACAAACCGGGCCTTTGGAAAATCGTTACCAGTTTCCCAGATTATAAGATTCAGATCGTTAACCATTTCCCTGATTTTAAGATCAAGTATGTGAATCACTTTCCGGGCGTATCCTAGATTTCATTACCGTTCATCAATCATGAGGCTTCGGTAGCCACCAATCCCCTTTTCACGCCCCGCTCCGGTTCAATGCGACTTCAACCCTTTCCCGCCAAAAACAATTTCCTAGCAGTCGGTGAAGGGTATGTAGATTGGACGAGGGCGATTTCCCCATGGATGGTATCTGCTCTCGATCGCTGAATTATCTCCTGTGGATCTTGCTGAATGAGGAACCGCGCCGCCGGTGGACTACGGCTTTTTGGATGGGTTGATCGATATATAATACGGTGCTGAGAAAATTTGATCGGCCTCTTCGGCGGGGGTTGCGCTTTGTGATTGTGTATCACCACTCAGGAAATAGGATTCAGGGATGATGAGGAAGTTAGTAACACTACTTGGCACCTTCGCGCTCGTCGGGTGCGGGGAAAAGACGGAATCCAGTGATAACGGCGCAGCCGGCAACGATACGGGAACAGTTGAGTCTGAAACCAAACCCTCTGGAGAATCCTTTCCAAGTGATGACGGCGCAACCGGCAGCGATGCGGGAGCAGTTGAGTCTGAAGCAAAACCCGCTGGAGAACCCTTTCCAAAGTTGTCTCCGTTCACCCAAGTTTCCTGCCACGATGACAACGCTGTGGTGGTTTTTTCAGGTAAGCGCTATGAACTAATAAGCATCGATGGACTTCCAGCCATGCAAATCTTAGAGTTTTGCCACAAAACCTATGCTGCTCGATGGGAAAAGCGATTCGCCGAAGACTTGGTAGAAGTGTTATCTGGAATGGGCAAGACGGTAGGTAGTTCCGTAAATCTAGTCCTCAAAGACTTGGACACCGACAAAATAATTAAAGTTTCCGACGCCCCTATGACGACTGAGAACCGGCGCTCAGTGTGGAAGAACCGTCATTAATGGCTTCAGGAGCACATCTCTCCCCGAGGTGCCGCTTTCTGTCACCCCGGGCACCTGGAAACCCTACCAATCGTCTGCCCAAGCGTTGGAGTGTGTCCAGGCCAGTCCACGTATGGCTCACGTCCACAAAGGACTGAAGCACTTGAGCTCTCTGGGTCAGCTAAAAGCCACTGGCCGCTTTGTCAAAAAGTGGCTATGCTCAGCTCCGTGCTTATTCTCCGACTACCGAACGGTGTATAATTCTTCCTTCTACACCATTCGAGCCCCTCTAACATTCATCATCAATGATGAAATCATCCTATCCACGACAAGAACATTACGCCTTCCTATGGGCTGTGTTTGTCTTCATTGCCACTTTCTTGATGCGATCAAAAAACGGGGTCGAGCCGTTTTTCATCTCGGGAATCTTCAATTGGGGTGAAGATACAATTCTTACGTTTGCCATCCGATGGGCGCTCTGGCTCAGTGTTCCGGTAGCGTTATTTCAATCAATTCGTGACAGAGTAGGATTAACCCTAGCTATATTGGCTTTCATCATTTGGTGGATTACCGTTATTTCAGGACTCCAACTGGCAGTTTTTAATAATTCGTTTGATCAAGATTCACAAAAATTTCTCAAGCTATCACACTACGCGATGTCTGGATGTCTCATGGCATTTTCCGCATTTTTATTCTTCCGGCTTGGAATGAAAAAGCTTGGTCTATCATGGCTTTTAATTTCTGTCCTTTACTGTTTTTTATTCCTCTTAAACCGTTACTCTGGAATAGTTAGTCTACCAAATGGGGGTTTTGCTACTGTCGAATACACTTACTACTTCATGTTCATCGCAGTATTCACATTTTGCAAAAAACGTGCCCGCGCATAAACATTTGAAATTAGAAGTAGTTCCACGCTCTCGACGTTAAATCTTTGGTGATGGGAACGATCTTTTTAATGGCTAAAGAAATATGCCTCACAATCTTCCCGACCTTTTCTAATGCGACTGCAAGGCGAGTTCAAAGCCATCTCACCAAAAATGAAGTCAAAGCGATTGGCACGAAAGAATCATGCCAACGAGATCGTCTATTTTCTTAATGAAACGGAGAATTTTTCTACCTCACGCTAAGGCCGGACCAAACGAACGACCAACCCTCGGTGCGGTTGGGGTTGGCGGGAAGGGATGGGTCGACTCACTCGGGGCATCGAAGCACGGAGAAATCGCAGCCTTTTGTGACGTCGATGAACTCGGAAAGGAACGAAGAGGAGGTTTCGTTGAGGCGGCAAAAAAGTGGCCGAAGGCAAAACGCTACACCGACTGGCGCGAAATGCTCGAGAAGGAAAAACTCGATGGGGTCACGGTATCGACACCTGATCATATGCACGCGCCGGTGACGATGACCGCGCTCAAGCTTGGGATCTCCCCCTACACTCAGAAGCCCCTCACTCGCACGGTGCACGAAGCGCGCGCTATTACTTTGGCGGCGCGCGAGGCAAAAGTGGCAACTCAAATGGGCAACCAAAATCACAGCGGGGTCAACTACAAGGGCCTCGTAGACCTGGTTCGCGCTGGCCTTCTTGGAAAGATCGAGCGGGCGTATACTTGGTCAAATCGTCCCATTTGGCCCCAGGGTCACCAGCGGCCGAATGGCTCCAGTAATATTCCGGATGGCCTCCATTGGGATCTTTGGCTCGGCGTAGCGCCAAAGCGCCCTTTTCTTAAAGAGATCTATCATCCCTTCGCATGGCGCGGCTGGTATGATTTTGGGGCAGGTGCACTCGGCGACATGGGATGCCACATCATCGACCCCGTGGTCTGGG
>Ga0209503_10001506_pt1 | contig 11929 bp, 8 predicted proteins | sample SouAtlMetagenome_2_FD_187448 | JGI IMG/M metagenome (GOLD analysis project Ga0209503, IMG submission 187448) | Marine eukaryotic phytoplankton communities from Atlantic Ocean - South Atlantic ANT15 Metagenome (SPAdes) (version 2) | ecosystem: Environmental > Aquatic > Marine > Oceanic | place...
AAAAATTTTGACAGCTCTGTCGTCGGTACCTTTCTTGTCGACTACTTTTAGCTTACCCGAGAGGTCTTCGGCGGCGGTAGGAACACTTCCCGAATTTGCTGAGACCAATGCTATTGTCAATGGTCTCACGATAAATGTAGCTGACGCATCACAACAACAAGCTATGATTGATTTTTTGATTGGTGCCTTCAGTTTTGAGGTTCAGAGACAAAGAATACAAGGTTCCGTTGAAGAAACAGTAAGTACACGTGCAGAACTGATTCAAGAGACGTTGCCCCACTAAAATTTAGGTAGTCGTCTCATTCGTTACGATTCGATGGCTGATTTCTATATAATATTGCAGTGGCTTGGATATGGTCCCGAGCAACTGAGTGTGCCTAAAGACTTTCAACTTCCTGTATCTTCGTTCAGTAAGTATGGCGGTCATGCTTCCATTAACGTAAGGTACGATTCTAAATCAGAAGCACCTCTATACCGCCAAGGTGATGATGCACCCGGTAATAGCATAGCATACCTTTCCTGTAAGTTCATCGAAGGAATGGAATGGTTTTTCCCTATATTTTACACGTTATTTTATTTCAGAGTTCTTCTAACCGAAGTTGTCAAATGATTAAAAATTGAAGTGGGAGTTCCTGGCTATCGCATTTCCAAAATGCTTGAAAATGGAGGAAATATCTTGGATGCATACGGACTGGTCACTGTGGTGTCTCCCGCTGGACTTCCAATCCGTGGCGTTGTGGGAATTGCACCGGATCCTATAATGTACGTCGCCATCAACTGTCAGGATGTGAATGAAAGTAGAGAGTTTTATGAAAAACTTGGATTCGTAGAACAAGAAGTGCCATATTCGCGACCATCAAAGGGGACTACAATGTTTGAGCCTGCACCTCCCAAAAACTCGGTTTATATGTCACCGTCCCCTAATTGTATGGGAGTGCTTCTTCTACAGGGTAAGAAGAAGAAAAACATCGTGCCGAACCCGGTGGTCGATTCGCTAAATATTGTTTACAAACCATCTTCGGAAGAAACATCTGGGGATGCATTGACCTTCCGTGACCCTTCAGGGGTTCCAATTAAACTTCAATCTGAACAATATTTTACGAAATTGGAGAGGATTACACGCTGATTACTAAATATAACGTTAGTCTTCTATAGATTCCTGAATCAAGCTAGAAAAGTTCAAACGCTAACAAAAGAGTACAAGATTTTGATAATGATGAAAATCTTTTTCGAATACTGCCCTTATAGATTATTCTCTCATACTATGATAATTTTGTAACTAGACCTGAACATAAGATTCCCTAAGTGACTTTGGCTGATCGTCAAGCATTATGCCTTGGATATGTAGCTGCTAGTGTTGTTGCATCCATAGCACTATATTACTCCGCTGTAACATTCAGAGCTGTCCAAGTACAAACTTGACTTTCCTAGTAATCGGCAAAAAGTGGCAATACCCTTCAGATGATCTCCAAAACGTTTCAAGAATATCAATTCGTACCCATCAGATTGACTAAAATACCACACTAACAGTAACAAAGTTCAGGAAACAATATAATCCACATTGCAAACGACGTATCTCGGAATAGTATGATGTAAGCCAGTCTCAAGCAATATTATGACAAAATCTAAAATACTTTGTAAGATCGCATTTTCTCGAGGTGTTAATTTTTTTCCGTATTATCGGAAAACAGAATCTAAGGGATCTTTTGGAAGTACAATGTCTTCTTGCCGATTCTTCCGAAGTTTTTGGCTTTCTTTCCTTTGTTCGTACGAACGTCCCTTTTGCCTTTTTTCGACAGCTCGTATCTCGTTGGGAGAGACAAAATCCGGATTTTGGAACAAAGTTTGGCCACCGAAGGAGCCTCTGAAGATACGAATAGGATTGAGCACAAATCGAGGTCCGATTTCAACGAGAGACGTGCTATCTTCTTGGCCGTCTCTTTTCTTTGCTTGGTGAGCTTCTAAAGCATTGGTGGGTTGTTGCACCACTATTTGGTAGTTTCGCACCCAAATCTAGAAAGAAAAACGACAATAATCGAGAAACAGGCACAAAATAATGTAAGTTTTCAAATCAAAACACAATTGACAGCTTTTTGAAAGAGCTCGTGAATATATCGCTTCTTTACAAGTCTCATTCCATCGTAGTCTAATTTATGATGTTTTTCTCATCCCGAAGTCTGACATACGCTCATCATTTTTGTAATCAGGGACTCTCATGTCGCGATGCATATTCATTTGATCTCACTATGGCATACACTATTTTCAGAGGACATACCTTTTTATCAGCGTAATAGAAGGCCATTACCCGGTCAACAAAAGGCTTGCTTTTCGGGTGACCCCTAGGAGTTCCAAAAACGTCAGTGAAAAGTGATTTTAGGAGCCTTAGGTGCCCTTTTTTATCAAAAGAATCGTCAAATGTTAGAATCGGTCGACTGCCCTTCATGCAATTACCGGTCAAGCGAAGCTCATCCATTGTATGGACATTGGTAAGGTGAAATTTGACGGATGGCCCAACATTGTCTCCTACTCGCCCAAGCCACAAATAAGCGTCTTGACGCTTTCGGCATTCTAAAAAGAGAACAGTATTGCATCCTCTCATCTGTGCGATGTCGTTCACGGCTGAAGCAGCGCCACTCTTTCCACTATCCAATTTGGACTCCTTCTTATGATGAGGCAGTAATGTACGCAAGTCTTCCAACAAATGACGATACCGAGCAGTTGCACCTCGTAGGCATAAAACCAAACAACGCTGTTTGTTTCGATATTTCCCATCGCTTTTGAAAGCTACGGAAGCATCTGCATCATCTTGTTCCCCAGTCGCGTATGGTGTCAGTTCCTTGGCTCCGGAAATTTCAACCGAGTCAACTTCTGTAGTTTCTGCTGGCATTTTTAAGATCTTTGTTTTCTTTGCCTTCTGAATACTTCTGAACAAATTTTCGTAACAATGATGAATCGAAGATGAATACCGTCAAACGACTTTTATGATTTTTATCCAAAAATATCGGTGGTTCGAAAATACCGTCTCGGAAGACGGTTGCCAGCCAGACATCTGACCGCCAAAAATTCAAAATTCCACCATTCTTTTTATATATGCCTCTTTTTGTAAAGAAAACCTATAATAGAACCCATAGAATCATAGATCCTAGTACTTAGAGAAATCAAAATCAGAGCAAAGTTAGGAAGTTTGTCGTGTGCGAAACAACAGTACGCTCAACACACCTACATACGGTATCTGAACATACAACGAGGCTTTTGGAAAGGGAAAAGTTTGACGACGGCCTCCCTATTCTTGACATAAAACCATCAACAATGGCGAAATTTCAAACGAGCCAGACGCAAATCAATACCGAATCGCGGAATAGGACCGATCGTCGCTGTGAAGATGCGTCCCTGATAAACAGTTCCAGAGATAATGACACCAACACACCAACTATAGATTTTGACGACTGGGCAGAAGATCCCTTCACTCTAGCGAAGGAGAGTGACGCTTTCCCTCCTTTCACTGGCGTTGATGAAGTTGCAAACAACGCTAACTCAAACAAGTCTGCGGATTTTCCTCCGCTATCCCAAGGTTTGGCTTTGGACAAGACCTCAAGAGCTACAACTGAGGTTGATATTTCAAAAAAGAAGAATGGAGTGAGCCGTAAAAGAATTCATTCTCAAGTCTCATCAAAACAGAAGGAGACGAACTCTACGCCTGAAACTAATACAGATTCAAAGAGCGCGTCGTCTTCGAAAAAGAAATCTGACTATATACCCATATCAAGAAGGAAAAAGAAGCCAAAATGCATGCCTAAGAGACCTTTGAGCGCTTACAATCTGTACTTTCAAGCAGAACGAACAAAAATCATTGCAAACCAGCAGCAGGAGAATGGTCCAAGAATTGGATTTGAAGGCCTTGGGAAGATAATTGGGAAACAATGGCGAGATCTCAGTAGTGCTGACAAAAAAGAATACGAAAAACTCGCTGAAAAAGACAGCGAGCGTTATCGGAAGGAGATGGATGCTTATCACGAGATGAAAGCCAAACGACTTGCTGAGGAAGATAGGCTAGCTGCAGAACAAACGCCCGTCTTGTCAAGAATGGCCTCTTCGAAAAATTCAGTTCAATCTTCTCAGTTTGGAAACGAACAAGGTTCTTTGCGTATGGTTCCTGTTGGAGACGCATTTGGAAGTTCTACACTACTTTCACACCCTCCGAATTCACTTGTATCTGCAATTTCTTCGTTTCCACCTGGAACTTCGTATCGCGCCGTTCACCTAGAGCAACCACCTTCCGCATCTAAGCATCCCTCACAACACAGCAACACTTTGGACCCTAACAACTCTCATACTACTGCTGGTGCTTTGCAAGGCGGCTCCTTCCCTCTCTACCCTCCACGGCCAGCGGGTCCGCATATACCTGACCAACCTTCATATAATGATGCTTCTATCGGTCCAGGTATAGCTGCAGCTTTAAGCAATCATAACTGCCCAATGCCGCCTGGTATGGAAGTTGTTTTGCCCGATCGCAATGGCATTGAACGTAAATATCGTGTCCACTATACGTGTTATTCCATGACAAGAGAAAATGCAAACAAATACATTGAAAGCCTAACGGGGACCAATTCAGATGCATCCCCCCCTCGACCACCACAGCAAGCGGGCACAAACAGTGGATACAACGGCGGATGGGGAATGTAATGCCAGCCTTTTTGTATCACTCTTTAATATCATTTTGTTTAATCAATAAATCCCGTACCGTATATTAGGTCCTCGTATTTCTCATACTCAGACATCGACGCTGTTATAGACGTGCATATTTTACCTTAGTACACGTTGTGAATTCTTGTACAGCATTAACTTGTACTTCAAAACTTCTTGGAAGTAGTGAAAATGAATCAAATATTCCCTTCTCACGACAGAATGCCAGACCGAGCATTATTTTTTGTGTCCTGCGCCAAAAAATCATTCTCGAACTGTTCAAATTCAAATAATTTAGAACTTCAACACGTAGTTTTCATTCTTCCTGATAGTGTAGTCGTTCTTGCTGAACACCAGCGAACTGTAAATCGAAAACTATAAGTTGAATTCCAACAAGGTTTTCATAGACCACAGGCAAACAGCCATCAGAAAAAGAGAGGTGTACATATCATATACAGTGGTTTAAAACGATAGTGATGACGACGTTTCGACTCGGTAAAGATATTGCATCAGTCCTACTTATCTCTGTGCTATTGGTCACTACAACGATATGCTATACGGAAGCGACTGGTAATAAAGCGGTAGACACGTGCCAATCTCCCATTACAGTGCCGAAGCCCAACAAATTAAGGAATTCGGCATTTGTGTTTATCAAACCTCATGCTAATAATTTAAAAGTATATGATTTGGTTACTGGGAAATTAGAAAGCGAGGGGATTGATATTATTTCTCAAGTAAGCATTGGTGGGGAAGAAATCGATAGTAAGGGTCTCATAGACCAACACTATTACTCAATTGCGTCAAAGGCGACAATTTTACCTCCCGATGAAATCCCCGTGCCGAGAAAATTGTTTCAAGAAACCTTTGGAGAGGAGTGGGAAAAAGTGCTGGAGGAGGGCCGAGCCTCAAACGCTTTAGAGGCTTGCAAACGCTTCAAGTGTAGTCCCGAAGAGTTGAACGAAGCTTGGCGAAGGGCTACGGCGGTTAAATTCGGAGGCGGTTTCTACTGCGGTACGAAAAGTGTGACGTTATTGTTATCGAAAGGAACGTAAATGATGACTTTGCAGCTAACGTTTTCATCCTCCTTTTTCGTTAAATAGCAAAAATGTCAGTGAATGATAACCCCGAGCTTTATGTTTTCAATGCCTTTTTCATGACGATGCGGTCAAAGTTTGTGGGTAAAGCTAACGAGATTCGCTGTTTCGTTGTGGAGTGGGATCCGAAGAAGCTCTCTTGGTCAGCATTTCGACGCAATCTAATCGGGCCCACAGATCCAAATACTGCTCCGCCAAGTTCTATTCGTCGGTTGATTTTAAACGACTACGAAGTCCTAGGACTCTCTTCCATGCCAAATAACTCAGACAATGGTGTCCATGCATCGGCTTCTCCTTTTGAAGCGCTAGCAGAAAAGCTTAATTGGTTGCGTTCGGACTTGGAGTTGGATGTTTTTGGGAAGACTCTTCTTGACGCTGGTATAAGTAAAGAGAGGATTGAAGAATGGTCTCGTGACCCACAAATTAATCTTTCGGACTCATCAACCGGTAGTATATTTGACGAACTAGAAGACCTTGACGTCGACGATTGTGTACAAAAACTTATCGAATTGAATCGTTTGAATTAAGCTATAAACTTTTCTGTTATTGTCCCTTGTACACGTGAATCTTTTTGTATCCATCGTGGATGGTTCGAAGTAGAGCCCTGCATTCTTCATCTAGCATCGAATTAAGCTGCATGGTTTCGTGCTCTTGGATTATATCCAAAAGACAATATATACCGGGCAAAAGACTTTTCTTACAAATTGGATGTATGTCATTTCGTAAAGAATTCACAAACCGTAAGATGAGACAGATGACGTGCTTTTTGTAAACATCTCCGTGCGGAAGTAGTAGCTCGCAGAGTCTTGAATACTTCTGCCCACAGTTAGACATAGATGTTGTAGGCAATGATTCACTCAGGACAAACTGCAGCATTGAAGTCATGGTTACTACAAGTGATGGAACGCAATTGTGGATTTGTTTGGAAAATCTCTGAAGAAACATCGATACGAGAGAGAAACAAGCATCATACGCTTTCAATTGAATTTCTGTCATCGTTCCTCCGTTGGGTTGTTTGCTAACATTGATTGTTGGTGTAATACGGGCAAGTATACGAGCAATATCTCTTTCACGCAGAACCACCACATCCCTCTTGCTGGCCATATCTATAATCAACGAAGAGACTTCAACGGTTGCATCGGAATTTCCGTCAACCTGATTGGCAACTTGTGTCATTACCTGGAGGCAGTTGTTTATGATCATCGCTGAATGATTCGAAATGATGTCTATATGACCCTGCATCGTTGCTGAAAGAATAATGTTGTGGACAATCCTTAATCTCATCACTGTAGTAGGTACTTCCACAGTATCGGTAGTAAGTTTGCTTAAAAACTCATCGAATTCATTCATTTCCATTCCCGTTGCCAAGATGCAAAGTGGAGTCAAGAAAATATCACTTTGTTTTAGATTTGCAACAAGTAAATCACTCAAGAGATTTTGTGTCGCAGTTTTTGATGGCTTGGCTTTAGCGAGACAGCCAACTAAGTACGAAGTTGATCGCATTTCTGACTCGTTCGAATTCTGTTTTAAGAGACTGCTGAGTTTTGTCACAATCTTATTCTCTACCAAATCCAATTGAATAAGCTGTGTCTTGGAATAAGTTGAAGAGAACCAGAGAGCATCGGCAATGAATTTAGTGGACTGAGTATGAAATAAGGATTTGGTATCTTTCGGAGGATTGAAGCAATATTCCTCAGCTTTTTGCCAAAGTCGGGTTTTGATGATACGATAAAACTCTTTTAATGCAATGGTATAAGTATCATTGTCCGTATCGAATAATCTCCCCAGTGATTTCAGAAGTATGATGGCGTAGTTTACTAATATCAGGTATTGGAAATCTCCTCTGGCAATTTCGGCTTGATCGAATGTTGAATCCAAAACCTCGATTATTTTTGTTTCTGACTTTCCGCCTTCCGCGATGTATCTATTGACCAATGACTCAACAAGCACGGAGCAAGAATGAATACATCGATGTATCGTGTCAGGAGATAAGTCATGCTCGATATTTTTTAATGTATTTTCCAGTACATTTGGTATCAATGTAATAAATTCTTCTGCTGACACACTTTCACGAGATTGAAATTTGAACTCAGAGACTAATTTTGAAGCCGTGATACGCAAAACTGACACAAGGCGCACTTTCATATCAAGGAAGGATCTCTTGTTACTTATCTGCAAGATAGTGCAAATCGATTCCATAGTTACCAGAGCCTGAAATAACTTAGAACTGTCCTTGTGTTCTTTCCATATAAAATCGCAAGCTTTTTCTGACATATCTAGAACTCGTAAGATATGTCGTAAATACAGGTTGATTTCAGGCAATTCCTTCGATTTGCATGTTAACAAAATCCCACTCTGATTAATCTCCATTACTTTTGTAATTGATGACCCATCCGAATTTAGATAAAGTATTGGACGCAAGACCTCCATTTGTTGGGATGACAAACCATCGCACCGGCTCAAAATTATTTCCATATTTTCCGCCAAGTAAGAAACAATATTTCTACCGAATCGCGGTGAAACATTTGGAATCTCGTAAAAGCTTGAATCGTTGAGGACTGGTAATAGCATATCCCTTTCACGCTTACAAGATGCATCCATGGTCGACACAGTCTGTAGAAGCTGGTTAAAAAATGAATCGATGTTATTTTCATCCGCATATGGGGCCCATATTGCGATAGACTCGGTAAGAACTACTAATTCATCTATCGTTCTGGTTGCCAATCTTACATTACTTTTGTTTGAACCAGACCTTCCAAGAATGAAGCCTACCAGTTTTTGGGCTTCCAATTTCTCATTTGTTGTATTATATTGTTCGGCGTCCGTTGCGTATGCAATCACCTGTTTCTCGTAACATTTTCTATGTAACTGTTGAATTCGTTGACACGCAAGAAATTTCAAAGCTTCCAGGAGATTGGAGTCATCTATGACATTCTCAGAGATACAGTCGCCAACACCGGAAGTCGCATCTAAAAGAACACGGTGGAGCGCCTGGGGTATATCGAAGTCCTCTTCTTCAAATGACTTCGTTCGTTTCTCACCAATCCAAAACTCGCATCGATTCTTTAGATGAATTGTCCAGGCGCAAATCTTGGTTGCATTTGTTAAATTTTCTATGTTTCTTGAGGAGCTTTTGGTACACTCTGTATCAGATCCTAATAAAGAAACAACTGACACATTCATAATATCGTTGCAAATGGGGTAGATTACATTGAATGAATTCGAATCGATCCGAATGTTCTGAAGAAGCCCGACGAAGAATATCGTAACAACAGCACTTGCGACTATCGTAACTTCTCTTGAAATTTTCTTGCCTTCATTGACTGATCGACTAGCGATTGAATTATTAACGTTTGAAAATACTTGTTTCAGTTGTTCTATAGGGCTTCCTTGGATAATAGTCCCGAGATGAGATGAGATAGTGCTATCATTTGCGAAGGCAAAATGTTGGTTGAGTCCGTGTAGGTTGTTTTGATGTGATAGTGCTTCGATAGCATTAAAGAGACAACGATAAAAGTAATCAAGTTGGCGTAATCTACCGTATGTCAACACAATCGTAATAAAAAAAGACGATGCTTCTGTACATATCCTTGATGCGTCCGGATTAGATTCGTCATTTGAATCATGCGTTAGGCATTTTTCTAGAATTTCAGCAAGACGGTCGTGTAATATAGTATGATTCAACTGAATTAGCACGTCAAGAATGATTAGAGATTTTCTCCATTCATCATAAGAAACCTCCCTTCCTCCTGCCTGCCCAATCATCGACTGAATTATTTCCTTTCCAATTCTGTCGAGAAAAGACCTTTCCACGCTGTTACCTAAAGATGGCTGGTAAACGTTATGTCTCATCAAAATATTTAGGTTCATTCCTAACATTGTGATGAAAGAAAGTCTAGCTTGACAATCATAAATTTGCGTTTCTGAAGAATTTTTTCCGGACGATATCAATCCTTTAATGAGGTATCCTGAAAGGCAAGAGAAAAATCGAAATTGTAAATGACCCAATTTGTCTATTACCTTGCCTTTCTTATGAAATTTCGATGTCACTTGTTGCTTCTGTATCCTTGACACTTGTTCGATGAAAATACTTAAGAATAGAGGTAAGGTACTGGATACGATTAAAGCATCTCTGGAGGAAAACTTCCCGCTGTCGTTACATCCATCACAAGGAGTCAAAAATTCTTCAAAGATAAATAATAATCCTTCCTGGTAGATCCGAAACGAAGACTTAGTACTTGGACTTGTGTGTGCAGCAGTTTCGTCGTCATCTATCAACTGCTTTTGTGAAGTATTGTCAAACGAAGGAACAGGTAATTTTAAAGACCGAAAGCCATCCATGTGATGCTCCAAGCTAAATATTCCGTCACGAATGAACTCTTTGTATATATCTTTTAAGTTTTGAAGGTCGTGTTTCTGCCTTTTGGAAGCAGAATATTCCATGAGCTTGGAGCCAGATATGCAATGGTGGATAGTTGCTAGGTCAAGAAAAACTTTTGGTCGCACAAGCAATTGAAAACTCTTTTTTGGATTTGCATTTGTTAGTCTCATTGTCATGAGCCGAAATGTAGATGTTACGACACTTAACCATTCTATGCTTGCTTTATCACTTGTTTTCACGCCGTGTCTCGTCAAGATTGGCAATAACGTATCGCAAACAACATCTAACGGAGGCCTATAAAGATCGTCTACTAATCGACAAAAACAGGCTGTCGTGATTTCCTGCATGGTCATGGTAGAATCTGAACTATCATTCACAGCAATCTCGGAACCCACATCCTCTCCCAAAGCAAGTGTTAATGCAATTGGAACAATTTTGTGCATTGTACTTAATGTAAGGACATTGAGACTGCTGTTTCTACTTCGACTATTCGATGTTTTCTGTCCTCTTCCCCCCCCCTTTCTAGAATCATTTGATAAAAAGCATAAACACTCGTGAAGTGTTTTCCAGTGAAGGAATTTTAGTGATGGTAAAGGCGGTGACAATGAAGCCGAAGATCCATTTTTGTAAGATTTCTGCAAAATCTCCCTGACTGACCAAGGTAGAAGTAGCCGGAAAACATCTTCTGCTGATACACAAACATTGGGTGTTGTTGCTCTTTTCCGACCATCTTGTTCGTCCAAGGTATTCATAGATACTTCATAGAATTTACGCATGTGCGTTAATAATCTATTAACTGTCTTTTCAGTGAGTGTTTGAATTTGGTTTCGTTCTTCCTTCGTTTTTGAATCGTCGAAATTGTCGTTTACTTTGTCGTAGCCTAGCTTTGAAGTATTTGATAGGTTCACGAATTGGAGCATATCGTCGAAAATGTGGTCAAATTGATCAACATCATCTCCGTTTTCTTCATCCACCACCATCTCGCTTTCATCATGTGAACCGTATTCGTTATCGAGTCCGATGAAGGCGTGATTGCAATCTCCGCCGAACACTTTCCAAAAGGGATTATTCTCGGATGAAAGCGGCGGATGCGAAGTTCTCAATTTCTTTGCCTCTGAGGCTGGCGAGGATAATGGAGAGGATTGAAACTTTCGCCCACCCATTTTGTCGCTGTTGTCACAAGAGTTCAGCTTTGTTTAGGTGGATTGATTCGACAACGCAAATTTCGAAAATGATGAGTTGATTGCTTTTTAAAAAATCGGATGAATGGATGTGGGACATGGCGCGCACTGAGGAAAATCACATTGGAAAAACTAGATCTGTCCTCCGTTGTCTTTCACGTAACCGTAAGACGAACGATCACTTCGGGTTCTTATTCTTATCGGGCCGATATAAAAGAAGGGCTCTACTCACTAGCAAGTGGAACCGATCACTGAAGCTCTTGGGATAAACATGGCACAAGCCTACTCTAAAATCAGCTTACCCGCACACGAAACGAATTGAAATTACATTGAATCGAATGGGACGATGCCAACGAGGCGGTCTGAAAATCGCGGGAGACGTCGAAGTCGCCATGATGATGCCGAAGACTTTCATCGCCGCAATGTGAATGATAGTTCAATATACCGACGCCAAATTCGTAATGGGGGCGTATCATCTCCAGAAGAGCAGAACAAGGATAGAAGAAAGAAACGAAAGAGACCACGCTCTACTACTAGACGAAGAAGAAGAGACAGAAGTTTCGATAGTTATGATCACGATGAAGATGCCC
>Ga0209503_10001511_pt1 | contig 11904 bp, 14 predicted proteins | sample SouAtlMetagenome_2_FD_187448 | JGI IMG/M metagenome (GOLD analysis project Ga0209503, IMG submission 187448) | Marine eukaryotic phytoplankton communities from Atlantic Ocean - South Atlantic ANT15 Metagenome (SPAdes) (version 2) | ecosystem: Environmental > Aquatic > Marine > Oceanic | place...
TTATAGTTTGAGTTATGTCAGGAATTGTAAGCTCGGCCTGATGATAGGCTGCCGCAACCTGAAAGGCACTTACTCCTGGAATGACTTCAGTCGTTATATTTTCTTGCTTTAATATTTCTATTTGTTCTCTAACGGCACCATAAAGGGATGGATCTCCATCATGCAATCTTATTACAGTTTTCCCTTCATTGAATCTTTCTATCATTATGGAAGTGATTTTTTCTAAAGTAAGAGTACTTGTTTTAATTTTTTCAGAACCTTCATGCGAGAAATTTATAATTTTTTTAGGAATTAAAGAATCAGCCCAAAATATAACGTCTGCAGATTCTATTTTTTTTAACGCTTTGATTGTTAGTAAATCAGGGTCGCCAGGACCAACTCCAATAAATGAGATCTTTCTATTCATTTTTTCTTATTTTAATTTTATATGACTTTAATTTTAAAAAAAATATTCCAATTAATCCAGAGGAAAATAAAAAGATACTTATAAATTGGGCTATCCGCAATCCTCCATCACAAAAAGGCGGAACACCTCCAATACACAAAGGATCAATTCTTAAACCTTCAATCCAGAATCTTCCAAAACTATAGCCAATTAAATAAAGACAACTAATAAAGCCTGGCCTCACTGAGTTATTGTGATTCTGTTTGTAAAAAATAGTAATCAACAATATAAAAATCAAGAAATTCCACAATGATTCATACAAAAATGTTGGATGGAAAAACTGGAAGTTTATAAACTCTATTGGTCTATTTTGTACGGGGATAAATAACTTCCAAGGTAAATTGGTAGGTATTCCAAAAGCTTCGTTATTAAAGAAATTGCCCCACCTGCCAATTGATTGCCCAAGAATAACTGATGGAATTAATATATCTATAAACGTTTTTAGATGAATATTTTTAGATTTACAAAAAAATAAAATAGATAAAAATCCTCCAATTAAGCCACCATGGATTGCTATACCCCCTTGCCAAATAGCAAGAAAAGAGGGAATCTGTATTGTCTTATCAAATAGATCAACAGAACTAAAAAAGTTATTGCCACTATATTGCCTCCATTCAAAAATTACATAGTAAGCTCTTGCTCCAATGATTGAAAATATTATTAAAGAAGGTAGAATTTCGCTTATGTTTTCAGGATTAATATTTCTTGAATTTGCAAGTTTTTTTGAAATGAAAAGCCCTATTACTACAGACAAAGAAATTAGAAGGCCGTACCATCTTATGGTTAGAAAACCTAAATCTAAAAAGATATCTCCAGGTGATTGAATAAAAGCTTGATATGAAAGCATTTAAAGCTTAGTTAAATACCCTCAGCAGCTTGTACTTTTTCAACCTGTTTCTTCTTAAGTACTAAAAGTATTTGAGTTAGGCCTACACCAATAAAAAATGCAATTAAGCCTATGATTCTGTAGGGGCTTTGTAGCACCACTTCTGCATCTAATTGTCCAAAACCTCCTACATTAGGGTCATTAGTAAGTGGATGTCCTGCACTTATTTGGTCTTGTTCTTTTACAATTAATTGAGGCCCAATTGGAACAGCCTCGGTGATTATTTCTCCCTTATCATTCTCAATATTAATTTGATAACTACCATCTTCAATAGTTTCTATTGAATTTATTGTGCCTGAAGAAGGAGAAGTAAATATTACATTGTTACTCTTGTCACCAGTTGGATAAACTTGTCCTCTGCCTCTATTCCCTCCTATATGCAACGAGTACTTTCCATAGTGATATTCTTTATTTGTCGCTGGATTAGGGGAAAGCACTGGAAAAACGATTTCTTTATTAGTATCTCCTGGTAATGGTCCAACAATAATTATATTGTCTTTTTCTTCACTGTAGTTAGTGAAGTATACTCCCTCTGTTTCTTCTTTTATTTCATCAGTCCATCTTTCCTGAGGAGCTAATTTAAACCCTTCGGGTAACATAACTACAGCCCCAACTTGTAAAGGAACCTCTGAACCGTCAGCTCCTATTTCTTTTATGTCATCTTTATAAGGTATTTTGACTACAGCTTTGAAAACACTATCTGCACCAACAGCTTGCGGTACCTCTGCGATAGTTGGCATTTGTGCTAAATGGCAATTTGCACAGACTATTTTTCCTGTAGCTTCTCTGGGAGATTCATAATTTTGCTGAGCCCAAAATGGATAAGCAAAAGAGGAACTTGGGAAAATTACAATGCTGGAAATCAGAAGCAGTGTGCAGATAAAGAAAGTTGTTTTTTTCATTATTTGTTTTTTTAAATTAATCATTCTCTTATGCCCACCATGGATTTTCATTAGTTCTGAAATCTATTTCTGACCACTGTTTTACAAGTACCGCATCATCTTCAACATCAACATGTGCCAAGGCTAAAGATAAAGGTGCAGGTCCCCTTACAACCTTCCCATTTGTGTCATATTGACTTCCGTGACAAGGACATATGAATTTATTAGCACCGCTATCCCAGGGAACAACGCACCCTAAATGGGTACAAATAGCATTTAATCCAAATTCTCCTATTTCTCCTTCCCCATTAACAATTAAGTAAGTTGGATCTCCTTTGAGTCCCTGAACTAAACTTCTATCTCCGGCTTGATGACTTGCTAGCCAACCAGTTTTAGTTACTGGATTACCTAATTCATCTTTTGCAGAAGTTCCACCACCTCCACCACCAGCTCTTAGTGGCATGAAATAATTTGCTACAGGATATAAGGCTCCCAATGCAACACCAGTTGCTGTACCAAATGTAAGAAGATTCATAAATTGCCTCCGACCCATGGAGGGGACGTCATTGGAACTTAATTGAGTCATTCGATACTTGAGACTGTTATTTATTAGTTATTATGAATCAGATTGCACGATTTCTGTTGCAAATAGATAGGACTTTTAATAATTTAAAGTATAAGTTTTGATCAGATGGTTTGTTATTAAATTATGAAACCTTTGGTAGTAGATGAGATTATCCATTACTTGGTTCATCGATGGGGTAAAAAATATGATTTTAGACTTTTCAAAAGAGGTAAATATTTATATTTTCAAATGATGTGGGGTTTTCTAGGGCAAGAATCTTTCCCTTTAAATGAAGTGGATTATAAAAAATCAATTGCAGATAAAATTGAAATATTAAATAGATGCGGCTACTCAGATGAAGTAAGGGAATGGCTCAAAAAAGTAAATTCAAGACCAAGATTAGGAAGAGCTGTAAGCCTCCAACTCAACATCAATGAGAAGACGAAAGAGTTTTTGATTTAAAACTTTCAGATATGTAAGTTAGCCCAGCTCCTACAAAAAATAAAAATATTATAGAAATAGATAGCAATGACATAGTTAAAGGATCAGTCGATGGTGTAATTATTGCGGATAAGATTGCAGAAGAAATTACTACTATTTTCCAATTTGAGAGCATTTTTTCCGTAGTAATAATTCCTAGAGAACCAAGAATAAATTGTAAAACCGGTAATTGAAATGCTACGGCAGTACTTGACATTAATAATAAAACAAAATCAAAATATCTCTCTATGGACCATGTTGGTTCAACTATATCAGCGCCAAAATTTATAAAGAAATTTATTGCAGCAGGAACTAATATCCACCAGGAAAAAATTAGGCCAAGAAAAAATAGTAAACCTGATCCAAAAACAGCAGGTAAAATCAGGGTTTTTTCTTTTTTAGTTAATCCGGGAGAAATAAATAATATTATTTGATAAAAAATGTATGGAATAGAGACAATTACCCCGCTATAACCTGCTACTTTGATCGCAACAAATAAAAATTCGCCAGGGGCAAGTTGTAATAAATGTATATCGCTTGCCGGAATTTCTAAAAAAGAAATTAGAGGCTTAATTATTAAAAAACTAAAAAAAATAGAAATTAATATCGAATAAAGGGAATTCAATACTCTCTGTCTGAGCTCCTCTAAATGATCAGTAAAACTCATCGAATCAGATATATTATTTTTATGATCTTGTTTACTCTGCATTATTGAGCTTATTTTATAGTTTGCAATTGATAGCCATTTATATTATTTGGAAAAACGTAATTTTTGAAAATGTTAGCTAAGAATTATTTACTTAATTTTGGATTCGTCGGATCAGGTAATAAAAATGGAGGAGCGTCATTTAAAGAAGATTCTCCATATGTTTCATATTCTCTATAACCACCCATTTTCCCATTCGTTTTCATCAAAGCACTTACAAAAGCAAGCAATAAAAAAACAGTTGGGGCTCCAATGATTAATGCTGCTCCAAATAAGTACCCGATAATAAATTCCGGAAAACTATGATTACCTAAAAATTCGTGAGTGCCAAGCAGAAAATCTAACATTGAAAAAAATTATTTTCTCAATTATAAACTAATTTACTCTTTTAAGATTTTTTTTAATGTAATCTTCTCCTCTTGTAGGATTACCCCAAATAATTTCTACATTATTAAATGAAACGCAACCAGGACCTCCTTTGGTGATTTTTTGTAGTTCTTTTATATTTACTAGGCTAATAGGGACTTTAATATTCATTTTTGCTTTACTAAATAAAGCTGCTAAATCTGCTGATATCTGAATATCTTCATCCGAAGGTTTTTGTGATGAAGACTTTAAAACAACATGACTACCAGGTGATTCTTGTGCATGAAACCAAAGATCGCCTTTTTTCGAAAACTTAAAGCTTATTAGATCATTTTGCCTCATATTTCTTCCTATTTGTACTGTTAATCCTGTTGGAGTATTTATTTCTATTGGGGATGACTCTAATCCTGAAGGGTTTTTTTTATGTTCTCTTATGTTTTTGAGCTTAATATTAAACTCCCGACAAATTTCAGCTTTAATTTCTTCTAGTAAAGTGATCCTATTAGTCAGATTTTCATTTTTTAAAGAATTTATGTTATTCAATAGAGTACTAAATTCTTCTAATCTACCAAGTTTGTTTTTATAAATATTAAGTCTTTCTTTTATAAGATTTTGCGCTCTTTTTAGTTTTTTTGATTTTTTATAAAGCTTTTGGCCTTTGATAACATCTTGTTTTTGTATCTCATGAGTCATAAATATTTTATCGGCCTTATTTTTATATTCTTGATAATTTTCAGAGTTGACTAAAAGATTAGATTGCAAATTAAAATTCTTTTTCTCAAGATTTGTTTGTTTAATAATTATTCCATCAATCTTTTTTATTAATAAGTTAATTTTTCTATGTTTTAAATGAAAATTATAATAATTTTCTAATCCATTAACTTGATCAAGATTGTTTTTATCATTTATTTCATCTTTTAAAAACCAAACTGAATAATAATAGTTTTCAAAAATTGAGAAATTAAAGTTGTTGTTATTGAATCTATAAATCCATATTTTCCAACTTTCATATATTTTTCTTAAGTTGGGTTCACTAATAAAGTCAATATTTTTATTCATTATTTCCTCATTAGCCAGATTACTGTAGGTTTCAAGTTGTTTTGTTAATATGGGACTTACTCCTTGATAAGTATTTATTAGGCAGTATTTAAGTGATTGCGAAACTGTAGAAATAGACTCCTTCCATGTTTCATAAGACTCGTTTGCACTAGGCTCTTTTTTTAAGTTTTTAGGAGGATCTGAATATATAGAGCCTGTAGAAACAATGCGAAAGCTTGATTGATTAGATTTTATTTGTTTGCCAACAGCAATTATTTTTTTATTATTATCTAAGTAAAAAATATTACTGTGTTTACCCATTAATTCAAAAATCAAGTATTTATTTATTTCATCCCCAGGCTTTTTTGAAAATCCAAATTTAATAACCCTTTCAAATTTATCTTGTTCTATGGCAATTAAAGCCATATATTTTAATCCATATCTTAATTGCTTCGAGAGGGTACTTTCTGCTCCGATTTTTTCAGGTCTATTTATTCTTAGTATTCGGGGAGAATCACTATTCCAAGATACTTCTATCCACGTTTGGCTATTTATTCCTCTTAAACAGAATTGAATTATATTAGATTCGGGTTGTTGAGCAGTCTCAAACCTTGATGGCAAAACTTCTTCTGATAAATGATGCAACACAGACTTAATAGATGTAACATCCATTATCTGAGGTAATCCCTTTTGCATTATTTCTAGTAATTATTCACCAGCATTTATTTTACTGTAAAAATTTTAATATGAAAAATTTAAAAAAACTAATAATTATCACAGGCCCAAGTGGTGTTGGGAAAGGTACTGTAGTTAAAGAAATGTTAGAAAAGGACAAAGATATTTGGCTCTCTATCTCTGCGACCACAAGAAATCCCCGAATGGGTGAGAAAGATGGAGAGAATTATTTTTTTATAAGTGATGAAAGGTTTAAAGATATGATCGATAAAAAAGAATTTCTTGAATGGGCGAAATTTGCAGGAAATTATTATGGAACTCCCTTATCTACTGTCAACGATAAAATTGAAAAGGGATTTATTGTTTTACTTGAAATTGAAGTTGAGGGCGCAAAACAAATTAAAGAAAAGTTTCCAGAATCTTTATCAATATTTCTTCTCCCTCCTAGCAAAGAGGAATTAGAAAAAAGAATAAGAAATAGAGGTACTGAAAAAGAGGAGGCAATAAATATAAGGCTCAATAGAGCTAACTACGAAATTGCATCCTCATGTGAATTTGATTTTATTTTAACTAATAATCATGTTGATGAGACAGTAAAGGAAGTTTTCAAGATAATTAAATCTTGAAAATTATTTTTGAAATCTCAGCTCATTGGATGAAATAGTAAATCAGGAAAAAATCTATTAAATTCAATAATTATTCCGGCTGTAAGGCTTATCCATATAGCCGCAACTATAGGAGCGGATCTAATAAATTTTGTATTTAGGATTTTGAACATTTGATTTTGAGGGTTTTTGTGGAAGGATTTTTATCTAGGACCATTAAGTGTAATATTATTATCTTTCTCTCTTAAATCTCCATTTTTTCCTTGTTGATTGGCTAGTAAAGGCCATTGAGCACCTTTAATAAGGCATTTTCTAGCAAGGTCTAAATCAATAATGATTTCAAGGTCTGCTGGATTTTTAGTCTTTTTGGATTCAATCAAATACTCTCTCCCAGACCATCCTATAATGCCTGCAATATAAATAAATAATACTCCGGGAATAAGTAAGTCACCTTCATGTCCTCTATTTAAGAGTGCTCCAAAGGGTTCAAGAGGCGGTCCAATTATTAAGTGGGGTAATCCATCATCCCCGCAAGCTGCTTTACCGTATCTTTCAAATCTTGTTATGTCTTTTTGGGTTTTAGCAGAACTTGCTCTTTCAATAAATTTAGGATTCTCTGAACATGTTGTTAGAGCTGAGGCTGTAAATTCTGTGCTTGCTCTATCTGGATTTAATACTTGACCTTTAGCCGCGAAAGCAATTGGTGTTATTCCAAGAAACAGAAAAAACGAGATTATGATTGAAAAAAAGAATTTCATAAGTTGCAATCTTTAATTCCTTTTGATGTTTTAATTAAGAAATTACTACTAAAATAGAACAGTACCGAATCAAATATGATCAAAGTTCTAGCTATTGAAACAAGTTGTGATGAGACATCAGTCTCAATTGTTTCTAATAGTGATGATATTTATAAAATACATTCAAATATTGTTGCATCCCAAATTGAGGACCATGCTAAATGGGGGGGCGTAGTACCAGAACTCGCAGCAAGAAAACATTTAGAGTTAATTCCTTTTGTCCTTAAAGAAGCTCTAGAAGAATCAAAAATAAATATTGAAGAAATTGATGTTATAGCATCAACTGTCACTCCAGGATTAGTAGGATGCTTGAGAGTAGGTTCTATTACAGCAAGATCACTCTGTACTTTGTACTCCAAACCTTTCTTGGGGATACATCATTTAGAAGGACATCTATCGTCAATATTATTTTCAAAGAATTATCCAAAGCCTCCTTTTTTAACTTTACTTGTTAGTGGTGGACATACTGAACTAATAAAAGTAGGCGAGAGAAGAGAGATGCAAAGACTTGGAAGAAGTTATGATGACGCCGCGGGTGAAGCTTTTGATAAAGTAGGAAGATTATTAGGGCTCAGTTACCCTGGAGGACCAGCAATTGCAGAAATCGCCAAAAAAGGAAATTCTTCAAAATTTAATTTACCCAAATGCAAGATCTCTGATAAGGAAGGGGGTTTTTTGAAATATGATTTTTCTTTTAGCGGTTTAAAAACAGCTGTTTTAAGGCTAGTTGAAAAAATAAATTTAAATGGAGATGAAATACCAATTCCAGATATTGCTGCAAGTTTTGAGAAGGTTGTGGCAGAGGTTTTGGTGGAGAGGACAATAAAATGTGCAAATGATTATGGTCTAGAAAATATTGTCGTTGTTGGCGGAGTTGCGGCTAACGATACGTTAAGAAAAATGATGATTAGTGAAGCTTGTAAAAAATGCATTAAAGTTCATTTAGCTCCAATAAATCTTTGCACAGATAATGCGGCGATGATTGGAGCCGCTGCCTTATTTAGACTTAAATTTAAGGCACATGAAAGTTCTCTTAAATTGGGCATTTCTGGAAGACTCCCTATTGACCAAGCAAACACTCTTTATGAAAAAAAACCTCCTTTCTGATACAAATGAAAAAACAACCCAAAATAGAACTCAAAGAAACAAAAAAGTTTGTTGACAAACAAGAGCTTAATTTATGGAAAAGAGGTTTTACGCCTCAAGCTGAAATTTGGAACGGACGAATGGCGACTATTGGTATAGGAATAATACTTATTGTTATTTCTTTGATTAGTAAATTTTCATCAATATAAAAAGCATATAAAGAATTAATTTTTCTTATCTTTGTAAGAGTATTCAAAATATTTAACTCTTAAATTAGATTTAATTAATAAATATTGTATATAGTGGACTTAAAATAAGATTATTGATTTAATCAAACTAATTAATATTTTTATTAAAAGAAACCTTTATGACGCCTGAAAGGCTTGGCTTACTTTGGGGTATAACTGTTTTTGCAGGGGCATGCGCGCGCCTTATCTCTTCTATATCAGGTTTTCCAAGTGTTGTAATTTTATTACTTTCTGGATTATTCATTGGCCGTTCAGGTTTAGGTCTTGTTGAACCACTTGATCTTGGACAAGGACTTGAAACTATAGTTGGACTTTTAGTTTGTTTGGTTTTATTTGAAGGGGGGTTAAATTTAAAATTACCTGAAGGAAATATTAGAAACACTGTTTTAAAAATTTCGCTAGTGAGATTATTTATTTCATTATCAGCAGGAATATTTGTAGCTCATTGGTTGGCAGGACTATCATGGCCAGTAGCTGGATTATATAGTGCCATAGTTCTTGCTACTGGTCCGACAGTCGTATCACCCTTAGTGGACCAAATAAAATTAGTATCCCCATTATCTGAAGTCCTAAAAGCTGAAGGTTTGCTCTTGGAACCCATCGGAGCAGTTCTTGCTTTGTTGATATTAGAACTGATATTGGGAGATCTGCATGGGATTCAGGAGGTTTTTATTGCCTTAATGCAGAGATTAGGCGGAGGGGTTTTGATAGGTATAAGTTCTGGATGGTTGCTCTCTGAAATTTTAAAGAAAATAAAAAACGAAGATTCATTTGGAGTTGAGCTTCAGGTCACATTAGGGTTTATTTTTCTTATATATGGAATTTGTGAATATATTTTGCCCGAATCAGGCTTACCCGCTTCAGTTGCAGCAGGATTTATTGTAGGCAAAAGAGAAATTATTGATAAAGAAAGATTAGATAATTTAATTGGAGAATTGGCTCAACTAGCTATAACAGTACTTTTCCCTCTTCTGGCATCTGATGTCTCTTGGGGAGAGTTAAGTCCGCTAGGTTGGGGAGGTATTATTTGCGTATTAATGTTGATGATAATTGTACGTCCAATTTCAATATCACTTGCAACTATGGGAAGAGAATTAGATATAAAACAAAAGATATTTTTAGCTTGGCTAGCGCCAAGAGGGATAGTTACTGCTGCTGTTGCATCTCTTTTTTCAATAAGACTTGAGCAGGCAGGTGTACTTGGTGCGGGCCGTCTTCAGGGATTGGTATTTCTAACGATATTAATGACAGTTGGAATTCAAGGACTTACAGCAAGACCTTTGGCTAATATTTTGAATTTAATTGATAAGAAAATATAGTTAAATTAAACATCTTTTAATTAGAGGGATATCAATTTTGCTTTCAGAGAATAATTCCCAACTTTGAATTAAATCTGGTCCGCTAAGACAGCCAAAAAAAGCTACTCTCAATGACTTCATAATAATCCCTTTTTTAATGGAGTGATTAACGGTAATTTTGTTGATTATTTCTCGAGCTTTGTCGTTAGTAACAATAGATATATTTTCTTCTTTTAAATAAAAAAGAATATACCTTAATGATTCTTTTACCTCTCTATTGCTTTTTATGAATTCTGCTCCCTCGTTTCGCAGTTGAGACAAGGTAAAAAAGGGTTTTGATTGATCAATTGCATCCTTTAAGAGGATCATTGAGTCTTGAATTAAATTTGTCAATTTCAAATCCCATTCTGTAGAAGGAGATTTCCAACCCATGTCATTCCAGTATTTCTTAATAAGTTTACTTAATTGCGCCAATTCCATTTTTTTTATGTATTGGGAATTAATCCAATTAAGTTTTTCCCAATTAAATTTAGAACCAGCTTTATTTACATCTGATAAATTAAAAACTTTTGATATCTCGGATAAAGATAGAATTTCATTCTCGGGATCTTTAATCGACCATCCTAAAAACGCCATGTAATTGGTTAAAGCTTCGGGTAAGTAGCCCATCTCTTTAAATTCATCGATGGAAGTTACACAATCACGTTTGGATAGCTTTTTACCTTCACTATTCAAGATAAGAGGGGTATGAGAAAAAATTGGTAAATTAAAATTTAAAGCTCTATAAATCAATATTTGTTTCGCAGTATTTGAGATATGATCTTCACCTCTTACAACATGAGTAATATTCATAAAATTATCATCCACCACAACAGCAAGATTATATAGAGGGTCTCCTATTTCATTTCCTACAGCTCTTCTTGACAAAACTAAATCTCCACCGAGATCCTTGCCTTGCCATTTAATTTCTCCTCTTATCTGATCTTCCCATTTAATTTCTGTTTCTTCATCAATTTTAAATCTAATTACAGAAGATTTACCTTGAGATATAAATTCTTTGATCTCCTTACTCGTAAGATTTCGATGTCTATTATCGTGTTTTGGTGGTAAACCAACTCTTTTTTGTTTTTCTCTGAGCTCAATAATCTCGCTTTCTGAAGTAAAACATCTATACGCAGCTCCAATTTCTAAAAGTCTTTTAATATGATTTTTGTGAATAGAAACTCGTTTACTTTGTTTGATAGGTTCTTCATCCCAATTGAGTCCTAGCCAATTCAATCCATTTAATATGTTTGATTCATATTCAGATTTAGATCGCACAATGTCGGTATCTTCAATTCTTATAAGAAACTTACCATTTGTTTTTTTTGCATATAACCAATTAAAAAGCGCTGTTCTTGCTGTACCTATGTGTAATAAACCTGTGGGACTTGGTGCTAACCTTAAACGTTTTTCCAATTTTCTTTAGAAAAGAACGGGACCGACGGGATTCGAACCCGCAACTTCCGCCGTGACAGGGCGGTGCTCTAACCAGTTGAACTACGGTCCCAAGATTTTGTTCTAATTTAATTAGAGAACTGATCTTAAAATTATCAGATCATAATACTTTTTTAATGTTGTTGTAATAAAAAACATTCATTAATATGAGGGATTAAAGAAATAATTTGGGTTCTATTTTTAAGTAGGTAACTAATTGATTTTCCTTAAGGCCTAAAGCCTGCTGGTTCAATTAATCGAACTTGGTTACCTCTAGCAGTGAATTCTCTGCCTTGATCGCTTTGAACAACAACTCTTCCTCCAGATTTTACTGATGACTCTTGCACGAACC
>Ga0209503_10001518_pt1 | contig 11876 bp, 7 predicted proteins | sample SouAtlMetagenome_2_FD_187448 | JGI IMG/M metagenome (GOLD analysis project Ga0209503, IMG submission 187448) | Marine eukaryotic phytoplankton communities from Atlantic Ocean - South Atlantic ANT15 Metagenome (SPAdes) (version 2) | ecosystem: Environmental > Aquatic > Marine > Oceanic | place...
GGGGTTGTATTACATAACCCCCGTTGCATCCCCATCGTAAATAGCGGAGGGGAAATCCATGAAAAACGAATTCAATAATTTGAGCGGCAATAGCAATTTGCCACCTAATAACTTGTCCGGCATTTTCAATGCGGCAAGTGATCCCAATCATCTCATTCTTGCAAAAAATGGCGAGGCACCAACTCCCAAGAAAAAACGGCAGGCACCGTTTTCTCTGCGGCTCAGTTTTAACGAACGTCAAGAACTGGAGCAGCGTTCTGAAGATGCAGGCATCTCCATGGGGAGTTATTGCAAGTATGCCATTTTTGATATTCCTCCTCCGCGTCGCGCAAAGCGACCTGTGCGCGATAAGGCTGAGCTGGCTAAACTTCTTGGCTCTGTGGGTAAGATTGGTAACAACCTTAACCAAATCGCACGCCAGCTCAATGTACACGGCTCAATAGAAGTGCCAGAGCTCCAGCAGGCGCTGGAAGACCTGACACTGATCCGTGAGTCTGTCATGAAGGCGCTAGGATATGCAGAGGATGACTCTGCGCCGCTTTACCCTGACAGTGGAATGCAACGGAATGATCATTAAAGCCTCGCAACGTAGCGGTGCCAAAAATCTGGCTAACCACCTTGCGAACACACAAGACAATGATCATGTCACATTACATGAAATACGAGGGCTGGCTGGCCAGTCTTTACATGCGGCCTTATTAGAGATCGATGCGGTCTCTAAGGGCACGCAATGCCAGCAGCCTTTGTTTTCTGTGTCTTTTAATCCACCGCAGGATGCGGATGTGAAACAAGGCCAGTTTGATGCCGCCTTTGCCAAGCTTGAACAAAAGCTTGGGCTCACGGATCAGCCACGCGTAGTGGTATTCCATGAGAAAGAGGGGCGGCGGCACTGCCATGTGGTTTGGTCACGCATAGATGTAGACAACATGCGTGCAATCAACATGTCGCATTTCAAAAATAAATGTACAGAAATAAGCCGCGAGCTTTATTTAGATAACGGCTGGGCAATGCCCCAAGGTTTACAAAACAAAGCTGAGCGCGATGCATTTCAGCTTGCCAACAGCGAATGGCAAAAGCTTAAACGCCATGGTGTTGATCCAAAAGAGATTAAATCACTAATCCAAAAGTCATGGCAAAGCTCAGATAATGGCGAAAGCTTTAAGCAGGCTTTGAAAGATTCTGGCTTGTTTCTCGCAAGAGGCGACAAACGCGGTTTTGTGGTGGTTGACTATACCGAGAAAGTTTATTCGCTGTCCCGCCATGGTGGCATTAAAGCCAAAGAACTAAAAACGCGCTTGGGGTCGCCTGATGATTTGCCATCTATTGCGCTTACGAATGTGCGTATTCGCAACATCTACACCAAAGAAATGCTGGGCAAGGTAAACTCGCTAAAAAACCAGCACAAAGCCCAAATGCGGCCTTATGAAGAGCAGAAAGCGGCATTGATACAGAAGCAACGCCAAGAGCGGCGTGAGCAGCAAGAACAGCATAGCTTAAAGCGCAAAGCAACTATGAAAGCAGTACGAGGCCGTTTCAGAAAAGGCGTAATGGGCTTTTTCGACAAAGTAACAGGCAAAGCCGAGCGATTACGCCTGATTGGACGTAAAGAACTCAATGCAGTAAAAGCTGAGCATGCAGAATCTCGCCATAAAATGATATTCGAACACAACCGCGAACGTGCTGAGTTGCAAAAACACATTCGCCAGAACAAAGATCGCCAGCTAGAAGAACGAAGGCAGCTGGCCAAAAGCATACAGCAAATTCGTGCCGAGCAACGAGCAGAACAGAAGTACGATAAATTGCGCCAAGGCTTTGAGGATTCAACGCTAGACAAAGGCCAAGACAAGCCAAAACAAGAAAAAGACGGCCAAGAGATCAATAGAGCCCGCAAAAACCGTAGAAGGCGTGATTTAGACTGAGCACGTTATACGTTTAGACGATTGCAATCTGGTGTATAAAACTAACCCTAAGTATCAGCTTTACCTTGCTCATTCCCCGATTTTCTCATATTCTCACCTATAGTCTCATGGTAGGTAAAACTATGTCCGATGAAATTATGACCTTGAAAGAGGTGGCCGACTATCTCAAGTTGGCAGAGAAAACCGCGTATCGACTAGCCGCAGAGGGCAAATTGCCCGGATTTAAAGTGGGTGGCAGTTGGCGGTTCAAACGAGAAGATGTCCTTAAATGGATTGAAGAACAAAAAATAATAAAGTAAGGGGTAATTATCATTGAATGCTGTTGAAATTGAAGAGGCGATTTCTTTGCTAGCTGCGCAAGACTTTGACGCTGAATCTTTCCCATACGCGTTTCTCGAAGCCTTTGGTAACAAAGAGACTACGTTAAAACGTTTAAAAAGTGATAAAAAAGACTCCACAAACGCTTCTGATTTAAAAGATCAATATGGCGTTTTACAGCGCAACAATATTCATATTTTGGTCTGTTCGGAAGGTGATACAGCGAATACACTAAAATTGTTAAGAGAAACACCTTCAACGAGTAAAGCTAAAGCTAAGTTCATACTAACCACTGATGGCAACTATTTCGAAGCTGAAGATATCACTACAGGAGAGTCTGTCGCTTGTAAATATCTCGACTTTCCGAATCATTTCGGGTTCTTTTTACCGCTGGCTGGCATAAGCACAGTTAAGCAAATCAGAGATAGTTCATTTGATATTCGTGCAACAAGCCGGCTAAACAAGCTTTACGTAGAATTACTAAGCAGCAATCCTGATTGGGGAACGGAAGAACGCCGTCACGATATGAACCATTTTATGGCGAGGTTAATCTTCTGCTTTTTCGCAGAAGATACAGATATTTTTAATGGTAAGAATATCTTCACGGATACAATTTCACAAATGAGTGAAAGTAATGCGTCGAATACTCATGAAGTTATTAGTGAAATTTTTAGATCTATGAATACAGATTTTTCTGATCGCTCTAGTAAGGGAATTAAAAATTGGGCAGACAAATTCCCGTACGTCAACGGTGGTTTATTTTCTGGTAGTACTGAAACTCCAGTTTTTTCAAAAATAGCTCGTTCATACCTGTTGCATGTTGGTAGTTTGGATTGGACGCAAATAAACCCTGATATCTTCGGTTCAATGATCCAAGCTGTTACTGATGATGAAGAACGTGGAAGTCTAGGGATGCATTATACAAGCGTTCCTAATATCTTGAAAGTATTGAATCCTTTGTTTCTTGATGACCTTCGTGAGCAACTAGAGCAAGCAGGTGACAATGCAAGAAAACTTTTAAATTTAAGGAAGCGTATATCAAATATTCGGGTATTTGACCCAGCTTGTGGTTCAGGTAATTTCTTAGTCATTGCATATAAGAACATGCGTTCAATTGAAGCTCAAATCAATAGTAGGCGTGACGAACCAGACAGGCAGTCAGATATAGCATTAACAAATTTTCGAGGTATTGAACTAAGAGATTTTCCAGCAGAAATCGCACGTCTAGCTCTTATAATAGCAGAATATCAATGTGACCTGTTGTACAGAGGACAAAAATTGGCTTTGGCTGAGTTCTTACCTTTAGAGGCACAGAACTGGATCACTAACGGCAATGCATTAACTCTTGATTGGCTCTCTATATGCCCACCAACAGGGACTTCTGTGAAAGTTATTGGAGATGATCTATTTGAAACTCCTATAGGCCAAGGGGCGATCGATTTCGAGAATGAAGGTGGCGAAACATATATCTGTGGCAATCCACCCTATAAAGGAAGCAATTGGCGAACAAAAGAGCAAACAGAAGAACTTGGTAAACTCTTCTCAAAAGACGTAAATAAATGGAAAGCTCTAGACTACGTAACTGGGTGGCTATACAAGGCTAGAGAATATTGTAAATACAACTCAGCTAACTATGCATTTGTGACAACTAACTCTATTTGCCAAGGTGTTCAAGCCTCAATGTTATGGCCAATAATCCTTAATGATGACCAAAACATCTATTTTGCTCATACTTCATTTAAATGGGCTAATTTAGCAAGTCATAATGCAGGTGTTTCTGTTGTGATTGTAGGTATTACAAGCGAGCCAAAAAAGGTTAAAAAGATTTTTGAGCTCAATGATAATGGAGAGAGTCAGGTAAGGAGTGTCGACAATATAAATGCTTATCTTCTTAATGCTAAGGATATATTCGTATCCGGTGCAAAGAGGTCAATTTCACTAGAAGCTGAAATTACCGATGGAAGTGGCGCTTTAGATGGCGGTAATCTCATTCTCAGTAATGACGAGGCAAAAAAAATATCTGCATACGACAATGGTGTGTACGCGAAATATATCAAGCCATATTATGGTTCAAACGAATTCATAAAGGGTAATAGTCGGTGGTGTATTTGGATTAAAGATGAGGATTTAACACATGCGAGAGAGTTCTTTGAGATTGAAAACAGAATAAAAAAAGTACTTGAATTTCGCCAAAGTGCTGGCACTCGCGCCAAAACAGCTGTAGGCAGGCCACATAAATTTGCGTGGATTAATAAAAGATCAGGTAACCAAATTATTGTTCCTACGGTATTTTCAGAAAAGAGGGAATACATAACGGCTGGATACTTGGATGACGAAGTTATTATTAATAATGCAGCAAGTATAATCCACGATGCTGATTTATATATATTTTCTATTGTCTCCTCTGCAATTCACATGTCGTGGGTTAGGGCAATATCTGGAAAGTTGGAAGATCGCATCCGCTATACATCCTCTACATGTTTTAATACCTTTCCTTTACCTAGATTAACAGAAAAAAATAAAAATGACTTGAGGCGCTGTGCTGAGGACATACTGATTGCCCGCGAGACAAATTATCCAGCTAGTATTGCAGAACTTTATGATCCTGAGTTTATGCCTGATAGCCTTCGAGAGGCTCATAATCGTAATGATGAGGTTATCGAAAGGATTTACATAGGTCGCCGATTTAAAAATGATACAGAGCGATTAGAAAAATTATTTGATTTATATACACAGATGACATCCGGTAATTCATCTGAAAGCAATAAAAAGGTGAATTAAAATGGAACTCAAATCAGTACCTTCAGTGTCGGTCAATTACGCTAGTAATGGAAGCTCGAAAAAATCAAATGAGCTGGGCATGCGTGTAATGCAAGAGCGTGCTTATGAGAAGCGTGGTGAGCAATACTTGCTGATTAAATCCCCCCCAGCTTCCGGAAAAAGTCGAGCACTTATGTTTGTTGCACTGGACAAGTTACACAATCAAGGCGTTCGTAAGGCTTTAATTATCGTTCCTGAAAAGTCTATTGGTTCCAGTTTTAATGATGAACCGTTATCTAACTTTGGCTTTTACTATGACTGGAAAGTTGAACCAAAATGGAACCTGTGTAATGCACCCGGCGAAGACGGTGGAAAGGTAAATTCAGTAAAAGCCTTTGTCAAAAGCGAAGATCAAGTTTTAGTTTGCACTCATGCGACATTTAGATTTGCCGTTGATCGTATTGGGATAGAAGCTTTTGACAATTGCCTGATTGCTATAGATGAATTTCATCATGTTAGTGCCAACCCTAACAATATATTAGGTAAGCAACTAGTGCAGTTTATTGCCAGAGATAAGGTTCACATTGTTGCCATGACAGGCTCTTATTTCCGAGGTGACGCAGAAGCCGTTCTTAGCCCAGAAGATGAAGCCAATTTTGAGACTGTAACTTATACCTACTACGAGCAACTAAACGGCTATGAATATCTAAAAACCTTGGATATTGGCTACTACTTCTATTCTGGCTCTTATTCAGACGAGATTTTAAGTGTTCTTGATCCGAACGAAAAGACTATTGTTCACATTCCAAATGTCAATTCGCGTGAAAGTACCAAAGATAAGCACAAAGAAGTTGATCATATTTTACATGAACTGGGTGATTGGCAAGGTACTGATCCTGTAACTGGTTTCCATCTTGTGAAAACTAGTGAAGGTAAAATTCTCAAAATTGCAGATTTGGTAGACGACGACGCTAAACGAGAAAAAGTGTCAGCTGCTTTAAAAGATCCTGCTCAAAAAAATAATCGTGATCATGTCGATATAATTATCGCACTCGGTATGGCTAAAGAAGGATTTGATTGGATATGGTGTGAGCATGCATTGACAGTAGGCTATCGTTCAAGTCTTACCGAGATTATTCAAATCATAGGGCGTGCTACACGTGATGCTAAAGGCAAAACCCATTCAAGATTTACTAACTTAATTGCTGAACCTAGTGCTGAAGAAGATGTTGTTGTTGATGCTGTGAATGACACACTTAAGGCTATTGCAGCTAGTTTGCTTATGGAACAAGTACTAGCACCAAGATTCGAGTTTGTTCCTAAAACACCACAAAGTGAACCATCCGAAGGATTTGACTATGGTGACGGCGGCTATAAAAAAGGTGAAAACAACATTGGGGTAAATGAAACTACAGGACAATACCAAGTAGAGATTTCTGGGTTAGTTGAGCCTAAGAGTGAAACTGCTCAAAGGATATGCAAAGAAGACTTGAACGAAGTTATTACTTCATTTGTACAAGATAAGGTTGCTCTTGAGCGTGGCCTATTCGATGAAGAAATGGTGCCGGAAGAACTAACACAAGTTCGCATGGGTAAAATCGTTAAAGAGAAGTATCCTGAGCTTGACGAAGAAGACCAAGAAGCTATTCGCCAACATGCTATTGCAGCCCTAAATCTTACTCAGAAAGCCAAAGAAATCATCACCACTGGTGATATGGTTGAATCAGGGAATACCGCTTTAATAGACGGTATCAGAAAATTTGCAATGGACGTTCGAGAATTAGAAATTGACCTTATCGATAGCATAAATCCATTTAGTGAGGCTTATTCAATCCTTTCAAAATCTATGAGCGAAGATAGCTTAAAACAGGTTGCCGCAGTGATCTCATCTAAGAAGATTAATTTAACCCATGAAGAGGCACGAGAGCTGGCACAGAGAGCTCTTAAGTTTAAGCGTGAACGTGGCCGCCTGCCAGAGTTAACCGCAGCAGATCCTTGGGAAAAACGAATGGCTGAAGGCATTGCTTATCTGCAAAGAAAAGCGATGGAGGAAACAAATGGCTGAATTATCTGATCTGGATCTATTAAATGCACTAGGTGTTGAAGCAGAGGCTAAGAAGAAGCCTAAGCTAACCCCTAAGCAAGAGCGTATTATTGCTGGATTTGAAGAAATTCAGCGGTTTGTTGAGGTTAATGGGCACATACCTCAGCACGGTGAAGACAAAGATATATTCGAGCGCCTTTATGCAACTCGCCTAGACCAAATTAAAAGATTACCTGAATGTAGAGAATTAGTTGCTGAATTAGATACGCAAGGGTTGTTAAACGGAGCTGATGCTGAACAAGAAGAAGTTAAACTTGAAGAGATCAACGACAATGAGCTTTTAGCTCAGTTAGGTGTTGAAGCAATAGATAACAGCGATATCACTGATCTGAAACATGTTAAGACTCAAGCTGAGAAGAACAAAGAAAGAGCAAAGGCTGAAACAATTGGCACTAGGGAACCCTGTAAAGATTTCGACAAATTTAAACCTTTATTTGAAGAAATCCAAGAAGACTTAAATACAGGGGTAAGGAAAACACTCCCATTCGATAAAGATGGCAGTATCGAAGAAGGAAATTGGTTTATTTTGTCTGGACAAAAAGCTCTCATTGCCTCAGTTGGCGAAGAGTTTAAGGGCAAAGATGGAAGAAACGAATACAGACTAAGAGTTATTTTTGATAATGGCGTAGAAAGCAATCAGCTTATGCGCTCAATTCAAAAAAGATTGTGGGAAGATAAAACAGGTAGACGTATCAGTGATACTAGCTATGGCCCACTTTTTGATGAATCGATAAATGAAGATGATAATGAAAGCGGAACAATTTATATTTTACGAAGTAAATCTGAGCTGCCAATTATTTCTGAAAATAGAGAAGTGATTCACAAAATTGGCGTAACGGGCGGCCCAATTAAAAAGCGCATCGCAAACGCTGCTTTAGATCCCACCTATCTTATGGCGGAAGTTGATGTTGTTGCTTCTTATGAACTTTTCAACATCAATCGGCAAAAGCTGGAGAAGCTACTTCATCGTTTTTTTGAATCTTCAAGGTTAGAAGTTGATGTAAATGATCGCTTTGGTAACCCAGTAAAACCAAAAGAATGGTTTCTTGTGCCACTCTTTGTGATCGATGAAGTCGTTGAAAAAATTAAGGATGGCTCGATTACAAATTATAAGTATGACAGGGAAAATGCTGTCCTTGTGAAGGGTTGTTAGTATTTAAATAAGAAAACGTGCAAATGATTATGCAACGATAAATAAGTAGGGTGTTATGAATTATTCATTAAAGGGATCTGAATGGAGGCAGTGGGACCTGCATATTCACGCTCCAGAGACAAAATTAAACAATGCATACGGTACTGACGGAGAAGTTTGGGATAAATATCTCAAAGCCCTTGAAGCATCTAATGTGCAGGCTTTTGGTATAACCGACTATTTTAGTGCTGACGGGTACTTAAATTTACTTGAAAAATATCGTGCTAAATATCCAAACGGAAAAAAAATATTTTTTCCAAATATCGAGTTTAGGCTTTATGAGTCGATCAGTGCAGATCATAAAAATCCTCACATACATGTTATTTTTAGTAATGATGAAGCCCAATGCCCAAAAAATAAAATAGGACGTTTTCTTTCTAATCTTGAGACTTACCAAGAAGATCAGCATGGTGTGAAAATAAAGTGTTCAGACCTAGAAACCCAGCAACAATTTGAAGAAGCTACAGTCTCTCTGAAGGGCATCAAAGAATCTTTGTCAAAGACTTTTGGCAGTTCTCATCCATACCTAATTGTTTTTCCAGCAAAGAACGATGGAGTAAGGAGTACTGATAGTAAATCACCCAGAAAAGTTCTAATTACTGATCAAATTGATAAGGATAGTCATCTGTTTTTTGGCGGGGCAGATAGCAGAGATTATTTCCTCAGAACTGACAGGTACGAGAATGGTAAATCACAGCCCAAGCCAGTTGTTGGTGGCAGTGATGCACACTCTTTCAATGAGCTGGACCGTTTAGAAGGAAATATTGCGGGTTTTTTGCCTACATGGATTAAGGCTGACTTGACGTTTAGGGGCTTAAAGCAGACTTGTTTTGAACCTAAACATAGAGTTTTTATTGGTACAGAACCCCCTGTCGAACAGCGTAGGGTGAATCAAGCCACGAAATTTTTATCGAGTTTAAAAATAGATCAAGTTAAAGGTTACTCAGGTGCAAATGGTCAATGGTTCAAGGATGTTGAAATACCGTTCAACCCTGAATTGACAGCAATAATTGGAAACAAGGGGAGCGGAAAGAGCGCTCTTGTTGACATAGTTGGTCTACTCGGTGAAAGCAGGCAGTCAGAGCATTTCTCTTTTCTAACAGACAAAGGCAATAATAAAAAGTTTAGGAAAAAAGGTTACTCAGAAAACTTTATTGGTACTTTGACATGGGAAAGCACAGGTTATTCTACCAAAATGCTAAATGATGACGTCGATAGTTCTAAGCCAGAAGCAGTGCGATATCTGCCACAAAATTACTTTGAACAACTTACCAATGAAATAGAAATTGAGTCGTTTAGAAAAGAGATTGAAGATGTTGTTTTCTCACATGTTGAAGAAACAGACAGGCTAGGGAAAACTTCATTCGCTGAGTTGCAAAACTTCAAGACTCAGCAAATCAAGCATGAAACAGGAGCTTTGAAAGCTAGCCTGTCAGAACTCAATAAGCAAATTATACAGTTAGAAGAAGTTGCTGACCCCTTATACAAGAAAAAATTAGAGGAGCAATTAAAAGCCAAAAAGGAAGAATTGAGTAGCTTAGAGAAAGCGAAGCCTAATGAAATTAAAAAGCCTGAAGAGGAAACTCAGGAACAACAGAAACTATCTAATAAGATTGCTAATTTTTTAGAAAAACAAAGTGTTGTAACCTCTGAAGGCAAAAATGTATCGGGTAAAATATCGAACAGAAAGGCTGAGCTACAAACTTTAACATCACTATTGCAGAGTGTTAGTTCATTGCAAAATAGTGTTGACGAACAAAAAAATGAATTAAGAGCGATTGGTAAGAGTGTAGGTATAGATATTGATGTTGTTATTAAACAAGAAATTACGCTCAAGCCAATAAACGCGAAGATTCTGGATACTCAGAATGATATAGAATTGATGGAAAAAGACAGTGTTATTCAGTTTAATGACGATTTTGACTTTTCGTCACTTGTTAGTCAACCGGACTTGAGAGCAGCTTATACTTACATTCAAGGTCGGGTTGAAGAATTAAAAGAACGATTAGGTGCGCCTCAGAGAAAATACCAAATTTACCTAGAAAAGCTAGCTACTTGGGAGGCGAGTAAAAAATCATTAATTGGAGAAAAGATCAACCCAGCATCGGGTACTGTAAATTATCTAGAAGACCAAATATCGTATATTGAAACGGAGTTGGCAGGAAAGATTTCCGAGATTTCTGAATCTCGAAAAGAGATTGCTAAAAAAATATATGACACGAAACGCAAAGTTCTTGGTTTCTACTCTGAGCTAAAAAAGAGTGTTGATGAAAAGCTTGGTGCTGTGCGCACAGACGGTTTCTCCGTCGATATAGAATCTTCGTTCATTGCAGAAAGAAACTTTTCTTCAGATTTCCTTGGTAATATCAACAAGACCCGCAAGGGCCCATTCCATGGTGCTAACGAGCCAGATAAAATAATTCGAGGATTACTTTCAGAAGTGGATTGGAATAAATTCGATTCAATAATTAGTTTTATAGATGAAGTGTTTAATAAAATGTCTTCTTATAAGGGGGAGGATGTTCGGCTAAGTGATCAAGTAAACAATAAACAAGAGTTTTATGACTTTTTGTTTTCTTTTGATTATTTTAAAGCGAAATACGAATTGCGCTCAGCAGGTAAAAACCTTAATGAGCTCTCGCCGGGTGAAAAAGGCCTGCTTCTTTTAGTTTTTTACTTACAACTTGATAAAGATAATATCCCTCTCGTCATTGACCAACCTGAAGATAATCTAGACAACGATAGTATATTTGCAGTTCTAGCTGAGTGTATTCGGCAGGCAAAAAAGAATAGACAGGTTATTTTGGTGACTCACAATCCCAATCTTGCCGTCGGAGCGGATGCAGAGCAAGTTGTCTATGTTAAGTTAGATAAAGCCGATAATTATAAGTTTACTTATGAAACTGGCTCTATTGAGAACCCAGAAATAAATGCAAAAATCGTACTTGTACTTGAAGGTTCGCAGCCTGCTTTCATAAAGAGACGTTTGAAATACGAAATATAACCCACGGTTTAGGTATTAAGTTATTTTTACTAAGGTATCAAGGGCGTAAAACCCTTGATACAAGTTCATTTTCAATATTTTGCAGTGAAGCCAAAGCATTGGTGCGCTGTAGCGTACGTGCATTGCTTTTTATCAGCTCGATGAAAGCTTCTTTATGTAAGCCATGAAGCTGATATGTGTTTTTGGCTGCTAATTCAAATTTTGTTACTAATCTCATTGTAACCTCCTATATTTGGAGGCCGTGACAACCACGGCCTTTGTAAAGCCGCGTGGTCGAGAATATGTGGTTGCCTGCACCTTTGGTCGCAATACAATGGAGAAGCATTTTATGCTTGCAGGAATAAACCGCTATTCACGTTAATGTGGATGCTAAAAAGGCCGCGTGGGTTCACGCGTTTTCAAATTTGGTGGTAAAGATTGATTGGTTATTTGGATCAGCACTAAAGCGCTGCTGCTTTTGTTTAAAAAGAGTTTCGCTGCGCTGAAAAAAGGCAGAACACGTTCGTGTTCGCATCTTCTGTTCTAGTTTCCCCTTTTGGGTAGACGTAAAAATATCACATAACTTGTCTTCATCAAGAC
>Ga0209503_10001523_pt1 | contig 11839 bp, 14 predicted proteins | sample SouAtlMetagenome_2_FD_187448 | JGI IMG/M metagenome (GOLD analysis project Ga0209503, IMG submission 187448) | Marine eukaryotic phytoplankton communities from Atlantic Ocean - South Atlantic ANT15 Metagenome (SPAdes) (version 2) | ecosystem: Environmental > Aquatic > Marine > Oceanic | place...
TCTTTACCATATCCATATTCACCTGTCTGTAAAAATCTAATTATTCGATCTGCTTCTGACTTACCTACAACATTAGTAAAGTTCATTTTTTCTTTTTCAGCTATTACTGTTTGAAGTAGCGTGTCTCTGTTTTCTTTTGTAATACCTCCCATACTTGTTAATTCTTCAATAATTCTTGATTCAATCGAAGGTAAAGATGTATTGCCAAAGAAATCAGAAGTTTCTTTTTCTTTCTCTATTACTTCTGTACTTACTCCTTCAAGTCCGCTTTGGTTTTCTTTTATAAATTTTGTATTATTGTCAACCTGTTCTGATGAAGGGTCTAATTGTCCTTTTAATTTAGTTAGTAATTTACTATCATATATACCTGCAAGTCTTTCATATTCTGCATTAATCTGTGCTGTACCTGCATTTTGATTTGTTAGTCTCCATTCTCTAAATTCTTGTTTAAATTCTTCTAAATTTATTTTTACAAGATTTAATTGTTCTTCTTTACCTATTAAAGTAAACATTCTTATAGCATCATCACCTGTAAGTAAATTTTTAGATCTTCCTTCGTAAGTTGTAAAGTAACTATTTAAAGGTGTTAAGACTCCTTTATCAACTGAACCTGCAAGAGTCATTAAGCTGTTTAGTCTACTTGTATTAAGATTATCTTTAACTGTACCTTCATCAAGATACCAAGCCATAGCTGCTATTCTTGCATCTGATAATGTTTCATAGTTTCCTTCATTTATATTAAAAATTATTTGAGCATATTTTTCATTTGTATCACCATCTAAAACTGCTGCATTTGAAGCTAGTTTTGTTGCAATCAATGGATTTGCATTTTGTAATTCTTCTAATAATGCAACTGCTTCACCTCCTTTACCTGCTGTATATAAAGCAGCAACATTTAACATACCTAATTCTATAGCTTCTTCTTTTTGTCTCTTTGCATCTGCCCTGTCTCTTCTATCTGATTTGTCTGCATAGTCTTCAACCTCTTCTCTTAATTTGTTTTCTATCTCAACGTAGTCAGGATGGTCTAATAAAGTTAATTTTCCACTAGGACCAAAAGGAAATTGATCTGCACTCTTAAAAATTGACAAAGCTAAATCTACATCACCAGTATCAAACCCAATTCTTTTTGCTTCAGCACTAAGACTATTTAATATAGTTTTATTAATTTTTGATCTATTTGCTGAACTTAATCCTAATTTGTTTATGTCATTTTCAAATTGATTTATAGAAGCTGTTAATAATAAAAATTGATTTTTGCTAACGTCATCTGAATCTGGACCTGCTGTTTGAAAATTAATTATATTTTTAGCAAGACCAGCAGCATCAATATTTAGTTTTTCTACTTGAAATTCCTCATGTTTTTTTTCGTGAATGTCAGTTATTTTAGTTGTAGCGTTTATAAGATATGGAAAAAATTTCTTATTAAAAGTATCGCTATCTACATCACCTAAAGAATTAAGAACATCTGTTCTTGTTTCGTTTAACCAATCTTGAAATTCTGTAGATTCTAAAGAGAATTGTGATAAAGGAACTCCATCTACTTCTGCACTATTATATTCAGTTTTAAATTTACTTTCTAAACCACCACCTAAGATAGTAGCTTTTGTTCTTTTAAAAACCTTGTTATAAAGTCTATTACCACCGAAGATATTATTAGATTTTAAATATTTAGATGCGTCAGCCCAATCTTCTCCCGAACTATCTAAAGCATCATTAAATGCTTCTTCTGATATTTCTGCTCTTTTGTCTTCAATTTTACTTTCTATAAATTTTTCTAATACTGGATTAACTACTTTTAAAGTTTCAGCAAGTGCCATCATATTAGTCTTAGGCAAAACCTTAACAGGTTCTACAAACGTATCAACTGGTGAAGCAAAGGATTGATAGGCGGTACTTTGAAAACTTGATGACATAGTTTTAACGATTTACAGCGATTTCGGTTTGCAAGGCACTTGCACCTGCACCTAATATTATTGATCCTAGAGAAGGTATTTGATTATATGCTTGTTGTGTTTGGCTTCTGTATTGATTTCTTATACTTTGATACTGTGATTCTGTCTGCTGTATAGATCTCTTATGCTGTCTTCTTGCTGATTCTAATGATTGTCTTATAGATTCTCTGTAGTTTGCTGCTTGTCTTTCATTGTCTTGTAGTATTAAACCAAAACTTACTCCTGACTTGCCTGTAGCTAAAAGTGAAGCTTGAGTTCTTAAAGAATCAATTCTTTTAGCAAATTTATCTTGTGCAGAAGTTTTTTCTTTATCACTTTGTTGCTCCATTAATGCTGCTTGTTTATTTCTTTTATCAGTCTCAGCATTAGCTACACCTTCTTTTTCTACTTCAAATGCTTGTGAAGCAGCGTCTTGTGCAGCACCACGCATAGCAAGCCCTTGAAATAAACTTATACCAGCACTAGCAGCTACAAGAGAACACATTTAGGCAATCCTCAGAAATTCATAGAATGGTTTTTTATGTTGTCCATATTTTTCGTGATACTTTATAAACACAAAACCAAGTGCTTCTAACCACTTTATAGCAGAATCGTTCTCTGCATATACAAAATTATATAGGACTTTATAAGATTTCAACAAACTATCTACCCATTCTCGACCTTTTCTTATAAGTTGTATCTTATATTTTTTATTAGAAAATAATTCATCTGTACAAATCATCCATATACAACCATCTTTTATTACTCCACATAACCCCATAGGTTGATCTTTGTCACCAGCTATTGTTAAGACTTTTTGACCAAACAAATAACATAAACGTAAAGCATCTTCTGGGTCTTTACCTGTTTGATATAAACCTTCTAACCTATCCATTTGTCTCATGTTTTGACATACATAATTTAGATCTGATAGCTTTGATTTTCTTAAATATCCCATTAAGCTCTTCTACTCCTCATGTGAAATACTCCTTCATATTCTGCACTAGCTAACAAGGTAGGCAAGAAGGTATTGTTCTTGACATCTATATCTACTCTATCTGATTTACTCATAATAGGTACTTTAAATGTTCCTGTATCTAAATTAATCTCACCAATAGCAGCAGAAGCAGCACCAAGCAAACGACCAGTAAATTTATGTAGAGATGTATCTCTATTCTCAGGTGTTACTTCTACTTGGAAAAAACCAGAATCTTCATACTTAATATAAAAATGATGTATTTGTAATCGACCACTTATAAGCTCAGTAGCACCACCACCACCTTGAGTTAGTCTCTGTTGACTAAATCTATAGTGCATTTCATAAGGTTCGCCAATAATAAATTTACTATTTCTGAAGTCTCCTGTAGCAGTAATCGTAGAAGTAGAACCATTAGTTGCATTAGTAGTTGTAAGTGCTTGCCCTGATACAAGGGTTTTTGTATTGCCTTGAGCATCTACAAATGTACTTGTTTGTCCATCAGCTAGATACCTACCAACTATATTCATATTGGCTCTTAGTCTATAAGGAACTGTAAATGTAGATAGACCAGTACCAGAGCTATAAGATACTGATACACCAGTAGTTGCTTCAGTTACTTTATGGTCTAAATGATATTCAAAGTCTGCATTAGCTTCTCTAAAGTTTGTCTCAAATGGTATTTTTTCTAAGGTCACACCATTAGCTTCTTCTATAACCATTATTAAATCAGTACCAATAAAATCAATATTTAAAATAGACCTATTGCTGTTTAATGTATAAGTAAACCAAGCATTTAAAGCTTTACTAAAGCCATCTCCATATAACCATCTGTTTACATATAGTTTGTTTGGATTTTCTGTACCAAGCAAAACAAGAATGTCTTGGTTGTTTGATACTGCCATTTTAAAAATGCCACTTGGTATCAGTCTTGGTACATGAATAGTTGTGTTTGCTGCATCTTGGATCTGTTGATTACCTGCAATAATATATTCTCTGATACCTGCAAAAGAACCTTTCTTGGTTAAGAAATAAATAGAAGAACCAGAACCTACAGGTTGTGCTGCTGCATTACTTTCAAACTCAGTCTGTACAAGTACGTTAGCTGTTGAAGGTGTAAGGTTGTCTGCTGAACTTGATAATACAAATTGCGTTTGTTCAGAAAATAATATAAGTTTTTCTCCCATAGTTACTGCGTGTTTTAAGATCGCAACTTTGGTATGAGAAGCAGCTACATCTATGGGTTCAGTATCTAAAACTGATATGACTGTTTCAGAAAAGAAGTTAAAAAACTCTGAGACTGTCGAAAGTATTACATTATCTGCTGCTAAAAACCCAAGTCTATTTCTAAAGAAGAATACGTTATTGATTTTATTACCAATAAAAGAAGGGTTAGGTGAAGAAATTAAATCACCAACAACACGTTCACCCCATTTAGGTAATGTATAAGTAGTACCAGATAATGTATAAGTATCACCATCTACTCTTGCAAATCTAAAATTACCATCTGCCTGTCGTATTAAAACATGGGGCATGGTTGCATAATCAAATTTAAAAGTTATACCAGCTTCTACTGTTTCTTGCCATTGCCCTTCTTCTAAAGCATTACCATTATTAGTTGTAAATTTAACGTAGTAGTTATCAAAGTTTGTACCTTCATCACCTGTAATTTCTACTACATATCCATTAGGTGACACATTTGGTAGATCAGTAAATTGCTGTACTGAATTTTTTATTACTGTCATCTTAGTATTACCTTGAGTATCAGTACCATCTATAGAAAAATCACTACCATCATTTTTCTTTATATGAATTACAGGACCATTTCTAGCAATCGTAAAACCTGTAAGACCAGAATTTAATCCACTAGCAAGATCAGAAGCTACAGTATCAGTTGAAAGAGGATCATTACCATCTGTATTGTCGGTAACTGTCACTCCATCTACAGTCACAGAGTAAGTTGTTTTAGCTGTTGCCTGAGTTACAAAGACTATCGCTTGAGTTATATTACTAGCACTATTTGATAAAGCAGAATCCATTGCTGTTGTAATACTGGTATTAACAACAAAAGTAAAGTCAGCAATAGTTACTGTCTTCATCACACTTCTAGGATCTGATGTATTTAGGTAAGCAGTTCCATCAGGTTTTGTTACTGTTTTTTCTGTACCATCTAACTCATAAACTTTGACATTACCATTGCTAAATATTGCTACATACTGTTCACTAGCATCTCTATTTATAGTTTGTATATGAACATTACCAAGAGTAGAACTACCAACTGAAGCTAAGAACTGAGATCCCGACCTTTTTGTAAGACCAAGAACAGGGTTGCTATCAGCATTGTCTTGTATATCTGCGTGGTCTGCTTGCTTTAAGGCATCAGAAGACTGCGATATACCTCTTAGTAATGTAGGTATAGCTCTTGATATGACAGCCATAGTTATCTAATTAAGGCACTAGAAGGATTGTAAGTATCAAAGATACTAGTAAGAGAGGGATCTCCTCTAAGTATATTATGATCTCCGTTTGCCAAGTCTGTTTCCATCAATATAGCTCTAGCTCTTTGCTCGTCTTGTTGTGTATAGGTTCTTAAAGATTGGTCACTAACAAGTCTATCAACAAACTTTCTTGCAGCTTGTATATTCATATAATGTCTAGCTGGTTCTGGTATCTCATCAAAATCTCTTAAATAAACAACAGTACAAATTAAGTCTTCATCAAATTCAAACTTATTATTTTGTCTGTCATATAATTTTAAACCACGTTGTATAGGATCTATGGTCGGGTGTTGATGAATATTAGCATCTACTCTTAATACATTAGAAGGTAAGTTTACATGATTAGATCCATCTCTAGTAAGAGTTACATCTGTTTCAGTATTAAAAGACCAGCCTTCTGACTGCACACTTTTGTTTACTTCAGTAAGAGTTGATTGAGCAATACGAGCATCAACAGGAAGAGTACCGACAAGACTGTTTATAGGTGCTTCTCCTATAGCAGCCAACATAATGTTGATACATTCAAGTTCTGTGGTTTCAGCTACAGCCATTAGTAACCTTTCTTTTTAATCTTAAGTGAGTCTCTCCCACCTTTCTTCTTTTTCTTCTTTGATGAATACATAGCTATAAAAAAAAGGGTATCTATTAATAAGATACCCTATAAATTGAAATTAAGAAGCAGATAACTTAATAGTAGCTGCACATTCTGGTCTTAGGATTCCATGACCAAGAGCATACTTAGCAACCATTAATGTACCTTGATACATAATTCCGTAGTCAGAACCAGAGATCTCAGTTGTCATATCCATTAGCTTAACTGTACCAACAGCAGACTTGTGGAAGACAAGACCAATAGTTTTACTATCGTCACCTGAGTAAGTGTTATTAGCACCACTTGGGTTAGATCCTACGTTACTCTGAGGTACGTTATTAGACATCATTACAGGGATGCCAGCAACTTGTTGTACCTTACCAGAAGCAAACGAACCATTACCTTGTGGGTTAAAGTCAACGTCAACTGTTCTAGTAGCAGATTCAGCAAGTTTGTAGTACTCAGCAGGTGGTAGTACACAGAAACGATCTGTTGGAGGGATGTCTCTTTCGTCAAATGTCTGTGCAATATCATAGATAGCAGCAGCTATCTCATCACCAGTTACATCAGAAGATGCTGTATTACCATTAGCAAGTGTTAATACAAGACCACCATTACCATTTGTAAGGGTAGTAGATGCTCTTGAAGCGTTTGCTATTTGCTTGGCTACGTTTTGATCGTATGTACGAGCAAGAGCCTTACCAAGTTCATCAGCGTAAGTTGCTCTTACGTCATAATGATTCTTGAGTTCATCTATTGAAGCGATAAAACTCTGTGCAATTAGAAGATCATCTATGTTGATAATCTTTTCATTCGCTAAGATCTGGTTTGCTCCTACCAATGGATTTCCGACTGTATGATAAGCCGCAGTCGCAGTTCCTAGAACAGGAAACTGTGCTGATTTTCCACTTGTAATAGTACGAACTGAATGAAGCTGTTCATTAAAAATGTTATTTCTGGTGAACGCAGTTAGCACTTCGCCTGAAAAGATTTTTAAAAACAGGGCATCAAAGCCTGTTCCACTATTGTTAACCAGACCAAGGCGAGAGGTAGTGGCGTTAGCCATACGAAAACTCCTTAGTTAATGTTTAAAAATTTGAGAAACTAACTTTGCTTCAATCCTTTCTCACAAGTGTTATCTGACGCATCAGGCACTTAGATATTTAGATTTCTACTCTGTTAAGTTTTTACTGACCCACAATTCCACTTCCTTAAAGCAAGGGCTTTGCGAGTTAGCTTGCCATCTTTATCTTTTAATGGTCCTTTTGACTTAGACATTCTTGCACAAAAAGATTTCCTTCTTGATTTTTGTCTAGGCGAAAGACCTGTCTTCTTAGTAACAGGGGCTTGCAAGTTTCCACCTGTTGCTTTGTTATATTTCCTACGACCAGAAGCAGTCAGACCCCCTGTAGGATCTTTGTCCTTCTTGGTAAGAGATACTCCTTTAGACATAAAAGATGTAAGCTATTTAAAATATAGCATTATTACGCAATCTTTAAACTATTTCTTTTTTTCCTTTTATGTTGGTAGCTTATCTTTTTTGAACCAGTTTTTTCTTTTTTAAACCTAGCCTTTTCTTTACTACTCATCTCACCTGTAGTCTTTGGTGTTTTACTACTAACTCTTTTACTAGGTCTGCAAGCAGGGTAAGGTCTACCTTTCTCATCCTTTCCTCTACCACAGTCTTTACCTGTTTTTACATCTACCCACTTTTCATCAAACCATCTTTTAAGACTCATTTACCTACCTGTTTCTGTGCCTTGTTGTGTGCAGATTTAAATGATGTACCTTCACGCATAAGCTTCTTCATCATGTCCATGTGTTTTTTGGAATGATGTTCTGAATGTTTCTTCAGAGTTCTCATCTGACTAAGACTAAGCTTTGCCATTTTTCTTTTTGTTCTTTAGTTTACGAACTAATAAAAAATCTTCTTTGGTAAGTTTACCATCACCAGTTTTGTCAAGACTCTTTTTTTGTTTGTCTGATAGTTTTTTCATAATTAAGTTTTGCGATAACCTCCACCACGTTTCTTGTAAGTTCTTACAAGCCACGCATTAGCATAAGCAGAAGGATAAACATTAAACTTCTTCTTTGCTTCTGACTTTACTTGTGAATAAAGTTTTGGATTTGTAGGTGTGTTAGCCATTTCCGAATACGTTAGAGCCAGCTAAGCGTGATTTAACATTTTCTGTGTAAGCAGAATCTTTTTCCCAACGAGGATCAGACATAGCAGTTACAACTTCTGCTGTTGTTCTAAATGGTGTAGCACTATTACCAGCAGGTCGACCTGAGTAAAGGTCTGGTTCAATTCCCATAGCGTTATTGTATTGTGAATAGATACCTTGAACAGCCAACTTAATAGCAGGTCCATCCCCGACATCAGTTAACTTATTGAAAGCATTAACTTCTTCAGCAGGTAAATTTTCCATAGCCCAAGAAACCATTTGACCATAGGTGTCATCACCACCAACTGAATCTCTAATACCTTGTGCATCTACTTCACCTGCCATACCAGCATTACGAAGACCATCTAAATAGGTATCAATAATTTGTTTTGAGAAACCTGCTTCACCTAGTTTGTTGTAATCATCTTCAGAGATCTCATCATTTTCTGCAAAACGATTTGATATGTCTTGAGCATCAATACCAACTTCTTCTAATACAGAAGCAAGACCATCTCCATAAAATTCTTCAGCATTAAATTCAGAATCGTTAGTTTCTTTTTCTTGCTCTTCTTTTTGTTCTTCTGCGTTACCTTCTGGTTCTTCTCTGGTTTGATCTATAGCTCCAAGCTTACCTTCAAGTTCTTTGTAGCTTCCTACTAAATCTTCTACGCTTTTAAACTTACCAGCATATAAACCATTCTCGTCTTTTAAACCTTCCAAGTCATTAGCAGACATTGGTGGTGTCTCTGAAACATTTACTTGTGATGAAGTCATAGTGGTTTTTTTATTTAACTATAGTGAATTGTACTGCCATGTCTAGTAGTAACATCACCAGACTTCTCAGGTACAGGGTTTTCTTCGTTCTTTCCTATTGGACTGACGATTGCTTTCTCAGATTTAGAGATAAACTTTCCGTCTTCATCTCTTTCTCTAGACTTCTTGGTTGGCATCTTGAGGTTCCTCCGTTGGTAATTGTTGTGAAGCATCAGCTAATTTTTTAGGATCAACTAAAGGTGAGCCTAAAGCAGCAGGTCCAAGACTTTGAATAAGCTGTTGCTGTTGCATAGCTTGTTGTTCAGCTTGAATTTCTTCTTGTGTTTTTACTAGGTTAGCAGTATCTATACCGATACTGGTAGCAAGACGTTTGACCGCTTCATCCACATTAACGTACTGTCTCATTACATCTGGTCCTAAAGCTTGAGCTACAGTTCCAATAAACTCAATCAGTTTGTTCTTATCATTACCTCTACCAAGACCTGATAAACCTGTCACTATCTTAGGTGTTATCAAATCATCAGGCAGCTTTGGTACTTTACCTTGCCTTACTAATATGTGCATCCTACGTCTGAGATATGGTAGTTGAAACTCTTGGGTCAAGATACTATAGATACCACCTAAACTATTCTCCAGTTCTTGTGCCATAAGATTTATCTCTGCTGCTGTTACTCTTTCTGCGTCACGTTGTACTGATCTAGCCATCAAGAAAGCAAACTCAAGTCTCGCTTCTATTCTTTGTATTGCACTAAACGCAATACTGAAGTCTCCACTTTTACCTACTTGCATTACAGAAATATCAGAAGCTAGTCCTTCTCTTACTGCTCCATTCGGGGCTTTGCTTATAGTTGCTGCCCTTGTTACCCCATTAGGATTTACAAGAAATAAAGTTTTAGCAGAAGCAGCAGCACCTTCAATTATCGCTTGCATCAAAGACTCAAGACTAATCAAGTCACCTCTGTACTCTTCTACATATCCTCTTCCGTAATCTTCTCCATCAATCCGAATGAACCTGAGAGGTAGCCAAGGTGTTACATCTATTCTTGATCTGCCATCTGTGTTAGGTATCTTTTCTCCTTTACATTCTTGAAACCAGAAGACATCATCATTAACTCTTTTAATGTGTGTATATATATCAAGATCATTCTCCATTGTCTTGGCATCATAGTTATCTTTCTTCTTGATCTGTTCTAAGAAAGCAGCAGGTAAAGCTTGAGGATGTATTGTTTCTTTAGTTAATATCTCTAATACATTACCTACTTCATCACGCTTACAAACAAACTTAGATAGTGGATATACCTTCAATCCTTTTTCTGTCAGGTAGAGAAGAACATTACCTGATACAACTAAATGTTTGATAGCTTCAAACATAGCAACTCTGTCATTAGATATTTCTATCTGATTCATCAAAGCATTTTCTATAGTGCGTAGTCCTTTATCTATCTCACTCTGCATTTGTTCTTGTCCTTGCTTTCTTATCTCAAGGTCATCTATTTCTAATTTAAAAAATGCTGTGCTTGGTGGCAGCAAAGTCATTAATAATTTATTCGACAAGGAGTTAACACCACGACTACCAGTAGCTTGGAAAGGTGTCTTGATTCTTGCTCTTGTACCTGATGTCTGTTCTGGTATCAAGCTAGGTATCGTTAGCTTTGAAGATTCTTTTGCTTCTCTATCATAGACAGACCTACTACTAACAAGTGCTTCGTACCTACCTGCTGCGGTTGTGCCTTGTGTCGAGTATTCCATATTAAGTTGGGTAGTTTAAATCTCCACCTTTACCACCATCAAGTAATGGTATCTGTAATGACTTAGTTCCCATTCTTCTACCCATAGCAGTTTTAGTTTCTGAAGTCTTTTTCTTCTGTTGCTTACCAACAACAACTGCATCAGCAGTCTCTTCTATAGGAGAGTCAACTGGTTCGGGTGCAGGTGCAGGTGGTGGCGATGGTCTTCCGAAGCACATAACAGATGAATATTATTTTTTCCTTATCTTAGCATGAGCTAAATAATTGTCTTCTTTTTTGTTTTGGTTAGCTTTTGTGCTGTCGTAATAGTTGGGTTTGAAAAGTTTTTAGTTTCTTTTTGTTTTGCAATCTTTAAAGAATCTGCTGCTTCACTTTTTTTCTTTGTATCTTCAAGACCTTCTTGTTCACCTGTGATTACAACAGGATCATTTTTACTTTTATATTTTTCAACTCTAGGTTGAGTACTACCACCACCAAAACACATAGTTAATTCTCCAAGACTTTGTTATTGAGCATGGTTTCTTTTTGTCTTTTCTGTTGCTCAATTAAATAGTTCACAACAGACCTTTCCCCTGCACGATACCATACTTCTCGATCAGTCAACGATAAGTCTGGGTGTCTATCAGGAAACACACTACTTAAACTGTTTATAAGTTCGTCAGTAATTACTGGTAAGTTCACAGAGACTTAAGTGTTATATCTATATTATATGTTATCTTAATGATAGCAAGGAGTGGTTACCTTGTTGCACAGAAAAATAAAAAGACTCTAGGTGAGTGGTTCCATCTAGAGTTTTTTTTATGGCTGCCAAAGTTTAACTTCACCTGTGCTGTAGTTGTAGTCTCCTTCTCTTAGTATTCTTGTGAGTCTTGCATTGAGAATAGCATCAGCAATACTATAACCTTTCTTTGTATATGTCTCCTGTACCTTAGACCATAGTGCATCTTTAGTATCTGGAGTATTGGCTAGTGTCTTGGAAGCAGTAACCATACCCATACCTTTAAGACCTGCGATACCATCACCAGAGTCACCAGCTAGTGACATCTCAAACCAATGCCTGTCAGCTTTCTTCTCTGTTATATGTAAGATCTCATCTTCTTGTATTAACTTACAAGGTATAGTCTTCATGTCTTTATCTACTGAGACTATGAT
>Ga0209503_10001525_pt1 | contig 11819 bp, 10 predicted proteins | sample SouAtlMetagenome_2_FD_187448 | JGI IMG/M metagenome (GOLD analysis project Ga0209503, IMG submission 187448) | Marine eukaryotic phytoplankton communities from Atlantic Ocean - South Atlantic ANT15 Metagenome (SPAdes) (version 2) | ecosystem: Environmental > Aquatic > Marine > Oceanic | place...
TGAGCGCCATCGTACTGTGTGGCTTCCTTCTTTTCTTGGGTTGGCCCACAGGAGACACAGCCAAAACGGGGCTTGTCGTTCTCGCAGCATGGTTGGGCGGCCTGTCCATGACCACCACCTTGGTCTTCGTCACCGCCGTTGCCTCTCAGGTCAAAGCTGGCGGCAGCGCACTCGGCGCCATCCTCGGGCTTCCGCTTCTGATTCCCCAATTGATCTTGGCCACCCGACTCACTGTCGGCGCATTGCAAGGAACCCCTTGGTCTATGGTAGCGGAAATCACTTTGTTTTTGACAACGTTGTGTGCGGGAACCAGCATCATGGCCTGCATCCTGTTCCCCTACATTTGGCGGGCATGAGCTATTGGAGTGCGCCATGGAAAATGGGAGGGATTCTTCTCCTGGCCTACGTGATCATCCGGGGCTTCGGCACGCCACTCCAACCTGGACTTGTCGAGGCCAACCCCAATCGCCTCACGCCCGGACTTGCGGAACTTGAACTGAAGGCTGTGGGTCAGCCCTTTGCAGAAGAAAACGCCTCCATCGAGGGACATCAACTCATCCTGAAGTCCGGCCAAGACCTCATCGCCACAAACCTCACGCGCATCTCCCCGCACAGCGTGGAAGCCAATGCGGTGATTCCGGACCTGTTGCCCTCGCCCGCACTCGACGCCTTCCTATTCACGCCGGCGTCAGGCACGCTGTTTTTAGGCAATGCCTTCTTTGTAGAAGGCGCGGGCACCGGACCTGTTCCGCAGGCATTCGCCGCCACACCTCCTGATAAAGTCAATCCGGATCTCGGCTTTAGCTTCCCCTACCAACCCAACATCATTGAGAGCATCCGCAACCTGCTTTGGCATGTCCCCATGTGGTTCGCCATGTTCTTTGTGATGGGCATCGGGTTTGTCGCCTCGCTGATGCAATTGCGAACAGACAAAGTCGATTGGGACCACCGCGCTGAAGCCGCCGTCCGCACCGGACTTGTCTTTGGCATACTCGGACTGGCCACGGGCTCACTTTGGGCGCGTTGGACCTGGGGCGCATGGTGGGTGTCTGACCCCCAACTCAACGGGGCCCTCGTTACCGTTTTGCTGTATACCGGGTATATGCTTCTGCGGGCTGCAATGGGTGAAGATGAACGCGTGGGGCGAATCACCGCCGTTTACAATGTGTTTGCCTTCGTTATGCTGGTGATCCTGCTGATGGTGTTGCCGCGATATACAGAAAGCCTGCACCCAGGAAAGGACGGAAACCCAGGCTTCAACAGCTATGACCTCGACAACAGCCTTCGGGCCGTCTTCTACCCTGCCGTGATTGGCTGGGGAGCCTTGTGCTACTGGATGTACAACATGCGCCTGCGCATGAACCGTCTGGAATACCGTTTGTTGACCCAATGAATCTGCCCATGAATCACATTCTGTTCTTGAACAGCCTCGAAGGCTTCTTTTTCGGCAGTGGCAAAGCCCACGTGGTGACGGGTGTTTCGCTCATCATCTTGGCCGGAATTGCCTTCTCGCTGTGGCGCATGGACCGGCGTTTGACCCAGTTGGAAAACGAGAATAACGACACCCCATCCTGAAGCCATGAGCCGCGCCAACATCGTCGTCCTTCTTTTGGTGGCTGTGCTCATGGGCGCCCTCCTTAGCGTGTTCACGACAAACAGCGAATCGGTTGTTTTCGCACGGGCTTTTGCTGAACCAGGGGTAGAATTCAAGGTGTCCGGAACACTTGACCCCGATCATCCCGTGATCTATGATCCGGAAGTGGCTGTGGCCAAAACCCGGTTTCACATGCGGGACAAAAATGGAGAAGTCCAAGAGGTCATTCTCCAAAAGGCAAAGCCGACAGGTTTGGAGCAAAGTGAATCCATAGACCTGTATGGCAGCGTCATCGAAGGACAATTCATCGCCGGAGAGATGCTCATGAAGTGCCCGAGCAAATACAACGAGCAGTCGCACAGTTTGGCTGACGCGACGAACGCCCCTTGACCCCCACCCCTGTGGACATCACCTACATCGGAGAATGGACCTGGGCTGCCTCACTTGGCCGCCTATTGCTTGCTGTCGCCTTTGCAGCTGGCTTGGTCTCCACCATCGGCTACGCCGTCGCCGTTCGCCGTCCCACACTGCGTTGGATGACGATGGGACGTTGGGCCTTCCGAATCCACGCTGGTGGCATCTTCGGGGCCAGTGCCTTACTGTACCTCCTCATCTTTTGCCACCGGTACGAGTTCCAATACATCTGGAAACACCTCAATGACGCCATGCCACTGGGGTTCATGGTATCGAGCTTCTGGGGGGGACAAGAAGGCGGATTCCTCGTCTGGATGTCATGGATGCTGATTCTCGCCCTGCTGTTTTTGAGGCGAAATCCCGGCCGCTTGGAAGCCCCTGTAATGGCGCTTCATGGTGGTGTGCTCACAGGACTGAGTTCCATGCTCTTGGGGTTGTACTTCGGCGATTTCCAATTCGGACTGGACCCTTTTCTGCTCCTGCGTGAGGCCCCGCAAAACGCCGGCTTGCCCTGGACGTTCAATGCGGACTACCTCGCCCTGATCCCACAGTTCGCCGACGGACAGGGACTGAATCCCCTCCTGCAGAACTATTGGATGGTCATTCACCCGCCCACGTTGTTTTTGGGTTTTGCCAGTACGCTGATGCCCTTTGCGCTTGCCGTGGCGGGCCTCTGGCTTGGCGACCACAAAACGTGGATGCGCAAGGCCATAACGTGGGCCTTCTTCGGGGTGGCCATCCTGGGGGCTGGAATCTTGATGGGCGGCGCTTGGGCGTATGAGGCACTCAGCTTCGGTGGCTTTTGGGCTTGGGATCCCGTGGAAAACAGCTCCTTGGTTCCCTGGCTCGTCCTGGTGGCAGGAGCCCACCTTCTCCTCATCAACCAAAACAAACCCGGCACAGCGGTCACCGCCACCTACTTGATGGTCGGGCTCTCTTTCTTGCTCGTGGTTTACTCCACGTTCCTCACAAAGAGTGGCATCCTCGGCGACACCTCAGTCCACAGTTTTGTAGACAGCGGCATCCTTCCCCAGCTCCTCGCCTTCCTCCTCGGCAATTGCATTCTCTTTTCTGTCTTGTTTCTGCCCGCTGGCCGGGAACGCAACGTGTTTGTCTCGATTCAGCTTTTGCTCGCGGCAGGCATCACACTCGGACAACCTGCAATCTGTATTCTTCTGATGTTGATCCTCATGGCGGCTGCCGTCATGCGGGGACACCTGACCTACCTCCCCCGACCGGACAAGGAGAGTCCGTTGTGGACGCGGGAATTCTGGATGTTTGTCGGGGGAATGCTGATGTTCGCTTCAGCAGTGCACATCACCTTTCAGACGAGCCTGCCGGTATTGAATCACTTTCTGGCCCCATTCAGCGGACTGTTCGATCGGCTCTTCCAGTCCACCGGCTGGCCATTGGCCCGCAAGCTGGCAGCACACGATTTGGCACCGGGTACCGATTTTGATGCGACCTACCATGCGGTGCAGGTTCCGCTGGCCTTCCTTTTCATCAGCATCACCGCCTTCACCCAATTCCTGCGGTACCGAATGGACAGCGGAAAGGGGCTGTTCATCAAACTGCTCAGAAGCTTGATCACCACAGCCGTGCTAACCGGCGCATTCCTCCTCGCCTATGACTTCGCCAGTTGGGAAGCCCCCCGCGTGGCCCTGCTCTTCGCCTGCCTGTGGTCTGCATCAGCCAATGCCGACTATGTGATTCAGGTGCTCAAGGGACAATGGAATTTCGCGGGCGCCAGCCTGTCCCACATCGGCTTTGCCCTTGTCATCTTTGGCGCCGTTCTCTCCACAGCCAAAAAGGACATCATCAGCGCAAATCGCTTTGGGGATTTGGCCATGCTTAATGAGGCCCTGTCCAACGAGGAGGACCTTCTCCTTCTCCAAGGGGACACCATCGCGATGGGCCCTTACTACGTCTGCTACAGGGAACGTCGCCAAGAGGGCATCCATGCCAAATTCGCTGTGGACTATTTCAAAACGGTTCCAGAGGCCTATGCAAAAGGTGAAGTGGTGGCGCGGGATGGGTTCCTGTTTCAGTGCATCACCGATCACACCGCCAGTCCAGACTTCACATCAGACCTTGAGTCACATTGGACCTTTCTCCCCATTCCAAATGAACGGCAGCAAAGGGAGGCCAAACCTTGGTCAGCAGGAAAGCCCGGGCCCTTCGCTTTCACACTCGACCCCAGAATTCAGCTCAACGAGCAAATGGGCAACGCGCCAGAACCGGACACCAAGCGGTACTGGAATCGAGACCTGTACACCCACATCAAATGGGGCCGCGTTTCCAATCCCGATGCCGATGAGGAAGGTTGGATGGATGGGCGCAAACACGACCTCATGCGAAGGGACAGTCTGGTGATTGGAAAGTCCATCCTTGCGCTGGATTCCATCTCAGCCGTGACCCGTCCGCAAAAACCCAACTTCGGCCTTCTCGACAAGGACATCGCGGTTGCCGCTCATTTCCGGCTGTCCGGCAACGGACCCGACACCAATTTCACGGCGCTCTACATCGTCAGGGACAGCCTTGTCATCCCGGACATGATAACCTTGACAGACCGGGGCGTTAAACTTCGAATCGATGGGTTTCGTCCGGCGGAGGCCACATTCGAAACGGTCATTTGGGAGAACCTGTCCATCCGCCGGGATTTCATTGTGATGCAGGCCATTGTGTTTCCCCAAATCAACCTGCTCTGGTTGGGCTGTCTCATCATGACCGCCGGTGCCCTCATGGCCGTCAGGCAGCGGAAGCGTATGGCGCTGCGCAACAAATCAAAAGCCGCATGAACAGCGCCCATATCATCGGCATGGGTCGTCTCGGACGTCACCTCGCCTTGCGTCTCGAAAGCCTAGGCATCGAAGTCCAGCGCTGGAACCGAACCCCAACTGAGGACGTCCCGTCCCTTGCGGACTGGACCGCCGAAAGCCAACCCGACGCTGTCTTCCTGACCGTGTCGGATGACGCCATCCAACCGGTCGCCAATTCGATTCGACACAGCCTGGATTCTCGCACATGGTTGATTCACCACGCCGGATCCGTGCCCAAGGACAAATTGGGCCCTACACACGCGCCAACGGCAGTGCTCTGGCCTCCCATGACCTTCCAAACCGACGTCACGCCAGATTGGTCAACGCTGCCTCTGGTCGTGGACACCGACCACCCCGCCATTCGGCATTGGGCCAGAAACCTCACCCCCAATTGTACGGACGTCCAAGGGGACCAACGTGCAGAGCTGCATTTGGCCGCTGTCCTGATGGGCAACCTCACCGCCGGGTGGATCGGCATGGTCCAGCAGCACCTCCAAGACCGCGGATTGGACGCTGGCGCGCTGGCCCCCTTGGTTCAATCCAGTGTAGTCAAGGCCCTAGAGGGGTTGGCGCTCAACCACGTCACTGGACCTGCAGCGCGCAACGACCGGGCCACATTAACCCAGCAGGCTGACCTTTTGGGAACGCACGACCATCGAGGCGATTTGGCCCAAATTCACCACCTCCTGACCAACCGCATCCTGACCCACCATGGACACGACCCCCTCCCCCCACTTCAAACAACGCCTCGCCGAGATTGAAGGCTTTGTCTTCGACAACGACGGCGTCTTCACCAACGGCACAGTCTACCTCATGCCTGGGGGTGAACAGGTTCGAACGGCCAGTACCCGGGACGGATATGCCGTCCAGCACGCCGCCAAATGCGGCGTAAGAATGGCCATGATCACGGGCGGCAGAAGTGAAGAAGTCACCCGGCGAATGAATGGCCTTGGCGTATCCGAAGTCATCAGCGGTGCCGCCGTCAAACTGGGCGAAATGGAAGCCCTTTGCGAACGCTGGGAAATCCAGCTGAGCCAAGTGTGCTACATGGGCGATGACATCCCGGACATTCCGGTCCTGAAAGCTGTGGGTCTCGCCTGTTGTCCGCACGACGCTGTTCCCGAAGTCAGAGCGGTCTGTGACTACATCAGTCCCGTTCGCGGTGGAGAGGGATGCGTACGCGATATTTTGGAGCAAGGGATGAAAGTGAAAGGCTTGTGGATGAATCACCTCGCTCACGCGTGGTGAACGCGTAAGTTTGCCGCCCAATGGACCGCAATACGATCACAGGGTTCTTGCTGATTTTCGCGATGGTCATCGTGTATCAGCTGTACTTCGTCCCTGCCCCTCAGGAGCTGCCTGAAGACCAGACCCAAGCTGTTTCCACACCGGAAACCCCCTCACCGGTTTCTGATTTCCCCACTTCTCAAGCGGCCGACATCTTCGACAGTACGTACACCTCACAACTGACCACACTTCGGTCAGACGTCCTGGAAGTGGAGATTACCACGGACGGGGGAACCCCCATTCGGGCAACCCTGCAAGACGGCTATCTCGATTTCTGGAACAGAGAGCCGCTCCAACTCTGGACTGAAGGCGGGTCCGACATGAACTTCGTCGCCCGAGGCGAAGGCTCTTATGACCAGAGGTTTGATGTGGTGTCTGAAAGCGAACGTGAGGTCGTCCTCGCCAACCGTGGAGACGGCCCATTGAAAAGGCTGACCTACACCATTGATGGCTATTTGGTGGATGTGCAGGCCGAATTCGAAGATGCCCGGGGAGAGGTGGGTTTCCAATGGCAAGCTGACGGCGCCCACAACGAGAAGGGCATCGATGTTGAGCGGCAAAAAAGCAGCATTTACTTCCGCGAACAGGGACGGGGACGAGACTATTTGTACGAAGGACGGGACGACTCAGCCGACATTGAAGACCCCGTTGAATGGGTTGCGTTTAAGCAGAACTACTTCTCCGCCATCGTGGGAACCGATGCCGGGTTTACCTCGGGCACATTGCGCAGCCTTCCGCCTACAGAATCGGCTGACACGCTCATCACCATGCGGTATGGCATGGACGTCCGCATGCCCACTGTGAGTCAAGACGGTAGAGAGGTGGCCGACTTGCGCTTTTACTTCGGACCCAATGATGTCTCTGAATTGAACGCCACCGGCTGGGGTGAAATTGGACGGGTCATCGATTTCGGTTGGTGGATTTTCGGATGGATTAACCGGAACGTGATCTTCCCGATCTACGCCTTTTTGGCCCAATACATGGGCTCAGCAGGACTCATCATCCTGGTCTTGACCATCGCAATCAAGTCCATCCTTTTCCCCATCACGTGGAAGAACTACGTCAGCTCCGCCAAAATGCGCCTGCTCAAGCCGGACATGGAGGAGATCAACGCGAAGTACCCCGACCAAGAGGATGCCATGCAGCGGCAACAGGAGACCATGAAGCTGTACCGGGAAAGCGGCGTAAACCCACTCGCAGGCTGCATCCCCCAGCTCATTCAGATGCCCCTGTTGTATGCGATGTTCCGCTTCTTCCCGGCCAACATCGAGCTTCGTGGAAAGTCCTTCCTGTGGGCGGACGATCTCGGAGCGTATGACAGCATACTCGATTTGCCCTTCGAGATTCCGTTCTATGGAGCACACGTCTCTGGATTCACCGTGCTCATGGCAGGGTCCATGTTTGTCTACATGGGACAAACCATGGCCCAGCAAGCCGCCCCTGCCCAACCCGGCATGCCCGATATGCGCATCATGGCGCGCATCATGCCGCTGTTCATGCTTTTCTTCTTCAACAAGTTCGCGAGCGGCCTGAGCCTGTACTATTTCATTGCCAACCTGATCACCATTGGTCAGGTCACCACGGTCAAAAAGTTCTTCATCAACGAAGACAAGATTCGCGAGAAAATCAAGGCCAAACAGGCCGAGCCCAAAGAGGAGAAAAAGAAGAGCGGATTTGCAGCGCGCCTGGAGGCCATGCAAAAGGAACAGCAGCAAAAAGCGGAGGAGATGAAGCGCCAGCGGGACCAGTCAAGAAAGTCCCGGAACCAGAAGCGCAAAAAATGAAGGCGCGCTCCGCGTCTTGGTGGACGGTTCCAGCACTGCTCTTTACCACTGGATGCGCAGGCCCTAATCAGTACCTCCCAAAAGGAGACAGCACGTGGTTGGTCTACGAGCGAACACCCTGCTTCGGACCGTGTCCTGCATTTGAGCTCGAGGTGTCAACAGACGGTACCGCTCGGTTCCACGGCGGACGCAATGCCGAACCAAACGGCCACCATGTGGCCACGTGGAGCAACGAAGCGCGCCACACCGTCGCCAAGGTGGCCCACGCTGTGCGCTTCAAATCCAAGGTGGGGCGATACGACAGCCCCCTGATCACGGACCTTCCTGCCAAACACATCCAGCTGGCCGGACACGACCTCTATGACCGCTTTGACGGGCCGGATATCGATGCGCTCTATACCACACTGGACAGCCTCATATCCACGACCAACTGGATTCCCCCGGGGCATTGAATCCCTGCCCTATTTTCGCCGTTCGCACAGGGCAGCTTTTGCCCGTTTCGAAACGATTCAAATTCATGAAGCACCGCATTTTCCTGCTGCTTTTTGCAGCCTTTCAACTCGCCCCCACACCAGTCAAAGCCGATGAAGGCATGTGGCTGTTGCACATGCTCCAGCGCATCAATGAGGCCGAGATGCAGCAAATGGGACTCAACCTATCTGCTGAAGACATTTACTCCCTTAACCAAGCGTGCTTGAAAGACGCCATCATCACGCTCAATGGGGGCAGTTGCACAGCCGAACTGATTTCCAGTGAAGGCCTGGTGCTCACCAACCACCACTGCGCCTATGGCGCCATTCAGGGGTTCAGCACTGTAGAGGACGACATTCTCACCAACGGATTCTGGGCCATGAGCCTGGAAGAAGAGAAGCCGATCCCGGATTTCAGCGTGACCTTCCTCCAGCGCATTGAAGATGTGACCGAGCGTGTGCTTGCCGACATCACGGACGACATGGACGAGAGCACCCGCCAACAGACCATTCAGGCGGTCATTGGACAAATCGAAGAGGAGGAAAAGGGCATCAGCCCCGATTTCCGACCCCAGGTGAAGTCCTTTTACCACGCCAATGAGTTCTACCTCTTCGTCTACCGCGACTACAGCGACATCCGGCTCGTGGGCAATCCGCCAGAAAGCGTCGGGAAGTTCGGTGGTGACACAGACAACTGGATGTGGCCTCGCCACACGGGAGATTTTTCCCTGCTTCGCATTTATGCCGATGGCGACAACAATCCAGCAGACTACAGTGAGGACAATGTGCCCTACCAGCCCAAGCGCCACCTCAAGGTGAGCCTCGACGGCGTCGACAACGGCGACTTCACCATGATCATGGGCTACCCAGGCAGCACCGACCGTTTCTTAAGCAGCCGTGGCATTCAACAGGCGCTCGAACTCTACAACCCCAGTGTGGTGGACGTGCGTGACCTCAAACTGAAGACCATGAAGTCCCACATGGATGCCGACCCTGCTGTCCGCATTCAATACGCCTCGAAGTATGCCTCAACCGCCAACTACTGGAAGTACTACATCGGCCAGTCAAAAGGCCTTCGCGCGTTGGACGTGTATGGCAAGAAAAAAGCCCTCGAGGATGAGTTCACCGCTTGGATCGACGACAACAGCGACCGCGAAGCCAAATACGGTGAGACGCTCAATCTTATCGACAAGTACTATGCCAACACAGACGCCACAGTCAAAGGGCAGGTCTATTCCCTCGAAGCTGGCCTGATTGGATGCGACCTCATGTTGTTTGCCTTCCGCGTCGGCATGGGGGCACAAGGGCTGTTCAGTGAAGATGCAGAACGGGCTGCTGGCGCTGCGGCCTCGCTCCAAGGGCGTGCCGACGACTTCTTCAAGGATTACGACCAAGACACCGATCGGGACTTGTTCATCCAATTGATGACCAAGTACATGACCGATATCGCTCCAGACCAGCAGCCGGCATTCTTTGCCACGGTCCAAAACAAGTACAAGGGAGACTTCACCCGGTATGCGAACAAGATGTACCCAAAGAGCTTCCTGACCGATCCAGATCGCTTTGCAGCTTTCTTGGCTAATCCAAGCCAGAAGGTTTTGGACAAAGACCTCGCTGTGGCTGCCGCCATGAGCCTGATCGACACCTACCGCGGCTACTTCTCCTCACCTGAGCAGAGCAAGTTCGATAAGGGGTACCGGCTTCTCACCGCTGGACTGCGCGAAATGCAGCCCGACAAGATGTGGTACCCGGACGCCAACTCCACCATGCGATTGAGCTACGGTCAAGTCGGAGACTACGATCCTGCAGACGCAGTCCACTATGACTTCGTGACGACCGCAGAAGGCATCCTGCAGAAAAAGGACAACAGCAACCCAGAGTTCGTCGTGCACCCCGCCTTAGAAACCCTCATTCGCAACAAGGACTACGGCCGTTATGCGGACGAAGACGGAAACCTCGTGCTCTGCTTCATCTCCGGAAACGACATCACGGGTGGAAATTCGGGAAGTCCAGTGCTCAACGGAGACGGCGACCTCATCGGTCTCGCGTTTGACGGCAATTGGGAAGCAATGAGCGGAGACATCGCATTCGAACCCGAACTGCAACGGACGATCAGTGTGGACATCCGCTACGTGATGTGGGTCATCGACAAGATGGCCGGCGCACAAAACTTGATTGACGAAATTGACTTCGTGACCACACCCAAGCCCACTCCAGCAGCCGAGATGGCCGATCCAGTAGAGGAGGGACGATAATCAAGTCTCCACCAAAACAACGAAAAGCCCCGCCTAACAGCGGGGCTTTTTGATTGGCCGTTTTCATCTTTTGGTGGGTCAACAGATCTCAACCCACTCCGCCGCCCCTTCAGTGGTGGATTCCGAAAAGTCCATCACAAATAGATGTGAAACTGCTGCTCCACTGGATCCCACCACTCCGACTGATAACTGAGCCGGGTCACGGCTATTTCGGGGTAATGCTGATAGTCAAACTCAAAGCCGCCAATGTCGAGGCCATTGGGCCAGTCTCCGTCATAACCACACAGCGCCAGCGTGTCCGATTCATTGGTCATCGGGTCGAATCGAATCGCAGTCTCAGAATCGACAAATACAATCTCCAAGTGAACGGTAAACTCCTCCTCTGTCCAAGGCGAAACGGACCAGATTGAGTACACGTATGGCTCACCGTATTCAATCCCCATCTCGACCACATCTGCTTCCTCCACTGGATTGCACACAGGCTCAGTGTTTCGCAAAAAGGAATACGTGAGGTGGATGCCTTGGGACTGAATCCAACGCACCACCTCAATGTGCCCGGCGTGAATGGTCACATCGGTGGTTTCATCCGCCCAAATCACCGTCCCATCCGCATCAAAATTCAAAAACTCACGGTAACGGTACACGCACAAACCCTGGGCGTTGATGGCATCGGCCTTGCTGTCTCCCACCGAGTAAAACGAATGAATTTCTTCTTCAGGGTAGATGGGGTCAAATTGATAGTACCGCAGCGTCAGTTGTTCGCCACCCTCGGGAAATTTAAGGGACCAAAACGGCTCGCTTTCAAAGGACAATGGGAACCCGTCATCTGTCTCAATCACGAGGCTGTCCTCAATCAAGGCACAAGGAGACGCGTCAAACCCCTGAATGATGGTCACGGCTCCTTCCAGCTCCGGCTTGCCGCAGGAAACCAAGGCCAGCACCAAACCGAACGTCCAAACTGAAGAAAACCGGAAGAACATGGCCTTGAATATACTCGGCGCAAATTCAGCCGTGACCCACGCGTCTGCGCACGCCAAAATCAGACTGCATTTCGGCCCGCGTTGATGATGCCAAACATCGTGCGCACGACGAGTTTCTCCAGGACCGCGCGATCAGCTGGTGGGGTGCCTTGACCGTCCAACCACTGCAAGGCCGCCTGCTGAATAACCAAGAGGGGCAAGATGATAGATTCTCTC
>Ga0209503_10001526_pt1 | contig 11810 bp, 9 predicted proteins | sample SouAtlMetagenome_2_FD_187448 | JGI IMG/M metagenome (GOLD analysis project Ga0209503, IMG submission 187448) | Marine eukaryotic phytoplankton communities from Atlantic Ocean - South Atlantic ANT15 Metagenome (SPAdes) (version 2) | ecosystem: Environmental > Aquatic > Marine > Oceanic | place...
AAGTATTTTATAAGCGCTTTATTCTTAGGAAGTCCTCTGTAAGCTCTAAGTAATTTAAAACCACCTTCCTTATCATCTCCTTCATTAATGAGCTTTTTAGCATCAGCTAAAACGGTATTAACGAATTTCTTTTGAGCATCTACTAGTGAGCTGATTTTATGTTTCAATTCACCAAATTCGTGTTTATCACCTGTGGGTGTAGGACCAGAAATAATTAAAGGTGTACGTGCATCATCAATTAGTACTGAATCCACCTCATCAACAATGGCATAATTATGAGGCCTTTGAACTAAATCTTGAGGCCTTCTTGCCATATTATCTCTTAAGTAATCAAAGCCAAACTCATTGTTTGTTCCATAAGTGATGTCAGCGAGATATGCTTTTCTTCTTTCTTCAGAGTTAGGTTGATGTCTATCAATACAGTCTATTGTTAAACCGTGAAATTGATAAATAGGACCCATCCATTCGCAGTCTCTTTTAGCCAAGTAATCGTTTACTGTTACTAGGTGAACACCTTTTCCTGCTAGTGCATTTAAATAAACGGGTAGGGTAGCAGAAAGTGTTTTACCTTCACCTGTTTGCATTTCTGCAATTCTACCAGAGTGTAATACATATCCACCAATTAATTGAACGTCATAATGAACCATATTCCATTCAATTTCATTTCCTGCAGCTATCCATTTGTTATGAAAAATGGCTTGTTTACCATTAATTTCTACATTACTATATTCTGCCGACAAGTCTTTATCAAAATCATTGGCAGTAACTGTAATGTTTCCTTTTGAAAAGCGTGCAGCTGTTTCTTTGACTACTGCAAAGGCTTCTGGCAAAATATCTTCAAGTTTTTCTTCTGTTGTACTAACTATTTCTTTTTGTAGCTTGTCTATTTGGCTATATATATCTTCTTTTTCTTGAAGTTCTACATCAGAATTTTCAGCTTTTTCTGTAAGTGATTTTATATCATCTTCTAGCTCTTGGGTAGCTTCCTTTATTTGTTTTTTGAACGACTCCGTTTTTTGCCTTAGTTCGTCGTTAGAAAGTGCTTGAATAGATGGATAAATAGCTTTAATTTTATCAATGATAGGATTAATTTCTTTTAAATCCTTATCGTATTTGTTACCAAAAAGCTTTGTTGTAAAATCGAATAGTCCCATCGCCTAAAATTATGCTGTTAAATTATGGATTAGCAAATTTACTTTTTTAAGAGATATACATGGCTTTTTGAATAAAAAAAAGCTGCGAAACTGCAGCTTAATGTTTTAATATTCATCTTCATTGAAGAAGAAGTCGTCTTTATCTGGATAATCAGGCCAAATATCTTCAATAGAATCAAACATTTCGCCATCATCTTCTAATTCTTGAAGATTTTCTACTACTTCCATAGGCGCTCCAGATCGAATGGCAAAATCGATAAGTTCATCTTTGTTTGCTGGCCAAGGCGCGTCTTCTAGTTTTGATGCTAATTCTAATGTCCAATACATAACCTTAAATATTTTTTGCAAATGTAATTTTTTTAGTCAAATAGACAACACTTTTTTTACATTCTAGGTTTCCAAGGTATTTCTTTAGCGTTTAACTTTTTGGTTAAAAAACGGCTTAAAACAAATAAATAGTCAGAAAGTCGGTTTAAATATTTGAGGATTAAATCAAATTGTAATGTAGTTTCTGGCAAGTCAATAACTAAGCGTTCTGCTCTTCGGCAAATACACCTTGCTATATGACAATATGATACAGTGGTATGCCCGCCTGGAAGAATAAAAGATTTCATTTCAGTTAATTCTTCATTCATTTTATCGATTTCTTTTTCTAGTAATTGAATATCCTTTTCGTCAATTAATGGTAGTTTCATTTTATTAGATGCGCCATCATTTGCTAGTAATGCTCCTATAGTAAACAATCGGTCTTGTGTTTCGACTAGCATATCAAAGGATTTTTGGTCTATGTCTTGATCTCTAACTAAACCAATGTATGAGTTGAGTTCGTCAATAGTACCATATGCTTCAATTCTAGAGTTGTTTTTTGGTACTCGTTTTCCGCCAATGAGTTGGGTAGTTCCTTTATCTCCTTTTTTAGTATAAATCTTCATATCTTAAATTTATTGCTTGGGGGATTTATTTACATTATCGCTTTCTATTTCACCGTCTTTAAGTCTAATTATTCGATGGGCATATTGTGCAATATCTTCCTCATGTGTTACAATAATAATGGTGTTTCCATTTTTATGAATATTTTGAAAAAGAGCCATTATTTCTTCAGAAGTAGCGCTATCTAAATTTCCAGTAGGTTCATCAGCTAAAATAATAGAAGGGTTATTGACTAAAGCTCTTGCAACTGCTACTCGTTGTCTTTGTCCTCCGGAAAGTTCATTTGGTCTGTGATTAACTCTGTCCGATAGATTAACTTTTTCTAATGCCACTAACGCTTTTTGCCGTCTTTCTTTTTTGTCAAAACCAGAATATATTAGTGGAAGCATTACATTTTCTAAAGCCGTAGACTTAGGTAGTAAATTGAAACTTTGAAATACAAATCCTATTTCTTTATTTCTAATTTCAGCTAAACTATTGTCATTTAATAAGCTGACATTTTTATCTGCCAAATGATATTTTCCGTTAGTTGGTGAATCTAAACATCCAAGTATATTCATTAACGTAGATTTACCACTACCAGACTGTCCCATCAGAGCTACAAATTCATTTTTTTCAATAGTAATATCAATCTTTTTTAAAGCTTTGATGGTTTCATTTCCTACATAAAAATGCCTTGCAATATTTTTAATTTCAATAACTGCCATAGTTGGTGTAAAGTTAATTAAAAACGAATGATAAAATTTTCTTTCACTTGCTCTTTTCTAAAAAACACAAGTCCAATGAAAAATAGGTCAATACTTATAGTGACTTCTTTTTGAGTTATTATCTTTCTCCAAACCTCCTCCATTTCCTTGGATTGATGGATATTATTAATGACTATAATGCTATTGTTGTGAAAATATTTAAGATGATTCATAAATTCACTTAGTGTCAAGCTTTCGTTATTTTTTATATTGTAAAATGCAAAGTCAAAACTTTCCATCTGTATTTTCTTTTGAGTTTTGACTTCAGAAATTTCATTTGTTTTTAAATTGTAAAAGAATAAATTGGTTTTTAGCTGAATATTACTTGGAAATATTCCATTTAAAGTTTCAAAACCTCCTATTTCTAAAATATTTTCTGACTTATAGTGAGTTATCAATCTGTAGATTAATTTGAGGTACTTCGAATTAATTATTGGGACATTTAAATTTCGAATTTTTGAATATTCCTTTTTATGACTTTTATCATTTAAAACATTGGTGACCAAATCGTAAACAAAAGGAGAATGAACACCATACTTCGTTTTACTAACAAAAAAATACTTGAGATATTTAATGAGGAATAGAAATTTGCTCATTTAGCAAATTTAGCAATCTATCTTAACAGAGTTATTGAACCTTTTTTCCGAATTCTCTCTCCTGTCATGTTTGATTCTACAGTAAGCATGTAGATGTAAACTCCTGATGGTACTTGAGTGCCATTTTTATAGGAGCCATCCCAAGAAATACTTTCATCATTGCTATAGAATAAAGATTCGCCAAAACGATTAAAAATTTCAAATTCATATTTTACACCTTCTGTTGAGAAGATGGACACCTCAAAGGTATTATGTAAGTTATCGTCATTGGCAGGAGTAAATGAATTAGGCACGTAAACCTCAAATATTTCCTTAAAATTCGCTCGAATATTATCAGAAGATTCAACAGTGAAATTTACATTACTATTATCTTCGTTAGGATTAAGTATGTTAGTTTGCTTATCCCAATGAGAAAACCTCCAGCCATTAGATGCAATTGCTTCTAGGCTTACTGATTCAGTTAAGGGATATGTTACAGTCACAATGGTATCTCCAATTAAAATATTATTAGCTCTTATTTGTCCACTTCCTTTAGGAGATACCTCATATGACACGTCATAAAAGATATTCGCATCGTAATAAATCGTTATGGTGTCAGATTTATCTACGTTGAACGAGAAGAAAGGAGAAATAGATTGTCCAGCAAAATAACCATTGCTAGAGGTCATATAAGAAAAGTCCCAAGCAATGTTGGACTTGGCATCTAGGCTAATGTTGGTACCATAAAATTCTGTAGTAGTATAGGGGAATGATGATATTACATTACCGTTAATTTCGACATCTACTTCTGCATTTGATGGTTCTAATATGTAAGTTAAATCAAAAATTTGTTGGTTTAAATGTAAGACGATAGTATCAGAGCTGTTAGCTACAATACTTACATTTTCATCAGTAGTTATTGGCGAAAATGAATGATTTGTGCTACTCCAATACCCCATTTCCCAACCTAGGTTTGGCTGTGCATTTAACACAATATTACTATTGTCAATATACGATTCTGTGTGTGGGAATGCAGTAATAGAATTTCCGTCTATAGTCATACTGCCTGAGCCCATCGGTTCAACTAAAAATGTTATATCGTTAGCATCAAAATAAAATACGATAGTTACATTACCCAATAGTTCTAATGAGAAGTCCGTATCAGTTTCATTATAGTTGTAATTATCATTACTAATAATCTCATAATAAGAGAAATTTCCACTCGTCACACTAAAATCAATATCAATTCCACCAAAGAATTCTCCGTTGAATGGTGTGTTTGATTCATTAACATCAAAAAAGTTGTTAAAGTCAACTTCACCTACACCATTAATAACAACATTTACATTAAATGGTCCCTCAACGTCATAACAATCTACGATTGCAGCGTTCAAAAAGGTGCAACGCTCGTTCATGAATTCTTTCATATCATTGACATTGTCTATCCATTCGTTATAGGTGCCTCCCCAAGTGTCAATTTGATCTTGCATTTCAGGTTCTATGATACCTATCAGACTATCAAGGTGAGCAATCATAAATTCACAAGACAAATAAGAATTTGAAAGATTTGACCATCTGTTTATGTAGTCGTCAAAAAATTCTTCGTTTTCAATCAAAGCATTCCATATAGGTATATGACCTTGACCACCAATATTCCCTAATGATTCAGGGTCGCAGGGGTCGGCATCGGGGCCATCATTTGGTATACCTGTGTAATTGGCACCGTGGTCAAAAGTATTGTCCATATCCCATAGAGAGTAGCGCCATTTTTTTTTGTCACCATTTTCATTAAGTCCTTTCCACCAAGAAGTGTTCCAATTTAGCCAATCTGCATTTACGGTGTAAGAATTTAGAATAAAGTAATCAATTAAACTTCCAACATTGTAACGATCTTTAGCATATTCGTAATTGGCTTGAATACTCATGTCATTACCGGTTATATAGTTTCTTATATCATCCCAGCTATTCTCAACATCGTTAGGGTTTTGCCCGTCAGTTAATACATCTACCCAGGTGTTGCCCCAGGTTTTTAGATACGCCACAGAATCTTGATCATAATGTATATCGGTGTAGTCTAAATCATCCACTTTTTCTCGAAGTTCGTAAACGCCCCAATATTCACCATTTAGATACATGACGCACGATTCATGTGAACGTTCATCAAGTCTCAACTTAGCAACTTGTGATAGAGACTGAACATAAGCATCTCTAATATGTGCCCCTGAGCTTCCGTAAGAAAATGGATAGTTGTCGTTAGCAGCACATTTTACGATAAATCTTTGGAATCTATCTCTATCATTATCATTAAAAACTTCACCTTTAATTGCATAGTTGTAGCCAAATTGGTCTCTAGTTATGTAGTCAAATCCCCGTTGTTGATAGGCCCAAGAATCATTTCCGTGCTCGTTGAATTCTCCTCTAGCTTTATCAAACAAACTTCCGTCAGGATTATATATTTCAAAGGTTCCAAAAGGTTCAACTTGATTTCCTCCAGCTATTAGCTCATATAGTTCAGGATTGTTTGGATTATCTGACTCTCTTCCTGAAATAGAAAGAATTTTGATAGTGTGTGAAACATCTATAAAATAGGTTCCATACTCCATAAAACTAGGTAAAATGTCAGGATTATTACTGTAAGCAACAGCTTTTAAAACCGTTGTATTATTCAAGGCTATTGGTCCGGTGTATTGAATGTTTGTATTGTCTGGCAGGCTTCCGTCAGTAGTGTAGTATATAGTTGTTCCTAAATCTGCAGTAATAGTCACATTGATAGGATTGTTATGAACACCAGCATCAGGAGTAAATGATGGTGTTGATGAGTAATCAATATATCCTCCAGTATTGATAGCTCCAGGAGATGGCCCAGTAAAAACTCCTTTTGAATCGTCTGTATAATTCAATTTTCCTCTAGATGAATTGGTTAGGCAGGGTTTAACAAATACAGAATCAATAACAGTTATTCCGTCAGGCTCGGTTAAAATAATCCATTCATTTCCTTTTGTTTGATGAAGTTTGAAGCTAGTGTGGATATTACCTCCATTAATCTCATCTCTACCTGAACAAAAAACAACTAAGTGTTCATTTGGATTGATATATACATCTGAAGTGAATTGCCATTTAGTGAGATTGTTATTTTTGTCGCTTACATAGTAGCCGTTAAGATTTATTGCTATTCCAGATGTATTGTAGAGTTCAAACCAATCTTCATTTTGCCCATAATTATCATCAAAATCATCATAATTAGCAGCTGAATACTCATTTACAATAATTTGACTAAATGAATTTAAGCTAAAAAATGCAATTGTAATTGCAAAAAATGATCTCATGATAACTTGGTTTTGAATGTATGGTGCAAATATAAACTAATATAAACCAACAAAAAAATATCAATAGTCAATTCATTAGATATTCAACAATTAAAACTTGAGACGAAGTTTTATTTTTTGGGGTTAATCATTGATACACTTCTAGTGATAAATTCAGTCAGATTTTTACCTTTCAGTAGACCTTGAGATAATAATGCCAAGTCAAGAATTTGATTAATAAGTTCAGATTGAATATTTTCATCACTTTCGTTTAATAGTTGACTTGTGATTGGGTGGTTTGAATTTACTGCTAAATTGTAGCTTTCAGGAAGTTCTCCAAAAACATTCATTCCACCCGAGAGTTGTTGCTGCTCTTTCATTCTTCTCATAAACTCACTTTGAGTTATTATAAACGGTGAGTCAGTTGTGGATAAGCTTTCAATTTGAACATTAAATTTTTTGTCATCAATTTTCTTTTCGATTATTTCTTTGAGAGTTTTTTCCTCTTCTTCACTCAATAAAGAAGGGGTTTTGTCTTCTTTTTCAATAAGTTTATCTATAGTATCGGCATCAACTCTTGCAAACTGCACATTGCTATTTTCGGATTCTATTTTAGAAATCAAATGGCTTACTAGAGGCCCTTCAAGTTCAATCACTTCATAATTCTTTTCTGTGGCACTATTAATAAAACTGTCTTGCTCTTCTTTATTATGAGTGTAAAGAATAATAGTTTTACCCTCCTTGTTGCTTTGATTGTCCTTTATTCGATCAATTAATTCGTTGAATGTAGAATACTTATTGTCTGTATTCTTATACAGGCAAAAATCTTTTGCTTTTTCAAAAAACTTATCCTCAGTAAGCATTCCATACTCTATAAAAACTTTGATTTCATCCCATTTACTTTCAAAATCTTCTCTATCATTTTTGAACATGCTACTAAGTTTATCACCAACTTTCTTAGTAATGTATTTTGATATTTTTTTGACATTACCATCGGCTTGAAGGTATGATCGGGATACATTTAACGGTATGTCAGGAGAGTCTATTATTCCATGTAAAAGTGTCAAAAACTCTGGAACTATATTTTCTACATTATCAGTGATAAATACCTGATTACTGTAAAGATTTATCTTGTTTTTTTGCACCTCTAAGTTGTTTTTTAATTTTGGGAAGTATAGAATTCCAGTCAAATTAAATGGATAGTCAACATTAAGGTGAATATTAAAAATAGGATCATTAAATTCTGTTGGATATAATTCTTTGTAGAAATTGGAGTAATCTTCTTCGATTAAATCTTGTGGAGCTTTTGTCCATGTTGGTGTAGTGTTGTTGATTATATTGTCAACTTTTTTCTCAATTTGTTTTACCTCCCCTTTGTCATCTTTTTCTCCTGAGGGGGCATCAACAAAAATGGTTTTTGTTCCAAATTTCACTTCAACTGGTAAAAACTTGCAGTATCGGTTTAGAATTTCACTGACTCTAACTTCCTCAAGAAACTCTTTAGAGTCTTCATCGATATGAAGTATTATATCTGTTCCTTTTGTTTTTTTACTTGTTTCTTCAATAGTATAGTTTGGGGAGCCATCACAGGTCCATTTTACGGCTGTGCTATTCGCTTTTTGGCTTTTAGTTATAATTTCTACTTCTTTAGAAACCATAAATGAAGAGTAAAAGCCTAGTCCAAAATGTCCAATGATAGAATTTTTAGCATCAACATCTTTGTATTTGTTTACGAATTCTTCAGCACCAGAAAAAGCTATTTGATTAATATACTTATCAACTTCTTCTTCTGTCATTCCTATACCATTATCTCTGATGGTTAGGGTTTCTTTCTTTTTGTCAATAATTACTTCAACTCTTAATTTATTGATGTCAGTTTTTAATTCACCTATAGATTTTAGTGTTTTAACTTTTTGGGTAGCATCAACAGCATTGGAGACCAACTCTCTTAGAAAAATTTCATGATCAGAGTATAAGAACTGTTTGATTATAGGAAAAATATTTTCCGTTTGTACATTTATATTGCCCTTTTTAGCCATTAGTATATTTTTTATTTTATTAAATAAACAAAAATTATGCCATTGTATTATTGACTGACAAATTTAGTTTTTTAGTGATTATTAAATACTTACTATTATGAAAAACTGACATAATAATATTTTAGAGAAGGTATAATTAACATTCAATTTAAATGGATTTTTTAATTTGTTGAAATGCTAAATCCTAATAGAATAATATTATTAAAAATGGTTTTATTGTCCCAATCTAACATATAGTCATTATTCAAGTCAAAAGAAAGGGTAGACTTTTCTAATTCAAGAATTTTAAATTTTAAACCAAATCCTGCTCTCAGAAATTTAAGCTGATCATTTTCAATTTTAGTGAATCTGGAGCTAGGTATTTTGAGTGATAGATAAAAGTTTTTATTCACTGTTTCATTGACATTATATTTCATTAGAAAATGATGGATATGTCTAGGCTCGTTGTCAATTTTTGTATCTTGAGTTGATAAACCTAATAAAATTTTATTGGTAACTTTTAATGATAAATTATAGATTAAACCAGATTCTTTGTCAAAAGAAAAATTTGAAGGCAAATTTTCAGAGAGATAAATAGAGCCTTCAAATTTTAATGATGATGTGTCATCTAAGAAAAACTTTGAAGCCTTTTGATTATGTGAATCTTGTGAATATGAACCGAGTCCGCAAAAAATTAATATGACTGCTAATATGAATCTCATTTCCTAAACAAATTTAATTAAATTTTAATTATGATTATGATTTTCAGACTTTATATTTTTTTTGTAAAACTGTTTAATTTTTGAAGTATTCTTTCTAAGAAGTGTTCCAATATTTCCTATTCTATTTTTTCGAATGGCTTTGTAGTCCTCAAATGTCTTAATCAAAATATTTATTAAATTTCTGTTACTAATACCACCAACTCTCATTTGAGTTATTATTTCAGGAAAATACTGAAGATTTAATGAATTATCTTTAAATATTCTAAGCATAAAATCATAATCAGCTGAGATCTTGAAATTTATATCAAACGTACCATGTTTTATGTAAACACTTTTTTTGAGAAATAATGTTGGATGGGGTGGCGTCCAGCCTTTTCTGAGCAGTTTTTCATTAAAGTTACAACTTTTCCAATACCTTACTATTTTTTTTGTATTAAATTTCTCTACATATTCTAAGTCGCCATATAAGCCATCTAGGTCATACTTTTTAAAATTATCAATGATTTTTTTTAAAACCTCTGAGTTGTAAAAAAGATCATCAGAATGTAAAAAACCAATAATTTCACCATTTGCTTTATCAATGCCTTTATTTAATGCGTCATAAATTCCCAAGTCTGTTTCAGAATAAAACTTTATGTTTTTATTTATTTTAATTAGTGGTTTAATTTTTTCTAATGTTGAATCTGTTGATAGACCGTCGATAATAATGAGCTCTATATTTTTAATGTCTTGCTTTAAAATTGACAAAATACATGACTCAATAAAATGACCTCTATTAAATGTAGCTGTTATTATTGAAATTTTCATTTTTAATAAATTATAAGCAATATATCAATAAATTTGTTTGACTATTGATTTTATTTTGATGTTACTATTACTAAAATAGTATTGTAATCAAATTTTAGATTTGATTTTTCATTAAAAGTATTTTTTTAATACGTTAATTTGTGTCTTAAACAAAATAGATCATTTTGAATACAAACATCCATTTAATCACTATGTTTTTTAATGATAACATTTTAATTTTATCATTAGTAATAGTAATTATGGCTTTTACAGCGTCTTACAGAATTTTTCCAATTATTATTAATATAAGTGTCATTAAAAATCTAACCGCAAGTCCTAATGAAAGAAGTTCACACAATAAAAAAACTCCTAATCTAGGTGGTTTGGGAATTTCATTTGGAGCCTTTCTTGTAAGTACTTTTTTTTGTTCACTATTGTTAGAAGCAGAAATGGTAAATATTTTACTTCCTGTCACAGTATCATTAATAATTCTATTTTATGCAGGAATAAAAGATGATCTAATTGGCTTAACAGCTAAGCCAAAGCTTTTAGTTGAAGTAATTTCTGCTTCAATTTTTATTTTTTTAACAGAAATACGTATTGATAGTTTTTATGGTTTATTTGGAGTTAATGAATTACCAGTAATGTTATCATATGGTTTTACCATTTTCGTTTTTATTGTGATAATAAATTCATTTAACTTTACAGATGGTATAGATGGATTAGCAGCTTCTATTGCGATTATTATTTTTATTTTTTTCCTATATTATTTTATCAATATAAACTCAACTTTAGCTGTAATTTCTATCTCATCAATGTTAGGAAGTATTTTAGCATTTTTGAAATTTAACATTAGTAAAGGAAAATATAAAATATTTATGGGAAATGTTGGCTCTTTAGTTATTGGATTTATACTAGCTGTTTTTAGTACTATGTTTCTTTCAACAGAATTTAGTAATACTTATTTCATATCAAATAAACCTGTTTATATTTTAGCTTTATTTGCTTTTCCGTTTTTAGATACAATAAGGGTTATTATTATAAGAGTTATTTCTAGAAAAAGTCCATTTTTAGCTGATAAAAATCACTTTCATCATAAATTTCTTGAGGCAGGATTTTCTCATATAAAGTCAACGCTTTTTATTATCACATATTGCTTGATCATTATTAGTTTTTCATTTTTATTATTTGATACTAATATTTTAAAACATTTTATTTTGACTCTAGTTTTATCTATTGTGTTTTTACTTTTAATTATTTGGATTTTATCAAAATTTAAAAAATAATATTTTAGCATCATTTTATAAAATTTTATGTCTAAGTATGGATTATTAAAATAAGTTAAATTTATACTAATCAATAAAAATCTTAAAGTTAGTCTCCTTATGACTTTTTCTTCATTTTTTAAGTACTTTTGTTACTCATTTAAATTTGATGAGCCTAATGTTATATTTAATTGCTTGTAAATTATGCTTAATTCATTAATAACATCTAAAACCAGATTACGAGTTCTTGTTAAGTTCTTTATAAGAGCAGCTAACAAAGGTCACCTTAATTCACTGGCATCAGAGTTT
>Ga0209503_10001528_pt1 | contig 11808 bp, 5 predicted proteins | sample SouAtlMetagenome_2_FD_187448 | JGI IMG/M metagenome (GOLD analysis project Ga0209503, IMG submission 187448) | Marine eukaryotic phytoplankton communities from Atlantic Ocean - South Atlantic ANT15 Metagenome (SPAdes) (version 2) | ecosystem: Environmental > Aquatic > Marine > Oceanic | place...
ACGGACAAAAGAAAATAAGGTGAGCTCTACATCTCTTCTGGGGCAAACTACATGGTCAAGAGGCGTGACTTCTTGATGACCCGCATGGTGGATAAGTCCCTATTGTGCCATTTCCTTTGTGCTCCGCGGGGCTCCTAGTTCTCGCAAAAATCAACTGTGACCAACGACTATGACTTTTGGACCTTTTTTGTAGACTATTATTGGGATAAAATACCATTGTGTCCTCAAAAACATCTCAATTGCCGATCGCATCATAACTCCAAAGGGATCTTTTCGGGTTCTCACTATGACGTACGCGCGATCACCACAAAAACGTACCGTTTGCTTTACCGTCCATCACGATAGTCGCTCGGCGGTTTGCGTGGGAAGTTGGGGCCGCAACAACATCGTTGAAAGCTCCTCCGACAGAAGGAGTTGTGGCTGTGAAGGCACCTCCTTGGGAGGTGAAAGCTGAGGCAGATGCCAATAGAGCTGCAAGACAAAAGAATCTCATTGTACAGTCTCACGTAAAGTAGATATAATTTGTGGGAATCTTGAGATAAGTCGTTCGTGGTCGAGCCACACAGACCAAGAAAGAAGAAAGATAAAACGTGCGAACGACGATCGCTCGAGAGCACAAACGTGCGAATTGGGAAAATGAAGATCGTCACCGGTTCAAGTTGGAACGTAATAGTCTAGTACGAGATGCAAATAGGGATGGATATTTAACGACGTACTACAAGAATATGACTGGATTCACATCCTCTGAAATACTGTGTGCGCGAGGGAGGCGAGCAAAGCGCGTGTATTGCAAGGTATGAAGGCATAAGACCCTTAACCGTGCGTGTTACGAATGACGTTTGTCAATGGAAACGAAATGAATAGTTCGACCTATTTATGAAACGCCAAATTTTCGCGCGCAAAAATGAGAAATACCGGAAGAAAGATTTCCCTTCTTTCGTTTAACATTTCCTCCTTTCGTTTCCCCCTTTTCTCGTTGTGGTTGAAATTTGATGACTCGGTTGATGTCGTCAGCATTTTTTTGTTCTTCAAAGTGATGCTTTCCGAAGTTTGCCAGATGACAAGTTTCCCATCATCCATTTTCACCCCAACAAAAAAATATAGGAGGAACTTATCAAGTTAATTTCCACCATGAAGACCTTTCTAGCCGTATTACTCGCTCTCGTAGCCATTTCCGCGAATGTTAACGCATTCACTGCGATCTCTTCGCCGTCATACCAACGCACGTCCCCATTGGAGATGACTGTATTGACCTACAATGGTAAAAAGAAGAATTTCAGAGCAGGAAGCCCCATGAAGAATGCTGCATCAGGTCTCGGAATTAAGCCTCGTTACAGTTGCAGGAAGGGGGATTGCAACAGTTGCACTCTAAGCGTTGGGGGGCAACGAGTGAAAGCGTGTGTTGGTAAGGTTCCACCAGAGCCTAAATTGAAATCTTTGCAAGAAAAGGGGCTCGAAGTTCGATAAGGAACGAAAAGATACCACAGCGACAGATTTATTCGGAGGGATGACCAAACCCAGAACAAATGCAATTTATTTTTGTTGATTATAACCATTGATTCAATTTTGCGCCCAACGTTTTCGGTTCAGCGAATTTTTCTTTGGCGTCTCTGTATAATAATAGTAACATGCGAAACATAAACTTCCGAGAAACCCGACCATCAAACTAAGCATCTTTTAAATACAGATGATAAAAAGTATAATGACAAGTATTATGCATTTCAATATTGATGAAAGAAATAACTAATATTTTCGTAGATGCAGTTGAATCTGAACATTGACCAAAACATCATTATGTATAGGGTTCTCTGTGACCAAATTCTGATCTCTAGTTCCTCATGCCGAGTCTTAGGTCCTTCAATGTACAAATTTCTTTCTAATGACTAGAAAATCATGAAAGATGTGGGTAAAATCTGTATTAATAGTAACATGAGTATGTAATAGTTTATAGCATTTATAGCATTCAAAATCGTCGTTTTCTTTCTCCAAGCGCAGTGAGATATTCAGTTCATACAGTATTCGTTCGAATCTTTGTATAGAATAACTGATGCTTTCTAATCATAAGGCTATCGTTGTTGCATTTTGAAGTAATCCTTGGGTCACCATCCCACTTTCGTCTTTCTCCAATAAAACATCAACCACCTTTCCGACCACAATCGTACTAGGAGCTTGAATATTATGTTTCTCTGATATATCGGCTATTGTTTCCATGTTCCCAATCACTATCCGTTGATTTGGACAACCAGCTCGTTCGATGATACCCACCGGTGTGTCGGTCGGATAATTAGCTAAATTTACCAAGCGTTCACACAACACCCGTAATCTTCCAACCGCCATCAAAAAGACAATCGTTTGTTCTTCGTGGTACTGAATCAAGTCGGGTGACGATCCTTCTCTTCCATAGCCAGTACACATGACAACTTGATTCGAAACACCTCTATGAGTGACGGGAATATTCGCGAGGAGTGGAGCAGAAAATGCCGCTGAAACACCCTGGGAAAACAAATAGAAGTAAATGAGTTAGAAAATGATGGACTGTGTCAATCAATAATAAAAAGCAGCGACGAGCGCACACATCGACTCACAGGAATGACCTTAGATTCGACCCCAAACTTTCGAAATCGAATTACTTCCTCGCCTCCTCTACCAAAGACAAATGGATCACCAATTTTTAGTCGAATGACATGTTTCCCTTCGGACAAACCCTGGTAGGCCCACCAATAAATTTCAGACTGAGCATTTTCGGCACAGCCGGGCAACTATTATGAACAGAATTGATGTTGGTGAGAGATGTCATGTAAATTCACGAATGCATCGAAAAATTCACGAGATGCCGGTTGTATTATTTTTATTTCAAACTCACCTTCCTCGCCACCTTAATTTCACCTTTGACAAGTTCTAAAATTTCTTCGCTGACAAGACGATCCGCAATAACTAGTGCATCAGGATCTTGAAGAAGCTGGTAGGCTTTCATGGTAAGAAGGTCTGGATCGCCTGGGCCCGATCCAACAAGTGTGATCCTACCTCCGTTTCCGAGTTGTTCTTGTGGAGTTGATGAGAATGGTTCAAGGGTATCGCTCGAAGGTATCCCCCATTCGTTCTGTTTGCTTGACTCGATCACTTCCTTGGAGTATTTACCATTTCCGTTCAATATTCCTCCTGAATGATCACCTATATCATTCTCGACAAAAAGGAATATCCCACCAACCGACGAGTGTTGTGTCTTTGATGTGGTCAGAAATGCGACGGTTGGCCCGAGGTAGCGGCAACAGATTAAAAACGTAACCAGACGCCGACAATTCGAACGGGTAACAAGATGGATCATAATAGTTGCTGTGTAGGACTTTTCACAGTGTATTGTTGCTGGATATGTGTCACTTAGGTGTGAAGTGTTTTTGGGTTTCTGTGCTCTCGATTTATGTTCTATTTCTGCTCCGAATTGCAGTCAGCTGTTTTAGGGATCTGATGTGTGGATTGGGAAAAATACCTCCGGGAAACGTGGTTGAAAACGTCGTTCGGGTGAAATGATGGTCCTCCTACGAGTAAAATAAAAGAAGAGAAGGCAGAACTTCCGGAACAACATGAAAGTTTAAGCAATACCGTCTTCGACAAGAAGAAAGAATTTCAAAACCATTTCTTATTGGATGACTGCACAACAGACACTAATCGCCAAGAACAGTTCATAAAGACACGTGCCAAATTTCCAAAATAGAGTGAGTCGCATGAGTCCATCTCTTTACGCAAAAACTTGATTTTGATTGCGGATCACGTCCCTTTTCTTAGGATGGATCACGACAAACAATATTAAGATCATCATCACCGCATCATCGTCATCGTCGTCGTCGTCAGTCGGAATGCAATGGAAATCAGACGTATAATTTCACGCACAAGTGGCGGAATTGCTGAAAGGATCGGGGTACAGAGCATATATTCAATTTAAAATTTTAGCAAGAGGACCTACAAGAATACCTTGACCAAAAGGGGATTTCTCATTCGGTCGCCGCTGAGGGCGGTCTGGAGACACTGCATCGCATTCTCAAAGAACAAGTTGAAGAAATAGGAGGAGAGAGGGAAGAAGACTTTGGACGATATAATCCCGATAATCACAACCGATGATAACCGGCCATTTTAAAACGTTCCTGGTGCGAAAGCTGAACTCATGAACGGGGTAGTCATAGAAAGAGAGAACACTCAAACGGAACTTTTAAGCTAACTGACGTTAGACACGTGTCGCGGGTTTTATTTCTGAAGCTTATTAATGAAATGATTCAACTTAATTGAGAGGTAATGCCATCGATTTATCAAGCCGAAGATGCTCACAGAATGATTTGAAAAGAAATGGTTTGAATGGAAAAGTTCTAAAAATATTTACATAATTTATGGAATATGTATAATTGTAATGTTGTGTTGTCAACATCACTTGAGATATTTTTGAGAGCCATAACAAATGCCGTGGCAAGAATTTAATTCCTTCAAAGACACCAATCCATATTCTAGAGATTCATCTTCCAATAAAGTAGAAAATTGTGTTTGTCGACTTTTTTCAATTGTCGGGTCTATCTAGATTTTTTCGACATGAAGCATATTAGTTGCTTTCATTGATAACTATGCTTTCACTGTTCTCAGTTTCACTATCGATCTCATCGCACTTTTTACAAGATTCTGATGTGTCGATACAAAATTCCTGACGACAGCAAGGACAAAGTATTGGGAACTTGCAGATAAGTTCGAGTGCTTCTTCGTCCGTCATGTCTGGATTCTCTTTTTTCCGTCGCCTTTGTGTCTTCCGTCCAACGGTCAAATACCAATTTATTATACAGTCCTTATGGAAAACATGGGGGCAATTTGGATTGGAAGACCACGTGATCTCTTCACCGGCTTCGAAGTGACATAAGCATATCGCACATCCATTGGAAACAAGACGGCGGTTAGCATTAGTGACGGTGGTCTCTATCTCCTCCGATTCAGATTCGTCTTTTTCCTTGCTTATTGCCTGACCCGGGAGTGGGACACTAAGTCTCAGTCTGTTGTCAAATTCGACTTCCAACAAGTCCTCTGAGTCCTCACTGCCAGAACTTCTTTCTCGAAGTGGCGCGGGTGCTTCGATGTCAACTACTTGAGCATCACTGTCAATGGTATCTGCGGTTGTGTTACTCTCATTTCTTACATCGTCAACTTGTTTCTCTGAGTCAATTTGCGTTACCCCCGTATCATCTTCAATATTATCCTCATCGTTGTGAATATCCGATTTTGTGAGCGACTAAGAAGACGGCAAATGCATTTGTGGAAGAAAAATGTTAGAAGAAAGCTTAGAAGTAAGAATTCTGATCATGATTGTTATTCAGACCATCTGATGGCCTGACGAGAAGGTGCATGTGAACTTACAATGGTATAATTGTTCATCAAAAAGGAAAGATACTGGGTTCGAATATCGTCTTCTTGGCTCTTTGTTGTTCTAAAATTACGCCGCCTTTCTTCTTCTTGTCGTCTTCGTTGACTATCAGATCCAAGTTCCACGCACTCATCGTCGCTAATCCAACGCCGTTCTCGAATTGCTCGCATGCATAGTATTCTTCTTCTTTTCGAAGTGATAAGGGGGAATGCAAGGAATACGGTCGCTGCACCAACCCACATCAACATCCACGATAGACGACTACCGGCAAATTCAAACGTTCCATCATCGTAGTCCGTTGGTGACAATGTTGGTGAGATCCAAAAGGAAATGTCATCGTTTTGTGACGGCATCGGCGTCAGTGGGGACATTGTAGAGTTCGACATCTTTGGAGAATATTTCTGAATCCTAATCCTGTAGATTCTTTCTTCGTATTGCAACTGGTTTCTTCGACGGAACAATGATCAATGTAATGTGTTGCCCGGTTGGTGGTTGTGAAAGGCTCCTATTTCAGGCTATATTGTGACGTGTGGTTGCTAGCCGTTAAAGAGAAAGGAATCTGGCGAGAATCCTTTAATGACTGACACTTTCTCGATGCCTATTGAAGTTATTTTCTGCCGGAAGCACATGTTCATGAAAAATAATGTCTTCACTTAAGCTCCTCGACGTTCCTGCTGCTTCGGGACCAAGATTCGGGACCAAGATTGATCGTGGAAAACTTCAAATAATGAGCGCGCCCTGCGTAGTCAGCACCGCGGGTTTCCTCGCATTGGATTCCCACCACAACCGCCTTTTTTGATTGCAGCAGCCACACATTTCTTGCAAAACCGAAGGCACAAACTGCCAAGGAGATTGTGGAGAATTGGAATTGCCATCGGCAACCAAAAAACAACTGCCACGCCGTTGCCGGCAAAGGGCAGCGCAAGCGAAGCAATTGGCTTGCCTTTTTGTTTGTGTGGGCGCTGGGCGACCACTGTGGCAGGGGGCCCAGCCCCAAGTGCCGGCCAACACCAATAATCCCAGATTGATTGCAATCGCCATGATGGGGGGCAGTCAAACACAGAAGCCGTCACAGAGCAGTCTTTGTCTTTGGTAGCAAGCTTGCCAAGCATGCGACTTTTAGTCCCCCGACCCCTTTTGAAAGTGGGGATTTTCCGATTTTTGGGCTTATTATTTTAGTTCGAGTTCTTCATTTTTCAGGTGTCGGATAAATGGAGAAGTGTATGTAAATACGGCAACTGGAAGTACTGACAACTTTTGTTGCTCCGTAAAATGATTGTGATAGGAGCAACAAAACGGACAATAAAGTGAAAATCTTTTCGTCACCACTCACCGAAGAGAGGTATCCAAGGAGTGCTCTATCTTTGATCCCAGACACTCAAACGAAGGCTCATCATTTTTACCTTTCTCTGTTCAATAGAGGCGCGGGTTCCGATCATTGACAAAGATGGGTAGCGCTTCATTTAAATACGCTTCATACCTGAGCCGTCAGCGCGGAATCCCAACGATATTTCTTCAGAATGTAGTGACTACGATGTTCATTTTTATCACTTCATTACTCCTGACGAGTGTATCTTCTCAGTCCGACATGTCTCCGGAAAATCTCTCGTTTGGTAGTCTTGAAGCATGCTCTGATTCCAGCTACACGATGTCAAGATTTGGACCAGAAGATGTTCTTGCACCTTGCATTCTTTATGACATTCGAGATTTTTCACATTCAAATTCAGATTTGTCATTGGAATTGATCGATGTTGATCTTGAAGCTATCGAAGGTACAAGTTCTAATAGAACGTCAGAAATAACACTAGTTCAGGTAACACCTTCCAGTTGTCATAACCATCGGGATGGGGCCGCTACAGCCGTCAAACTGATGAATGCCAACCATGATGGTAAGGGTATACCGATTGGATACAACCAAGATTTTTACGTCAAGTTTCGTCTTATATCAATAGTGGGGGGCAATATTAATAATGTCGGCGATGCTGCATACAAAACGGCCCATAGTGTTCTTTTGGATTCTGTTTTGAATGAAGTTGACAATGCTCATTTCATCCTTGGTAGCTGCTCGCAGCAAGCGGTTGTCGATAAGTCTATTGCACTTGAAAGGGAAAAAGTAGTAATTTCTCAAGTTGGTCCTCCGGGCTTTTATATGGATGTCAGCACGAATCCGTACGTTTTCGGAATTCATGTAAACAGCGATACATATCCACTCCCTGCCATTCAAGCCCTACAGTTTCACTTGAAGACCTTACGCACATCAAATTCACTTCAGCCCGTTAAAGTGATTTATCGCAATCAATCTGAGTTTTTCAAGTCTACGTGTCAATCAGCGATTGCTCAAGCCAGTATGCAAGGGTTTGACGTGACTGAGATTGAGTATGATCCAAATGCTGACGATGGTAGTGGTGTACCGAATAGTAGCAATGACCCCTTCCTTGAGAACCTTGCCGATCAACTCTGTACTTCCATGGATAGAAATTCTACAGAGGGTGTTGGTATTGCCGACAACCTCCCGCCTGCAATATTTGCATGCGTTCTTAACCACGAAGCAGATGTCATTCTTAATAGAATTCGTTCGAATGGATGCCGTCCGTCCTTGTCTTGGTTTACAACTGCAACATGGCAGTGGGCCAGTGACAATCCTGATGCCGTGCCATACTTCCAGGGGGGCGGGCAGTGGCATAAGAACTTTAAATACTCTGACCAATTTTTCGAATCGGGACAGGATGTTCTCGACTATGGCTTTCAAGAATATGGATATACTGGAAGCTACGACCATGTTGTGTCCTATGCAATACCGAATCTCATTGCTGATCTGATTCAAAAATTTTATCGCATTGATAACTTTCCAAATGTCGCGGATTCTTTTTCAACGAGATACGAGGACATTCGCAAAGCGTTACTATATATCAATGCGAAGACGATTTTTGGCCCTGTATCTTTCAACAAGTATCAGCGGAATAGCGGTAGAGGCGGCGCTGGCATGCAATGGATCCCCGCATCATACACAAACATTTCGTTGGAAAAAAATGATACGGAAGAGTTTGTTCTTGGGTGCATGTCGCCTCTCGATCAAGCTGATGCAGCAATTATTGTTCCGTCTCCCAGCGGATCTAGTTGCTCGGCTGGTAACTTTGTGAATCAGACGATGATTGAGGTTGAACCTTCGCTCCTAAGAGATAAATGCTCTTCATGCGCCATCAACTCATACATTTCGGAAGAGAATGATTTTTTGCAATGTATTACCTGTCCAATGGGGAGTAGTACTATGGGAGACGTAGGTGCAACAAATTGTATCAAAGTAGATTCAAATTTGATCCCAATAGGCCTCAAGTCGATGGGATATTTATTCGTTGTTATTAGCTGGTCCCTATCAATTGGTTATTTGGCATGGATGGTTGTTAACAAAAACGACTCTGTGATAAAAATTGGACAGCCAGAATTCCTCTTCTTCATCTGTGTCGGTGCAATGATTTCTAGTTCTACAATCATTCCTCTCACGCTTGCAGAAGCCGACGATGGCGAGGATACCTCGGCGGCGTCAAGGAATTGTCAGGCCATTCCCTTCCTCTATTCTATTGGTTGGGTACTAATGTACTCATCACTTACGGCCAAATCTTATCGGTTGACAATGGTCGCTGCTGCAGCTAATAGCATGAGCAGAGTCACAGTTACAGCCAAACGAATGTACAAGATAATTGTTGGTTTCTTGGTTCTAGATGCTATCATTCTGATCACTTGGCAGGTTGTTGATCCTCTAATGTACGTCCGAACTGAACTAACCAAAAGTATAGATGAAGAGACTGGTATCATCACGATTGAGACAGTCGGACACTGTTCATGCGATTTGCTTTGGAACTTTCTCGGCCCAATCATTGCCATCCATGTTTCACTTATGATTATGACCAATGTACTGTTATGGCGTGTTAGAAACATATCTGACCGCTACCAAGAACAAAAATTTGTGGCTCTTGCATCTATATACATCTGTGAATTACTTCTTCTTGGCGTGCCGATTCTAGTTGCAGTACAAGATTCAGCAGCCGCCCGATACATAGTGATTGCAGGCGTTATCTTCCTTACCGATACAGGTGTACTGTCATTCATCTTCATACCGAAGATCAAATATCAGAATGAAGGCCTTCCAGAGGGTGTGACGGTAGCTCAAAGTATGAGAAATGTATCTACTGCAGGCGAACCGAGAAGTAGATTCAGCGCTTATAACATCAGTTCTCGTAGCACCAAGGATGTAACTTTTAGGGAGACAAGTAAGAAATCTATCTCGCTAGATTCAGTCGAAAGCAATGGCGAAATCAGTGTCGAAAACGGAGATTTAGAAACAAAACAAACTATTCCAACTATTACTACGGTTAGTGATCCAGACACAACCCCTAATATGCGAAACTCAACTAGGAAGTCTATCTCAACGAAATCAGCCGAGCTTGGTGTTGGAGATGAAGAATCACTACAATTTGAGAAACTCGAGATGAAAGGAGATAACAACGCAGACGACAACGCCAAGACCAGAGTGATCGATAATAGTGATAGTGGAAAGTCAAACAGTTCGAGGCATAATTCTAGCGCGGATCTTTGGTCTTCGCAGAATCATCGCCAATCCGCAACTGGGGCTTCGGAACTGTTGAAATTGCCCAAGACATCGTCCATGATAGTGGAGAATAGTCAGATAGAGTAAGAGGCTTGATAGCAGGAAAGGAATTGCATAGCAATGTAAAATAAGAATGGTTTATACTCATTATTTGTTGGTGATGCCAACCACTCCGGGAGTTTTCATCGGCAAAAAACCCTACTGAGTTTCGCGACGGGGAATATCCTGAATGATGAAAACAAGCTCAATTTATTTCTAGAATTTTTGTAATCGAAGATATCGGCAAGATGGATAGCAAAAGTAAGAAGAGAATTTATCCAGTGAATGGCGTTGAAGACTGAAGATGCCAAAATGCAGCACACCTTGAGGAATTGGTTGCTTTCAATTTTTTCTGTAGAATACACTTAATTTTCTCAAAAATTGCACAGCATAGGTCAAATACGAAACAGAACGGCTTATCGTTGCATAATTTCAATACATCATCGCAAATACAAATAATACTACACTCAGCAAAGAAAAAGCTCAGAAAAACTCTTTTAGAAGCATGGCATGACTTGGACATTATGGGATAATAGTCTAGTATACTTCAACATGCCATTGCTTGCCCTGTTTTAACTTCTTGAGCCATTCTTCATAGTCAATACCTTTCTTTTCTGCAACTCCTTTGAGCATGTCTTGAATTCCGGGCATCATTCCCTTCAAACCACAGAAGTAAATATGTGCGCCATTCTCGAGTTTGGTAAATACTTCATCGGCATACTCTTCCACCTTATCTTGAATGTACATCTTTCCTCCCTTTGCGTTTGTTTGCTCTCGAGAAAGAGCATAGTCAATACGAAGGTTATCGGGGAATCGACTCTTGGCCTCTTGGAACTCATCATCGTAAAGAAGAGCATCGCTATTAGCTACGCCCAAAAATAGCCACGCTTCACCCTTGTATGCGCGGGCAGCAGGAGTATCTTCGTTGAAGAGGCGACGAATGAATCCACGGTACGGAGCAATGCCAGTTCCAGTTGCAACCATGATAAGATCGGTCTTAGGATCTTCTTCAGGCATGAGCATAACCTTTCCGGATGGCCCAGTCATAGCAACTTCATCACCAGCTTTGGTGTCGCAAAGGAAGTTGGAGCAGATGCCCTTCTTTGCAGGGTCTTCAGCCTTAAGCTCGGGACACCAGTAGGTAGCACGGCGAACACATAGAGATCCAGTCTTTCCGGTCATATCATCACCGTATCGAGAAGAAGCGATTGAGTAAAGACGAACGGCATGCTTCTTGCCAGGTGCCTTTTCACCAGGAGGGATAACACCCCAAGATTGTCCTTCCCAGTATGGAAGCTCACCCTTGTGGTCAATAATGATGTGGCAAGTCTCACCAGTTGCCTTAGGTCCGACAATTCGCTTTGTGGAGACAACCTTTCCTGTAAAGGGTGCCTTTACTTTGGCTGTATTGACCGGTACGGTAGATTGGTCCCAGTAAGGATCAGCTTCTAAAAAGTCTTGCGCTTTCGACTTCTTGAAAAAGATTTCGTTGAAAGCGAAGGCAAGCAAGACCGAAAGAGCAATAAGTCCACCTGTCTTTCCTGCAAGCGTAATGGCAGTCATGATGCATCCAGCTGAAACGACACCCGCAAAAATCGCTGATAGAGCCAGGGGAGTTGGCATTCCCAACAAAAAGGCTCCCATGGCACCCGTCCATGCTCCGGTACCAGGAAGAGGAATTCCGACAAATGCCGCAAGGGAAACCCACTGCTTTTCAAGGGAACCGACACCAAGTCCGGCTGCCTTTTTCTCAGCACGCTTGAGAATTGGG
>Ga0209503_10001531_pt1 | contig 11801 bp, 18 predicted proteins | sample SouAtlMetagenome_2_FD_187448 | JGI IMG/M metagenome (GOLD analysis project Ga0209503, IMG submission 187448) | Marine eukaryotic phytoplankton communities from Atlantic Ocean - South Atlantic ANT15 Metagenome (SPAdes) (version 2) | ecosystem: Environmental > Aquatic > Marine > Oceanic | place...
ATCAGGTTTTTCCATCTGAATAATATTATGAATTTCTTGGGTACTTCCATACCCATCTACACAATACAAAAATACAGATGGATCTTCAACATTAGCAAACTTTGCAGTATCAGCGCTAATATCTAATCTTTTACCCTTTTCTGGATGTTTGATAGCTCCAGCTATATTAACCCAATTAAAATGTTGACATGTATGCACTACTATCTCTTTAGCTACAGTAGCTACTCCAGAATGCACTCTAATATCGTCACAAATTAATAATATTTTCTTCCTTTTATCCTTAGGAATATATTTAAAACTTTTATTCATTAAATTTCAATTTATAGTTCAAGATTAGTTTGATTGGTTATTTGTTTTCTAAAATCTTCATCTGTAAGATATAAATAAATTGCGCGGTCCGCAAGTTTTTGGAACGAAAATTTTCGTCTTACACATTCAATTTTAAAGTTTTCAAATAATCCACTTTGAACTTTGACACTCGTTAATGTCATTTTTTTAGGATTTGCCATAATTTTTATTTTTTAATAACGTTTAATTATACATATATCAAAATATCAATAGATTATCCCTTCTCCACATAATTCTTGTTCTTCTTTATAAGGACAAAAAGTACAAGTCCATTTAGATGGAGTTGCGGGGTAATCTCTTTCTTTGATTTTACCGCTAGAATTGAAACATTCATTTATAAAATCAGTAATAGCGGCTTTTGCTCTATTTAACTTTATTTTTCCACTTGGAGGAGTAAAAGTTTGAACTCTATATGCTTGATGTGGTGACATAATGTTTTCATCATCCCAATCTAACACTTTTCTTTTTACAATAAAAAACTCTATATCAATGTCTTCTAAAGGTATATTATATTGTTCACTAAAAAATTGTTTATATAAAAGTAATTGATATTGTTTGTCTTCATCTTTTTTAGCGTATTGATTCCATCCTTTAGTACTTGATTTAATATCGATTATCTTAAAGGAATTATTTCTTTCATCATACATTACAACATCTAGATACCCTGTATATAACACGTTATTTAACATTTTATTTGGCGCTATAGTTATTGGTACTTCACAACCTACTAAATACCATCCTTTGCGACTAAAATATCTACTACGTTTTTTTTTAAACCATTCTAATATGCCTATACCATCTTCAAAAAATTCTCTCATTTCAGATGCATCTGAGAAATGTGAATTATTATTTTTCTTATATTGATTTAAATATTCAGTTCTAAATTTATCATTAAAATATTCTTTAATATCTATTTCTCTATCGGCAGCGGCAAATGATTTTTCATATGCTACATCAAGATAATGTTGAATTGCTTCATGTATTGCTGTACCAAAAACAGTATGAATAGATGAACTAAATCTCTTTATTTTATCTTTATACTGTAATTTCCATCTATGTGGACATCCTCTAAAAATTGACATTTGCGAATAAGAAATATTTTTCTGATAGGCATAGTTAACTGCTTGAGGGGGAGATTTTTGGATCTCCTTTACTATTTTTGGTATCTTTCGAGGCAAAACTTATTTTTTCCATTTATCGCGACCTACTAAAAGACCGATTATTCCATAATTAGCAATGTCAATAAATGTATCTTCCATACCTTCACCTTTAACAAAGTTTTTACCATTAGTAAGAAGGTTTTTTAACCTAGATATTTTATCTGTAAGTCTAATGCATAAACCTGTTAATGAGAATTTTTTATCATCTTCGTTTTTTAAATCACCACCTAAGGCAATATTATTTAAACCATAATCCATATGTTTACGAGCAAACATCTCATACATTTCATCTTGGATTTGTTTAAATTCATTAGATAAATCTGGGTATTCAGTTTCAAATACTTCTATAACACCTAAACCATCAATGGTTTTTTCCTTAGTAACTGCTTTATCAAATTCAGCTTCACTAACTAATTCAAAATGTTTTTTTACACTATCACCCATTAACTTGTCCTTTAGGTTTGAAATATTTTTCTAACGTTTCTAATCTTTCCTCAGATGAAGCAAGTAATTTAAGTGCTTCAGTACAGTTGTCCCAATAATCTTTTGTTGAGTGGTCACCTATACCTGCAGGATTATTTGTTAATAATTCAACACTAGCCAGGGCTTTATTTCTATCCGCTTCTGCTTCGGATTTTAAAAATTTGTAAACTTCTAATTTCATAATAATTTATTTATTTCTTTTTGCTGGATTCCCATCTGGTTCAATATACTAAGAATAATATCATCTTCCAAGAAATCTAAGTATTCCTTTACTTCTCTTTGTGAGCATTCCCAATAGTTAGATAAATATTCTAATAATTCAGAATTATATTGTTTAATATTTGACTTAATATATTTGTTCCATTTATTATTTTTTGGAATATATTCTCGATAGACATTATAAATCAATGTTTTTTCTTGTGGAGGCATTTCCTGCACATAATTAACTATATCTATATAATCTTTATTCATAGACATAAACCTATGAATCATATAACTATTAAACAACTCCCAGTCCTTTTCTGAAAATGAACTGGCAGGTTGTTTTAGTGAATTGATTTGTTTTAGCCAATCAAATATGTTCTTCATTTAGCAGAGCTCGTCTTTTAATTCGTCTCTTAGCTCTACTGGAATACCTTCACCTAGAATTTTACCATTTGTAGGATCATAAAATACTGGTATTGGCATAATAGCATCATTATCTGTACCAGCTACAAACTTAGATATTTTTCTAAGAATTACACCTGATTGAAAGATACTTTTACCGTCTGCATTTTTAATTGCTTCGGTAGTTTTTAAATCAACATTAAGTTGAGGTTGTTGAGGTTGCTTATTCATATTACTTATTATTTATTATATTATTAATTAAACTCATTGCATTAATTTCTTTATCAATTCTAAAATTAGCTTTATATTGATGGTCATTAATTAGTATAGCTAATGTACCTTCTTTATTAGGTAATACTTCAGAAGCATTATCATATAAAAATCTAAATAATTCATCAAAATCATCTATATTGGAATTCGCTATAATTTGTCTAATGCCTGTAAAGCTAGGTTTAGGTTTTTTTAATTCCCCAAGGATAGTAGCCAAATAGCTAGAAGAAACTAGTAAAGAGTCATCTAGTTCTAATTTGCCCTTAGTACTACTAGTTTGAATTGAATTGAGCATTTTCCTTAGATCAGGATAGTATTGATTTACTATTTTACCAATGGCAGTTGGTTCATATTTAATGCCCTCCTTATCACAAATCTTAGCTAAATGTACAGCTACTTCCTTTTTAGTTGGGGGAACTATTTTTAATACTTGACATCTAGATTGTAATGGATCTATAATTCTCTCTACATAATTACAAGTCATTATAAATCTAGTAGTTCTAGAAAATGATTCAATAAGATTTCTTAATGATGCTTGAGCTTGTATTGTGAGAAAATCTGCTTCATCTAATATTACTACCTTAATAGGTTTCATAGACATAACTGAAGCAAATCCAGATACTTTATCTCTAATTGTTTCTATACCTCTTTCATCAGAAGCATTAACATATAAATGATCACAATCTAAATTTTTTATTATAAGTTTAGCTAGTGTAGTTTTACCTGTACCAGCAGGACCATAGAGCAGATAATTTTGAATATCATTCTGCTCTAGTTGTTTTGCTATAGATGATTTTAGTTTATCATTTCCAACATAATCATCTAGTACAATAGGTCTGTACTTTTCATTTAATAAACTATTGTCCGTATTCACCATAAATTGAATATCTTTTTTCTACTGGTTTAGGTATTTCTACTTCTTTAGCATCAATAGCATATAGTTTACTTTGTAATGGCTCTAATCTATAATGACCTTTAAATCCAGTTTTTGCCATATATGCTTCAAGTGTATCAGTAAGATTTGGATGGACTTCACCAGTTGGTTCATCTGCCAATCTCCATTTATCACCTGGAGGTACTCTATTAGCTATTAATACTTTGTTTTCTTCTATTTTTACATCCATAATTAATATGTTGGGGGATTATGTGCTAATCCAGCTGCGTTTGAAGCCGAATCTTGTAATATTCTTAACTTTTCTTCAATTGACTTTTTATCTTGTGCCAATGTACATTCAGTTAATAACACAGTTCCAGCTACTGATGCGGCATTTTCTAACGCCAATCTACTAACTTTAGTTGGATCAATCACGCCTTTTTCCCTAAAATTAACAACATCTCCACTATCAACATCAATACCAGCCCAATGATCGTTTCCTGAATTGACTAATTGATCTGCTAGTATTTGTGTTTTTACATCATCGTACCCAGCATTAATTAGAATCTGACTAAATGGTTTAGAACATGCTCCAATTACAATTTGAGCACCAATTGAATCTGCTTTTATACCATTGGAAGCATATAATAAAGCAACTCCACCTCCTGGTAGTATTCCTTCATCAAGTGCTGCTTTGGTAGCATGTAAAGCATCATCAACTCTGTCTTTCTTTTCCCCCATTTCTGTCTCAGTATTACCACCTACATGAATAATCGCTACTCCTCCGACGAATTTTGCCAATCTGTTTTGGAGTTGCTCCGTTTCATAAGGTGTTTTTGATTTTTCGATTTGCGATTGTAATTCTTCAACACGTGCTTCAATTGCTTCCGCTGTTCCTTTTCCATCTACTATTGTCGTTTGCTCTTTTGTTACTGTTACTTTTCTTGCTTCACCAAACCAATCCCAACTGAATTTATCTAGTTTCATTCCTTTTTGTTTATCAAATACTTTACCACCAGTTGTGATAGCAATATCATCTAATACTAATTTTCTTCTATCGCCAAAATCAGGTGCTTTAACAGCACATACATTAATTGTACCTCTCATTTTGTTTACAATAAGAGTTGCTAAAGCTTCATTATCTATATCTTCAGCAATAATTAAAAGTGATTTACCTTGTGCTGATACTGCTTCTAATATAGGTAATAATTCTTTTACTGAATTTAACCTATGATCCATAATTAAAATAGCGGGATTATCTAGAGTACTCTGCATTGTAGAATTATCAGTTACAAAATAAGGTGATTTATAACCTCTATCAAACTGCATACCTTCTACAGTTTCAAGATAAGTATCTCCTGTTTTAGATTCCTCAACATGCACTACTCCTTCTAAACCTACTTTTTCAATTGCTTGAGCAATTAATTTACCTGTTTCAGTATCATTATTTGAAGATATAGTAGCAATTTGTTCTAATTGTCCTTCAGCTGAAATATCTTCTGATATGTTTTTATTAAGATTACTAATTACTTCCTTAACTGTTTTATCTATATCTCTTTTAATTTTAACAGCATTTTCTCCATTATCTAAAGCAGATAAACCTGATTGAATCATTTCTCTAGCTAATAAAGTAGATGTTGTAGTACCATCACCTGCTTTATCTCCTGTTTTCATAGCTGCTTGTCTAATTAATAACTGTCCTAAATGTGCTTCAGGATCAGCATCTAAAAAGGATTTAGCTACTGTAACACCATCTTTAGTTGAAATCGGGGCTTCAATATGCCCTTTAAATATAACAACATTTCTACCATTTGGTCCTAATGTTGATACTACTGCATCTGCTAATTTATTAATACCTTTTAATAAACCTTGCCTTGCTTCTTTTCCGTATTTTATTGAATTTTCCATTAAATATCTGTTAAATCGTTTATGTCTTTTCTATTTACTACTGTTTCTGCTAAAGCATCTTCTACACTTACTGTAGCTTCTACTTTTGCTAATACCTGATTTTCAGGACCAATATAATATTCCTCACCATCAAAAGGTAATTTAGTAAAACCTTGAGTTGGTAAAACTACTTTATCTCCTACTTTAACCTGTGGTGCTATTTGTGTACCATTGATAGTATATCTACCAGGCCCCACAGCTATTACTTCTCCAAATGCATTGGATTCTTTCCCCATATCAGGAACAATAATATTCCCATATGTGGTTTCTTCTGCTTCTATAGGTTTAACTATACAAGCATCATAAAATGCTACTAACTTGCTCATCTATAAATTGTTTTAAATTATTTTCTATTGTTTTATACTGTTTTAATACACCATCTAAATCTCTAGTTTCTTTATCGTGTTTCAAATATCTTTGAATAGCGAATAACGCGCTACCTAGATTTGGATGAAATGAAATTGCTTTTTCATACGATTTAGATTTACCCTTTGATCTAAAATGGTTTGAATTTTTTTGTACTACTTCATTTACTGTATGACACATGTCATCAATAGTAATAAAGTAAGGACTTAATAACTTATCTTTAATAAGTGTGTGGGATTTTGCTTTTCTAGCCATATAACTTTTTTATTTGTTGTACCATCAATATACGAAAAAAACACTGCTAGGACACGTTTTTTTGGTAAAACTATTACTTAATTTTAATTGATTTTGGTTTAGCTTCTTCAGCTAATGGTATAAAAATTTCTAATAGACCATTTGTTAAAGCAGCATCAATACCACTTAAATCAAATTTAGGTGCTATTTTGTATCTTAAATCAAATGATTTTTTAGATAAACCATTATGAATCATTCCATCATGGAATTTCTCATCTTCTGGTTTAGTATAACTAATTTTTAAAGTATCCCCTTCAATATCTAGTACTACGTCTTTTTTAGTTAGACCAGTACAAGCAACTTCAAATGACAAACCTTTGTCATCAAAGAAAATATTAAGTGGATGTGGTTGTTTGAAATTTCCAACAGGTTGAAATGTGCTGTCAGATTTAAAGTGATTCCTAAAAAGGATGTCGAAAGGACTTATATGCCTTTCAAAGATTTCTAATGTACTCATATCATTTTATTTTATGGGGCCGAAGCTCCCGGTTAATTTATTTTAAACATAACATGTGCCCTAGCTAAATGTTTTGTTCTATTATACATATATAATAATAAAGAAAAATTACCCCTCCAAGTAATTTTTAATATATTTCAGTATTTCCCCCTTCTGTATCAAAGAAAAATACTTGAGTTGCTCTTGCCGTATCCACATCATGACCAAAATAAGTTGGCGCAGCATGAATTAATTTAGCATCCCAAATAACACATCTATTAAATACATTTCCAATTTCATCTACCTTAACATAAGGAGTAGGATCAACCCAAGTATTACCATTAAATGCTTCTCCAATATTATCTTCACCACCTCTTAATTTTGTTTCTTTATGAGCATAAAATGAAGTACCAGCTTCAAAAGGTGCATTTGGGTTAAGATAAATAGCTGCTGCCCAAGTTTGACTATCACAATGATATACTGGTCTAAAATCAGCTTTATGGTTTTGGAATCTAGCATTCATACTATGCTCTTCCCAGTTAGTAATTTTTTTATTTAATACTTGTTCAAATTTTTCTTTAACACCTTCAAAAAAGAATTGTTTTCTAGTTCTTAATCCTTCATATCCTTCATCATCAAAATACCATTGATTAACTACAAATTTTCTTAATTCTTCTGGGTTAGTATAAAAGTCATCCATTACGAAAACTCTTGGTTTATTATTAGGGTTTACAGCAAATTTATCTGTTTTTACTACACCCCAATCTCCTTGTGGGTCTGAATCGTTATAATACATTTTTTTTAAATTGTTTGTTCGTTACGTGTTATATAATAAATACTCGACATTTCTTCATTGTCGAATGTTATTTTAGCTAATCCTTTTGTTGATATAAATAATTTAGTATTTTCACTATCTTTATTTACATTTAATATTTCTTTTAAATGATGTGAATTAAATGGTATTTGTATTGATAAAAATTCATCATTAACTTTACCTTCAATTTGATAATTTACTTTACTTGAAAAATTAGTATTGTCGCCAAATACAAATTCACATACATTTTGATTATCTAAATTTTTAACCCCTTTTACTACTAAAATATCATACTCTGCGAGTGAATTTTTAGCTTTAAGTAGGTTATCAATATCGTCTCTTGTTAAGTCTAATTCTATATCCCAATCTAAATCTTTATACCAATCTATTTTTGGTATAATAAATGGATCTGATAGTGAATAACTTAATTCAAAATTAGCATCACTAATATTTAATTTATCGGATAATTGATTTTGTTTTGATACGGATAATAATAAATCACCACTTGTAATAGCTATTAACTTTTGAAGTTTATTAGTATCAAATATAGCTAATTCTCCATCTTCTAATGAAAAATCTTTCATATGAACGTGAGCGGCTAAACCAGAACCACCAACATAAACTTTTAATTCATTATTGTCAATTCTCCATTTAGCTTGTTTAAATTGTCCTAAATAGTATTTAGAAATAAAAGATTGTAATTTATTTTTATTTACCATAACTTATATTTTAATTGTTTCAAATGCTGAGTTGAATGGATTTAAATCTAAAGACCATTCTAAATCAGTAAAAAAACCTTCTAATTTATTTAATAATATTGATTCAAATACGTTTTTCCTATCTGCGAATGTTTCTAAAAATTCAGCAATTTTAGGGGGCATATCATAATCTAAAAATGCTAATGCCTCTATTTTATATGGATTATCCCTTAAATAAATCCATTTAATTTTATCTACTTTAGTAATTGCATTATAGTTTCTATCTAATTTCCAAAACTTAAGTAAATCATTATATCTAATAGCTGCTTTAACAGCTGCTGGAGCTCCTTTTTTAATTTCACTAAACATTTCACCTGCTCTAGCTCTTAAACCTATATAATTATCATATTTTTTAACTGATGTTGGGTTACCTAATTTTATAATTGGTATAGTTCCATCCATTATTTGTTTTTTAAATACTCTAATTTGTTCTAATATATCTTCTCTTTGTGCTCCTTTTAATACTTGAGTTAAAATATTATTAAAAAATTCTCCAAATGCCGGGGGGAAATTAGCTTTTTTAAATTCTAATCCTTTTACATCTAAAATATCCTTTTCAATACCTTCTTGTTTAGTAATCCATTGAGCATATCTTCTAGTAGCTCTAAAATAAGCTGATCTAATTACACACTCGGTTTTCATTTCTAGGAAATGTTCTTCTTTAGGGGTATTAAATACATCTTCAGCTAAATCCTTATAATATTCATTTATTTCTTTTTCAAACGCAAACGCAACTTGTTCAGCATTATGATCTTTTACTTCACTAGGTAATGTTTTATAATCTTCCCATAAAAATTCTAATAATGGCTTAGCATTAATATAATTAGAATCAGTATCAACATAAGCACAGTAATTTGTTTTTCCTGGCTCGCAAATAAAATCTGGTGTTGGTTCTAGGTGTTTCATAGATACGTCAATATAATTAAAATTTAATTGGAATCCAAATTATTTGTTTTTTTCTCTACTATATAATCAAAAGGTATATCTTTAAATCCAAATTTACCCCAATCAAAATAATTTTCTACTTTATCACATTCAATTTGATAAAAATGTTTTAAAAAAGGACTACTATTTTTATTTTGCATTATTTTTTTACCATCTAAAGCTCTAAAAAATTCAGTTGGATGTTCAAACGAAATTAATTCTACCTTATCATATTTTCCAAAATAACGAACCATAGAGGCTTTTTCTTCTCTACCTAAAAATTTATTTATTTCTATTCCTAAACAACCAGGTCCACAAAAATTCATTATATTTTCAGCTGGTAGTTCTTCTTTTTCTACAATTTCAACTATACGATCAATACAATTTTTTAAAATAGGATGACCCTGAATACTACCTATAAAAGCATTTGCTACATTATGGTATTCTAAATCACCTAAATTTAAATCTACCGCTGCAACAAATTCAGTATTTTTCTTTACAAACATATCAAGTGATCCTAAACATATAGAATCAATATCTATATAAAAACCTCCATAAACATATAATACACAATATCTCCATAAATCAGATTTAAAAGAACCAGGTTTTATTCTTAAGTAAGCATCATATACTTTATCACCAAAGTAATACTTCATAAAAACTTCTCTATCATCTGCATTAAAAAAATGATATTCATAATCTGGATTTTCTAGTTTCCAATCATCAACAAGATATTGAAATTGAGGTTCAAAATTACCATGTTCAAATGTTTGAAATATTTTTTTAGGTATCATATTCTTTTGAATCTAAATAGTCACTACCTGTAACTAAATTAATATCGTTTTTAAATTCACTTCTTTTTTGATTCAAATTAAATATTTCTTTAGAAGCTATTATAAACTCTTTATCACTTATTTTTTTATCTCTAACTTTATTTTCTAAATCCCATAACATTCCATTTATACGAGCAAGTTCTAAATATAAAACTTGAAGTGAACTATCATTTTTAGTAAATAAACTAACACATTTAGGATTTAATTCATAAAATTCTCTATCTACCACAGCTAATTTAGCTGGGTCTTTCATTTTAAGTTTTTTTAACTCAAGGATAGATATTCTATCCATTAACTCTCCATTTGATATTTTAATTTTAAAATCTGCCATCACCTGGGATTTTTATTATTGGGCCTGCTAGATTTCCATCAGATTTAATATCACTTCTTTGTTGAATCGACACTTCAAAGGGCACACCATTAATTTTAAAACTGCCTCCTTGTTTAAGCATTTTTTTAAAGAATGTAATTTGTTTATCTGTCCATAAATTACTCATAGTAATTAATTCATCTTTACTCATTACTATATTATGGACTTTAACTAACATGTTAGCCCTAATTGATTGTTTTGTTAATTTCATTTTAAATCTAATTTTTGTTTAAATTTATCTTTAGGTATTTCCCCTTCTATTATTTTATTATATAATTTATTAGCGCATAAAGCACTTTCTTGAATTATTCTGTGTCCTGATAGTGTAATAGCTTCACTTAAAATCGAATAGTTCATACCATATCTAAAATTAGGTACAGCTGTAGCACCATATAAACTATTAAGTAAAATTTTCATTGTATATTGCATTAGATAATAATATTTACCTTTTTCAGTATCTTTTGCCTTAAATGATTTTTTCATTTTCTTTTTATAATCTACTCTTTCATTAAACCATTTTTCTAATATAATGGATAATGTAGATTTTCTATCACTTGAAAAGAAAGAACCATTAGCCGCAACTCTATATTTACCATTTTCTATTGCTTGAACAATTTTTCCTACTTCCCATCTTTCTTGTAGCCCTTTTATATTTTCAAATGTTACAGGGGTATTTGGATCCATTAATTTTAAATCATTTAAACCTAAACGATTGTTTCTATCATCAGCATCTATAATTCTACCAACATAAGTTTCTTTTCCTATATTAATTGTTCTAATAATCGCGGGATATAGTGAAGTTAAATCTAAATCAAACATATTTTCATATAAACCAGCTTCAGGACAAAATAACCAACCACCAGCATAACCATGTTTTTTCTGTGGGTTTTTTTCTTTATTAGGAGGTATAATTCCTTTACCTAATAAGTAAGCTGAAATGGCTCCATCTTGAGTAGTAGTATTAGCATAAACTTCACTGTAATTATGTTTACCTTTATGAGATAAGTTTCTTGTTAATGCTAGATAATCTAATTTTTCATCTAATAATTTTAATATTTCAACATCACGGAAGTTATATTCAACAAATTTCTGAATATCATCAGCATATAAATCATTCAAATTACCATCATATTCTATTTTATTAACCCCAGCATATTTTTCTCCAATAGCATCTAATTTCCAACTAGGTTCATCAGCCCAACTATATTTTTTATGTAAACGCATATAATCAAGAGATTCAATTCCTACTATATCAATAAACATATTTGATTTATAGACAAATTTACTATATTTTTTTAATTTAATTGGTTTTTTTACA
>Ga0209503_10001533_pt1 | contig 11792 bp, 9 predicted proteins | sample SouAtlMetagenome_2_FD_187448 | JGI IMG/M metagenome (GOLD analysis project Ga0209503, IMG submission 187448) | Marine eukaryotic phytoplankton communities from Atlantic Ocean - South Atlantic ANT15 Metagenome (SPAdes) (version 2) | ecosystem: Environmental > Aquatic > Marine > Oceanic | place...
CCCCCTTAATAAACTAAAAAATGACACCAATCAACATACTGTTCTTATTGTAGGCAGTGAGCGTCATGGAATGACAAAAGAATTGTTAGATCTTTCAGATGAAGTATATCACATTGAAATGTACGGCCAAAACAGCAGTATGAATGTCGTCCAAGCAACGTCCATTGCACTCTATGAAATTACCAACAAATTGAAGCATGCTTAATTTGAAAATTTTAGAGATTAAGGTTCAAGATTTTGTTCAAGAACATCTTGACCAAAATTTAGCAGAGTTGAGCTTGAAAGGCAGCCCTTTTGAAGGCATCAAAAATGCGGAGTTAATGAACCAAATTCAGTTAAAACTAAAATGTAAGAAAAAACTGCCCAAGTGGTACAAAACAAAGCAAATTTTATACCCCAATAAAGTAAATATTGAACAAAGCTCTTCAGAATTAACTGCTAACTACAAAAGTAAATTGATCAAAGGTGAATCACTTGTTGATATCACTGGCGGTTTTGGTGTGGACAGCTATTATTTTTCCAAAAAAATTAAACAAATAATCCACTGTGAAATTGTCGGAAGCTTGTCAAAAATTGCATCACACAACTTTAAAAATTTAAAAGCCACAAACATTGAGACTGTTGCAAAGGATGGTATTTTATTTTTATCTGATTCAACGCATGGCTTTGATTGGATTTACATTGATCCTTCTAGACGAGATGAGGCTAAAAACAAACGTTTTTTTATAGAAGATTGCTATCCAAATGTAGCCCAGCATTTAGATTTATTCTTTAAACGAAGTAATAATATTCTGATTAAATTGTCACCAATGTTAGATATCAAAGCAGCCTTAAGAGCACTTCCAAACACTAAGGAAATTCATGTGGTAGCAATAAAAAATGAGGTAAAGGAATTATTATTTGTATTAAAGAAAGGATTCACTAAAGAAGTCAGCATTGAAGCCATAAACCTAAACACATTACAACCGAATTTTAAATTTAAATTCAGTGAAGAGAACAAAGCGCTTGTAAATTATCGAAATCCTTTTAAATATCTATACGAGCCCAATCTTGCCATACTAAAAGCTGGTGCTTTCAAAACTGTTGCATTACGATTTGAACTTGAAAAACTCGGACAACACACCCATTTATATACTTCTACAAAAAAAATCGAAAATTTTCCTGGAAAAATATACTGCATTAATGAAATACTACCCTACAAAAAAGGAAAAATCAGAAATAGGTTAAAAGGAATTAAAGGAAACTTAAAAACAAGAAATTATCCTCAAACTGTTGCACAAATAAAAAAAGACTTAAATATAATTGATGGAGGAAATCAATATATTTTTTTCACATCAAGCGAAACAGAAAAACAAGTTCTATTGTGTTCAAAATTAAATCCAACTGAAATATAAGACATATCCTTTTTTTTATAGGAAAAAAATAATCTCTGATATATAAAAATACTTGTAAAAAACAATTAACTTGCATTTTGATTATTAATTTAAAAATGAAAAAATGAAAAAAAATATTTTAATATTAACCCTTTTCTTTAGCTATTTGATTACAGCACAAATCACAGAAGCGGGAAAGTGGCTTGGAAATAATGAACTTAAAAGCAATCCTTATGAACTGGCCTCGGATGAGTATATGAAATTAACCCTGCAATCTGTTGCCGCATATAATAAAAACGACGTCGAAAAAGAATTGTCATTTTACGAAAAAGAATATGCTGAAAACGCCCGTGAATTCATGACAAAATACCACGGAGAATTAAAAAGTGTGAGTATGCAGCCCTGGGCCATGGTACCGGTGCGTGTTAAAGGATCAGACAATGTGAATATGCTTGTTTGGTCAACAGAAAATAGAGAATGGAACAATGGTAGTAAACAAAAAGTTTATTTGATGGAGGTATTTACATTCAACAAAGACAAAAAGATCAATAATTTTAATCAATGGAGACGTTACGATCCCAAAAACGAATTCGGACTTCCTTATGGAGGTAAATTCTATGGGAAAAAAGACAATGAGTATACGGGCAGAAACCTAGTATTTTCCAACCGAGGAGAAGTAGAAGCTATTGAATCTTTGATTGAAAACTACAATAAAATGGACGGAGAAGCCTGTCAATCATTATTTGCAGAAAATGCTATTTTTGATGCCTATGACGGAGTAAGACACACCATGAGCGCTGGCTTTTTTGAGTCTTATTTTGAAAATTATGAATCTGTGACTTGGAAAGCTTATGGCATTGTGCCTTTAAAAATTCAAAATACCGATCCTGCGTCTGGTGTATTAGTATCAGCAACAGAAAAGCGTGTAGCCAAAGATGGGACTGTTTGGGATAAAGAGTTGATGGAGCAATTCTATTTTAATCTGGATGGCAAAATTGAATATGTAGAACAATGGATTCGTGATAAAAAGGAGTGAATTTTATTTCAAAAAATTAAAAAAGCGCTCTTTAAAGCGCTTTTTTAATTTTTAAATTTTGCGAAATATATGTTTTAATACACTTTCCGAGCAATCAAGAGTCCGTTAACTTGTGAACACAAACCGTTAAAAGTTTCTCCCCCAAAATTAACATCAAAAGACATGACATATGGAAAATAACCTTCTTTAGTTGAAGACCAATAAGTCAGTGCTTCATCAAAATTACCCATTCCAATAGAATGAACATTTGTAAATATGGCTTCCATTGAATCACTACTTGGAACAAACCAATCGTTAAAGCCATTAAATTCTAAATCACTTACTATCTTAAAGGTATAATCATCACTTCCAAATTCTTCTATACCACCATTAGCAGGACTGTTGTCGTTGAGATTTCCTTGAACTATTAGCTGGGTGTTTTCCATACCTGAGCCAATTTGATGACTGGTGTCTAAATCAAAAATATCCCCCCACCTTTTATTTCCAATTTGGGAGTAATCTGTTGCAACAATTAAACCACCATCATTTTCATCAAAATGAAATATGTAGCCACCACCATAGTCCAGCCCATAAAGAACTTCAACTCCAACGTTCTCAACAATATCTGCTGGTGCAACTCCGTTGTTGAGGTTTTCCATAATGTCTAAATCTGTATTGTAAATTGTTGGGTCTATATCATCAGTACATGAAACAAAAGCTAAAAGGAAAGCAATTAAATAAATTGATTTTTTCATTTGTGTTATTTTGAAACAAGATAACACAAATAATAATATTTAGCAGTTATTTTCTGATGATTTTTATTGTTTTTGAAAGTGTACCAATCTCTATTTTCATTGAATAAATTCCGGCTGAGAGGCTGCTCACGTCCAAAATCTGATTTTCGATTACAGATTTTAACACCACAGCACCCAATGCGTTATAAACTGTCACTGGCATTGGTCTCTGGAATGAATAACTGAACCTAACATAATCCAAAGCGACCGGATTGGGATAAAACTGGAGCGCGCTTAAAGCTGATGGAGCTTGGCTCGAAAGTGGAATACTTAAAATGAATTGCAAGGCATCGTTGGCCATTACTTGGCTTTGGTGTGAGGCACCAGAAACATCGTGTCTTTGCCAATTAAACTCAGTGTTTAAACCTTCCGCCTCCAATTGACTAGTGCTAAAAAAATACTGCCCTCTCACATAGCGATTTAATCCCTGCTGATTGTCAACTTCCGTGTTGTGTCTCAGTCCTGAGGAATTTGGATCGGTATCATTTGTACCAAGGTGTATGATCAGCGATTTATTAAAAAATTGTTCCAAATTAATATTCAAATCATTTGCAGGAGATTGTAAAAAATCGAATAAATCCTGATTTGAAGGTCCAAAAGGCAATGAAATTCCATAGGGATAGTCCACGCCAGTTTCTGGAACCGTATACCATCCAGCATTGGAACATACTCCCACCCCAAGTTTACTGTTTGGAACAAATAAAGCAAAACGATGTAAAAATTGAGCACCTCCTGAATGTCCCCAAGCATTATAAAAAGTTTGTGTCCCTAAAACATTGGACTTAATGTATTCAAACAAGGGGTCGATTGTAGAAAACGTCCATTCACTGGGATCGTTAAATTCAGATTGCGCAGGATTATCTCCATCCTCAAAAACGTTTCCCATTAAATAATTATCACCCAATCCTGGGTAATTAGAACTTGAAAATTCTGGAGCAAAAATCATAAAGCCGTGTTGGTTGGCCATATCAATCCACAGGTCTCTATAATCATCTCCATTTCGCCCTGATCCATGAAAAGAAAATACAATGGGCATGACAGACATATCCCCTTGTGGAATGTGATAAAAAACCTCGACAGGAGGCCTATCTAATGGGGATTGGGGGTTAAAAATAAAAGCGCCTGTTGAGTTTGGGTTTAGATTTTGACTGTAGCTAAAGCTTGTGAAAATTAAATATAAGAGTGCTTTGAGTTTATGTTTCAATTAAAATACAATTTGAATTAAAAATTCACCAAAACTTTGGTGGGTTCCAATGCTGGGCTCAATTTTTGAAAAAGAGGCCTGCATCTTAAGATTATTATTATCAAAATATTTAGTCACACCAAAAGTGTAACTGTTTGCATCCCCCAAAATTGAGGCGGTGTTTGAGTCAAACTCTGGGGTAACCGATTCGTACCTAAGATCGAAGCTCAATCCTTTTTTTGTTACATAACCCGTTTGAATGCTATAGCTTTCACCCAAGGCCAAATATTCACTGATTTGCATTGGAATTAAAATTGTTGAAGCATTTTCGTCTGTATACGCCAGATCGAGATTTTTAGCACTGGCATCAACATATTCAGCCAACAGCGAAAAGCCTTTGTATTTTAACAAGAAATCGAGGTACAGTTGTGAATAATCTGGTAGACTTTCGTTACCGTCTGCATCGTACAAGAAAAAATCTCCATGACCTTCACCTGTTGAACTGCTAGCGCCTTCATTGGTACTAAAGGCTGCACCTATAACAAACTTTGGGGTTTCTTCATGTGCTAAATCTGCACTGAATAAATCATTGCCTTTTGAAAAATAACCCGTTGGGTAAAGGTCTAATCGCCCTCCAATTTTTAAGCCTCCAATATCGCCGTCACGTGAGTCAGATCCAAACGAATTCCTTCCATCCCCAGAAGTTACTGCAAGCATCGGGACTATACCAATTCTGTCTCCAAATTTAGTTTCTAAAAACAGACCAAATTCACGTCCAGTATTGCTGAAATTTTGACTAAGTATACTGCGGTCGGTAAGTTGAAGTCTGTCTTCTCTGTAGGTCATCGCTCTGTTATTCACAAAAGTCTGTTTTTGACCTACGGTAATGACCGTGTTGTTAAAAGGATGATAGGCCACCCAAGCATCTAATAAGGGCTCTGATCTACTGTAATCCGTTTGAATTAAAAAGCTTACTTTTTCATTGACGGCTTTTCCGCTAATAATTAAAAAGGCACTTTTTGAATTGAACTCATTTTCAGAATCTGTTTCAGCTGATCTAGAATAATTGTAGGCAGGTTGAATAAATCCACCCAAATTGAATTGATAATCTCCTTCATTAAAGGAAAAATTCAAACCACTTCCCAATTCAAAGCTGGCTGTATTTTTGTCGGCTTTTTCTTGAGCAGTTGCAATGAAGGCAATGCTTAAAAATACTATTAGTAACGCTATTTTTTTCATGTTTTTATCTTTTACTTATTTAATTTGATATTCTATAAATTGGCAATCTTTGATTTTTTTCAGTTTTTAACACCCCAAAAGAAACGAAACTGTTTGGGGCTTCTGGTTCTAAAACCTCAGCTACTATATTGCTGCGTCTTTGCTGCATTGAAATTTTAAAAGTTCCTTTTGGAAATTGAATATTTTGGGATGAAATTTCAGTTTTTATCGTTTGTAGATTCATTTTTTCATATTTTTTGGTCGCTCTTTTATATTCAGAAACCTTATAAGTTTCAACAAAATAATCTTGGTCATGCATTAAAGTATCAATTTCTACACCCAAAGTTTTTAACTTATCTATGAGAAGGGTTTGGTTATAATCAATAAGATAAGCCTTTGGTCTATCGCGGACGATATTTGGCTTTGCTTTTAGACCGTCACGTATGGTTACTTCCAAATCAATGACTGCATTGGTGTCCAAATCAATGGCTTGGATACTATCTTTATAAATTGACTTTAGGCTGGTAACAACAACAGCATTTGTTTGATCTGTTGCTTTTCGAATTTCGTCTTTAATGAGTTCAATATTATTGAAGCTGGTTTCCATATAGGATAGTGCCATTAAATAGGTGATGTAAACCCGACGTTTAAAGGCAGTTTTTCCAATACCAACCCCTCTTATTTCAAATAAAGTTGAAATCGTATTGGTCAATGCAAAATTGGTAGCACTAGATCGTGCATTGGTAGAACCTTGGTTGAAATGAATATCACCACTATATTTTTTAGTAGATATATAAGGGTGGTGGTTGAAATTATTTTCATCCAATACTTGCTCTGCATTTTCAATAAATAAACTTTGGGTCAGCAGTCTTAAGTTTTTAGGAACATTTAAATTTCCACTGTTTAAAAACATAGCATCATACAAGGCTGTAATACCAAAATTACTAAGTTGTGCAAAATCTTTTCGATAGGGTCTGTACTCGTGAAAATCTAGAGCAACCTCAGGATTGAAATCTGAAAATGCTTGTTTTATAACAATACTTTCTGGAGCCATTAACTTTGTTTGATCCCTATTAAGATCCAAACCGTTGGCCGCATAGCGACTTTGTTTTAAATAGCCGTCAATATTGGCCATTGGAACCACTGCCAATTCAATTTTATCCAACAAATATGAAACTTCTAGATCATTTAAAATTTTATCCAGGAAATACAACATGCCCTCTGTACTAGCAGGTTCATTTCCGTGAAGGCCCCCCATCATCCAAACTTTTATTTTAGGAGTACTGCTTGTTTTGTTCAAACTTAACAAAGGAATTTTTTTTCCTTTTTGACTTTCACCTATGTAGCGCAACTGAACAATATCTGGGTGTTTATCTACTAAATTATTTAAAAAGGCCATCAACTCACTGTAATTGGTATAGCCTTTCTTTTTTTGGAGTGCTGGCGTGGTGTTATCTAGGGCTTCATAATCTGGGAAAAAGGTTTTTGTCACCTTTTTTGATTGCGGACTTATCTGCGACCATAACGTCGCAGATATCATGAAAGCAGATATAAAAACCAGTCTTTTCATCCTTTTTAAAATGCAAACGTTAACATGACTCTAGTGAGGGTTTCGTTACCAGTGATGGCATCTCCGTTCTGGTCATTAATACCATCACTCCCATCAATATAGGTCCAAGAGGCTTGAATCTTAGCACCATAATTACGAGACAGGTATTTACTAAGCCCTATAGAATAATAATTAGGTCTATTATAAAAAGTGGCGTTGTTTAAAAACGAGTGTTCATCGGCAATCAAATGTGTATAGCGCCCATCAATCGAAAAACCATTCTTAAATAAATAACCCATTTGAATGTTGTAGGCCTCCCCTAACATCATGCGGCCTTTGACATAGTTTTCTACATCTTGAACGCCATTGACATCAAAAGTAGATGAATATGTGCCATTATTTCTGACGCGCTGCGTTATGTCATCTGGAACAGTAGCGGCTGTTTTTATATACTCAGCCAATACAGAAAACCCATTGTATTTAAGTAACAAATCAACACCAAATTTTGTGTAATCAGGCAAAGATTCCTCTTCCAGTTCATTTAAATAAATGATATCTCCACTGCCACGACCGCGGCGGCTGCTCATACCATTATTTTGACTGAAATGGGCTCCAATAACCAATTTTGGAGCAGTTTCTCGCATCACGTCGGCTTGTCTAAACTGCCCTTTGTTGGTAAATAATCCAAAGGGTAAGAAATCAATTCGGCCTCCAATTTTTAAACCGCCATGGTCTTTTCCTAAAACATTACCTCCGTCTCCATTGGTCAATACAAAATATGGGCGTAAGTAAGAACCACGTCCTGTTCTAAAATTCCCTTGGACAAACAGCCCAAATTCTCGAATACTTGCAAAAGCAGATGTTACACGGCTGCGCTCCACCAATTGCAAGGTGTTTGAAGTCATAAAAAGCTCTCTGTTATCGGTATAGGTTGATCGCTGCCCAAAAGTGGCTTTGATTCTACTTGTAACATCATAAGAAACAAAAGCGTCCAACAAATAATTGGAGGTTACATCTCCAGCTTCTGAGGTTCCACTCAAATCAAAGGCAAATCTGTACTTGAAGCGTTCATTTTTTAAATTCCCATCTAAACGGAATCTTGCTCGGCGCAATCTAAAACGGTTCTGGGTGCTATTCTCATCCAGATCTGTATAATGTTTAATATCCATGTAGGGCTGTAGATAACCAGTAAATCTGATTTTTGTCCCATTTTCATGAGAGAAATTTAAGCCTTCACCTAGTTTATATGTTTCGAGTTGGGTGTTTTGTCCATAGACATTAGAGCTTAATATTATAGCGCTCAAAATAACTGTTAGCTTAAAAAGCTTCATATTTTTATAATTCGTTTTAATTTTCATAATTTCCTTCTGCAATGATGTTTCCATCAGCCATCATTCTTTGGCCATTGGCAAAAACATCCGTTAGTTTTAAATCGTTTGTAAAACAGCAAAAATCTGCATCGCTCCCCACTTCAATACGGCCTTTGTGTTGCAATCCTAAATTATTTGCAGGATTGAGCGTAATGAGTTTAAAAGCATCCGCAATAGCAACACCTCCATTTTGTATCAGGGCGACTGTTTGAGCAAGATTTTGATCAATTGGGGCTTTTGTTATTCCAATAGGATTTCCCTTAGAATCAAATTTTGTCAAACCCGCATTTCCGTCTGAGCTGAAGGTTATTCGGTCTATTTTAACCCCTTTTTTCATTGCATACAAAACAGATTTATAGGGATCTGTGTATTTTGAAGCCCCAGTGGTGATGTCAATCATACCCCCTAATTTGGCAAAGTCTATGGCCTGGTCAAAAAGCGCTTTTGTTCGACCTACATGTGTTGGCGATATGTGCTTAATTGGAAATTGATATTCGTTGACCAATTTAAAAAGCACATCCATTTTTGTTTCAAGATTGCCTAAGTGTATGTGCAAAATTCCTTTTTTCTTGGCGATAAATCCACCCACCATAATATCCTTGAGCTTGCGCACCAAATCTAAAGGTGTTGGATATGAAGAACGGACGTCACTGATAGCTATTTTACAACCCAGCACCTTGTCAATAAAAATCATATCACTTTGTACATTATTAGTTAGGGTTAAAGAATCCAATCCGTAATAGCCACACAACATATAGGTAGAAATTCCTTCTTCTTCTAAAGATTTAGCTTTGGCATAAAGTGTTTGAATCGACCTAGCAGTTCCATCGGTTCCCATAAGCCCAACCACTGTGGTAGTGCCGCAACCAATGAGTTCACTGAGCATAATTTCTGGCGTCATAGATGAAAATCCATGCTTACCCCCTGCACCAGTAATGTGAATGTGCTGATCTATGAGTCCAGGTGTCACAATTTTTCCTTTGGCATCAAAAACAGCAGCTTCATTTTCAAAAGTTTTCAGATTATCAGCAATTTTCACAATTTTACCCCCAGCGACAAGTAGGTCTTTTTGGCCCAAAGAAGCAGGGGCATATAAATTTGTATTCTTTATAAGTGTAAGCATATTCTTAAATGAAATGATAAATTAGCATAACCAACAAGGCCATTCCCAATGGAATGATATTTCTTTTTACAATGGCAAGGGTTGATACCTTTGCAATTTCAGCGGTTGCAATCATCACTCCTGAAATAGGCGAAACCGTACGTCCCATTGAGGCCGATAATTGCATAGGTAAAATAATTTCTGCCGTCTCAACACCCAATTTGTCTGCGATTTTAGGGACCAAAGGACCAAAGGCAAAAAAGGAGGCGTTTCCACTGCCCATAAGCATAGAGGCTAAAAATATCATAACAGTCATTACCACGCCAATCCCTACAACTCCAAACCCAAAGTTTTGGGAGACATCAAGCAGGCCTTCAATAAATCCAAGACTGATCAAACCTTTGGCAAAAATATCAGCAGCTATGATGAGCGTCACTACAGTTTTAAAAATATTACCCATGCCATTCCAAAATGTCTTCAGCGATTCTAAAACTGTTTTCATATTTTGGGTACGAGCAAACTCAAATAATAAAGCGACAAAAGCACTTATAAACATGGCAGTGGTGGTGTCTAAAACAATCGCTGTATTGAAAAGGTTAAAGATTTTTGAAAACACAATCAAAAGGACAATAGGTAGTATGGGAATAAATGCATAAACAAGTGGCACTTTGATTTCTTTTTTCTCATTGACTAAAACTTCTGTATCCGATGCTATTTTTTTATCAAAATGACGGTTCACAAAATAATAAGTAACCATCATAACGATGCTTAAAGGAATGACCATTGGAATTTGAGACTTTAAAAAAAAGCTGATGGTATCTACTTCAGCAATATCCGTGGCGCTAGCCGTAATTGCTGACGCTGGTCCAATTCCAAAAGCAGTAGTGGCCGTAATGACAGAAACAGCAGATAAACGACTCACTCCTAAATTGACGAGGATTGGAAACATAGAAGCCATCAATAACAAACCCAAGCCTGCAGCAGATGGAATAGCAACAAATAAAAGTTGACCAATTGGAATGACCAAAGAGGCAGCTATGTAAGGATATTTTTTGAATAGTTTTAATGGTTTCATTGCCACAAATACCAGGGCATCAGAAGCCTCAATTTTATCAATGTAGGCTACAAAACCACCTATAGCCATGATCATTAAGCCAACTCCCGCATTTGTTTTACTAAAAGATTCTTTGATATATCGAAATAAATCAAAACCTAAAAACCCTGTTGGTTCTTTCAGTGTTGGCAAATTATAATTTAGGAGCTGTGCTATGATTAACATTGATAATCCAGAAACCAACAACACTGCATGTGGGTTGTACTTTTTTAACAAAAGGCTCCCAGTGAAAGCAATGAAAAATAATGACAGTATGGCTCCTAAATATTCCATTATATAGTTATCTCAATAAATTAAAAAGAACTACCGTCCGTTCGTGTTCCAGGTGAGAATAAAGCACCATTGGCTTCTGGAATTCCTGCGTGTTGTTCAAACTCCCCTGTAAGGTCAGGATTTCTAGAATAGGATTCGTTTGGATTGTTAGAAAGTGGCTCAACATCAAATGTGAGTACTGTATTTCCATCTGAATCGGCAAAGGTCACCAAATCACCAGCATTATTCATATTAAGTAATCCTTCTGAAGCAATTTGCACTGTAGCTCCTCCAAAATCTCCTGTTGGATTTCCACCTCCAAAAAGAACTAAGACACTGTGAGATGGAACTAGAGTTCCCTCAGGAAAAACATGTCTTAACTGTGTAGCATCAGAAATTGTAAACCCTGAAATATCAACTGTTTGCGAGCCTAAATTGTAAAATTCAATAAATTCGTCGTCATTTTGGGCGTAAAATTCATCACCATTTGCATCCCCATTTAAACCTTGGTTTGAGGGATCATATAACACCTCGTTGATAATAATTCTTGGATACAAACAACCATCATACTCAGCAAATCCAGATTGTTCTGGACAACTGTCCACATTGTCCGGAATGCCGTCCTCATCCGTATCTACATCATCATCCAAAAGTGAAATTTCAATTTGAGTTTCAGAAACCAATAAGACATCTTGTGCATTGGATATTTGAACGATTATTGTTTCAGTACCTTCAATTACATTATCTTGCAAGCCTGAAAAAATTACATTTCCCGATTCATTGCCAGCCTCTATGACAATTTGTTCTGCACTGACTGAATAA
>Ga0209503_10001535_pt1 | contig 11784 bp, 10 predicted proteins | sample SouAtlMetagenome_2_FD_187448 | JGI IMG/M metagenome (GOLD analysis project Ga0209503, IMG submission 187448) | Marine eukaryotic phytoplankton communities from Atlantic Ocean - South Atlantic ANT15 Metagenome (SPAdes) (version 2) | ecosystem: Environmental > Aquatic > Marine > Oceanic | place...
TGTTTCCAACTCGATTTGATAAAGGTGGTATAAAGACGGCAAATTGTATTCTGTGTCTAAAGACAGGAGCGTTTGCAGTCGGTCTTTGGCTTGTGGGTAGGCCCCAAACTGTTCTTTGTATGCCAGGCCAGCGTCAAAATAGGCCGCGTTGCGTACTTGACTCAAGCTGTCTTTAGCTTTGGGTGGTGGAATCTGACTTGTGTAGGTTTCAACGATATAACGCGGGTCAAGTGGTATCTCCTCAACTTCATCTTCAGGCGCACTTTCATCTGGTGTGAATGCGACAGATTGCAAACTCGAATAGCGCCAGTTGTCGGTTTTATTGATATTCCCCCAAATGCGATAAAATTCACTCTCTCCGCGAGTCCGTGCCGATCGGTTGTAGAAATAGAAATCACTGTCAAAAAAAGAAGTGTTGGCAGCCAATTGCTGTTGTCGTTCTTGTTGGACAAGTTGAAGTGAATCTGCAGTTTTGAGAGCTTTGATATAAGATTCAAATATGGCGGTTTGCTCCTCTGGAGTTTTATCGATTAGAACCAACAAGCTGTCTGTGGTTTGTCGAGTGGTCTCATAGTCAATAATGTCGTTGAGCTTGTCTCTTTTGCGTTTGATTTTTCGATACTTACGTGTTTTGGGAGGCAGGACTTGCAAGGTGCTGTCGAGATATGCCCCAGAAAGAACAAATTGATTTTCTTCAAAAAGCACATTCCCCATGGTTTCGTAAGCCAACCCTTTTAAAATCTTGTCTTTGGTGTTGGTTCGCAAGCTAGAGTTAATCAACTCTTTGGCAGAAAGGGTGTCATTGGTTGACAAGCTGTATAGCGCATGACTAAAATGAATTTTATCCAAATAACGTTTGTTTTCCTCGTTTTTGGTCAACTTGCCGTATTGTTTCTGCACGGTTTCCTCATCTGATAGAATGGTATTTAACTGATTTAGCTTCGCATGTATCCAATAGGTTCTGGGAATCCGTCGATTGAGATCAATTACCCTTTGGTAGGCAACCGCTGCCGAGTCGCGGTGTTCGAGTTTATCATGTAATTGCCCGAGAAGATAATAATATCGTGCACTGGTAGCGTTGTCTTTTGTAAAGGCGGCTGCATTGTAAAGTGGTTGGGTCGCTTGTTGGGGTTGGTTGAGGGCAAGGTGTGCCTTTGCCAAATAGGCAGACGCATCGGCTGATTCGGCTAAAGTGAGTTCGGAGTTGGACAGTAGCTCCTTAAAAATGGCAATGGCTCGTTGTTCTTGTAAAAGCTGAATAAAGACTTTGGCTTTCCAAAGCTGGGCTTTATTTACACTACTTGTGTTTGGCAGCTGGTCAATGATATAATTGAAAGCGTCCAGGGCTTGGAGGTATCTGCCGTTGTAATAGCGCGCCTTGCCGAGCAACATATAGGCCTCGTCTATTTGTTGGTTGCGTTGTTCGTTGCCAAACTGCATGCTGTGCTTTTGCACAGCGATTACCGCTTTTTCTTCTCCTCTCGAAAAGTTTGCGTTTTCTTTAGGGCTAAGGGTGAACAAATCCACCAAAGGAAAGGGTTCTACGGGCAACTGCTCCCAAAAATTAGATTGGTGAGATTCGATTTCGGCTTCGACTCCTGAAGCAATGGCTTCCTCTCCGTTGAAAAGGACATTAAATTTGGTGGTCGTTTGATGATAGGCCCTGTTTACCGCTCGATCCTTGCGCGTTGAACAACTGGCAAGGAAAAGAAATACAATCGCTACAACATACACATGTTTCGTGTAGACAAAACTCTTGTTTTGGCGGTTTGGTATGGGGTTCATCTTGTTTATTTGGCAAAAAACTCCTCGAGTTCTTTTAATGTTTTCGCTTTGGTTTTTAGGTCTTTAACAATTTCCCCTTTTTCCAAGACCGCTATGCGTTCACAAACCTCCGTCACATGCTGAATGTCATGGCTCGAAATCAGGATGGTTGTGTTTGTATCTTTTCCTTTTTCGGTCAAAAGTTCTTTGAGCCGAATTTGTGTTGTAGGGTCTAGATTGGCAAAGGGTTCGTCGAGAATCAGGAGTTCGGGATCGCCAATAAAGGTTGCAACCACGCCCACTTTCTTTTGATTTCCTTTCGACAAGTCACGGATATATTTCTTTTTGTTTAGAATCTCATCATTAAAAAAATCAGCATACCCAGCAAGTAATTCGTCAACATCCTCTTTTGAAACCTTGCGCAATTCGCCTATGAAATAAAAATACTCCTCCGGAGTCAAATAACCGATTAAAAAGCTATCGTCTAAAAAGGCAGCGGTATTTGTCTTCCAGTCTTCTGAAGTGCTCACATCAACCTGGTCAATCTTTACTGTGCCTTCCGTAGCTTGGATCAAGTCGAGTAGCAGACTGAACAGTGTTGTTTTTCCTGCCCCGTTGTTCCCCACAAGTCCAAAAACTTGACCCTTGGGAATATCCATTTCAGGAATGTTGAGAACGGTCGTGTCTCCGTAGCGTTTTGTCAATTGTTCAATTCGAATCATGTGCTTTGTTTATATGCATTTAGGGTTTTGTACTTTTCTGTTTTATACAGCGTCTCTATCAAGTCGAAGACCTTGTTTTTTAAGAAATATCCGAGAATTCCTGTGCAAGCGACTGTCATATAACCAGCCCATTCCCCTCCAAAAAGACTCCCCACAAAATAAAGAACCATTGGTAAAAAAAGTTTTGGTAAAGTCAAGAGCAAGGTCTTTGCATTAAATGCCTGCTTGTCACCAAAGGGTTTTTTGGTCGATGTCAAATCGATTGGGGTTTTGATATAGGCCCCCGAAAGCAGTACCAAGTACCCATTGATACCAATGTTATAAATCGCTCCTGTAAGGATCGCAGCATATACGTCCCAACCAAACAACATATAAAAACTCCCCAATAGGGTGCTAACAGAAGTAGCAATTGTAATCATAGACCACTTGGCGTTGAGGTACTCTCGATAGGCGATGTTTTGGCTCATCATTAAAGGGTAATAGGCGCTGTCCCAGCTCGGCACATATTGCCCGAAAGTGAACAAAAACCCACCAGAGACAAAAATTCCAGCAAAAATTTTCCAAACAGGGTTATCATACAAGCCCCCTGATGAATCTGTAAAAAACAGAAGTCCATAAAATAAAAACATCAGAGAAATCCAAAGTGTCATTTTGGAGCGTTTGTTTCTCAAAACGAGTTTGATGTCGTTTTTGATAAAAATTGCTGTTCGTCCAAAACGATTGAACCATCCCAATTGAATCTGTTTTGCTTCTTTCTTGGCGACCTGTAGTCCTGCATCAAGGTACATTCTATTCTTAAAATGAGTAAAGGCCAATCGGTAGAGCAATAAAAGTACCAACCAGGGAATCAGGGTGTAGATTGGGTCGTTATAAAAGGTGTCAAATACTGGACCCATATAGACTGTAATATCAAAAATATCGTAGCGCTGAAAAACGGCAAATAAAACCAAAATCACCGCAACTGCATAAAACAAATCGTTGCGATCGTTGATCAGGATATTGATATAGTTGGTGCAAAAGACAATCGCTGCTACTGCTAAATGCCAGCTCAATACCTGAGAAAATGGATATCCGTTATTGACCAAAACAACGGAAAAGGGTATAAAGAAAAACGCATTTGAGACATTAAAAAATGAAAATATTGTTCGCCCCAGTGCGTAATGGACAATGGTATTCACTTTGATCGGTAAGGTCAACAAGGCCTGAATATTTAGAACTGGCATTTTTTGAATAAAATAGCGCCAAACAATCCAGAAAGAGGTTCCATAAATTATGTGTTGATTAATAAAGCGCAAGGGGTCAACCCCCATTTCTTCATCTAACACATAAAAGCTCCCATAGCCCAAAAGCATGAACATAACGATAAAATACAGCATCCCAAATAGGTAAAAAACAGAAGTAATCACACCCGATGTAAGTGCGGCAGAGCGGCGATAAGATTTCCATTGTAGTTGCAGTAATCGAACAAACATCGGGTTTTTTTGGACTCCCAAAGATATCATTTTTATATGTTTGTAAAAAAATTAGCTATGTCTGGATTCCATCCTTTACAAGTTAAGGAGGTTCAGCGTCTGACTGATGATGCTGTTGCCATTTCGTTTTCCATACCAAATGATCTTGCGCAACCCTTTTCATACACGGCAGGGCAATACCTTACCTTGTCACACACCATTGCTGGTGAGGTCGTCAGGCGATCCTATTCGCTTTGTAGTGCGCCGCACGAAGAGGTTTTACGCGTGGGAATAAAAGCCATTCCCAACGGATTGTTTTCCAATTATGCCAATACGCAAATCAAGGTTGGTGACACCCTTGAAGTGGGTGCTCCAGAAGGGCGATTTGTCTATGAACCCAAAGGAAATAACAACCTTTTGTTATTGGCTGCAGGGAGTGGGATAACTCCTGTCTTATCAATTGCTAAGACAGCCCTCAAAGAAACAGACGCAAAAGTGGTGTTGGTGTATGGAAATCGATCGGAAGATGACAAGATGTTTGCGGATGAATTGCAAACCCTTCAAACCGCATACGGCCAACGCTTTGAAATTGTGCATATCTACAGTCGAAAGAAAACAGCTGATGCCCTTTTTGGTCGTATCGATATATCTCACATCAACTATGTGCGAAACACCTTGTTTAGTCAATTGGACTTTGATGATTTTTATGTCTGTGGGCCTACTGGAATGATTGAAGCGTCTATACAAGCACTCTCCGACTCTGGAGTGCGTGATGAAAATCTTCATGTAGAGCACTTCACTGGGGGTGGTGAAGTCGACCGTTCCGTGGAAGGGTTCGTGCATTATGAAGTGATATTAGACGATGAAACACATCCATTTTCTGCCGCTGCAAGCAAGACCATATTGGAAGCCGCAATCGACGCTGGTGTCGATCCTCCTTATTCCTGCCAAGGCGGGGTTTGTGGAAGTTGTATTGGCCGCGTAAAAGAAGGTGAGTTCAATATGGCCAGCAATCAAATTCTTTCCGACGGTGAGGTAGCTGAAGGCCTTGTATTGACCTGTCAGGCCAGTTGTACAACTGAGCGGGTCATCGTTGACTTTGATGATGTATAACTAGATCTTTTTTAAGACCATTTCGATGACCTCTTCTGGGGTAATGGTCCGCATGGCATCTCGATAGCCTTTGGGCACCGTTTTACCATAAGCCGAGGTGGGTACTTTGGGGAATTTTTCTCGGTCAACAAGAAGTTGGTTATTTTGTCCAAATGGAGAAAATCCTAAAAATGGATGTGTCATCCCCCACAATGTAATGACTGGCACTCCAAAATTGGCTGCCAAATGGCCATTGGCCGAATCCATCGAAATCATGGCATCGAGATTCGCGATGAGATCGAGCTGATCTGAAAAAGGCATCTCCAAAGCATGCGGAATCACGTTGGGATAGGCTTTGGCCCAAACTTGGATTTGCACAGCTTCCTTACGACCATGACCAAACAAAAAAACCGAATGTTCTTGTTGAAGATAACCCACCACCTTTTGCATTAAGTCGAGAGGATATACTTTGCCTGGGTGGGCAGCAAAGGGAGCAATCCCAATCCATTTTCTGTCGGCTGGAAGGTCGATCTCCAAACTTGATTTTGAAAGACCTGGTTTGATTGGAAATTCGTGCTTATCGACATCGAGCGAAAAGCCCAAACGGGAAAACACCTCCACGTAACGATAGTGCTGTGGGGTGAGTGGTTTCATTGTTTTTTTGGTCGGGTGAGTCAGTCGTTTGCGCTCGGCATCTCCTTTATCAATCGCTTTCACCTGTGTAAATGACAGTCTAAAAAACAACCGAAGTATACGGCTGCGTAAGTTGTGATGGATATCGGCTATACGTTGAGGTTTGGTTTGTTTGAGCGCTTTATACAAACGATAAAGGCCTTTGAGTCCCTTGTGCGTTCCAGCAAAATCAGGTGTCATCAGCTGGAGTTCGCTAAACTCTTTAAAGATAGGTGCAAAACAATCTCGTGTAACCAATGTGATCTGAATGTTCTGGTTTTGGGCGTATAAACATCGCAACACAGGAACCAACATCGCCACATCTCCCATCGCTGAGAAACGAAAAATCATGAGATGTTTTGGCTTGGCCATCTAGTCGGGTTTTGAACTGTAGAGAACAGGGTTAAGTGCCTCGTCATTGTACATTTTCATTTGATTTTTTACCAAATATACTAGGTCTCCCTTGTTTCCCCAATAGTAAGGTAAAATCAAGTTTATAGCACTGTATAAAATACTACCTTTGGATAACGCCCCATCTAAAACGTCTACAATGAAAGTCACCACAGAAAAAAATGAAAAAGTCGGAAAGATGATTTTTGGGTCAATCTACCCCCTCTACTTCAACCGGCTGGAAAAAATGGAAGAACCCAAAAAGAGCTCAACCAAGTCATCGAATGGTTAACGGGTTTTGATGAGCAAAACATACAGCGACTCATCAAAGAAAATGTCTCCTTTTCCAGCTTCTTTGAAAAAGCAAACATCCACCCAAACGCGCATCTTATTACTGGTGTAATTTGTGGAAATTGCATCTAAGAAATCCCCGAAAAATTTGGTGTCTATCGCAACTGCCGATACCTCGATAAATTGGTGGACAAATTGGCAAAGGGTCGGAAAATGGAAAAGATCTTACGTCGAAAGTAATCACCTGACTCTCCTAACAACTAGATGTTGTTTCTCATGTTTGTATGCCTTATTTTTGTACCACCAAACACTGAAAAAATGAAGGCCTTTTTCGAAGCGATTGCATATTTATTTCAAGAAATCTTATTTATCCCCCTCAACCTATTGCGTGAGTTGGAGCTCACAAGTTGGTTTTTGGCCAATGGCATCAACTGGGTGTTTTTGGGGATTGGGTTTGCTGCTCTGTCCTATTGGATTGGGCAACTCAAAAAATTCAACGATAGCGGCGATGAGGATACGGACTCCACTTCCCATTCCTTTCTATAAGTCGAAGCCGATGTCTTTTCGGTAGTATATGCCTTCAAAATCAATCTTGGATAAGGCTTGATAGCTCTTTGCGATGGCTTGGTTGTGATCAGCGCCAACACCGGTTGCGGATAATACTCGTCCACCACTCGTAACCAATTCCTCATCAACCATTGCTGTTCCCGCATGGACAACAAAATCACTTGGGTCAATCCCACGAATCGCCTTCCCTTTTTTATAGCTTTCAGGGTAACCCCCTGAAACCGCAACTATGGTAGAAACAGAGCGCTTGTCTATCGACAGTTTTACGCTATCGAGAGTTCCAGAAGCTGTGGCTTGTAGCAATTCAAATAAGTCATTTTGGATACGCGGTAAGACCACTTGGGTTTCGGGGTCACCCATACGCACATTGTACTCGATAACTTTGGGATTTTCTCCAACTTTGATCAGCCCAATAAAAACAAAGCCCACATAAGGAATTCCGTCCTGCTGGAGTCCCTGCATGGTTGGCACTACAACTTGCTCTTTAATCTTTTGCACAAAGGCCTCATCGGCAAACGGAACTGGTGAAACGGCACCCATACCTCCTGTGTTGAGTCCTGTGTCTCCTTCTCCGATACGTTTATAGTCCTTGGCCATAGGCAATATTTTGTAAGATTTACCGTCGGTAAGCACAAAGCAAGACAACTCAATCCCATCCAAAAACTCTTCAATCACCACCTTCTGGCTGGCTTCTCCAAACTTCGCATCAGCAAGCATGGCGGTGAGTTCCGCTTTGGCGTCCGCAAGCTCGTTGAGAATAACCACACCCTTTCCAGATGCCAAGCCATCGGCTTTAAGGACATAGGGAGGTGTTACGGTTTCAAGGTGGGCAAGCCCTTCCGCAAGGGTGTCTTTGGTAAAGCTTTGATATGCCGCAGTGGGAATATTGTGACGTTGCATAAAGGCCTTGGCAAACTCTTTACTGCCTTCGAGTTCTGCCCCTTGCTTTGACGGTCCAATCACAGGAATGTGTGTCAGCTCTTGATCCGCAGCAAAAAAATCAACCACGCCTTCCACCAGAGGGACTTCGGGACCAACAATAACCATTTCGATCTCGTGAGTGAGCGCCGCTTGTTTAAGCCCTTCAAAATCTGTGGGTGATACCTCGATATTTTTGCCAAACTGTGTCGTTCCTGCATTGCCAGGTGCAATAAATAACTGTGGTTTGTGTGGGCTTTTTGCCAGTTGGTGACAGAGTGTGTACTCACGGCCACCGCTTCCCAATAGAAGTGCCTTCATGCTTGTTTTTGGCAAAAATAGGAATTTGTCGCTTGCAGATTGGCGGTTGATTAATTAAAAATTCGCCGAACTGCGGCGCGGATCAGCATCCAAAATGAAATTGTAATAATTTCAAGGTCTAAAAGGAAAGATTGCCTATTGATATATTCAATGTCGCTATTGATTCGGTTATGAATGGAAGCGCTGTTAGGTGTGTCCCCTCGGTATCCTCGGATTTGGGCCAGTCCTGTCAGTCCTGGGTGGGCATCGTGACGCTTATCCATCTCCTCTTGTCCGACTACACTCTGATAATACGCGTTGTATTCTGGTAGATGTGGTCGGGGGCCGACAACAGACATTTGCCCTTTTATGATATTCAGGACTTGTGGAAGCTCATCGATACCCGAGTTGCGAAGCAAGGTACTCAACCAAGGAATTGGGGTGGTCATCGGATCTCCTGGCTTTGGGTGAACGGCATTTTTGGGAAATGTCCTAAACTTATAACACCAAAACAATTTGCGGTCTTTCCCTTCGCGATGATGGCTAAAAAACAATGGGCCTCCGCCGACAAAAAGATTCAATATCCACAATACGGGTACGAGCCATGAGATCACCAAAAACAGAAGTGTCAAGGCAAACAATACGTCAAAACTTCGCTTGAGTAGAGGTTCCAAATAGGGTATGGTTGGTGTTATACAATGATTAAACGCTGGCAAAAGTAAAAAATTGCATACAACCTGCTCAAAAAATGATTTGTACTTTTGAGGCAACTCTTTCGTTATCTATTGAACGTATGACCATATTAGTAACAGGCGGAGCGGGATTTATCGGGTCTCATTTGATTCGGCACCTCGTCAAAAGCTATCCCGATTATACTATTATCAATCTGGATGCACTAACTTATGCCGCTGATATGTCGCGTTTGGATGATATAAACAATGTGCCGAATTATCAGTTTATGGAGGGAAACATTAATGATGTCACTGTACTTGACAGTCTGTTTTCAACCTATCCAATTGAAGCGGTCATTCATCTTGCAGCAGAATCACATGTTGATCGCTCTATTGAGGGCCCTGTGCCTTTTGCCGAAACCAATATCGTTGGGACAATGAATCTGCTCAATGCCTGTCGTACGCATTGGAAAAAAGGAACAAATCATCGGTTCTATCACATCAGTACCGATGAAGTCTATGGGTCTTTGGGAAAAGAAGGTGTCTTTACGGAACAAAGCCCTTATCAGCCACGATCTCCTTATGCGGCTTCTAAAGCAAGTGCAGATCACATGGTACGAGCTTATGGAGAGACCTATGGCTTGCCTTATGTGATTTCCAATTGCAGCAACAACTATGGTCCTGATCAACACACTGAAAAATTGATTCCTACCTTGTTGTCGTGTCTACACAAAAATCAACCCCTTCCTGTTTATGGAGACGGATTAAATGTGAGAGACTGGCTATACGTGGAAGATCATGTTTCGGCAATGGATGTCATTTTTCATCATGGTAATGTTGGAGAAACTTACCTTGTCGGGGGGCGTTGTGAAGAATCAAACCTCGAGGTGGCCAAAGCACTTTGTCGGGCTTATGATCGTCGGGTTGGTCAAGATATCGGCACTGCCGAAAAGTTGATTACTTTTGTAACTGACCGCCTAGGGCATGACTTTCGCTATGCGGTTGACCCAAGCAAACTGGAGTCAACATTGGGGTGGTCTCCAAAAACAAATTGGGACGAAGGAATTGAAAAAACCATCACTGCTTATTTAGACAACAAATGAAAGGAATACTCCTTGCTGGTGGAACGGGCTCACGCTTATATCCGATCACAAAAACGGTGAGTAAGCAACTGTTACCTGTATACGACAAACCGATGGTGTACTACCCATTGTCCACCCTACTTTCACTAGGGATTTCAGAAGTTTTGATCGTCACGACACCAAAAGATAAAGACAGCTTTCAGGCCCTTTTGGGTGACGGAAGTTCGTTGGGGTGTTCGTTTTCCTATGGTGTTCAGCCAAAACCAAACGGGCTGGCAGAGGCTTTTTTGATTGGAGCTGATTTTATTGGAACAGACTCGGTTGCTCTTGTCCTAGGGGACAACCTCTTTTACGGAAGTGCCATTCAAAAGCAAAGTCCGTCTGCTGATTTTACAGGTGGTCTGATTTTTGGCACGCACGTACAAAACCCGGAACGTTATGGGATCGTGGAGCTCGATGCTGAGGGTGAGGTGATTTCCATCGAAGAAAAGCCTGAAAATCCAAAATCTAATCTTGCAATTCCTGGTCTTTATTTCTTTGATCATACTGTAGTAGAAAAAGCAAAGCAAGTCAAGCCTAGTGCAAGAGGCGAACTTGAAATCACAGACATTCATAATGCCTATTGGAAAGAAGATTGCTTGCGTGTTGCGATCTTGGAACAAGGCACCGCTTGGCTGGATACTGGAACTGTACAAAGCTTATCCAAAGCCCATGCTTTTGTCGAAGCCATTCAAAGTCGACAAGGGGTGTTGGTGGGTTCTCCAGAACTGGCAGCGCACAAACAAGGATTAATCGATCTTCCCCAACTCAAAGCACTCGCCTCGTCCTATAAAGAAGCGGAATATACCAAATATCTAAATCAGTGGATTTATGAACAGTAAGCCAGGACCCATCACAGGAAGTTGGTTGCTCACGCCCAAGGTACATGCGGATTCACGCGGGCAATTTGTCGAGAGTTTTCAAAAAGTTGTTTTTGCAGAACAAACAGGCCTTTCAATCGATTTTATCCAAGACAATGAAGTGGTTTCTCAGCACGGTGTTGTTCGGGGCTTACATCTGCAAAACGACCCGTATGGACAAGCCAAACTCATCCGGGTGATACTAGGGAAAATCTACGACGTGACCGTGGACCTCCGCAAAGATTCTTCTACCTATGGAGAATGGTTTGGTGTGGTGCTTTCTGCAGACAACCAAACCCAATTGTTTTTACCAAAGGGTTTTGCTCATGGCTATAGCGTGCTGAGTGAGAAAGCGATTGTCCAATACAAGGTTGATGCGCCCTATAACCCACAAGCCGAAAGTGGCATTCGGTACGACGACCCCGACTTGGGCATTGACTGGCAAGTGGACAATCGCAAACTGTCTGACAAAGATCAAAAACTCCCCTTTTTAAAACAGCTCAACCCATGAAGCGGATATTGGTAACTGGTGCCAATGGGCAGTTGGGGCTTGCCTTACAAGGGGCTGTAAAAGATTCTAATCTTGCGTTTGTTTTTATAGATAAAAAAACGCTTGATATTACCAATACCGAAGCGATAAAAGAAGTGTTTGCCACACAATCCTTTGATGTCTGTATCAATGCTGCTGCCTATACTGATGTAGATGGTGCAGAGACCAACAAAGCACTCGCCTATGCGATTAATGCCACGGCGGTTGAAACCCTTGCCAAAGTCTGTAAGCAACAACAATGCTGGTTGATTCATATATCGACAGATTATGTGTTTGACGGTACTTTGGACAGACCCTACACCCAAGCCGACTCACCCAAGCCGCTGAACATCTACGGCGCAAGTAAGCTGGCTGGTGAACAGGCCATACAGGCCGTTGGCGGTACCCATTCGATTGTGCGCACATCTTGGTTGTA
>Ga0209503_10001540_pt1 | contig 11766 bp, 12 predicted proteins | sample SouAtlMetagenome_2_FD_187448 | JGI IMG/M metagenome (GOLD analysis project Ga0209503, IMG submission 187448) | Marine eukaryotic phytoplankton communities from Atlantic Ocean - South Atlantic ANT15 Metagenome (SPAdes) (version 2) | ecosystem: Environmental > Aquatic > Marine > Oceanic | place...
CGATCTTGCCATCGGTGAAATCGACGAAGGAATAGGGTTTGTTGTCGGCAATGAAGTAGGGCCAACCAAAGAATCCGGCTTGGCGGGCCTGGTTGATTTCGTCGTGCCCGCGCGGGCCACGGGGGCCGTCCTTTCCTGCGTCGGGTCCAACGTCGCCCCAGTAGAGGTGTCCGGACTTTGGATCGATGGAAAACTTCCACGGGTTGCGGCATCCCATGATGTAGATTTCCGGTCTGGTTCCTGAGGTGCCCAGAGGGAAGAGGTTGCCGTCGGGGATGGAATAGGAGGCGTCGGGATTGACCTTGATGCGGATGATACCGCCGCGAAAGTCGTTAGGATTGGCGGAGGATTTTTCGGCGTTCCAAGGTTCGCGCCCCGGGCGGCGATCAATAGGAGCGTAGGAGGCGGAGTCGCCAAAGGGATGGGTGTTGTCCCCGGCAGAGGCGTAGAGACAGCCGTTGGGTCCGAACTGAAGCATACCGCCGTGGTGGCAACACTCGCGTCGTTGAATGCTCCACTCGAGGACTTTCTTTTCATCGGTAAGTTGGTCGCCCTGGAGCGTGAAGCGACTGATGCGTTGGCCTACAAAATCGGCGGGTGAGTAAAGGAGAAAGAGATGTTGGTTGTTTGCAAAATCTGGATCGAGCGTGATCCCAAGAAGGCCGTTCTCTTGTTCGCCGAAGACCTTGATCTCGGCGATGATAGTCCGGCTTCCTGTAGTGGGATCGATGCGGTTGACCTTGCCTTGGAGTTCGATAAGAAAGATCGACCCGTCGTGCGCAAGATCGAATCCCATGGGGCGGGCGAAGTTTTCTGCGACGGTTTTGGATTGAAAGCGGAAAGCATCCACTCCGTGAACAAGACCGGTGAGAGCAAGGGCCAGGATGAACTTGAGAAATGAAGTCATGTTGATGGCCTTGTAACTAGCAGTTTGCCTATTCGTTCAGCAAGAGGATAAGACCAACAGACTTGATCGAGGTTGAATAAGTGCTTCCTTGCAGAGGAGAGCAGGCGAAGGCCGGGAGTCAATTTCCCCCGCTTTAATATTGTGGTAGATTTTCCGGTTTTGTTGAGATGGTTGGTTTCGAAGGGAAGAAGCAAAGCTTCACTTTCTTAGGCGCAATTTCCAGAGTGTCGCTTTGGATATTTCTCGGATGTGGCTGTCGTAAACCTCTCGAGCGCCTCTTTGAAATAGCTGGGAGACAAAAAAGATTCAAATTTGGGCAATAAAGTAGGTGAATCTCCGTTAGTGCTCTCTGAACCCCTGTGGATGACTCTCTCTTAATACGAAAATTCTGCAGCGATGGGGATGGCGATGCTGCCGTCGAGTTGCTGGGGAAATATCAACGGGCGCTCTATCAATTTATTTGGCAAATGCTACACCACTCACAAGATTGCGAAGATGCGATGCAGGAGACTTTTTCCAAGGCTCTTCTGGCACTACCGCGCTATCGGGAGGAAAATCACTTCAAGAGTTGGTTGTTTCGAACTGGTCGTAATGAGGCTATCGAAATTATTCGTCGTCGTCGTCGCACCGTGGTTGCTGAAGCACCAGAGGAATGCCCCGGCACTGATCCTTTAATCGATCTTCAGCCTGCAGCAAGGGAAGTGATGGAGCAAAAAGAACGCCTGCAGTCTCTCGATAAGGCCATCGCCCAACTTCCAGATGCTGAACGGGAGGTGCTGGCCCTGCGTTTGCAGGGCGACCTTCCTTTTAAGGAAATTGCTCAAGTAATTGATGTTCCGCTCGGAACGGTGTTAGCCAGAATGCATCGCGCCAAAAAGCGGGTGAAATCTCTCCTGGAATCTGAATCGAACGAATAGGACGATGGACTCAAAGACCGAAAATGATCTGTTGCTCTATTGGAGTGGTGAAGCGGATTCCAAACTCTCTGCCGAAATTGAGGCTCTTCTCGAAAAGGATCCGGCTGCTCAACGATCCCTCAATGAGTTGGATCAGCTTAATGTTCTTCGTGATGAACTCGCAGATCTACCGGCGATGAACCCTTCACGTTCCTTCGCTCTTGAAGCGGTGACTGAGAGAAAGGTAACCCGATTCCCTCTTGCTTGGATCGCGGCTGCAGCAGCAGTGATCGCAGTGATTGCCGTGGGCGCCAAGTCGTGGTTTCATGAAGGAGCCAGCCAAGCCGAGGAGATCGTTGTCAAAGAAGAGAAAACTTCAAGTGAACCTGCGACGAGGTCGAAACTTTCAAAGCGTCTCTTTTCTACACGTCCTCAAGATCCCGCTCTGGAACGAATTTCCATCGCCCGTGACCGGGCCCGCAAACTACGAACCGAACTCAACCACTTACCCAACTCCTAATCGTGAAAATGTTAAAAATGAATTCCTTGATGATTCCTTTCGTTGTCGTTCTTTCGGCCTTCGGATCTCCTCTCCACGCCGAAGAAGAACGCCCGACCGTTGAACACGTCCTTGATTTCTTGAAAGAGAAAATGCCTGAATCATTGGACTTGCTCGAGCGCGTGAGAGAGGAAGAGGGTGAAGAGGGCTATGCGGAGGTCGTTGAAAGTGCCGCTGATCTTTTAATGGAGTATCTTCAGATCAAGCGCGAAGAGGGCGCGGAAGCTGCCGAAAACTTTTTGGATGAGGAACGAGCCGGAGTTCACATGGAGTCCCTGGTAGAAGCCTGGCACGAGGCTGACGATGAAGCAGGGAAAAGGGAGATTAGGAAAGAGATCGGAAAGCTTATTGGCGCGCAAATTGATCGCGAAATTGAGCACGGACATCGGGAGCTCAAGAAGTTGAAAGAGGAAGTTGAGGAGATTGGAGAAGAGCTTGCCGAGATGAAGGAAAGCCGTGAGGAAATTATCGTGGAAGAACTCAGGGAAATTTTATCCGATGATGAAGAGCGGGAAGGGGAAGAGCAGGAAGGGGAAGAGCAGGAAGAGGAAGGCGATGGGGAGAATGCGATCAAGCAATCTTGGTCTCAGGAAAAGAATTATGCGCGTCCGTATTGGGTGAATATCCCGGAGCTTGATGATGGAGAAGTATTGCCTGTGATCATCTTCCTGCATGGGAATGGTGGGAATGCCCGGGGTTTGCAGGGAATGGTTTTCAACCGATATCCGAAGGTTGCCAGCCAGTTCATCACGGTTTTTCCCGAAGGCTACCGGGAGAGTTGGAACATCGTCTCGGAACGATCGAAGGCAGATGACCAGGCATTTGTTGAGGCGATTATTCGTGAACTCGCCGAGCGGGACGACGTGAAGAAAAATGACTTCACCATCATGGGGATTTCCAATGGAGCGGCATTGGTCAATCAAATCGCGATTGAGACGAGGCTTCCCAATATTAAGAACTACATTAGTGCGGTTAGTCCCTTGAACGGCTTTCAGTATGACGGAAAAAATTTTAAATCGCGCGGGGAAGAAAATGACTATGTGGAGGTTGCGAAGCCTCTCGTGGGAAAGCGGCTGCTGAATATTTCCGGAACCAATGATCCGCTCGTGCCCTATCGCGGTGGTCCTTCCAAAGCGATTCCGGCGAAAGAGGGGAAGCTCCCTTTTGTGGATGCTGAAGAGTCGATTTTCCTCTGGGCCAAGCAGATGGGGTACGAAGGGAAAAAGCTCAGTAAGCCGAGCAAGGTGAATGGGAAGATCGATATTTTTTCCTATCTCGATGGAGACGTGGTGCACTTCAAAGTGAACGAACATGGGCATAATGCCACCCAGGCGCTCAGTCAGGAATTGCTCCTGGAGTTTTTGAAAGGGGAATAATTTGTTAAGCTTGCAGTTGATGAATGAGAGCAAGTCCGGCGTCAGGATCATCCTTGGGATGGTGGTGTTGCTGTCGGGACTTTCCTCTTGGGCTGATCTGCTTGACGAAGCGACGAAGACCTTTCTCAAACGACGGGCTCCGGGCGTGTTGGCGGCGATTGAAATGTATGAAGGCGAGGAGCTGGAAGAAGCTCACGAACGTGGTGTTGAATTGCGGGAGGTGTTTCTTGAAGAGAAGGAGGAGCATGGCGAGGAGTGGGCGGAGGTTCTGGTTGGCGTGGAAAATGTGGAGGCTGAGATCGAGGTGCTGGTCTGGCGATTCCGGGAGGATAAGATTGGCGAAGATGAAGGAGAGGTGGGTTTGCTTCGCTTGTTGAAAAAGCAGATCGCGTTGCAAAATAAAATGGACCGCTTGGAGATGAAACTTTTTCCTGAGGCGGCTGAAGGAATTGAAGAGGAATTAGAGTGGCGTCTCAAAAATCCCGAGGTGGCGCTGCGCGAGCGATTTAGGGAAACGCTGGAGGATTTTGGATTCGTCGAGGAGGAAGACGAGGAAGAAGAGAAGGAAGCTGAGGAGATTTCCGGTCCGGTTTATATGCCTGCTCCGAAAGACGGCGGGGAGGGAAACGATGAGCTTCACGGCATCACCTTCAACTTTGAAAAAGAGATTCGTCCAATACTTGAGGAGCATTGTCTTGACTGTCATGACAATGTCAGTGCCAAGGGGGATATTGATTTGGAATCGGCACTCACACAGATCCCGCTGGTTCGCAATCGACTGCTTTGGGAGAATGTTGCAGAGCGGGTAAAGATGGGCGATATGCCGCCTAAAAAGAAGCCGCAACCGGCTGATGCCGATCGCTTGAAATTGCGAGCTTGGTTGGCGGCGGAGATTGAGGGCTTTGATTACAGCAAAGTGCGCAACCCGGGTTATGTTCCGGTTCGTCGTCTCACGCGGGAGGAGTACAATCGCACGATCCGCGATCTTGTCGGGCTTGATCTCCGGCCGGCGGATGATTTCCCCATGGATTTCAGCGGGACCAGCGGATTTTCCAATAGTGCGAATACTCTCTTCTTGCAGACGGCTCATCTTGATCGATATTTCACCGCCGCCGAAGGGGTGATTGATGAGGTGCGGGCAGATAAAAAGGCGTGGAGCGATTTGGCCGGCAATCCCGAAGATGCCGTGGGAGCGGTCGAGAAATTGATGCGCCGTGCCTATCGGCGCCCGCCTACTGATGCCGAGATTAAAGAGATCACGGATCGCTATGAAGTCGCGCTAAAAACAACAGAATTCCAGTCGGATGCTCTGGCCCTTTCTTTTAAGATGATCCTCGTTTCCCCGAAGTTTCTGCTTCGTGTCGAGGAGGCAGCTGAGAATGGAAAAGACCAAGTCGTTTCAGATTTTGATTTTGCGACGCGCCTCTCCTATTTTCTGTGGGCGTCGACTCCTGATGATGAACTTCTCAATGCGGCTGCTGCCGGAAAGCTTTCCAATTCCGCAAGTCGTCAGGCTCAGATCAAACGCATGCTCGCCGATCCCAGGAGTCTTTCGCTTGGGGAAATCTTTGCGGCAGAGTGGCTCAGCACCGATGATGTGGGTCCTCGTATTCGAAAAGATCCGATCGACAATCCCTGGTGCACCGAGAGCCTGATGGCGGCGATGCGTGCCGAGACGGCTTACTTTTTCCATTCCCTGGTGATGGATAATGCACCTGTCGCGCGATTGATCGATGCCGATTATACTTTTCTGAATGCGGAGTTGGCGCGCCATTATCGGATCGACGGAGTCGAGGGGGCAGCGATGCGGAGGGTCAAACTTGAAACGAATCAACGCGGCGGTGTCTTCGGACAGGCCAGTGTCCTGGCTACGACTTCGTTTCCTGATCGCACCAGCCCGGTGGTTCGGGGAAAATGGATTCTCGATACTCTGTTGGGCACGCCTCCGCCGCCGGCTCCGCCCGATGTGCCGGAGATCGAGGTGAAAGGTGGCGGGCGTCGGGCCGCAACGAGCTTGCGGCAGAAGCTCGAAGTGCACCGGGAATCGCCGCGTTGTGCCGGATGCCATGCCCAGATTGATCCGCTTGGTTTTGGCTTGGAAAGATACGATGAATTTGGGCAATGGCGGGGTGGGATTGATGATCGTGGGACCTTGCCAAGCGGAGCCAAATTTCGTGGGCCTGCCGGACTCAAATTGGCCTTGATTGATGAACGGCTCGATGATCTTGGCTCGCAGGCGATCCGCAAGATGTTGGTCTACGCGCTGGGTCGGCAGCTTGAGTTTTATGATGAGGCCACGGTGAAAGAAATCGCGGCCAAGCTGAAGCCGACGGGATATCGTTTTGGCGATTTGGTGCTCGCTATTACTGAGAGTTATCCTTTTACAATGAAACGCCTTCCACCCGCATCACCGGGGCAATCTGATGAAAAATAATCCGAACCGCCGTGCTTTCCTCAGAGGAATGGGAGCTTGTCTCTCACTTCCTGCGATGGAGAGTTTTGGCGCTCCTGTTTCGGTTACAGACAAGACCGGGGTCCCTCCGCGTCTCGCCTATCTCTACTTTCCAAATGGCACTGCCGAGGGGAGTTGGGAGCCGGAAAAAGTTGGCCCTGCTGGAGAGCTGCAGAAACTTAACCGCTGGATGGAGCCATTGGAGGAATTCAAATCAGATCTCGTGGTGACCAAAAATCTTTGGACTCCACGGGGGAATGGTCACGGAGCGGGAACCGCAACCTGGTTGACTGGTGGCTCGTATGATCATCGTAAGAATGATGTGGGAGCGCCTTCCGTTGACCAACTCGTGGCGCAGAACCTGAGTGACTCGACGCCCCTGCCTTCGTTGGAATTGAGCACGGCAGGCGAGGGGAGTTTTTCCGGGAGCCTGCCACGGAATTGCCTTTCCTGGACGCGGCGCGATGTTCCGGCTGCCCGCGAGACTAGGCCACGCGCGGTTTTTGATAAATTGTTTCGTCGCGCGAGTGAGGGCTTCGTAGACCGGAGTGTTTTGGACCTTGTTCTCGAGCAATCGAAGTCTCTAAAGCGTCGGGCCAGTCTGGCTGATAATCGCAAGATTGATGAATATCTCGATGCGGTGCGTGCGGTTGAGAAGCGTCTTGAATTTGCGGAGGAACAAACTCAGCGCATCGCGGATGACAAGGCGCTCACAGATACCTTGACCCGTCCGGCCGCCGGGATTCCTGCTGATCATCAGGAGTATGTGCGACAGATGTTGGAATTGATGGCCTTGTCATTTTGGTCGGGGGCGACACGTGTCTCGACTTTCATGCTCGATCACGGACAGAGCAATCGCTATTTCGATTTTGTGCCCGGAGTCAAAGGGACTTGGCATGCGCTTTCACATTGGAAGGATGCAAGTGGCCGCACGGAGGACGACGACGGCAAGACCAAATGGGATAGTACGAGGTCAAAGCTCGGGATGTATAATTCGGTCACCCGCTGGCATCATGCGCAGCTCGCCTATTTCCTCGGGCGATTAAAAGAACTCAAGAATGCCGACGGCACCAGCGCTCTGGATAGCTCCATGGTCGTTTACGGATCGAGTATCGCTGATGGCCACGCGCACGAGGAGAAGAACCTTCCCATTCTTCTCGCCGGGGGTGGATCGGGCTCTCTCAAAACGGGCCACTATTTGGCACCTCGTCGATCAACGTCGATGTCGCAATTACATCTCGCCTTGTTGCAGCGGATGGGCCTTTCCTTGGAGAAATTTGGAGAGACGAGAACTCCTCTTGAGGGGCTTTCGTTTTAAGCCACTCGCGGGCTTAAGTGAAGCGGACGAAGAAAGGCAACGAGAAGCAAATTCGTCAGAGCCTGGTCGCCCGCGGCATTGATTGATCCGCCGGTGAGGTAACCCGGGCCGCAGTGGGAGGCTCCGTGTCCCCTAGCTCCGAAATACTGGCTGGAGCTAAGTTTATCACAGCGTTCCTTGAGCGCGGACAGGACCGGCTTGTCACCAGTGGAGAGATAATATTCGCCCGGAAAGATGCCACTGTATCCAATTCCCAAGCCGCTGGTTCCGGCTTTCTTTCCGATACGGACGGCTGTGCCTCATTCTTCGTCTTTTCTCGGCAAGGCTTCGAGCCTCGAGAAAATCAAATTTACCTTGGTGCCCACCTCAGGGACCAGATTCTCATTGATCTCAATTCCCAGCCGATTTCCTTCGTAGGGATTGCCGTTCTCGATTCCGTATTGAATCACGGTGCTGGGATCGGGCCAGATGCCGACGATGATCCCGCTGAGGTTTGCGGCGTAGATGGGCTTCTTTGATTGCTCATTCTGATGGAGGAAGGAGCCAGCGAAGACCCAGGCGTCCTGGAGTTTTTTCGCGGGAGCGTCTTCTTCCTCAATGTCCTCGCGACTCTGGAGCATTTTAATCAGGTTGATTCGTTTCGTGTTTTCGCCTTCCTTCCATTCCACTTCGATTTTGACTCGAGAGGCCTTCTGTTTCAACGCTCTTCCCCACCAAAGGACTGGCGAGTTTCTGGGAAGAGGGGTGGGCCTGATGCCGCTGAGCAAAAGCGCGGCATGGATGAGTTCCGGCTTGGCCGTGGTTGTGAAAATAGCTTCGTGTTCGAAAGTACCCGGTTTGCACACGACGTATTCGAGAATTCCTTGTTGTAGGCAGACCGCGGCTTCGATGCGAATCTCGTGAGTCTCGCGGTTTACCGTGACCCCGGGCATTTTGACTTCGTTGTCAGAGACCTCGAAGGGCGTCGCAGCTTTTTTCTCTTCGGCCGGCTTCGCGGGCTCGGCGATGGCGAGGCTTTGAAGGAAGAGCAAGGCGAGGATCCAGTTGTTGAATATCTTCATCCTAAAGTGGTCAGAAATTAGACGCTAATCCGACATGTTTTGAGGTCTAGCATATTTCGATTTTCAATTTCATCATTAGGGGATCTCTCAGGCGGCTCAGCGATTCGTTGTTCAACGTTTGCGTGGTATTCCTCGACCGCCTTAATCCGCTCATGCTCACTCACCTGATGGGCTGCTGACACCACACAAGGAATTCCCATTTCGGACCATATTTTTCAGCACTTTTTCGCTCCGGAGTTGGAATGCCAGCCCAAGTGTCATTATGTCTCGAATAGACGATGGCCCAATTGATCACGATGCTGGTTTGCCTACCACGGTTTGTCCTGTTTGACAAATGAGGGCGTTGGGCGGCTGTCGTCGTAATACCGATGGAAGACCGGGCAGGCCGAACTGGACATTGGCGGCACCAGCCACGACCAGTCGCCGGGCACCGGGCGCCCACACTTTTCCTCTCTCTGGACATGCTGCATGAATTGTGCCGAAGCAGTGTGGTGATCCACGATGGCCACTCCCGCCTCGCGGAAGGAGTGCAGCACCGCCGTGTTGAGTTCTACAAGGGCTCGATCCTTCCACAACATGCACCGCTTGGTTCGATCGATTCTCATGCGGTCTGCCACCTCGGGGAGCAAGTTGTAACGTGCCTCATCACCGAAGTTTCGCGAAGCGATTTCGGTGCCCATGTAGAAGCCGCTGAAAGGGGCGGCGGTGAAGCGTTGCCCGTTTCCGATGAGCGCCAAATCGCAAACAGAGGGTAGAGCGTACCACCTCAGCCCCATCTCTGCAAACCAACTGAATTCGGGATGGGAAATCTGCACCTCCATGACGGCCTTCCTCGGGAGCTCAAACCAGCGTGGCGCATGGCCGGGGAATTCCACCACGATTGGCAGAAGGTCGAAAGCGGAACGGTCGCGGGGCGGCTTCCATCCTATTTCAATTGCCCGAGCCGTAAATTCGGTCTCAGCCGGATCACCGAGAACTGTTCCATCGGCAGCGCGGTAGCCAGCGTATCGGATGAGTTGGCTGTTCCAAAAGCGGATGCCTTTCTCATTCGGCTCGGCGGAAGCAAACACGGTGATGGTCGGGCGTATGCATCCATTGTTGGTGGCGAAATTAACGTGACGAACACAAGCCTCGAACACCTCGTCAGGATTTTTTGCGGACCGCGCGTCAAGGAGATGTAGTGTCTCCCAGAGTAGACGTCCGATACATTGTGCGTTGTTACGCCAAGCTAGTCTTGCCACTCCCTCGAGGTCGCTGCTGGACAAGTCCTCCTCTGTTGAGTGAACAGAAGGCGGGGTTTGAGAATCGATATTTGGATTGGTCCTCATGGGGATGTTGAAATACAGAGCGGACTGTCTTCAAATTTGTGGAGTCATGCATACCGGCGCATCAAGAAACCAGAGGGCGGCAAAGGGGAGCCCTTGCGCTTTCTCCAAGTTGTCCAAGAAACGACAAGATTCGCCTGAGTACTCCTGTTGCTTCATTATCCCCTCTCAGGAAATGAAACCGCAGGAAGTATGGCTGTGAAAGCTTATCTATGTTTCATCAATTTCAAGCTAAAAACCGATCCAGTTTTGGGACCCCCTCACAATTGGGTGCTCCCTTTAAAATGGATGGGGAAAACCTTCAGTCGGCAAAAAGACCCATGTCGGCAAGAGGATAAGAGCAGTCTTTTCCTGCCTCCTCGCGTTCAGGTTCTGGGGTGGAGCTCCCCGGCGAGGGAATTTCTTCGGGATATCACCCCCCTCCTACGTTCATTCGCGATCTCAAGAGGCAGATTGTTGTCTACTTGTGTGGTGATGGACAAGAAGCTGAGCGAACTCACAAATGAGGCCCGCCTCAAAGGATGCTGGTTGTCGATGATCAATCGGGCCGGGAGAGCTCTTCTGGGATTGTTGGTCAGGAATAGGACCAACTGAGAGGGGTTCCTGCTTGAGAGAGGGCTGGTTGTTCGGATTGAATCCGATTGAATGTTCGACTTTTTTCAGGGTGGATTAATGACGAAGAGCTGGCCTTTCGCCATCAGGGACGTGAAATGCCGTTTCGCGAAGTGAAATAGAATCCGGATTCACCCGTAAGATTTAGAGAGTGAGAGGTTTTTTTGTCAGAGGGGTTTTTCTGCTTGGGCTGTCGTCGCTGGCGCGGGGAGAGGTGGACTTTGTGCACGAGGTGATGCCGGTGCTTCGGAAGTATTGCACGGAATGTCATACGGGTAGCAAAAAGAAGGGCGGGCTGTCGATCAGCACGCGCGCGGAGCTTTTGGCTGGGTCGGAATTTGGAGAGGTCGCGATTTCGGGGAAGGCGAAGGAGAGCTTGATGATCAAGTTGATTCACTCAGTGGATGATGATGAGTGGATGCCTCCCAAAGGGCCGAGGCTGGAGGCGACGGAAATTGAGATTTTAGAGAGATGGATCAATGAAGGCCTTCCTTGGGAGAACGGGATTACTCTGGGTGAGTCGTCATGGGAGCCACCCTTGAAACCGCGGAAGGTAAAATTGCCTTTGGCGCACCAGGGTCGGGATCATCCGATCGATCGGATTTTGGATGCCGGGATGGCGAAGCAGAAAGTGACTATTAGGGACTTGGCTCCAGATGCGGTTTTTCTGCGTCGGGCTACTTTGGATATTGTGGGGTTACTGCCGACGCCGGCGGAGTTGGAGTCATTCCTGAGGGACTCGAATCCGGATAAGAAGGCCAAAGCGATTGATCGCTTGCTGGCTCGGGACATTGCCTATGCCGATCACTGGCTGACGATGTGGAATGACTTGTTGCGGAATGATTACACCGGGACGGGCTTTATCACCGGAGGGCGGAAGCAAATTACGGGGTGGCTTTACCAATCGCTGCGGGAGAACAAAGCGTATGATCAGTTTGTGAGAGAATTGATTTCGCCGACGGCAGCGTCGGAGGGATTCATCAATGGGATCAAATGGCGGGGCGATGTAAATTCGAGCCAGACGCGGGAGATTCAATTCTCGCAGAACATCTCGCAGGTCTTTCTCGGTATCAATATGAAGTGCGCGAGTTGTCATGACAGCTTCATTGATCGATGGAAATTGGAGGAAGCCTATAATTTGGCGGCCATCTTTTCGGATAAGAAATTGGAGTTGCATCGTTGCGACAAACCGACGGGGAAAATGGCGACCGCGAAGTGGATTTTTCCCGAATTGGGAAATGTTGATCCAAAGGCTTCGAG
>Ga0209503_10001542_pt1 | contig 11761 bp, 13 predicted proteins | sample SouAtlMetagenome_2_FD_187448 | JGI IMG/M metagenome (GOLD analysis project Ga0209503, IMG submission 187448) | Marine eukaryotic phytoplankton communities from Atlantic Ocean - South Atlantic ANT15 Metagenome (SPAdes) (version 2) | ecosystem: Environmental > Aquatic > Marine > Oceanic | place...
CGCGTGGTTGCCCATCCGTCAGGACGCCTGCAGCACACGGCGTCTCCAGAAACCTACCCCGTAGAAGCCCGAGGGCCGATCTGCATCCAAAAAAGATATGTAATTTGGGCCCGATAGGACCCTGTCCCCGTCAAATACGCAATCACCCGAGGGCCCCCAGTAGTCGCCGTAGCGGTCTCGTTGGACCTCATACTACCCCACCGATAGTTAATTACAAGTATATGACTTCTACACTGCGAGAAGGGTACTTTTGGCTGCCCACGCTCGGGACGTGAACATCTTTATCTGGACCTCGCGTAAGTCAGTCCGTCATGAAAAAAATGATTGTTTTATGGTCCATGGCTAAGGTACACGGGCTGATGGTCACAGGTTCAAGTACTTTGCCCAAATTAGCGCGATAGTGGGGTCGCGGGACGGCCGAGCCGCCGGGAGCCTTCAGCATGTTCAGCCCGGCTAGCTGGCCCGTTCCGCAATCAAACCGCCTCAAACGCAAATTTATTGTACAAACCACCGGTCTGGGGCCTTTCCAGTGCCCCGCGTACGCACCGTCGTCTGCGGAGAACGGGCAAGTCGGTCGATCGTGAATAGAACAACGGCGTTATTGTCAATCTTGATGGTGTTGTCGCTGATATTCGCGCGTCTAGGATCTGGGCGTGTTTTAATATTGATGTGCGGTTTCGAAGACGACGAATCGCGAGGCTCTAACGGAATATCTAAAATAGATAGATAAGTGGTCAATCGGCCTTGGCGCTGCAATGGCGCATGTTCTAGCGCTCTAGATGGACTATATTACTAACAAACGGAAGGAAACGAACATGAACTCGGGAGTTGTCTAGTATAGTTCTTCTCCCGCCCCTCGAGCGTGGGCCGTCGGCTCCAGTTCCGTCGGAGACCAATGGAAACTCGCTGGAGTACTTATAATGTACTAACTGGACGGTAGATGGCGGCATCAATCGCTGGTCTACTTTGGTAGCTCGCAGGATGAATCCGCGAATGTCGCCGCGGGGCACTGGCAGTGAGTTCCGGGAGCCACAAGGGTATGTTCCCGGGCCACTACTCTGAAATATTTGGCGGCGGCGGAAGGCCATGATGAATTCTGAATTTGGGAGTCCATTTATTTTAGCTCTACCTAACTGCCTTTCGCGTATACCTACGGTACGGCGCGCACTAGTAGCTTCATGGCTCCTAGTGCTCGTCGGATCCGGGGAGATCTCCCGACTTCTTTCATAGGTCTTGTCGAACCCAAGAGGAGTTTCGTGCCCGTGATTTTGAGCCGTCGATGGCGGCCCCGGTATAGTCAAAGCCAAAGTTATTACTAGTAATTAGACGTCTGGGTAATCCTAGACGTCTGGGCAGAGCCGGCCGATGGATGCCTCTCTGGATGCAGAGATCATGTCGATGTCACTCGATGAGATTCGCCAGCGCAGTCGGCTAGTGGAAAATGATGTATTTATTGCGTGAACAATGGACGCTCACTATGCTAATCCTTAGGTTAGGATAATGCGCTCAGAGATACAACGCATTAAGCACGAATCCGAGTCTCACAAAGAACGCATCAAAGAGAATCAAGATAAGATAAAATTGAATAAACAACTTCCATATCTTGTTGGTAACATCATCGAAGTGCTTGATTTGGGTTGTGAAGAGGACGAAGAGGTCGGCATGGCCCAAGATGTAGACGCTCAAAGGTAAGACTGGTGGATATAGGTCTGTAATATATGAGGTAAGCACTAGGTCAGGAAAATCTGTTGTGATTCGTACCTCGACTCGGCAGACTATCTATCTGCCAGTGCCTGGGCTCATTGACACCCAGGAATTGGTTCCAGGGGAGCTCGTCGGAACCAATAAAGATTCTTATCTTATTCTTGAAAAGCTCCCTGCTGAGTATGACTCGCGGGTGAAGGTATTTACTTGATTCACACACCACATGTGGAGTGTCATCGACGCAGGCCATGGAAGTTGATGAAAAGCCCACTGAAGAGTATTCAGATATCGGTGGCTGTGATAAACAAATTAACGAACTTATTGAGGCAGTGGTTCTACCCATGACGCACGCTGAAATGTTCACTTCAATTGGGGTACGGCCACCAAAGGGAGTTTTGCTGCATGGGCCTCCGGGAACAGGCAAAACTCTTCTAGCGCGAGCTTGTGCAAAGCAAACAGATGCTATATTCCTTAAATTGGCAGGGCCTCAATTAGTGCAGATGTTTATTGGGGATGGAGCAAAATTAGTGCGAGATGCATTTGAGTTGGCCAAAGAAAAAATCAAATCTGGCGAGTTCCTCGAAAAGAATCACTACGCCATGATATCGTCTTCTTAGGCAACAAAAGTGGGGCAATCGTCTTCATCGATGAGCTCGATGCCATTGGCACAAAGCGTTTTGGTGGCGAACAGTCAGGTGATCGCGAAGTGCAACGCACGATGCTTGAACTTCTCAGTCAGCTCGATGGGTTTTCATCGGATGAGAAAATTAAGGTGGCACAGCGTCAAAAACAGAACCTTGGCAAATGAACTCGATGAATGCAGGTGATCGCCGCAACAAATCGCCCAGACGTGCTTGATCCTGCCCTCTTGCGTTCTGGCCGTCTAGATCGTCATTCCCGCGTATCAAATGAAACGGATGGACATAATGCTGCAATCAGGCAAAATTGAACTTCCGCATCCAACAGAGATGGCACGGGCACGGATCATGCAAATACATTCACGCAAGATGAATGTAGATAAAGATGACACCAATTTTGAGGAACTTGCACGTTGTTGTGATGACTTTAATGGTGCGCAGTGCAAGGCCATATGCGTAGAGGTAAGCCATAGCGTGCTTGAAAGTAAAATATTTTGTCACTGCAGGCTGGTATGTTGGCATTACGGCGCGAGGCCAACACAGTGAAACATGAAGACTTCATGGAGGGCATTGCAGTCGTTGCTGCTAAAAAGAAAGGAGCTCTGGACTACTACGCGTGAAGTATCCAGGGATTTGGCTCCGTGAACGTTCTACTTGTGCTAGCTGGGTTTAGTGGAGACTCGAGAGTTTGAAAATTTATGTAGTGGCATGGCGTCTGATCAGTGCAGATTCCCTCCAGATAAAGTCGCCAGGAAATACCACCGGCTCTATCTATTCCCTACAAAAAGAGGAGACCCTTCGCCGAGTTGCCTTGTGTAGTCCAAGCCTTATTCGTCGGCTCATCTCTTTGTTTAACTCACGTGGAAACCAAGGACGCCGGCGGACGGCGGAAGAGAGAGAGAGACGGGAGCCTGAGGGCCCTGGGTGCTTGTGCTACGGAATGGAGACTGGAGAGAGTCTCCTACTCCTAGTCCTTGGGCCACGAGACATGCTTGGCCGCAAGGTTTTGAGTAAGCTGTCTGTGCGCGGGGCAGCCGCAGCCCGGGCCTAAGAAAAGTCCTGCCAGTGGTCATTCAGCACGATAATCACTCGATGCGCACGGCGAGAAACGCGGGCCACACATAGACCAAAATCCCGTGGGACATCCGCGCCACTTAGTAACAGATCGCCAGACGCTGTGGTGGCCCGATCGGCTCGTAACGATCGCGTGTCTTTTTTTTTGTTTTGGGGCGTTTTCTCGGCGAGATGGGCAGCGTTGGCTGCCGTGTTTTCGGCATCGCGTCGTCCGGATTGGAAGCTGCTCGTCTCTACTCAGTATCCTGTAACTTCCTGTAACTTCCCACGGCCCCATGTCCGCCGAGTCTTTTTTTTGGGGCCCGGGCCCGGGGGTTTTCGAAAAGAGGTGCTGGGCAGTATACGTCGGACGTCGGGCCCCTTTCTTTACACCTAAGCCAGCGAGTATCTTTCTTTCACACCTGCGCTGGCGATCAGCAGCGTAAATAAAAAAGGCCCCAAAGGCATCAGCGGGATCAGCGGGGCCCTCTGCGTTCATATCTTTTGGGCCTACGCTGTATCTATCTATACTTGTCGATGTTCCTTCACGAAGTGAAAGTTAGTGCAAAAGGGAGAAATGAAGCACGTATTGTGTCCGCGTTTGGGGCGAGCATGTGCCCCAAATTGGTGCGCGAAGTAATGTCCCATAATCGTCCTGTGCGAGTGAACGCATTGTTAGCACTCTGCGAAGAGTTGCAAAATCCGGCGAGTCTGGTTGGTTGTGTAGATCTGGGAATCGTGTCCGTGCTTAACGCACAGGTCTCTGCGGATCAAGACCCGCTGACGCGCTTGCGTGCCGCCAAAGCTCTTGAAATTTGCTCTCGAAATGCTACTGGCGTTCACGCTCTTTTGCAATGCAATACAGCCCAGATGATTGTTTCCGCATTAAGTGACGACGAGATAGAGGTGAGAGAATACGTGTACCGGGCTCTTATTGAGTTCTCTACTGGAAACCTATCATGTGTGCATGCGCTTGTTGCAGCCGACTATCCTGCCATTCTTATTAATCAGTTACGAACAGCAAAAGAAAAGACCGTTCTGCAGCCTCTGGCCTTACGGCTACTCCATAATTGTCTTTATTCTGGCTGCGGGCTTGAAAGTGCCCTAGGACACTCTGCAGTTGAAACATGCATTGAGTTGCTTGCGAGTATTGACACAGAAGTTCGCCGTGAAGCTGCAAGCACACTAATTGCGCTTTGCCTTGCGGATGTGGCAAAGATGTTGGCCATTGAGTGTGGAGCGATCGAGATCATCATAGAACTTCTGAAGGATAGTGATCGACTTGTCCGCTCTGCTGCCGCAGGGGCATTGATGACCATCACCACAGCTGATGAGGGCAAACAGGCAATTATTTCGTTCGACGAGATAAAAAAAAGGAATTCAGTTTCTCTGCTTGCTGAGCTTCTCAACGAGAAAGATGACATTCTTACAACCAACACGCTGAAGTGTATTGCAAATATTGCTGTGCATCCCAAGGCGCGCGAGATTCTTAAAAATAAAACTAAATTTATTGACCGGCTCACTACGCTGTGCATTTGCGATAATGCTGCAATTGGGAAGAATGCCCGTATTGTCAAGAAGGCCATCTTTTTGTGTCCGAAGGAAGCATTATGATCGCCTGGTCCCGGATGCCCCCATATCCGTATACCTCTAATTTACTAAGCTCCCGCGCCAACCAACCAACCACCTCCCAACCACCAGACTAGTAGTCTTAAGAGTGCACTGGCTGGGCCTTCACAGCTGCACTCCCAACTTGAAAAGCGTTCTCTGGAGCTAGACTCTGGAGGTGCGTTATTCGCCGGCTAGACAAGGTACTGGGGATCTTACTGCAAGGCCCGCGCCGGGGGGTGACACCCAACCCCAAATTTGCCGTACTAGTATCTCTATAACTAGGCGCCTGGTGCGGGCGCAAATTGAGAATAGGGGCCCCACGTACCCCTCTAGGACGTGACCGAAACGGGTAAGCGAAACGATTAGGTTTGGAAATTTTAGTGGCCTGCGAAGGTCGCGCCACTGGCAGTGGCGTTTCGTGCCGCGTCAGGCGACCTATCTGGCAGCCCATCGGGTACCCGGCCGCGCCTACGCATCCACCCCACGCCATAGGTACCCGAGGGCCCCTGGGAGACCAAAATACCAGCATAGAAGCGAGTTTTGATTTTTCAGTCCAGAGGCCCCTGAAATACCCGCACGTTAGACCCCAGATGGGCAACTTCGCGACCGCTTCTCGCCGCGAAAGTGACCCCTTCCCCCCAACCTGGTCTCAGGGCGCACAAAGGAACTCTTTGGGACCCCGTGGCCAAAATCGCCGCCGGACAAGTGGCTGGGAACTCGAATCTCAAATTAGGGGACACCCCCCGTCTTACTGCCATAATAATACTGGGGTCATACTCAGGCTGGGGTCACTACACCGTTGGCGCTAAATAGCTCGCTAAATGACGGGGCCGGCACCCAAATTGGTGAGATTTTAAGTTGATAGCCCGAACCCCGCGCCTTCGCCCGGTGGGGTCCCAGGGGCATCTAACCAGAGCCGGACACCGGGAATTTTTTTACAGTAAGATTCCGAGCGATCCTCCCTAAGGTAAATTCGTGCAGAATTACCCTGCGACACTTAATGTTCCGTGGAGACTTCGATTTTTAGGGGGGGGGTAAGCGCCTTGGCGCCGTTGCCAGTGATGCGCTTTTTGCGCAAAATGCCGTACAGCCACGCGGCGACCGAATGGCGGGAAATTTTTGCTGCGGCCTAGGTTCCATATGCTAAAATAATGGGCTGTGCAAAGTTTGGTACCTTGCGGCAGCCTCACGCAGAGAAATCAGCAGCGACGCGGTGCGATCATGCGAGATAAAACCCGCCCCAAACCCCTTCGCTCCGAAACCTAGTATAAACGGACGCGTAATTACGCCCTATTTTTTTCCTATCGTTCCCTAGTCGCTATCGTACCTATTGGAATTTCCGGTGTCCGGCCAGGGTGAAGGGGCATCCTAAGCACACGACGACACTAGCTTGCCACGGAGGTGCCCCCCTCGAGATGGGGTGAGGTGCCAAATGGCCTAACGTGCGGGTAACGGGGGGGTTACACAGGCCCCAAACCGGGTACTAGCGCAAGACCTCGATGAGCCTTTCTCGAGCAGTCCCGGGGATTTGTCCGGAGAGAGGCGTCCAACCGGCTCGTCGACCAAGCTTCGCGTTTGGAGAGGGCAAATTCGGGACTCTACAATTGCCACTTTTGGCCGTCGTTGTGCCATTAAGCGCCACGACGTAAACGGGGCCAAAGCGGCCACGAGGAGGACGAATGCTTCAATACAAGTGGTCCAGGCCCACGCATGGTACACGAACGAGGACTGTCCCGGGCTGTGGACGAATTCGACCCCAGAGAAGCCACAGTCCGAGCTGCCCTACGATATTAAACGCTGCGAGGCCCTCAGTGCGATATCGGGGCCGGCATCTACGCACGTCGCACCCCGCCGTGGCATTTTCGGTAGGTCGCAAGCATAAATGTCATTTTTAAGCGAGGTCTAGTTCAACAACCTGGCCCGCCGGGTCGCTTAATTTATTTATTTGTGTATTTATTCTTCATTTTACCAAGCCCCACTCTGCCAATGGTCACGGTCTTTCATCGTGCAGCGTTTTTAGGCCGCTGTAGTACTAGACTAAGTTCCTTGCCCCGGCGTACTTGTCATGGTGCGCCCCAGGCGCCGTCAGGACACTTCCCAGGACGCTCCACACAACCTTGACAGCGCGGCGCTCTAATCGTACGCCTAGGGGGTTATTGTCCATCATTCCAGGCTGCGCTTGGGGCTGAGTCTTGCTCCCGCACAGCGCGTTGTCGTAGCAATCAGCTAGTCTGGTGTGTGCGCCAGCTTAGCCTTGGGACTCCAACCCCTGGTCATAAAAGACATACTCCAACCCCTGGTCCCTCACCACCAGGCTGCGCACTTACGTCAAAGGCTCACTGTTATCAGGCTGTCGTAGACTCGTAGGACAGCGCATTGGCCTCGGAGCCCGAGGATGATCAGTATTTTACAGACCATAGGATAATGTCACTGGTTGTTTGCGAGGCCGCTCAGATACTGGCACTGGCCCAGTTCATGGTAAATATATATAATATTTTGGATTCACATCATCCCTCTTTAAATATCTAGACGTGCATTTTTGTGATCTGCAAAGGTCATTACATGTAGCTCGACACTGGGCATCTTAGGACTCGCGCTCAATCAGACCTTCTACTCGCTGTCGTATCAACCTACTCTCGGGCGCAAAGTTCTGAATCTGGTGGATCACTTCGCCAACGAGTTCTTGATGGGCAAGCCTGACGGAAACGGGATCACGCTCTTCAAACCACCAAGCTTACCTTTTGCGAGATTTTAAAATACGCACAATCCTAACCAAAGCCACAGAAGGTAATATATATTGTATTGTTGATGATCACTTACGTTGCATCAATACCAAACCCACGCTGCTGTTGGATCTCCACGTTGACTTTTCTCTTAAAATCACTATCCAGCATTGACATCTGGACTTTAAATCGCTTCAACTTGGAATAAAATATAGCGTTTGATTCAAACAGGTCTGTCTTGCAATTTATAGTTCTGTGATGACCTGTTTTATCTAGCAATTTGTACTTGCCACACGCAAGGGAGTGAAGAACTCTTTTGCCAGTCGGTTCATCTATCTGCATATGCTCACAAATCTCAGGAAAGGCAACCGCTTTTTTCTTGCAAGCAAAGGCAAGCAGAGCCATAGCCTGAAATGTAGTCATCGTCATGTCATATGATCTCCCCCCAAAATTGCCTTTGACAACTACATCTCCAAGAATATACACCCACGATAGCACGCGATGACTGTGGCGTTCTGTGTACCACGTGTTAAAGGCAGATTTTGCATCTCTCATCTCATGGGATAATTGCAGGTCCCGTTGCTTTTGTGAGGGCCAAAATCCTTGAGTGAGCACTTGAACTGAAAAGTCCATTCTCGTTCTATTAGCAAGCAAGTTTGCAGCTCTTAATTTGTTTAAATGCGCAGTCCAGGTTTGATCGATATCTTTTCCTAAGACAAAAAAGAAAATGAATTAAATAACGACAGCTGGTACGAGCCTACTGTAAAATCATTCACCATTCCCTCTAGCTTCGTGGTGAACGGAGCTCCTTGTTGTGTTTTCATTTTTACTATCATTGATTTTTCCGCATGAATAGAGGTATATTTCTTTGATAGCAGCCTTTTTGCCAACCTTTCTCGATACAGTTCAGCATATAAATCTTTGTCTGATACAAATTGAAAAAGTTGAATACAGTGCTCCAATCTATTCTCCACCTCCTCTTCATCCAATTTCAATTTCCCGCTTAAAATACGGTCAGTGTGCACAACCAGCAACTCAACATTTGAATCATCAGAAGTTGTATCTGCATTCATGACTTCCTGGAACGCTTCTCGTAGTGCGCGCTGAAATTGAGCTTCGTTGTCGAAGAGCTCAAGGACAAGTCTACTCATCTTACTATGCAGCGTCATGAGCTGATCGATCAAATCTGGGTCATTTGAGCTTAATTTTCTGCCTTTCGATTTCAGAGAGTGAATAAGATCCCGACGTTCCTGGAGCAATTTGCTTCCTTCACTTTGTACAAATTTCTTCGTCATTAATGCCATCGGTGAAAGGCCATCAGCAAGACGTCGGAATAAATTAAACATGCGCCTTAGGTCTTCATTTCTGTCCTCAGCTAGCAAAGATCTAAGCCCACTTTGATCATGATTGATCAACGGCCCCTTGTACTTTTGTAGAAGTTCCTGTTCACAGGCAGAGAGTAGCTTACTCTGAGTGGAGGGGTGGAGATATCGCTTAACTCGGTTTCGCTCTGCTTTGAGTGCCATCTCTGCCCGTGTCAAGTATTCAGGGGTAGTTTGGTCCTCCAACCACACCCTACTTTTTCGTGCATAGTAGTCCGAGGTCCTCTTTAAGAGTGAAATTTCTAAATCAGATTCGTAGACACTAAGATCAGGCTGGGTGTTCAATGCCGATTGCACTGTCTTCAAAGTAGTGCACTTCGAAGATAAGCCCATGACGGGAAAAACCTCAACACAAGAACGCAGTAGATCTTGGTCGATATTTATTCCATCGCGCTCTGTGTCGATTGCATTCAGTAAAGATTCGCGAACTTCCGCCTTAAATTGAACAAAGACGATATCAAAAAAAAGTTTTAAGCCCACCGACGTAATTGTGGAGATTGAAGAATTTGCAATGTAGCCATTGTCAAGATGTCTAAACAGCTGTTGCATCCACTTGACAAAGACTTTATGATTCTCCCAGTGATGTGAGAATTTGTTGAGTATGGCGTTGCCTTCATCTGCATACTTATTTTTGTTGAGTTCGGGAACTACATAGTGCTGCAAGACGTGCTCGATTTCATCTTTGGTCCTGTCATACAATGCCTTTGAGTGATCGTACAATCCAGCATTTGAACACATTCGATAGGATATTGTGTAGAGAGACACATAGCCTTTATTACCAAACGGGCGTCTGTCGGATGCATTGCCCTGAAGTATGTCGACCAAAACACAAATGCCATTTTCCCTGAGCTTTTCCCATCCCTGATAGTGTTTCTTCTTGATGCTAAGGTGATGCTAAAATTACCTCTTCTAACGGGATTTCTCCAGTTTCGATAGATTTTTCGGTCGCGTAGGTAAGCAAAGTTTCTTCCCGATCTGTCCGCCTCATGGCGCGGGAATAATAGCGTGGTCCTAGTACCTACCGTAGGTACGGTACCTATGGTAGGTACCTACCTACGGTACGGTACCGCAGGTACTACCTACGGTACCCGTAGGTATAAAATAAAATAAACACAGGGATAGACACATATCTATCTACCTGTATCGGTCGCACGCCGGACATCGAGTAGGATGGGCTTGCCGCGCCGGGTGTGACGGGCGGCGTAGACTCGGCGGATGCTGGCGTGGGCGAGCGGCCGGCCCGGGGGCGTCAGAGTACAATATCAACATTCGACCCACCCCCTTTCCGGTCCTTAAATTCAACTATACGAAAATATCGATTGGGTTTTCCAAAAATTTCGCCGAGGTGGTAGTTCTCAGGCTAGTGGCTAAAACTGTACCATCGGTAAAAAATCGCCAGGTCGCTGACATGGGCCGCCTTCACAGCAAAGGTAAGGGCATCTCGCGATCGGCAAATCCCTACAAACGCTCACCGCCACAATGGCTGAAGACATCACCCTTGGATGTTGAGGAGCATGTGTGCAAATTAGCGAAGAAGGGCCTGACACCATCTCAAATTGGGGTCATATTGCGAGATTCCTCCGGTATCCCTGCCGTCAAGTCGGTGACCGGGTCAAAAATTCTGCGCCTCCTCAAGAAAAATGGTCTTGCCCCGGAAATTCCGGAGGATCTATACATGTTAATCAAGAAAGCGGTGTCTGTCCGCAAGCACATGGAGCGCAATCGCGCAGACAAAGATTCAAAATTTCGCCTCATCCTCATCGAGTCGCGTATCCATCGCCTCGCGCGTTACTATCGGACCACGCGCAAGCTTCATGCGGCTTGGAAGTAATTCTCGAAGTGTTGGTGGTGCATTTGTAATAGTACATGTCCTGTAGGTATGAATCCGCAACTGCCTCTGCTCTTGTTGCATAACTGCCCCGGCGCACGAAATACCGGTATCGCCTTCCCTTGACGATGGCCCTGAGTGATTAGACTAAGAAAGGCGTGAGATCAGCGTCGCTTCTACTTCTAGTAGTTTTAAAAGCACCACTCCCCTTCCGCCCCTCCCTGCTATGTAGTCATAGCTAGCCAGCGTACTCCGAAAGGAACGTCTGGGAGTTGCCATCATATCTCGTCGACGGGATACTTCTACGGGACTCGGATACTAGACTCGGCCGGAATCCTGGTATATGCCCCTCCCGCTCGGGCTTCGGAGCCTGAGATCACTGGCAACAAGGCCGCCTGCTGAAGGTCAAATCCGGCGGACAGTTAGCCCGCCGGCGGCGGCTCAGCTGCGAGCGGATTCAAGTTGAGCTCGAGCTTCCAACCGGTTCACCCGGGCCGGTGACCTGGCCCGGGGCTTTTTTTTTTCACTGGCATTGGCAAGCCTGAGTTCAATTTGCCAGTTGGTACAAGCTGTCGAGCCCCAAGCGGGGTACTAGGTTGCAAATCACCCGTGACTCAGGCTCCGAGTCGGATTTGCCTGTGAATCACTCCTCTGGTCCGTGTCCTATCCTATCCTATTGACCTACCGTGACACTAATGTACCGCATGCGGTACATTAGTGAAACTTCAACTTGACTCGGAGTTCAAGATCCCCGCTTTTGCATTTTCTAAAGGTTGAATTTTTGGATGATTTGAGGTGTTTTTTTTAAACTCGACATGTTTT
>Ga0209503_10001547_pt1 | contig 11747 bp, 11 predicted proteins | sample SouAtlMetagenome_2_FD_187448 | JGI IMG/M metagenome (GOLD analysis project Ga0209503, IMG submission 187448) | Marine eukaryotic phytoplankton communities from Atlantic Ocean - South Atlantic ANT15 Metagenome (SPAdes) (version 2) | ecosystem: Environmental > Aquatic > Marine > Oceanic | place...
GCTCCTACAAGTCTTGAACTATCAGAAAAGTTAGAGCAGCTTAGATTTATCGAAAATGGTTTTACTATAGACACATTAATACATGAGGGGCAGATACCATCTGGAATAGATACAGCCGAAGATCTTGAACTAGCTATAGATTTTGTAAATAATGATAATTAACACTAAAGCAAAGCTTGATAATGCATTTGGTATAGATTCAACTTCTGATTATTTACTTGTGATTAATTCAGAGAATTGTATTCAAGATCTAGATAATTTTTTAACTGCTAGCATTCAAAAGAAATTGGTAGTAGGTGAAGCTACAAATATAATTCTTCCCAATCACTATAAAGGAATTGTAATAAAAAATAATTTAACTAATTTAATAAAACATTCTAAAAATGAAGTTGAGGTTGGTGCAGGAGTTAATTGGCACGAATTTGTAGACTGGACGATTGAAAATAATTTTTACGGTCTTGAAAACTTAACTTTAATTCCAGGAAGTGTTGGTGCAGCTCCTATCCAAAATATTGGAGCTTATGGTGTGGAGGTTTCTCAATTCATTAGTAAAGTTAGATTTTATGATTTTACTGATAAGCAAATAAAAGTTTTTAATAATAAGGAATGCAACTTTTCTTATAGAAAATCTATTTTTCAAAAAATGGATATTCTTATTTTAAGTGTAAATTTTATATTTACATTAAATAAATTATTTACAAATTATGAATCTATAGAAAACTATCTAAGTTTTAATAATATTGATCTAAAAGACTTAACACCCAAAAAATTAGCAAAATACATCCAAGAAATAAGATTAAGCAAACTACCTGACTACAAGAAGTTACCAAATGTAGGTAGTTTTTTTAAAAACCCAATCCTTGATAAGAATGAATATAGATTAATTCATGCAAAAAATACGAAGCTTATATCATGGGATTATAATAGGGATATGGTTAAGGTAGGCGCTGCAAGGTTGATCGAATTAATAAAAGATAAACTGCCAAAAAATTTAGAGGTTGATATATATGATAACCATTCACTGGTATTGATTAACAAGAGGAATGCTAACCAAGAGGATGTTATCAATTTTTCCTCACTTGTTAAAAATGAAGTATTTAAACACTTCAAAATCAATTTAGAAATTGAACCTATAATTATTAAATCCTAATGTTTTTATGGTCAGCAATTGCTCATCTAGTCGCTGTTACAAGTCCTGGTCCAGATACTGCATTAATAATTCGCCAAGTTGCCAGAGGCGGTCGCGCCAGTGGCTACTATTCAGCAGCAGGAATTGGTTTTGGTGTATTTATTCATTCTGTTCTTGCATCATCAGGTATATCTTTATTATTAATTTCAAATGAAAATTTAAAATTTATAATAAGTTTAATTGGCGGACTCTTCTTGCTATATCTTGGAATAAACTCCTTTATATCGATAGATGAAAAAAATAAAAATGAAGCCTACTCCGAAGATAAATCATCATTTATTAAGGGTTTATTTACTAATATTTTTAATATAAAAGCTTTAATATTTTTTGTTTCTCTTTTTACTATTATTGCTGATTCACTTAGTGGCTTTTATTTATTAATTTTTCCTCTTTATTTTGGGATAATGACAACATTATGGTTTACTTTTCTTACTTTTGTCTTAACAACGCCTAAATTGAATACAGTTTTTATTAATCATTCAAAAAATATAGAAAAAATATCAGCTATTTTTTTAATTGGTATAGGTTTACTAATAATATTTACTATTATTTATGAGTATTGAGACAATCATCAAATCACTGAATAAGTATGATTCAGATAGCTTTCCCCCTGTACATTTATGGAATCCTGAGCTGTGCGAAGGCTCTTCATTTTCTATTGATATAAAGGGAGATTGGTTTTATAACAATTCAATAATTGGTAGAAAACGCTTAAAGAAATTATTTTCAACAGTTCTTAAAAAAGAAAAAAATAAATACTATTTGGTAACACCTCAAGAAAAAATATTAATAAATGTTGAAATCGCCCCCTATATAATAATTGACTTCACTTATGATGATGTCAGTAGGGAAATTATTCTTCATACTAATTTTGATTATTCATTTCCACTAAATGTTGATCATAAATTAGAACTTAAATCATATAAGAATAACCTCTATCCCATTGTTAATGTCCGATCAGGTATTGAAGGCCTGATTAATAGAAGTGTTTTTTATAAACTTATTGATATAGCAATAAGTCAGAATAATAAGCAAAATAAAAACTCTTTATATTTAGAAAGTTTTAAAATACTTCATGAGCTAGGTTCAATTGCATAAAAAAATAAATTTACCATCAAAAGTTTGCTTAAGGTGCAAAAAAACATTTATGTGGAGAAAGAAATGGGAAAGAGATTGGGAGCATGTTAAATATTGCAGCAAGAGATGCAAAAATTCATCAACTAGTTCCTAGTTTTTTTAAAGCAATCCACTCATCTATATAAAATTCAAGTTTTGATAAAGGCAGTGCACCTCTCTTAAGCACCTCGTTATGAAATTCTTTAATATCAAAACTGTCTCCTAGGATTTCTTCTGATCTTCCTCTTAACTCTAATATTTTCATCTGGCCAATTTTGTACGCTAAAGCTTGACCAGGCCAATTAATATATCTATCAACTTCATTAATAATATCTTGTTTACTTTTTGCCGAATTTTCTAAGAAAAAATTTATAGAATCTTGTCTTGACCAGTTCTTATAATGCATTCCAGTATCTACAACCAATCTTATAGCTCTCCACATTTCATAAGTAAGCTGACCAAACTTAGAATAGGGGTCTTTGTAGAGACCAAGATCATAACCTAATGCTTCGCTATATAGACCCCAACCTTCAACAAATGCTGTAAGTCCGCCATATTTCCTAAAATTTGGGAGATCTAACTCCATATTGATAGCAATTTGTAGATGATGTCCTGGCATTGCTTCATGAACCGTTAACACCTCTATTTCATATTTTGGTCGTACTTCTGGTCTATATAAATTAACATAATAATACCCAGCTCTTGAACCGTCTGCTGCTGGTCGTTGATAGTATGCTGTTGTTGTATCAGGAGCACTTTCCATTGGAATAGGCCGAATTCCATAGGGAACTGAGGGAAGATCGCTAAATAAGTTAACTAGTTCAGGATCTATCCTTTTAGCAGTTGCAAGGTATTCTGTTAACAGATCATCAGCATTGTCAAAATAAAATCTTGGATCCGTTCTAAGGTATTCTAAAAACTCTCTAAAAGTACCTTGCCAATCCACCTCATCAATTACTTTCATCATTTCAGATTTAATTCTATTGACTTCACTCAATCCAATATTATGAATTTCATCAGGAGTTAGATTTGTAGTTGTATATTTTTTTGCTAAAAATTCGTAGTATTTACTTCCATTAGGAATATCATTAATGCCAATAGTTTCACGACAATTTACAAGATATTCATTTTTAAAAAAATTATAAAATTGAATATACGCCGGAATTACTTTCTTTTCGATAACCTGTAAAGCCTTTGTTCTGATTATTGCTTTATCTGAATCTGATATAGATTCATGCATTTCTTCAAAGGCTTTAAAAAAAGGACTTAAATTAGGTTTAACAAATGCCTGAGCTTCAATCTGATCAAGAACTCTATCCATTAAGATTCGTGGGGGCATTATTCCTTCTTTAATACCTTGTCTTGCAATACTAATGTGATTATTAATATATATATCAATAGTATCAAGACGCGCTATCCAATCTTCATAATGGGATATATTTCTTAAAGGAAGCGTTTCAGCAGATTCATGTTGAAGTTGTATACCGCCTCGATGACTAAAAGGTATTAAAAAGTTTTTATATTTATGGGCTTCTATTGAATCAATATATTGTTTTTTAAAAAGCTCAAAATTTAGAAGGTTATCAGGATTTTGAAATGAATTTACATCAAAATTATTTAATTGATCTAGTATTTTTTTATTATGCAGATTATCTAATTCTATTTGTTCTAGCGAGTATGTCGGCCATTTATCATTATTGTTTAATATACCCATACTGGATGCATAGAGAGGATTTTTTTCAATTCCTCTTTGCCATTCTGCATCCATCATAGCTATAAATTTTTCTTCATCATTTAATTGTCCGCATGAGCACACAAAAAATGATAAAAATAATATATAGATATGCTTTTTCAATTTACATATTTGGATAATTTGGACCACCAGGACCTTCAGGTGAAACCCATTTTATATTTTGAGACGGGTCTTTAATATCACATGTTTTACAATGCACGCAATTTTGTGCATTAATTACGAATTTTTTCTCACCTTCTTTCTCAACGACTTCATACACACCAGCAGGGCAGTAGCGTTGAGCAGGTTCATCGTACATAGGTAAATTTTTAAGTATTGGTATTGAAGGATCTTTAAGTTGCAAATGACACGGTTGATCCTCTTCGTGATTAGTATTTGATAAATATACAGAACTTAATTTATCAAAAGAATAAACACCATCAGGTTTTGGGTAATCAATTTTAGTAGCTTTGTCAGCTGGAATTAATGATGCATGATCAGGGGTAGGATTGTTAAGGGTAAAAGGAAGATTTCCTCTAAAAATAAGTTGATCTACTGCATTGAATGCGGCTCCAATCAGTGCTCCAAATTTATGGAAAAAGGGTCCAAAATTTCTTGATTTATATAATTCAGTATAAATCCATGAATCTTTAATTAGTTGGTCAAATCCAAAATCTTCACTTGGGGTTTGAAGTTTCTTAAATATATATTCACCAGCAATTAATCCGGATTTCATAGCTGTATGAGAGCCTTTAATTTTTGAGAAGATCATAGTTCCAGCATTACATCCAACAAGCAGCCCTCCAGAGAATTCCATCTTGGGTAAGGATTGTAAACCACCCTTAATTAAAGCTCTTGCGCCATAGGTTAATCTCTCGCCACCTTTAAGATAAGATTTAACGGAAGGGTGTGTTTTCCATGTTTGAAATTCATCAAATGGACTTAAAAATGGATTTTTGTAATCTAAAGGCACTACATAACCAAGGAATACTTCTTCATTTTCACCATGATATAAATATGATCCTGAGGGTGTATCAAAGCTGGTAGGCCATCCGTTTGTATGCATAACCAATCCTGGCTCGTGCTGGTCTTTTGGAATTTTCCAAACTTCTTTAAAGCCAATACCATAATGTTGAGGATCTTTACCCTCATCAAGATTAAATTTAGCTATCAGCTCCTTACCAAGATGACCTCTACAGCCTTCGGCAAAGACTGTGTGTTTTGCTCTTATTTCAATTCCTGGTTCAAAACCTGGTTTTTGCTCACCTTCCATTGAGATTCCCATATCACCGGTTTGAATACCTATAACTGAATCATTCTCATAGACTATTTTACTAGCCGGAAAACCTGGAAATATTTCAACTCCAAGGCTTTCAGCATGTTCACCAAGCCATCTGCAAAGATTGCCAAGACTTAGTACATAATTACCATGGTTATTCATAGGAGGCATTACAAATGCTGGTATTGGAAGAGCTAAATTTTTAAAAAGAAATTTTAGTTTATCTTTTTTTACAGGAGTATTAAGTGGTGCACCTAATTCTTTCCAATTTGGTATGAGTTCATTTAAAGCAGTTGGTTGAAATACATTCCCAGATAAAATATGGGCACCAATCTCTGAACCTTTTTCAAGTAAACATATAGTAAAATTTGTATTATTTTCTTGATTTAATTGAGCGAAACGTATCGCAGTTGCTAAACCAGCTGGTCCACCACCAACCACGACAACATCGTATTCCATTATATCTCTATCCATATCTAACTTCCCTTATATATAAGTTAAATGATATCTATTAATATCCCCTAATTATATCTTTAGATAATTTATAAAAAACATTACAATTATACAGTTTTTTAAAATCATCAATAACATATACTGAGGAAAAAATGAAAATCTTAGTTCCAATTAAAAGAGTAGTGGATTATAACGTAAAAGTTAGACCTCTTTCAGATCAATCTAATGTAGATCTAAACAATGTAAAAATGTCTGTTAATCCCTTTTGTGAAATAGCTTTGGAAGAAGCAGTTAGGCTTAAAGAAGCAGGTAGCGCTACAGAGGTTGTTGCAGTTACAGTTGGCAAGCAAGAATCTCAAGAGCAGCTTAGAACAGCTTTAGCTCTAGGTGCGGATAGAGCAATTTTAGTTGAGTCTGAAAATTTAGTTGAGCCATTGGTTATAGCTAAGGCTTTAGCAAAAGTTTGTGAAGACGAAAATCCAAATTTAATTATTCTAGGAAAACAAGCAATCGATGGAGATAATAATCAAACCGGACAAATGCTTGCTGCATTAATGGGTTATTCGCAGGCAACAAATGCATCTGAAGTTGCGCTTGATGGCGATTCAGCTAACGTAACACGGGAAATTGATGGCGGTCTTCAAACTATAAAAGTATCACTTCCTGCAATTGTTACTACTGATCTGCGTCTTAACGAACCGAGATATGCATCCCTACCAAATATAATGAAAGCAAAGAAAAAAGAACTAAATGTTATTAGCCTAAATGAAATGGGTTTTGATACTTCAAATAGAACTGAACTGCTTTCAGTTGAACTTCCTGCTGAAAGAGCAGCAGGCATAACAGTAGAATCTGTTGATGAGCTTATGGATAAACTTAAAAATGAAGCAAAGGTAATATCATGAAAATTTTAGTAATAGCAGAACACGATAATAATGATCTGAAAGGGTCAACCAATTCAACAATTGCAGCTGCAAAAGAAATTGGTACTGATATAAATGTCTTGGTAGCAGGTAATTCTTGCTCAAGTGTAGCAAGTGAAGTTTCTAATTTAGATGGGGTATCACAAGTGATGCATGCTGATGATGCATCATATCAAAACTTCTTAGCTGAGGATTTGGCAAATTTGATTGTTTCTTTAGCTGATGATTTTGAATATATACTTGCTCCAGCAACAACTTTTGGAAAAAATGTTTTACCTAGAGTATCAGCTCTTTTAGACTCTCAACAAATATCTGAGATTACAGCTGTTGTAAGTCCTGATACTTTCAAGAGGCCGATTTATGCTGGAAGCTGTATAGCTACAGTAAAAACATTAGAAGCTAAAAAAATTATATCAGTTCGCTCAACAGCGTTTGATGGAGTAACTTCATCAGATAATGCAGCTGAAATTGTCTCTATAGCTGCTGCAGACGCACAAAATCTTTCTACTTTTGTAAATGAGGAGCTTGCAGTAAGTGACAGACCTGAACTTACTGCTGCTGATATAGTTATTTCAGGAGGAAGAGGTATGCAGTCTGGAGATAATTTCCATCTTTTAGACAGTATTGCAGACAAATTAGGCGCTGCTGTTGGAGCTTCTAGGGCTGCAGTAGATGCAGGGTTTGTTCCTAATGATTATCAAGTTGGTCAAACTGGTAAAATTGTTGCACCTGATCTTTATATAGCAGTTGGTATATCTGGCGCTATTCAACATTTAGCTGGAATGAAAGATTCTAAAGTTATTGTAGCAATCAATAAGGATGAGGATGCTCCAATTTTTCAAGTTGCTGACTATGGTTTAGTTGCCGATCTTTTCGAAGCTTTGCCTGAACTAGAATCCAAATTATAAAACTAGTTCTTAACTAAAAGCGCAATTAATTCGAGGTGAGAAGTATTTGAAAATTGATCAAATACTTCAACCTTTTTAATTTTATAACCTTTTAGACTTACTAAATCCCTTTCAAAGGTTGAGGGATTGCAGGAAATATAAATAATATTATTAAATTTGCTAAGAATTTGAGTGACGTTATTATTTAATCCTGATCTTGGTGGATCCACAAGAACATGGCTAAAGTTAAAAACATTTATATCAATATCTGCCATCCTTCTAAAATTTTTACCATTAAAGGCTTCAGTTAATTCATTATCTGATAATCTTGCATGATGAATATTTGTAATATTTGATTTCTTTATAGATTTTTTTAGATATCTTATTGAACTACGGTTATTTTCTGTTGCAAAAATATCATTAAACATAAAACTTAAAGGGATTGTAAATGTTCCTGAGCCACAATATAACTCTAATAAATCACGCGGTTCTTTTATTAACTTTTGAACACATTCAATCATTTTGGGCATCAAATAAGCATTCGGTTGATAAAAGGTTTTATCATCTTGATATAAATAAAATGAAGGTTCGATTTTTACATGTTCCTCAAGTTCAATTAAATCAGTATTCACCATTTGATTTCTTGATCTACCAATAATACTTATATTCAATTGCGATCCAATCTTATTAGCTTCTTTCAGCCAATTATCACTTAATACTTTGTGATAAATAAGCGTAACTAATACAATTTTCTCAACTGATCTAAAGTTAACTTGAAATAACTTATCTTTTACTTGGGGATTGTCACAAATCAGTTCAAGCAATGGTTTCATAACATCTTGAATTGATGACACTGGTAGGTTAAAACTATCAAAAAATATTTTTTTTCCAGCTTTCATCATTGTGTATTGATTATTCTTAAAACCAAATTCACATCTTGATCTATAACCAGAAGCTGGACTTAAATTTAATGTAATATCTTTATTATAAAATTTAGATAAATCTTTTTTAATGGTATTAAATTTATCCATTAGAGAAGAAGGTTAGTTATTGCTATAATTATTGATATAAAAACAAAATTGATTGTAATAAATAAAATAATTAATCTAGGAAGAGAAACGTTTTTTAGATCTTCTTCAAGATCAACTCTATTTCTTATACCTAATAATGATGAAAATATTCTCTTAAGCCACATGTATCTATTATGTCAAAAATAATAAATATTACTAAATCAGCAGAAGATTATTTATCTAAATTGCTTGCTGACAAGAATGATAATAGTATTGGTATCAGAATTTTTATATCTGATCCTGGTACTCCAAGAGCAGAAACATGCCTTGCATATTGCAAGTCTGAAGAGGCAAATCCTACGGACCATTTAATCAAATTGGAAACATTGGATGCTTTTATTGAAGAGAGAAGTATTCCTTTTTTAAAAGATGCTGAAGTTAACTTTGACCATGACAATTTTGGCGGCCAGCTTACAATTAAAGCACCTAATGCCAGATTGCCCAATATATCACCTGATAGCCCAATTGAAGATAGAATCAATTATGTAATTTATAATGAAATTAATCCTATGCTCGAGTCTCATGGCGGCGAAGTGAGCCTTATTAAGTTTACAGATGATGCTAAAGCCGTTCTTCAATTCGGAGGTGGTTGTCAGGGATGTGGAATGGTTGATGTTACCCTTAAAGATGGTATCGAGAAAACTCTTATGGAACAAATCCCAGAGTTAAAGAGTGTAGTTGATATTACTGATCACTCTATTGATGATAATGCGTTTTATAAGTCCTAGATCGAGTCTTTAATTGATACCAATATTCCAAATTTTGGATGATCAAAATAATAAATTTCATTTGGGAATACTCTTATATCTTTATCAATAAAATATTTAATTAATTCATCATCCTTTAATTTATTTTTAAGATAACTTTTTAAATCTATATGCAGATATCTTGATTGATAAATTTTTATAAATATATCAAAGTTCTCATCGTCACTTAACTTAACATAAGAGCCTTTTTCAAAATCTAAAGCTCCTTGGTGCCATGTATAATGGCCTAGATAAGCATAATCACTTCTTCTTAGGAGTCTTCTTTTCAATGATGCAAGAGTAGAACCATTAGCAATATCCCTATACCAAAAACCTGAATTTTTTGAATATTTTTTTGGTCTATCTTCTTCAGCTTTTAATAAAATAATATTTTTAAAAATATCAGCAAATTTATTTTCATATTTAAATGAATCATTCATTGCTTGAATATTTACTTCTTTAATTGGCTTGCTTAATGTAATTATTTCTTCATTATTGAAGTTAAAGGCTTCAATTAGTGGAAATTTTTCAGTAGTTTCGTCGTCTAGAGTTGAATATATTAATACTTCAATTTCATATGTAAGATGTTCGGCCTCATCAGATGAAACAAATGAAATTAATAAAAAACAGCATATAGAGAATATTTTATGAAATTTCATTTATAAAGTTTCTCACAATTTTTCTTCTGTGATTACTATTATTTTTATCTTTTATATATATATTCATTTTGCCTGATTGATCCATCTGATATTGATCATGATTATTTCTTATCAGAAATAATAACCTATCAAGAACATCATCATTCATTTTAGAGAGAAATTGAATTATTGTCTTTTCGGGATGAGAGGATATTTTTTTTATACCCACCTTATGTGAAATTAAGTTTAATTCAGCATTGTCAAATAATGCACTGACTTCATCTGTTAATTTCCCACATCTATCTAATAACTCAAGCTTAAGCTTTGTAAGATCTTGTATGGAATTTATATTATTGATTCTTCTATAAATTTTGAGTCTTTCTGTTGGTGCTGGTAAATAAGATTCCGGAATAAAAGCGTTATCAAAAAAATTAATTTCAATATTTAAGTTCTCTAATTTAATATCTGGTTTTCTTATATCATTTATTGCTGTTTTAAGCATTGAGAGATATAAAGAAATACCAATAGCATCAATATGTCCGCTTTGCTTATCACCTAATATTTCACCGCCACCTCTTAGTTCTAAATCCTCTTGCGCAATAAAAAAACCAGCACCCAAATCCGATAATCGCATATTGAATCTAAATCTTTCTTTAGAGCTCTTCGGCAAATCTGGAGTTGGTATCAAAAAATAACAATATCCCTGCTTAGAAGATCTTCCAACTCTGCCTCTTAATTGATGCAATTGAGCAAGACCAAACATATATGAATCTAAAATTATCATTGTATTCGCATTTGGAATGTCTAATCCCATCTCCACAATTGTTGTACATATCAATACATCGAGCTTTCCTATTTGAAATAAGTTCATTGTTTTAGTTATTTCAGATTTATTAAGTTGACCGTGGGCAATTCCTATTTTTAAATCGGGAATTAGTTTTAAAAGATGATCTTTTAAAGGATTAAGTTTTTTTATGTCATTTTGAATTATAAAACATTGACCATTTCGTGCCGTTTCTCTTGAGACTGCTTCAATCATTAAATTATCATTTTCTATATTTAAAAAAGATTTAATACTTAATCTATTAACTGGCGGTGTATGTAAAAAAGAAAAATCCTTTAAGCCTGCAAATATAAAATTCATAGTCCTAGGAATGGGTGTCGCTGATAAATACAAGATATGCACATCTGGTTTTTTTGATTTGATTACATCTTTTTGCTTTGTCCCAAATCTATGTTCTTCATCAATTATCAGTAACCCGATATTTTCATATTTTAATGTGTTATTGAATAGAGCATGTGTGCCAATTAATATATCAATATTTCCATTATTGAAATCATCAATATATTTTTTTCTATCAATAGTCTTTGTATGCCTGTTAAGAGCTTGAATATTTATTCCAAATTTTTTAAATCTATCTAGAAATGATTGATAGTGTTGAGATACCAAAACAGTACTAGGAGCAAGAATTACAGCTTGTTTTCCTCCGTTGACACATATAAACGCTGCTCGCATTGCAATTTCAGTTTTACCAAATCCAACATCACCGCATAGCAATCTATTCATAGGTTTAATAAGTGCTAGATCTTTTTGAATCGCCTCGATTGCTATATTCTGATCATCAGTTTCTTTGTAAGGAAATTCATCTATAAATTCTTTATAACTACTTTTATCCACTTTTAATGAAAAAGCTGACGAAGACATTCTTCTAGA
>Ga0209503_10001548_pt1 | contig 11743 bp, 9 predicted proteins | sample SouAtlMetagenome_2_FD_187448 | JGI IMG/M metagenome (GOLD analysis project Ga0209503, IMG submission 187448) | Marine eukaryotic phytoplankton communities from Atlantic Ocean - South Atlantic ANT15 Metagenome (SPAdes) (version 2) | ecosystem: Environmental > Aquatic > Marine > Oceanic | place...
AGACCCGACGCCACCCATCGTTCATGCTTTGGGAGGCTCGATTGGCTCTGCCCTCGCTCTTCTCTTATTCTACCCTCTTGAAAGGGCTAGAATCGAAATGCAATCAAAAGTAGGTACCTCATCCGCGCCTAAGTTGGCATCAACAAAACTGGTCGACAAAGGAGATATTTCCCCCATACGCTGTGCCAACGATTCGCATCTCAGCAACAAAGATGACGAGGCGTCTTGGGATGTTGATGTGGGCTCTCCTACCTCTGCTTCGTGGTCAATGAACTCCGGTTCTTCGGGAGATGATGGCAACACGACAAGTAGCTTCCCTGGTGATGAGGATTCAATTGTCAGTAATGACATTGATGACAGTTCAGAAGGTATTTTGCGATGCCTTCTCGATCTTCGCGAGCGAAAAGTTTTGTATAAAGGTGTCAAGCCTATTATTTCTACCATCTTCACCAGGTATGTCAAATGAATTAAACTTAGCTTTTCAGCGTACAGATTTTTGTTTTTGTTCTGGTGCAAAAATGATGCAAATCCGCTTAAAAAATTGCTTCTTGAACTATAGTCAATTTGTCTTTTTCTTCTTGCATGCATATGCAAAAGGTTGGCTGATGCGAGTCTCGCCAACTTCTACGAAAATATCGAGCCCTTGGCTGAGTTTATTTTCGAGTTGCCTTGCGGGCGCTGGCAATGTTTTATTGACCAATCCATTGTGGGTTACAAACATGGCCATTGTCTCTGGGACGACAGAAACGCAAAATCTTTTTCGCGAGTTGATCCGACTTTGGCAAAAACATGGCCCTGGACAATTATGGAAAGGGACCGATGCTTCACTATTACTGGTTAGCAATCCCATAATCCAATTTGTTTGCTATGAACAATTAAAGAATATGCGTCTGGCATCAAAAGCTAGACACCGTCAGGATTCAAAGAGGACGGCGAGATCCACGGGCGAAGCCACTGGGACTCTTGGACCCGCAGAAGCGTTCCTAATTGCGGCTTTGGCTAAGGCAATCGCCACTGTTAGTACATATCCACTCCAATTGACACAGACTCTTTTGAGGCTCAACACTAACAAATCTCGGAGCAAGGGCAATAACAAAAATATCGAGTTTGATGATGGAGAGCAAAACAATACAGAAATGGAGCATCAGCAGTACAAGGGGACTATAGACTGCTTAATCCAGCTCTATAGGAATAATGGTGCTGGTTGTGCGGCATGGTTCACTGGAATGAGAGCTAAATTGCTCCAAACCGTTTTGACAGCTGCTTTCACATTTCTAACCTATGAACAAATACTGAGGGTTGTGAAACACGTTGCGCTTCGAACGTTGACAATGCAAAATAATCAAATCAAGGGCAGGCGCCCAAAACGAGTGCCAACTTCAACATAAGATTAAACAATGATCGATTTGATTTTATCTTTAAGCTAGCGAGCATCAATCGTATCAAATATTACATTTCACAAACCAAATCGAATGCTTACTACAAGTACTAGTTCATGCAATTCGCGGTGGATCTTTGGATTCCTTTCGAGGGGGTCCGGTCTTCCCTGGTCTCCATTGAACACCATTTTCGACTTCATTTCTCACAAATGTTCCTTCGTCTCCGCTAACTATTTTCGCGGCATCCTTCAAATCGCCAACTGCGGCCCAAGCATCAGGTTTTTTCGATCCTTCTACAAAATCGATAAGGGCGTTCACCTTAGGACCCATTGATCCAGGGAATTTTTGCCCTGCCTTCGTTCCTTTCAAATATTCAGGGGTTGCTGCCATCATTTCTCTAGCCTCGGGTTTACCAAAGTTTTCCCAGATGCCTCCTCCGTCAGTAAGGATAATGAAACCATCAGCGTCAATCTCGTTTGCAAGCTTGGCTCCGCAAGCGTCTTTATCAATCACGGCTTCAACACCCTGCAAAGTGTTTGGATTGGAAGGTATACGAGCGACAGGAACTCCTCCACCGCCACAAGCAATTGGAAGGATACCAGAAGAATGCTCTAGGAGAGTTTTGATTGCATCGATTTGTAATATTTCCATCGGTGGAGGTGATGGCACTACACGCCGATAATATTCACCATCTGGTTTTACCGTCCAGCTGTGATATTTGAAGACAACATTAGAGATCAGTATTTGAGTTTAGATCGACATGAAATACGAAATCTGAAATCGTTAGGAAAAATTCCAATTATACGTACCCTAGAGATTGCGCTAATGCTTGAGCTTCCACGCTCCCGTAAATTGGTCCGACGAACTTGGTTGGGTCCTTGAAAGCTTCAGAATACTGATCGACAACTACCTGTGTCAGGATTGGAACGGCGGTGCATCCCGCGGATTGCATTGCTTGTGCAAGGACGTAGCCTATCTGCCCCATACTCTCGGCTCCTAGGACATCGAACGTTGCTGCAGCACGTTCCAGCGCCAATTCTATTGCCATGTCGAACATTATGCACATGCCAGTGTCGTTAGAAAATGTTGAAAACATTGCAAACTGGCATGGAAAATGAAACTGCATTTAATCAATTTTGTAACTTACCACCGACTTGAGGACCATTTCCGTGGGTTAAAACTACACCGATGAAAAACATTCAAAGCGAAAATATTACAATAAGTAAGATTTTCATGCTGGTTGTCTCGTCCAAAAGATTAAACGAAAATTCAGCCTTACCTAACTCGTTTTCTTTTGCTAGTTCTGCCAACGTTGGAGCCATATTAGCCGCAGCTTTCTATCAGAGTGAGCCAATTAAAGATTCAAAACATGAATAAGAAAATCAGCACATATCATTTGGGAAGTATGACGAATATATTGAGAATCGTCCATTAAAGTGTGTGTATAACCTATCGACCAGAACTGTGTAACATTCCAACTGCATTCATCATACACAAAAGTGACTGCAAAAATTACGCACCAGCATATTTTCAATAGTCAATCGATCCCCTCGCCTCTGAAGAGCATTTCCACCCACGGCAACGACCAATCGCTTCTTTTTCTTCTCCGAACTTGGATTTGACGTCGATTGAGTCGGCGTAGTAGCCTTCGCCCCCTGCGCCTTCGCCGATGTGGAAAAGAAGTTGCGACTTGGAGTCCTCAGTATTATACGAGTTCGGAACATCTTGATACGGCTTTTCTCAATTCAGAAGTCGTCAGAGGTGTCAACCCAAAGTGAAAAAGATTTGTGAATTTTTGTTCCATTTGTTAGGCATTCGTTCGTCATCGGTGGACCGTACATCTTAAATTTGAAGTATTTTCGTGCATGAAGGGCGGTACTGGATACGTAAGAGTTGATGGACAAGCAAGGAAGAAAGAGATGAGACTCCAGAATTCCAGCTGCTCAGTGATTCACGCATGCACGACTGATTCATTCAATCATTCCTGAAATCAGAACCTTATTACGTGCACACGACCAGCCATTGGTCGAGAATGCTTTGTCGGAATTTGAAACAATTATTTCCTACCCGTGCCCTCCCCAAGACAAATTACACTCGGTACTTCCGACATTAAATGTGGTGTCGATTGATTCTAATGACATTCCCTACCCAACGCAAAAGGTCGATCATGTGTACAATGAAAAAAACGAGATTTAGCTCTGCTTTTGTCGCAGTTTCTACTTTCCTACTTGTGAATCTATATTGTGAAGAAATCGCGTGTGCTTTTTCTTTTGCAACTATTTCGGCTGGTTACTCGACTCCCAAAATGCCATGGTCCTCCTTGCTAATGTCCGATTCCAATGAGGATAGTGAAAGTAAACCGGCGGGAAGTTTTTTCCACAAAGTTCCGCCTTCCGACAGTGATTCGTCCTCACTAAGCGGCAATGATGGTGATAGTGGTACAGAAAATGAGGCAGAAACCACCGAGGCGACAGCTTCCAATGACAGTCTTGATGAAGAAATTTCGCAGCTCTTGAAGCAAAGAAGGAAGAAACCTCTTTCAAGCCAGCCAAGTACCATAGATGGGGTGCCGACCGAAAAGGCAATGGGGTTTGGAAAACCGAAAACGGGAGCTAGTTCTTCGAAGAAGTCTGGCGAAAATGGCTCGACCAGTGGGAAGAAACGAGCAAAAGCTAAACCAATAACACCTTATGTAGCGATTGGAACGCCCGATCAGCCAATTAATGATCCAACAAAACCCGAACGTGACGACCAAGGGTACACACTCTACACAGATACACAAACTGGCGAGAAATCACGAGTCTTTGAGGCCTTGATGGATTATCCTTCGATATTTACAATTAAAATTGTCGGTGCAAACGAGGGTTCCTTTGTTTCTGAGATGGTAGCATTGGTTGCTGAAGCCTGTGAAACTGATGTCACGGAGGTCAATCACTCAACGAAGGTGATGGGAAAATGGGTTTCCGTAACAGTGAAGGCGCCGGTGCAGAGTGCAGAGATGGTATATTTATTGTACGAAAAGGTGGATCAGGATCCTCGCGTAAAGTTTAAATTTTGAAAATAATAGAAGCTAATGAGAGTCAGGGTTATGTAAAGTTTTCGGTTTCGACCTCGTTATCCTCATGCGTCACAGACAAAATTATGATCAATACATTACTTTTTCTACGTGTTTGCTATCGTTCACGAAATTTCGTGAGCTTGAACATTCCTGACTACAATACTTTCGTATTTTCCCAACAATCAGAACATCGTTTGCAAGTCCGTGGTATGTGGCACAAGCAAACGCTCATAGTTTAATGTAAGCAACATGCGCATATTCACAATATTTAATTCTTTCTGAAAATCTACTATTTTAAATAGCAGCTGCAAGTGATTACTCTACCGGTACGGATGAGGAGTTGATGGTTCCGGTAGACCTTTTACCAAACAACTTGGTAATTTTATTGATTATCGATGGCAACCAGATACGACCGGTAAAGAATCCGGCCCGACAGAGTTGAAAAACAGCAAAACATGCCCAGACTTGCTCCACACTACCCCCCACTTTTACTCGCAAGAGCGCTGGTGGGAGCAGGGCAGTAGTAAGTACGTAAATCCCAGCTAAATATTTGAGTTCTCTTCGAGCTAGTAAGAGTCCCTCAGCAACAGCAACCGGTGCGGTAAGAAAAGCACCAGTCCACAAATATTTCGCGAGAGGTTTAACCGCATTCTTCACCGTAGGATCGGATGTCAACATCCCACCGAAATACCCTGGAATGAGCGACGCTAGCGACGCCACAACCGTTGCTGTCATAAACCCTAGTTTCAATAGGTTGGTTCCAAGAGAAAACGCACTATCGAGCCAGGGTTTCACGATAGGGTCTTCCATTGTTCTTTCATCGCTGCTAGCGACATATTCATTTACCGGTGCCAAGTATGGTGGAACAAAGGTTTGCGCTGTTTGACTAATAACTTCCATGAAAGGACTCACAAAGAAAAATAAGGAGAGAATAATTTGGTGCGAGGCCAGCGGTGTTGGCTGACCAGGAACCGCAGCCGCTGAATGTGTCATGAATCCAAATGCAGCCAATTTCCCTAAAATCAGTGTAAGGACAGGAGCAGCAAAGCCTAGGAAGGCTCTGGAGCTTACTAGACCTCCGTCACCCTTAGTGTCACTGGCACCATTTACTGGTTTCTTTTTCTTCCACAATCCAAGCGAATGGTCGCGCACCAATTTCTTTCGAGCTGGTCCAAGCAAGGCAGCCGTGGCGGCCAATTGCGCGAGAAGGGTTGCAATTGCTGCTCCCCGAAGTCCCATTCCGGCGAAACGGACCAGGAAGAAATCTCCAAAGATATTAATTGTTGTCGAGTAAAGAATAGCGATCAACGGTGTGACGGAGTCTTTTGCACCAAGCAGTGCTGCTTGGACTACTCCAAGCAGCAATGTGGTCGGCATCGAAAACGCTCTAATTTTGACATATTCAACAGCCGCGTCGATCAATCCATCACCAGCATTGTGACCTTGTGTTCGAAAATTATGAAAAGTAGAAGTATTATATCAAATAATGTAAGAAAAAGGGAAAATAGTATTTCCAATACATGAATCAATAGTACCATGAAAAGACAAAAAATCTGAAATCCATGCTTGAATTCATTGAAATTAGGTCGACTTCACAGATTCACGATAATACATTGGCAATCTAACCTACCAATATATAGGGCCAACAATGGTCGGGCAAATGCGAACAAGAACAACATAATGCCGATTCCACATCTGAGCGCTACCCGACTGGCCGTGCGAACGACGGCTTCAGCTTGGTCGGACTGTTCCCCGCGTTGAGCGACTGCCGTTGAATATAAATTCGTCGTCGCTACGTTTAAAAAGGCAAAGAGGTATGTGGCCCCATCAAAAAATGTAGTCGCAGGGCCCAGAGCTGCGAGTTGGGCGGCTGATTCTGCGGGCACCCTTGCCGACAAACCAACGAAAGCAGTATCGACAAGTGATAAGAGTGGCCCAGCAACCCACAAGCCGAGGCAGGGAACAGCAAAGTTTCTAAAATCTGTCAACGTGGGTAGCGGAGGGGGTTTATCGTCTACGACATTCATTCCGCCACCCCTTGGAATTTCTTCGGTTTTTTTTTTCGATGATGGTTCTTCATCTTCGTCGCTTGTGTCACCAGAACCGTTGACCGCTTTCAATGACACTTTTCTGGACAGTACCTTCGCCGGATTTTGGTAATGATTACGTGGGTTTGATAATGTGTCAATATTGTAGCTACTACTAGGACGTTGGTGAAGGGCTGACACTGGGACAAAGGCATTTGTTACTACCACTGAAGCCATTGCCCATGCCGGGATTAGGAAGCATGCTGCAATTTTCGAGACCCACATTATAGATTGAAAATTTACAAATCAGAAGATGTAGTGGGTATGTTGTAGTCCAATTCAATACCACTGACTGTCGCGATACGATGTGAAAGTTCCAACTTGAGATGCTAAATGATTGGAAACCACCACGCAACAAGGACATGATGAAAACATCATTCCGATCAAGGCGCAAAAATCGTTGACGCCGATCGAAAAAGTAATTTTCTCCGCAATGACGTTTCCTGATCCGGTCTGTATGTCGTATGAAAACCCTATTAGAGTTCGAATTGTAAAAATTGACCCGTCATGACAGAGGTGTCAACGAACGAACGCTTTTTTTCCTCCGAGGAGAAGAGTCTGTTGAGATTGAGACCAAAGCTCGATCACAATTAACACATCTAGCATAAAATTCAACATCAAACCACAATTTCTCTCTCAACAAATTGCTCGGTAGAACCAAAAGAACAATGATTACTGCTATTTCACACACATCGAAAAGGCTTTTGCAACGGGGCGTCTTAGGATCAGCCATCCGTAAAGGTCGGTCGGCATTTGGAAATGCGACGAGAGGCATTACTAGTCATTCACAGCTGCCCGAAGAAACAAGCATGGTCTATGAAATGTGCCGAAAATTCGCCGACGAAGAATTGGCTCCCAATGCCTCTGAATGGGACCAAAAACATGAATTTCCTACCACGACCATTGCAGCATTGTCAGAACTTGGATTGATGGGTATCAACACCCCAGAAGAAAACGGGGGTAGTGGTCTCGATGCCTTGTCTTATGCCATTGCTATGGAGGAAATTTCTCGCGGCTGTGCTTCGGTAGGTGTCATCATGAGCGCCCACAATTCTCTATATCTATCCCCTATTCAGACCTTTGGGACTGCTGAGCAACACGACGAATGGATCACCCCCTTCGCATTTCCAGCTACTGACGATAGCGGGAAAATCAAGAACATTGGATGTTTCTGTCTCAGCGAGCCGGGCAACGGATCTGATGCCGGGGCCGCTTCTACGACGGCCACGAAAGACGGAGATGATTGGATTATTAATGGTACTAAAGCTTGGATTACCAACGCATACGAAGCAGATGCGGCGGTAGTATTTGCAACAACCGACAAAAGTCTCAAGTAAGTATTTTAGCCTTCCGATTTTGACAGTATTCACTCTGAGGCTTTCAAATTTTGACACATATGTTTTTCTCGAATGGTTTTGTTTCGCAGACATAAAGGTATCTCGGCATTTATCGTACCTGCTAGTGCGGAAGGGTATAGCCTAGGTGCAAAAGAGGACAAACTTGGTATTAGAGCGTCTTCCACCGCAAATGTCATCTTGGAAAATGTTCGTGTTCCTGGGAACAGTCTCCTAGGAAAGGAGGGTGAAGGATTTAAAATCGCGATGACTACGTTGGATGGAGGAAGGATCGGAGTCGCTGGACAGGCACTAGGTATTGCCTCTGCTTCGATTGATTGTGCCGTCAAGTATGCTCTCGAGAGAAAGGCCTTTGATCAACCTATTGCAAATTTCCAAATGATCCAGCTCAAAATTAGTGAGATGGTTATGGCAAGGGACCAAGCACGCCTGTTGACATGGCGCGCCGCTCAGCTAAAGGACGCAGGAGAAAAATTTACAAGAGAAGCTGCCATGGCAAAGTTGGCAGCCTCTGAGGCCGCCACCATGTGTAGTCATCAAGCCATTCAGATATTGGGGTACGTATTCGGAGAACTTCTGTCTTTCATTTCGTTGTATTTTGAGAGTTTCGTCTTCTTGTTTAATCATCAGAGAATCCTTTCTCGTATCCCCTACGTTTACTAACTTAACTTTTGATGTGTATAGTGGGATGGGATATGTGACAGAGATGCCCGCAGAACGACATTACCGGGACGCAAGAATCACAGAAATCTACGAAGGAACTAGTGAGGTCCAGCACCTGGTAATAGCCAACGATGTGGTCAAAGAATTCAAGGGCAAGGCTTGAAAAGCAGAAATGTCGATTTCAGCATGAGTGTTTTGAATTGATGCCCAAGATACGCATTGACTTCTCTCGAATCTAAGGCAAGCTATGATGTAATATGTTATTAAATTCATTCTTTTAAAGTTATAGCTCGTTTGGACGAAAAAGATAACGTGCACTAAGATACATTTACATTGGCTGTCCAATACTCAACGCTCTTCAAATATTCGGCTCGATCTAGTGGAATACCAGAGCCCCCCTCGTCTTTTCCGAGAGCATTTCTCATTTGAGTGATACTTTTTTTAGCAAATGATGGATCGGAATTTGAATTGAAATTTGGTTGTTTGTTAGCAACGAATTAATGTAACAATCCACTTTCAGAATAAATAATACTTACGGATTCATTGGCAACTCAAAATCTTCCATTTGTGCTTTTATGGAGACGATACCCCAAGGTGCCGTTTCTTCACCTGCAGGTTTGCCCATGCTTTCATTTTCCTTCTGGATTTGTTCTCTCGAATAAAGAATCAAGTCAAGATACTTTGCTTTGGGTAGTTTTTCGATGCCACCCAAAGCTTCTATTGGAATGAAACGTTGCAAGATCGGAACCTCTTTGGAGTTTCGTGCGGCATACTCTGTCCTAATCAGATGTTCGTTGCCTTTCACCGGAACTACATTGACTCTTGCGTCATCCCCCGTAAAATCATTGACCAGAAATAGATGTTTACAAAAGGGAGCATATCCATCCTTTAGATCCTCCTGCTTGAATCGAGCGTTGACCACCTCTTCAAACTGCGGAATGGCCAATTTAAAAACGGTACCACCGTAGTTTTCGCTCTGCGAATGCTCTTGGAATTGCCTAAAGCAAAATGGGTCGACCACTAGATTTTTTGTCATCGATTTTGTAGTCAAGGCACGGACAATAGTTGAAGAACGCAATGCAGAAGAGGCTTGAAATGCAAGCAAATACGGTACTAGTCGCATTGTAATTGAATCGAAATTGGTTTATGAAACGATTTCATGAGGACCTTACTACAACGAGCAGAACGGATGGAGAACAGACAGATCATCTACTTTTCATGTTTCTCGAAAATGAAGAGAAAACGCAGTTCAGTGTTGTATTTTTTATTTTATGGAATTTAGTTCTGTAGTTTTGACTAGCTTCGCCGACAACTAGTACAGGTTTATTCAATGTATGTGCCAATATGAAATTAAATGAATTTTATTAATTGTACATTTTAAAACCGCATTTTAATCGTCTCTACCACCAGCAGAAACAGCAGATAAGGCACCAGGCGGCATAACACTTCTAGCTACAGATTCGAAAACTTTCTCAATCTCAGTCGCACAACGTGTGAATGAATAATTCCAGAAGCCATATCTTTCGTGGTTCTTGATCAATTCAATGAAAGTGACCAACAGTCCCCATGGGTGAGGTCTGTGAAGAATCAATCGTTCAAGCAGGACCCGAGTCACCTGTTCCTTAACTGCCACATTTTTAGATTCGCTGAAGAGGTAGAGCATAACGCATGAAAAATAATGGGTGTGGCTTGAGGGGTAGCGAAGCTGATTTGCAATAGCATTCAAGCACACGTAGCGGCCCTTATCATCAAAATCCATAAGCTTCTGGAGGACCTCCATTTCAGGTGTATGAGACAAAGAATTCTGGGAACTCTGACGCGCAAGGGCGTGAATACCAACATATAGAACAAGGGAATTCACCTTTGGCGCATCAATCTCGTTGGAGCGTTCTTTATTCAGCAATACGGGGAATGCTTCCAGAAAGTCTCTTCTTTGTCCCTCTTTCAGAAAGGCGTCTAAGTGACCTCGGAACGAATCAATTGGTCCCAAAACGTTCGAGAGGATTACTGGGCTCTGGGAAATTTCTGAAATCAAGTCAATCTTCAGGTTAGGAGTGAAAGGATCTGGTGGGTTCATTCCTTTGGGCGTCGCAGAGAGAATCATATTTCTGAGTTGAATACAATTTTGTGGGATGGCATTGCAAAAGGAGAGATGATACCCAGCCAAAAATGAAGGGAAATCATGCAAAAGAACCAAGAACACTCGAAGAGTTCCCTCGTAAAGCCTTTTAACCGGAGGAGTCATTTCTCCAATCTTGATGTACGGTTCTAGGAAGAGTAAGTAATCAATCAAAAGTTGGTGCATAATGTCCCATCCTTTTTGATTTTCAAACAGCATCAAATTCGGTAGGAAGTGACGATGAGAGACAAGTTCGAACCAAGAAAATGAAAAACTTGGCACAGCCAACGGCTGCGAAACATGGAACATGGCAGCAAAAACACTTAAAATTCCAAGTCGAATCGGCTCAAGCTCTGGATCAGGCTTATTGATGTCGATTACAAGGTTCATGAAAATTCGATACCATGGTCTTTGATCCCACTGCTCGCCTCTCCCAACCTTCGTCTTTTCAACATCATACATCATTGTACGAACAGCACATCCAAGGATCTTGTTCAACATAGCCAATCGTTGGATCTTCACTTGGTCTGGCGTTCCCCCTGAATTTAGGTGTTTGAATATCAGAACCAAGAGCTTACAGTACACATCGGCAACAGCATAATTCAATTGAGATTTTCCATTTTCTCCGGCTGTTCCAGATTTCAAAACTGCGTCGACAACGATAAGACAAGAAAGACGAACAAAACGTTCAGTGTGTTCTTCCGATTTACCGACGCCAAATCCTTGCAAGTACTGAAGAAATTGACCGTTGATTTTTTCGTTCCCAGCAGCCTCGTTATTCACACGAATCCAGTTTTCAAGCAGTTGGGTTACCTGCTGTCTAGCGTTTGAAGGATCCTTTTGAGCAAAGCCTTCGGTGGCATCGGCCACCTTGCCTGAAGCGGTGCTGAATCTTGAAAGCGATTCGATCGATAAACTACTATTGTCTTGAATCGTTGCATTCGATTGCCATCGAACACTAGCAGAAGCTGGAGCGACTCCACTGGTAGATGATGCAGTTGGTGCAAGTCCTCGCATTTCCTCCAACATACGAAGGATTGGTTTCTTGTAGGTCTGAATTACATTTTGCCCCGCCAAACTTC
>Ga0209503_10001551_pt1 | contig 11738 bp, 10 predicted proteins | sample SouAtlMetagenome_2_FD_187448 | JGI IMG/M metagenome (GOLD analysis project Ga0209503, IMG submission 187448) | Marine eukaryotic phytoplankton communities from Atlantic Ocean - South Atlantic ANT15 Metagenome (SPAdes) (version 2) | ecosystem: Environmental > Aquatic > Marine > Oceanic | place...
AGCTAGCTGGGCAACTGCCTGCGGTACCAGGGGGAGCCCGGCTAGTATATATGTATCATACCTACAACGCGTAGTCGCCGCCGGGGCGACCCGCACACGTCAGCGGTTTTTTCGCAGGCTGCCCGCGAGAGATATCTCTGGCCCAGCGCCTTGACCGCGCGTACCGGGTATGGGACGACCCGTGCGAAGAATATACTATAGTACCCCCTAGTACTACACTAGGCCCCTCTTACTCTCCTACTTAGTCCCACCTTGACGTAATGAAGGTTAACACCACATTCATTCTTAGTGCTAGTATTACACGGGGAGTCACTTACGTCAAACTCACTCACACCGTTGCAGAGGGTCGGCCCGGGTATAAAGTAAGTTCACTTTAGCTGCACTCTCCCAGTCACACTTAGAAACGATAAAAACGACCCTGAATGACATCACAGAGCTCCGATGACCCTGATGACGTCACCCTTGGTGAAGAAGACCAAGAAGAACTAAGAGACACACTAACAGGTCTTGCTCCAACAGCTCAAGACCCTGATGAAGATGAAGCATACACACCTACTCAAGACGAAGAACGATCTTGGCAAACATTTGAACAAAATCCACTAAGATCAATGTAGGCTGGCGCGACCTTCGCAGGCGACTAAAATTTCCAAACCTAATCGTTTCGCTTACCCGTCTCGGTCACGTCCTAGAGGAGTATATAGGCCCCTTTGGCTAATTTGGCACCGGCCAAGACATCTAGTTATAGAGATACGGCAAATTTGGGGTTGGTGTCCGCCCCCATCTTTACATAAGTCTTTACATCCATCATTATACTTATGACGCAAATCTTGATTCTCTGATGTGGTACCACAGTCCCTCTAGCCCCCGGCTAAGTCCCCGGCTAATCTTTGCAGAAAAGTTTCCCCAGAGAAATTCCCACTCGACACCCGCCAGTTCGCCCTGGGTGACTTCCTATTTAACTTGAGTAGTCCGGGGTCTCGTGTAGGATCCAGCGCTAAGGCACCATGCGTGCGTGTGTATAACCGCTCGCCCGAAGCGTTAGTTATAGCTAGCATCCTGGAATTTTCAGGGCGGCAATGAATAAGGGCCGCAGACGCGACTACGTAGCCGAGCCGATGCCAAAGATTCCTTTTGCATATTCGTACACAACATAGGAACATCCAGTGCTTGGGAGAGTAGCGAGGCAGGCAGGTTTGAGGCCCTTGTAAAGCCCCTGTCTGCCCTCCGCTTTTGAGATGCCCGCGAGCCCATCAAACATATTATTAAATTTCACGGGCCTTTCTCCTATGCCTTGCAGCTGAAGCCGCTTACGCACAACATCAAGTGGATGGCAACTGGCCTGAGCAACTGTGCCAGCAAAGGCGCCTAGACTCATTGTTTGAATAGCACTGGCATTACAACGAGAGGATAGAACTGAGCGCAGGGTTTCATATGTGCAGAATTCAACACCAACATAGGGAAACATCGCAATAAGAGTGGGCACGAGACCACGATAGAGAGCCACCAACCCATTTTCATCAACCACAGCTTTCAGCGAGTTAAAGATGCTGCCCCCATAGCGCCCACGCTCAATTGTAAGTAAGGATTTCGCAGTCTCAAGCGGATATACGCAGGCTGCAGCGATCATGCCAGCCTACAGACCAAAAACATAATGTTGCTGAGCTACAAGTGGCACTGCATAATGCAAAGCCGCCTGCTATCAGTCGTTCGACTGGTTCTAAGATCTCAGGCATGTTATGCCATCGCTTAAGCATCAATATCTGACGTTTAAAAAACTCAAATGAGACAAATTGAATTCCCTTTGTTGGCGCAACCTTGAGGCAGTTTGCTCCATTCCCTTTGTAAAATCCAGCTAATCCTTCTACCGCCCAAAGGCGCATAAGGGAATCGCGGGGCCCTTCTACTGAGCCCACTGCTGCCATGTTAATTGTTGCCACCACCTCTAAGGGCGAAACTAATGTCCGTGACACCACACCAGCAATTGCACCAGCTGCAAGAAATTTTAAATTCCTCGTGGTTCCACTCGCCACGAACTTTGGTGCCGGGTTGTCGCGCGGGCCTTTTAGCATGCCCCGCAAAGGGTTAATCAGTCTACGAGTCAGTCTATCAGAGGGTTCAGCTAAGCGAGTTGGAATTAGCAGCTTCGCCGAAGACTTTTTTGACGCTGCAACCAAGCGAAAGCTTAACAGCACAAGAGTATTGAAAAACGCAACCATTCTCTGACCATCGCATTGAAAAACACAAGGAACACACTAGCCTGTGACTAGGCTACCCTTACGTGTCCCAGAGCCGCCCCTCACTAGTATTTTTGCGTTCGTTAAACTGGGCTCACGTGCCGCTTCCAGTCCTCTGGCCAAAACGGCGCGGGGTCTACGAACTTGAACCCCCTCGCCTACAAGCCGATGGCCGGGCCGCACGCACACCCTCCCCACCTCTGGGGGTATGAGTTGCACTGGCTGTCGCCCTGTGTCAGGGGAGCTACCCGGGGGGCAAAGCCCTCACCTCGGGTCGATTAAGTGGCCGCCAGAGGCGGTCGCCCCTCAGGCCAGCCCTAAAAAAGAAAACGCCCCAAAAATGCGGCCAGCCCAAAAATGCGGCCAGCCGTCCTCCAGAGCCCCGAAATTCGCCGGCGGACCTAAGGTGGCCCTACTTCAGTACCGGGGGGGAGTAACTATGCCGGTAGTACAAGCTCGTAACTAGGCGCGATGGCGCCTTTGCATTTCCCTATATCGGTGCGGCTGCTGCGCACAAACTCGCGGCCAACATCGCAGCACGCACCGTAAGATGTCTTTTTATCGCTTGGGTTTGTACGGGGCCAGTGGGGAGTAATCTAAAAAGCGTTGCAGCCGTACGAATGGGAGGCCTACAAAACCTCGCTGGCGGCCGCGGAATTTCAGGCCCAAGCACGAACGCCGAGAAATGCGGACCACACAATGGCACACATTGTACATAGACTGACATCACCCAGCCCCATGACCCGCCTAGGTAGAGGCACTTGCCGATACCTGATCAGGCGGCCGGTCTCCAAAGCTACTAGATCTCGCGGGGGTTTTCGCTTGGAGGGCTAGAGCCTGCCGACATTCCACTCTTGCTAAATTTAGCTAAACAAAGCGACGCAATTGACAGCCCGCTATCTCAGCCGGATCGTCGCGTACACAAAAAAGTCCACTTAACACAACGACGCGCGCGCGCATGATCTCCCGGAGTCGCGCGGGTGCGTTGCGCGCCGACGTCGGCGTCGCGAAAAATGCCCCATTTGCTGCAGCAGCTTTTCGAAGCCCCCATTGGATGAGCAGCAGGCTCGTCCACTTCACGAAGCTCCGAACCGAGCCAGTACTAAAAGAGGCACCTCAGACTGAGTTATCGTGCGCAGCCAATTCCCCCGACGCTGAAAGCCGGACCTCAGTAGAGATACCCTGGCTACATTTTTACCGTTCCATGGACAGCTGCTTCTGCTTGTATCAGATCGTCGATGGCCACTATGGGGACAGCCCGAGTCACGGTGGCCCGACTGGCTCGACTCGGAAACGGCGCCGAAGAAGGCCCGGCCTGGGGCCGTCGAGTGCGGCCCGGGTGTTTGAGAATGACGCAAGATCCGGGCCGTCGGGCCTTCCTTAATATTTTATTCACTCGGGCATTTTTGTTTGGGGAGGAAGTCGAACGAACAGACAACAGCGTCGTGGCGACACTGTCTGCTCTAGAGTACCCGTCCCTTAGCCCGCCTTATGTTGCTGACTTTGTTGCTGCCTTGCATGCTTCCAGGCTTCAGGCTAGTACGGTACGGTTTCTTTACCTAGGGCCAGGGACGGACCAAAAATTCGGGTTTTGGGGGGGTCCGAGTCCGCGCACGTTCGAGTTCGCAGACTTCTAGTCCGAGTTCGTGTCCGGGTCCGACCCTGGGTTCGAGTTCGGGCGCAGTTGTGGCTCTGGTTCGAGTTTAGTTCGGGTGCAGTCCGAGTTCGAGTTCGAGTCCGAGGTTCCTGTTCGGTTTCGCGTCCGAGGCCGGGGTCCGAGTTCTTCGGTTGAAGGTCGATGTTGAAGTCGACTCTACTGTACGAAAGTATTCTAGTCCGAGGTCAGTCCTGACCCCAGTCTGAGTCCGAGTTTGAGTCCGAGTCTGAGCTTGGTCCGAGTTCGAGGTCGAGTTTGAGTCCTAGTTCGAGCCTAGTTCGAGTTTCATACTAGCCCAGTTCGAGCTCAGTTCGAGTTTCAGCTCGGTCCGAGTTCTAGCCGGGTCCGGGTTCTGCCCCGTCCGAGTTGTCAGTTCTCCTTGTTCGGGCCGAGTCCGCCCCGCAGTTCGACCGGCGTTCGGGTTCGTCCCTGGCCCTATTTTTACCCCTCGCCCACTACCTAGCGGTTGCGAAAACGAGACTTGCTGCCCCTCACAGCCTCAGGAGGACGCCAACGGGAAGCTTTGCGCGATCTTGGTCGGAGGGCGGTTCTCCCGTTCCCCCGTCGACCGCGTGCCTATTAACCCGCTGCTGCACTCAACGACTGACAGAAACCTCGGGACTGTGACTAATAGAGACGCGAGTCGTCGTTCGTCATGGCGATTTGAATCAACTCTTTTTCAGAACCCGATCACTGAAGTACGATGAGGGCCCTCGCCCGAGTGTCACCGCCAAGGAAAAGCAACTGGAACTGATCGGTCACGATGAGTCGTAACCCAGCCCAGCGCCGGCGCCTTGGAAGCAACTATTAAGCTTTGGGTAACTTGGTCAGAACACCGTCGTTCACGGCAACGCCGCGGAGAGCATGTTCCCAAGGTGAAGTCTGTTCTCAGCGGGACTAGCCGCGATCGCTGCCGGGCCGGCCTTCTCGGGACCGCCAGGGGGTAGGCTACGAGCTGCACGCAGCCTCCCAACGCGCGGCATGGCGGGGGGCGCGCCCGCACACAACGCCAGCTAGTGTTGCTACCTAGGTACCGAAGCAAACAACGGAGGTCAAGCTACAGGAAAGATTATACAAGGTAGAGAAAAATTGATGGAGATACTCGATGGAATGCGAAAACGCCTTAAGCGACGTAATATTCTCTTAGATGAAGTCAGAAAAGCCTATCTCAGCGATCTTGTTGCCAGCAATGCCCCTATTAAAAAAAGAGCTTCTGCAATCAATTTGCAGCCAATGCTGGCGCTCTACGCACCATCAGAATGTACCTATGAGCTTATTCACGGGGAGGGCATTGACCATGGTGGCCATGTTGAAATTATCCACCGCGAATCAAAACATGTCGCAGACATTTCAAAAAAGGTGAGGAAATTACTAGAAGTTGAACAAAAGTCGAGACTCAAGGCTGCGACATTAGAAGTGAGACTACAACAGGACCAGAATGCACTGAAAAATCAGCGGACAATCTATTGTGATGAACGAGAGCAACTTTGTGCACATGTATCCATGCTTAAAAAACGGCTCAATTGCCTCGATGAAAGTGCACTAAAGAACTCGCAACAAGCTATTAAGAGCCTACAAAAAAAATTAGAAATGTCGGAAGCTCAGGTTTGCGATCTTGTCCCTCTTGCTAGAGACGCTGTTCGTAGTCGCCACGAAGCAAACCAGACTGGGATCTTGGTTGTTGGAAAGGATCGCCGTATTGCTGAGCTTGAGTCTAGGCTTGAACGTTCGAACAGGGAGTTGGGGCGAGAACTTGAAAGATACTCCGCCCTACAGAAAAAGATATGTGTTGAAAGTAGTCAGAAGCAGGCTTTACGGCAAAACTGCTCCGAGTTTGCGTTCAAACTAGACGAAGCGAAGACACAGTTGACCTCAGTCCGAATCTCTCTGGACGAACACCGCAGATCAGAGGTAGAACTAAGACAAAAGCTAAGTGACCTTCAAGTTGAATACACGGAAGCAATGCAACGTGAGGAATCAGAGCACGAGGAGCTCCAGCGGCAGCTTGAAGCTGCTCACTCCCAAGTAGAGTCATTTAATTATGAATTGGAGAATGCAAAAGCGATAAATTGCCAGTCCGAGTTGACCCACAACAATGCACTGAAGGCGCGAAGTGAGATTGAAGAAAAGTTGCGTTCCAAACATCAACTTGAGGTGCAGCACTTAAAAGACGGACTACTGCTACTCCAAGAAAAGTTGAGCAAAACTGATGCAAAGCTCAAGCTAGAGCAGGAGAAACGTGCTACCATTGAAGCTGAGCTCAGTGAATTGCGGATCGAGGGACAGCATCGCGGTCAAACTTTAGATGATATGCTAGGCTGCAGCACCAAAATTAACGAAATATTGGTGCTGATGGGCCTTGATGTGAGTGAAATCTTAAAAAAAAAAAGCGGTGTGCCAGATGGCCTAGAAATTGTCAAAAGCAAGGTTACTGAACTCATGACCACGATGAAACAGCTAGAATCAGAGATTTGCCATTTAACCACACAACTAGATCAATACCAGACAAAATCTGAAGCTAGCTTAACTGGCGCAAACGAGAGCGCAAAGGCCGTACCTGAGGAGATAAATTCGAACTCAAACTTGAACCCAAGACTACTGCAAAATAAAGATTCCCTGCTCTTAAACGCAGACAAGTCAACCATGGCTCATCAAGCCCAACTACAGGCAGAAAATAAGGAAACCTTGGAAGGTCTCGCGGCAGCACAAGCCGAATTAAGTGAACTTGTTTCAGAAGATAAAGATACAAGATATTTTACCGCAATTGCTCAAGCGCACCTGAGCAGAGTAATGTGTGTTGAGCTTGATTCTGGCCATGATTTTTCGCACAAGTACGCTGGTGCGCTCACCGAGGTCCTACAATTAACAAACCGTTTAAAAAAAATCGATGGCATGGTGCTGCAACTTGGACAAATTGACGTGCAAGCCAGAAAGAGGCCCCATACTTCACACGAAGTGCAACTTTCACCATCAGTTCTGATGGCCGGTCCTGGGTGCGAAAGAGCCATGTCGTCAAATAACGAGAACCCTGAATTGCAAAAAGCGCTCGTTTCAGCCGTGTCGCAGATATCAGGAGTGCTATATCGGCTCTTGGACTCAGAAAGAGGCCCTGATATTCCTAGTACAAGTGCATTGGAGCTCGAAGGCAGCGAAAGAGTAGCCAGTCGTCTAGTATCACTCACAGGAGATCTCTCATCAAAACTGGAACAATTTTTAACGGAGCTGTCAACATTGCGCGAATTGGCGAACTCGCTTCCCGAAAACTTTTCATACAGTGAAACGTTGACCAGAATTGGCATGTTGGAGCAAACCATCAAGGAATTACGGGAGAAAGAATCTAGTAGAAAGGGAGGACGTGAGGAGGAACTGCAGCGATTGAAGCAGCGCAGTGCATCACAGCAAAATTTCATAATAGAGCTTCAAGAGGAAGTAACTAACATGAAAAGTTTAATGTTTGCAGCAGACGAACTGAAGCGACAGCATAGCGAACTTGAAGACAGATATCGGCTTTTAGAAAACGAGTTCACAGAGAAGGCTGAAATCGAGGTTAGTTCACGGAAAGCCAGGGAGCGCGCAGAGATGCAATTGAATCTCGCTCAAGCTGGAATTGCTTCATTGACACGTGAAAAGCAAGTTTTAACCGTTGCTTTGAAGACAAGATCAGAAGATATCTCAAAAATGGAGCTTAAACTTGAGCAGACACAACAGGCGTACGAGGATATGCTTCAAGGTGAACGCTTCCGACTAGAGACAAATACAGACGTGGGGATACAGCACAGCCCACATCTAGCCGAGGCTTGCGCACAAACTTCCTTTAAGACACCCACAATGACTCTCAGGCACATAAATTCCTTTTACCATGTGCCCCATCGTAAACAAGGACCCGGATCAGCTACCCCTGTTACTGACCCTGGGCTATCCCCAATCCACCCTTTTGCGGGCTAGGGGACCTCGATGTATCCAGAACACCAGAGCACCTCTCTTGTCTACTCCAGTGTACCCGGATAAAATTATTCATTATTCTGTCGCCCCCTCCTTGATCCAGGCGAACTGCTACTGGAAATCACGGGCCTCGCAGTCACTTCACCCTGCAAATGAACTGCTCATGTGAATTGCTGAATCCTATGCTGGTCCTCCAAATTATATGGACTCAGAATCAAATACAGAAAGGTATATAGAGTCCATTAGAGACCCAACCCACCCAGTCTCGGTGGAGTTGTTGGCAGCAATTATGCTTCGGTATACTCTAGCCGCAGGGATGTGTGCCCATCCGCTGAGAGGGTCGGTTCTGGAGGCCAGAGATTGTGCACTAAACTGGCCATTGCACTCCCGAGACTCTTCCTTGAACCGTGACTACGCACCAATTTAGTTAGTTTTCTTTGATTAGCCGTGACTACGACGGTGGCGTGGGTGTTCCTTATGGTGTTGTCGGGTGCCATGCAAAGTGGGCTGCCATCAAATTAGGCGGACACTAAGATGGTAATTACGCCGCGACGTGCATGTGGAAATGCGGCATCGGAGCGAGGGAAAGCCACTTCGGTCCCTGGGCGCCGGAGACACGGACTCCAAGGGAAATTTAGATAATTTCGCCGAATCCCATTAAGGCCTAGTTTGCAATTTACGCTTTTTGCGCGTATTTTATGCGCCGTGCTTTTATTTATAAAGACCGCACACACGCAGGAAGATCGCCTAAACAAGGCCTTGCTCGGCTCGGCTCTGACAACGTTTCGGGCAGCTGATCGCGAGCTAGTCACGGTGTCTTAAAGGGCAGCTAGCTGACACCTGCGCCGGCTTCCGGAAGAGCCCTGACTTTTGCATACCTCCTTTTTTACACCGTTTTTCACACGTGGGATCTCCTGTAGCGGTGCTTTACGCGTAATTTACGCGTTTTCCCACATAAATTGCACTTTAGAACTGCAAGGCCATGGCAGTAACGTTTCGTGCCGCTTCAGGCGACCTATCTTGCAGCCCATCGGGTACCCGGTCCGGCCGCACCTACGCATCCGCCCCTCGCCATAGGTACCTGAGGGCCGGGCGGGGATATGCTTACTATGAAGAGCACGTAGCGTGCCCGCCCGCGTGGGTCTCTTCTCCTCGACCATCGTCACTACATCGGAGGCAGTCCGGGTTTCTCGGAAGATAGAAGGGCCAGCCGGAGTTTGGAGGGCGTCTCGGAAAGGAGACCAAAGGGCAGGAATGGGAGGCGGGGGTCAATGCATGAAGGTCGCCTTGTGCACTTCCTTTATGAGACGGCCGGGCGGCTGCGCACGGACGCCGAGAACTTTTGCGCGCGAGCGATGACCAAATTAGAATCTTACTGCATGAGGAGGCGAATCCTACTAGCAGAGGTCCCCAAGGTATTCTATAAGAAAAAGTCGGAGGGTTATGCAAAAGTCTGCATCTCATTCGCTTCCTCGAAAATAGCTTTGGCGATAATTTTGGCGATAGTTCACCACTAACCGCCGCCCGCGCGCACCGTGACACCACCGACCGCCGCCCGCGCGCACCGTGTATCCCAGGGGGACATGAACACCGTTATCTTTACTGGGACCGTATCCCTGCGACCCAGTGTGCAGAACTCCCCAAGGTTTTTTATAAGAAAACATCGGGGAGTTCTGCAAAAGTCATCATCTGATTCGCTCTCTCGAAAAATGGCAGTTAACCCATTATCAATTGTGCGCGCGCGGTTCTCAGGGGGGCGTGGAGGCGGGGGCGCGTATCCCGGAACCGCGGGCCGCGCGGATAGTGGACTTAGGGCACGTGGTCGGGGCGCGTGCCGGTCTGACGTTAACCCGGTCCTAGCGCTAACGGTACAGAGTGTTAACTTGAAGGGTCATGGTAGCTCTCCGGCGGACCGTCTCCGAGTCACTGGCGGCAGCCGCTCAGCGGCTGAGGCTCAGCTGCCAGTGCACTCCCACTGGCCCGCGGCAAACTTCAAGCCTTAGATCCAAGCCTGAGCGGCGTACCGTGACCCCTTCAAGTTCAACTTCTGAGTTCCCGCCGGCCCGGGACTCCGACGCGGACTCGGAGTCCGAGTCCGAGTCAAGTTTGGCTCCTGCGTCATTCGCAAATCGAACCAAGAGATCACATCAGACGTGTATTTCCATTGCAGAATAGGCAGTCCCACTTGATGAGCATTTCACTGGAGCTAAAACCTCGTAGGCCGTATCGCGGTAGCATCATATCCATATCCATATCCTAGGTATCCGCGCCTAACGTCGTCTTGATGATGGCAAACGGTACCACTGGATATCAGGGCTTTCGAGGCTTCAGTTTGCGACCTCCTCCCATGCTCAAACCGGGAGAGACGATCGAATCAAATAGATCCAAGTATCTCAACCCTGGGAACTATCCCACACCAAGCGCTTGTTTGCTAGGGATGCGCGATAAGACAATTTCAGTAATGATGTCACAAGGACTGACACTGTCAGACTATCACGTGCCCGACCCACTTGGTATAAGCGCTGCATTTTCAAACAAGCCTGCAACTAGGCCGTGCGCGGGAATGACGATGAGCCGGCATTCGTACGGAAGAAGTAGTTCAGACCACGCTGCTTGTCCTGCATTTCATCAGCCGAAATGGTCATCAAGCGTAGCCTGTGACCTTGTAGTTGAAGACCAAACAAAATCCAGCTACCAGATGGACATGGGAATGGTGGGGGAGTGTCCTTCTGGTCGCCCTTTTGTGGCCAAAACAGGTATGGCATCAACTACCATGGACCTCTGCGATGGAAGCGCAAAGACAACGTATCATGTCCCAGGCTACAGTGGCCATATTCCGTGTTCATCTCGAAACCACACAGCGGCTGACCATGCTGATGGCGAAATGGCTCGGACAAAAGCTTCAAATCAGCTCTTCTACCATCAACACAATTTGCCCGGATATACCGGTTTCAATCCATCCATCGCGAAAAATGACAAGGGACCTCGTTTTTCAGGCTCAAGCCCACAGACTTCATCTGGTGCGATGACTAGTGGCGAGATTCTGTAATGTGGTGATGTTATCAAAATGGTAAGGTCAAGCTAGAGTGAGCTACTATGCAGCGTACAATGGGCGAGAGTCCCGGTAAGTCTTGGCGTGCTAAATGCATAGGTGCTCGGTGTGTTGGGCCTAAATCGCTTAACAGGACCACAAGGTTATTCGTACCATATGTGGATATTATCAAGGGTCGAGGAGGAATAGAGGACACAGTAAACTTGTAAAAAACGTCTGGACAGCCTTTTGGGGGGAGTGCAACCAGCAGCGTCGGCCGCGGCCTCACAGACCAGGGTGCAGTGTCTTAATCACAGATGCCGCCACCGCTGCTCCAAGGCCCTTAAATTTACATTGGCACGCGACCTGATGATGATGAACGTTGCCCGTGGAGCGATCCCGCCCATACAACTAGGCAAATGCTAGTAATTTCTTTCTACTAGTAAAGGTCCGAGTCCAATTACTAGTAAAAAAAGAGCAATTGAACTTGAATTTTAAAAAGAAGGGTATTATAGGCACGGACGTCTTGCTGGCGGCGCTACGGCCAAATCACCTGGACCGTTGTAGCCGCCTTGCTGGACGCATGCAGCTGCAGCGGGCGCGCAGCTGTAGCTAAATCTACTAAGCGGATTTTGACCTCTTCACACTTCTACAGCGCCGCCGCCGAGCAACGCCGAGACTTTACTCTACCGTGCGTACATCCTCGCGCCGGCCGCCAGTGCATCGCCCTAACCAAACGAAAAGCGTGTCGCGCGTCGTTGCTGTCACGGTGGGCGAAACGCGTGACGAGGAGGCGATGTTTGGAGCAGCCTGATGAGCACACAGGCCGTAGAGCTAAGAGAAAGAAAGCTAAAGAAAAATCAATTGACGCTGA
>Ga0209503_10001553_pt1 | contig 11729 bp, 10 predicted proteins | sample SouAtlMetagenome_2_FD_187448 | JGI IMG/M metagenome (GOLD analysis project Ga0209503, IMG submission 187448) | Marine eukaryotic phytoplankton communities from Atlantic Ocean - South Atlantic ANT15 Metagenome (SPAdes) (version 2) | ecosystem: Environmental > Aquatic > Marine > Oceanic | place...
GGGGGTCACTTCATATGACTGGCCTTTTTTGTATCTGTAAGGTTCATGTAAAACTCACGCCTAGTGAGGCGCGAGTTCTTTTGCCATTTCTTCTTGATAAGAGTCGGCAAGCTTATTCTTTTGAGACTCGTTGAGAAGTCGACCAGCGACTTGGAAAAACTCTTGCTCTTCATCAGCAAGGTGGTGCTCAACTTTTTCCTGAAGAGTTTTTAAGTGACGTAACCATCCTGGGGAGTCCATTTTGGTCTCATCCAGTTTTTCAATGAGCTCATCAATTTCATGATGCTCTGCAATACCGTGACGGGTTAGATCTACAGCGTCATCTTTTTTGAGGAGAGGAGAATAAAAATGGCGCTCCTCTGCAACAGCATGACTTTCAAGCTGGTTTTTAAGCTCTTGGTAATACTCTCTGCGTGCAGCTGTGTCTCCACTGGTCTCAGCGAGAATTTTAAGTAACAGCCTTTGTTTCTCATGGTCTTGGCGTAACGCTTCGAAAATCTTCATCGGTAATCCCTCAACTAGTTAAACTAAAATGTTGCGTAAAAAGCACTTTACACTTTACACGTTTAGCTAATGCGAGAAGCGTTCCACTATATTAAGTTCACTAAGTCATTGTAAATGCAGCTTTTAGCGATTACTTATTATTACAATACATAAGTAACCGCTTAAATAATGCATTTCTTACATAGGGTCTGCGGTAATCTTTACCTATGGCTATTCTGCAGCGGATTGACTGTTATTTTGCACATGGTCTATGCCAGTCAATACCCGAAGACTTGCAGGGTGTGTTGTGATACTGATTTCACGTGCACTGAAAATCTCACCATCAACCGCATAAGATACTTCTTCATCAAAATGAAGGGATATTGATGGGGTTTGTTTGTGCCTGATACTGTCTGAACTGGTTTTATATTCTTCAGGCCCAAAAACAAGCTCTGCCAATGAGAGTAGTTGTCGGTCAGAAGAATCTTGTGGAGTTAGCCAGGTGATATCTAATTTACCATCAGTAACATCAGGTAGATTTCCACCTTGAGCAAGTGCGGTGGTAATTGGCGCGGCATTAGCTATCACTAAGCTTGGTGTATCTAAGCACTGGGCTTCTTCTTCATCAAACTTTACTTGAAAGCTAAGATTGTCATTTTTCCCTATGGCTTCCCATAGCCCCTTAAGGTAGGCAAACTGTCCACCCGAGTCTTTCTCGCCTCGATCCGCGGCGGAAATCATATGCTCTTCAAACCCGACCGCAGCAACTAGTAACATCATTCGGCCATTACACTGGGCAGTATCGATATCTGCAGTTTTGCCGTTAATGATGATGTCACACGCTGTACTGATGGGAACAATTTTACTGGCATAACCATGGAGCACCTGACACAGCGCATTGGCAGTACCAAGTGGAATAACCCCAAGTGTGACGTTTTTATCGGTAAGGGCATTGGCCACTTCGGTAATGGTGCCGTCGCCTCCACAGGCGACAATAATTTGCGCCCCGTCGACTAAGGCTTCTTTAGCCAATACTTCACCGTTAACTTCAGCTGTTGTTTCTTTAACGGTAACTTTAAACTTTTCGTTTAGTCTTGAAAGAATATCCGCCTTTTCAACTTCCCATTTACCTCCTCCAGCAACAGGGTTGGCAATAAGAGTAAGGCGCTTAGTCAATGACAAGCTTCCGCCATTCTTTATTTTTTCAAGTGCTGCTAACTGATGTTTGTTGAGTCTTGCTGTTGAACGAACCGCTTGAATTTTATCCATCGCATCTAAAATGGATAACGAAGGATCCCTAGCCAGCAGGTAGGCGGCTAGCACTAATACAGAACGACCTCTACCCAGTGCGCAATGCACAACAACATTTTTACCTTCAACGAGTTGTTGATCTAACCAATTAATCGCAAGGGTAAGTTGTTCTTGGGTGGGGCTGGTATGATCAAGAACTGGAATGTTCAAATAATCAAAATCTAACTGATAGGCAGTCCAATCTAAACCATCAAATTCTGCAGTAACGTCTAAAATAGCATTAATATTGTTGTTTTTAAGCATATCCACATGCTGAGAAGACATGCGACAACCTAAATAAAGCTGGTCATCAATTCTTTGAAACGGAGGTACCTTATCTGTACGCCTTGCATACTCATTATACAACCAGCTTCCCAATAAAAATGGAACAAAAACCCAACGTATGTAGATAGGAATTGAACCATCTTCGCGTTTTCTGAACAATGCAGGGTAGTTAAGCAAGTAGGCGCTACTCACTGCAATCAGCGAAAAGCTGATCCAAGCAAAAATGACAGAGAGCCACAATGTTGGGCTAAACCAAGTTAGCATAAGTGCTAAAATTGCGCCGAGTACATAATATTTAACCATCTTCATACTGTTCACATTTCCTTTGTTCAAAGATTTAATTCATTTATACAGTGGTTACGCTATTTTTGTTTATTACTAATAGGCAACTATGAAGTTAGAATGAAATTAATCACCAAAAATTACGTTTTATTAAAACTTTATAACTGAACTGAGTGATAAATAGTGGCGTATTAAAGCCTTCTAATTTTTCACTGTAGTAAGTACATTCATAAACAGGCGAATTCAATGTCGAACAGTTTCACTATCAAATTGGTAAACTTTCTATGGTTTCAAACCATTTGGTGGTTAGTGGTTTTATATCAAAGTACTTTCTTAGTTGTAGGTTTACTGCTCGCGTGGCTTATTTACTCACCACTGCGAAAGTCAGATAGTAAAATAATGATAGCAGTTTTATTGCTAGGCACCTCGGTCGACTCACTGTTGATGCTAACAGGGGTATTTGGTTTTGAGCCTGGCGCTTGGCTTAGCGGTGGTGCTTCTCATTGGATAATACCTATTTGGTTGGTGTGCCTTTGGGCCGCACTAGGTGGGTCAATACAACATAGTTTGAGTGCGTTTGCTGATAAGCCATTACTTGCGATGGCAGCCGGTGCTGTGTTCGCTCCGTTAAGTTACTTTGGTGGTCAGAAGTTTGGTGCGGTCACCTTTGGATATTCACCACTCGTTACTGTGGGTATATTAGCTATTGTATGGGGTGTAGTATTTCCAGCGTGTTTTTTACTCGCGAAAAAGTTAACGGCTGATGATGGCCAAAATTCAGCGTGATAGGCCCAGACCAACAAGCAGCAATCAAAACGAAAAGTCAAAAGCGAAAGATTAATGTGGAGAGGTATGAATCTAGCAACTCCCTTAACCTGCGGTTAAAGGGAGTCGGCTGCTAATATTGGTTTAAACCGTACTAGCGTACCGCTTCAACCACATTCTTACTTCGCGAATGCAAAAACGATGCAATGTCTGACGCTGATTGAGTCTTTTTCAAGTTAATAACCACGGCCACATTATTTCTTCTAATTGCATGTCTTACCGCCTGCACTATTTCTGAACGGTCCGGGCGAAGACCAACCAAGCCTGCAACAAATAAACCAGTAAAAATACCTGGGCTTATTAAAGCGATGTAGGTAAACAATGGATTTTGCTTCGTTAATTCAGGGCCAAACGAGACTAAAAGAAACGCCGCTAGCATCCCTACAAGAAAGCCGACTCCACCGAGCATTAAGTGTGAGTGCCACAGGTTTTTGCCGATACTTTTACTCTCTTGTTCTAGCTTTTCACTCATCGCAGTATCGCTTGCGTCGATGAAAGCCACTTGATCAGTACTGACATCAGTGGAATTTGCCAGTTGTTGTATGGTTTTTTTTGCCGACAACTTGTCTTCAAATATCGCAGCAACTTGAATTTGGTCATTTGGCGCTAGAGATGCGCGAAGATTTTCATGATTAGCAGTTTGCATAACTTCTCCGATAAACCCGGTCGATGTATACCTCAGCGGTACCCTTTAACGAAATGTGTTAAAGGCGGGTAAATTCATAACTATTAAGCGAATTTACAAATATTCATTCATAACCATTCAAAATGCGTTCCGCTGACGGATTAAACTTTAGTCTACATACATTTCAAGTGCTCCTTTTATCTGTAACGCTATGATTTTTATATGTAATGTACGAAATTCTAGAATGTTAACTTAAGTTCATTTAGCAGATGGTTATCTTAGGTCTATAGATGACATTTCCACTATGTTTCATATTTACTCACAGTATGAAAATTTGTCTCAGTCTGTATATGTATCTTTTATTGGTAGCCCTACTACTTATTAAAATAATGCCGCCGGATGTTAACCCTAAAGTCAAAGCGCGCCGCTAATCGTATGAAAACAATAAAAATATTTTCTTAATCGAACTGTCTTCATCGAAATGGGAAACAGGTTTTAAGTGGGTGCATTAACATGCACGTAACTTGCATCTTTCTTTAGCATTCAAAATGACGAGTAGAAGTTGCCACGCTATTAAGCAGCCTTGATGTAAGTTTGCGATAAAAAATATTATAAAAGGAGTTCACGTGACTATAGGGCAAATCGTTGATGGGGGTACGCCTCATCCGCACCTAACAATTAAGCGCATTCCTTGCGGCAAAGGTGCCTATTATCGATATACCAGCGGTCGAAAGGTAGCAGGCCAGCGTGTGCTGCGTAGAATCAAATCACTTGCCATTCCTCCTAACTGGAAAAGCGTCACCATTAGTCGTGACCCTAAGGCAAGTATTCAAGCCATTGGCCTCGATGCTAAAGGGCGAAAACAATACCTTTATCATCCAGATTGGCATAAACAGCAACAGGCGGAAAAATTCAAACGTTTGACAGTATTCGGTCAGAAAGTACCTGAATTTCGAGAATATTGCAGAACACTCGTCAATGGCGAGCAGTGGACAATAGAACGGGCATCAGCCTTGGTGTGCCTGTTATTAGATTACACTGGCGTAAGGATAGGCAACCCTCAGTACAGCAAAGAAAATAAAACCTACGGCTTAACTACACTTCGCCGCAAACATGTTCAAGAAGCAACGGTAGAAAAAGTGTCTCTTGAATATTCTGGTAAACACAGTAAGCGACGCACCATTACAATTGACGATCCCTTATTAGCCTCGTTAGTGTGTGAATGCACTCAGCTTCAGGGTTACAGCTTATTTCGGTATCAGCTAGCTGACGGCTCTTGGTGTGATATCCATAGTGAAGATGTAAATGCATTCATTCACGAGCATTTAGGCGACAATTTTAGCTGCAAAGATTTTCGAACTTGGGCAGCTAGTCGTTTTGCGCTGCAAAGCTTCCCAGACGTAGACAGGTACTTGCGAGAAGGACGTAACCGTAAGTGGCCAAACTCGTTGAGTTCACATGTGTCTAAAATGCTAGGAAATACTCCTTCTGTTTGCAGGCAGTATTACATTCACCCGAAGTTATATTCTGTGTTTAACGAGAAAAGTACGTTCGAAAACTTGTTGAAGACCCTAGCGCAGGGCAATGAGCAACTTTGCGATCCCATTGAGCGAGATTTAAGCACTGAAAAGCTTTTGTTGTCGATTATTTCATCTGAGTGACAACTAGATTAACTTTTAATAATAAATGCTTCTATTGATACTAATAGTGTAATAGTTAAGCGAGTTGCAGCATAAATTGCTGCGTTTCACGAAGTGGTTATTCCGCATTAAATTTCATAATAGTCAGTAATTTGTATTCATTGTGTAACGCGGTATTGCTTGTGAAACCTTTAAGTCTATATTCACATAGCAAATAGACTTCATATTAAATTGGCTACTATTTAAACTTGAAATCACAACGTTGATACTTATATAATTAGAGCTCTAATCATTATTGTTCAATTTAAATGTTTGGTTCTGAGTTTGGCCTAAGGCCAAAGTCGGAAACAAATTATGCGTGTTATTTAGGCTTTAAATCTTGTATCGCCCTTCGAGGGAATACATTGTCCTTCTAGCATCTGAACGATGTAATTTTAACTAACATAGGAGAGCAATCTCACATTATGCCAATTGAAAGTTACATATCGCTGGCAATCTATTTTCTAGCGATGTTAGGTATAGGTCTTTTTGCATATCGTCAATCCACCAGTGACATTTCAGGTTACATTCTAGGTGGTAGAAAGGTTAGTCCCCAAGTTACCGCACTTTCAGCGGGCGCGTCTGACATGTCAGGTTGGATGTTGATGGGATTGCCAGGGGCAATGTTCTTAACCGGGTTCGACGCAGTTTATATTGCTATTGGTCTTGTCGCAGGGGCATTAGCAAACTATATATTGGTTGCTCCCAAACTTCGTGTTTACACCGAAGTTGCCGATGATTCGTTAACCGTGCCGGAATTCTTCGCAAAGCGCTTCGACAACCCCAAAGCAAACGTACGCATCGTTTCAGCTGTCATCATTGTCTTATTCTTTACTTTATATACTTCTGCAGGGTTAGTAGCAGGAGGAAAGCTTTTTGAAAGCGCGTTCTCAGTTGATTATCAGCTTGGTCTGTTTATCACATTGGGCGTTGTTGTTTCGTATACCTTATTGGGTGGGTTCTTAGCCGTTAGTCTTACCGATTTTGTGCAAGGTTGTATTATGTTTATTGCCCTTGTACTTGTTCCGGTTGTGGCCTTTACCGAGTTTGATGGTGTAAACCAAATGACGGCAGCCGCGTATGAATCTGTACCGAACTTTACTGATTCATGGGGCGCTCTCACGCTTGTGGGCTTGCTTTCAAGCCTTGGGTGGGGACTTGGCTATTTTGGTCAGCCTCATATCATTGTGCGCTTTATGGCAATTCGCGATGTTAAATCGGTAAGTACTGCACGAAATATTGGTATGTCTTGGATGCTAGTTACTATACTTGGAGCATTAGCAACAGGTTTTGTGGGAATAGCGTATGTAAATCAATTCAATTTGAGAGTGGACGACGCTGAGACAATCTTCATCGTTTTTTCTCAATTGCTATTTCATCCTCTCATTAGTGGCTTTTTAATGGCTGCTATTTTAGCTGCCATCATGAGTACTATTTCGTCTCAATTGTTGGTATCGGCTAGCTCGTTAACCGAAGATATTTACCGTGTTGTAGCGAAAAAAGACATCAGCGAAAAAGAAACAGTGACCATCGGAAGAGTTGGCGTAGCGGGCGTAGCCGTTGTGGCATTGCTATTGGCAATGGATTCATCAAATTCCATTCTTTCTTTAGTCAGTAATGCTTGGGCTGGCTTTGGTGCCGCATTTGGCCCATTGGTACTGTTTAGTTTGTACAAAAAGGATTTGACGCAAAATGCGGCATTGGCCGGCATTGTCAGTGGTGCAGTTACTGTCCTGTTTTGGATATACGCCCCCGTTTTGGCTAACGGTAAAACGTTAAGCAGTGTTATTTATGAAATTATTCCTGGTTTTGCGGTAAGTACCGCAACCCTTTGGTTGGTATCGCGCGCAGGTGCTGCGCCGTCTGAAAATGTTCAGCGCTTATTTAGAGCAACTAACCAGCAATTAGCAGATCAACAATCTTAAGGTGAATGAAATATTATGAGTCATCCCAATTGGAAACGCGTGGTCATTAAAGTAGGCAGTGCACTAATCTCGCCGAACAAGCAAGGGTGCAGCAGCCACTACTTGCTAAGTATTGCCCAGTTCATCGTGCGTTGTCGGGCAAATGGAACACAGGTAGTGTTAGTGTCTTCAGGTTCAGTCGCCGCTGGAGCACATTTGTTCCCGGATCACGAAAAATCAAATATTGCTGTGAAAAAGGCAATGGCTGCAGCAGGGCAGACAGAAATGATTGCGACCTGGGACAGATTATTCGACTTCCCATCAGCGCAAATGTTGTTAACCCATGCTGACCTGCGTGATAGAGAGCGCTACGTTAGTATTCGTGAAACCATTTTTAGTTTGTTAGAGCATAACGTTCTACCTATCGTAAATGAAAACGATACGGTAACGACCGATAAACTAAAAGTGGGTGATAACGACAACTTATCCGCTATGGTGGCAGCAGCAGCTGACGCAGATGCACTTATTATCTGTTCTGACATTGACGGTTTGTATAACAAAAACCCTCACGATCACGACGATGCTGAGTTGCTCAAGAAAGTAGATACCATAGACGCCAGCATTTATGCCATGGCGGGTGGTGCAGCAGAAGGCGGTGTTGGCACCGGTGGTATGCGCACAAAAATTGAAGCGGCTGAAAAAGCCGTTTCGCATGGTATAGATACATATATTATTAACGGCTTTACCGAACTGTCATTTAACATGTTGCTTGCGGGTAAAAACCCAGGCACACATTTTAGCCCTTACGATAAGCCGATGTTGGAAAACGTGCATTGGATGCGCCATACCTCAAACGCGCAGGGCGAAGTGATAGTTGAGGGAGATTTTGATGCTTCACTGGAAAACCACAGTGAACAACTTACTAGCAGCGAGATAGTTGATGTTAAAGGTGAGTTCTCAGTGGGCGATACCATTTTGGTACGCAAAGCTGATGGAACTAAGCTTGTTAAAGCGAAATCAAACTACAGTAGCTGTTTACTGAATTTTATCGCGAATCAGGAAAACGATGACTTCGCCAGTGAATTTGAAGATAAGACTGGCCCTATCATTTCTGATCAGCATGTAGCAAATTTGGAGAAAGAATGAGCATTATTACAGAATTAGCAAAACAAGCGAAACAAGCAGCCCAAACACTTGCCATCTTAGATGAATCTGAGAAGAACGCAGTGTTAAAAGATATGGCTGCGGCTATTCGTGGAAATAAAGACACGATTAAAGCGGTTAACGAAAAAGAAGTGGCGCGCGCTAAGGAAAATAACCTAGACGATGCCATGATTGACCGCTTGATTTTAGACGACGCCCGCATTGAATCTATGGCCGAAGGCATTGAAGTTATTATTAGCCTTGACGATCCTGTTGGTCGCGAGCGCGTAATTGGCACCCGTCCAAACGGCATTGAAATTAAAAAGATGCGTATTCCATTAGGTGTAGTGTGCATGATATATGAAGCACGCCCTAATGTAACAGCCGATGCTGGCGCACTGTGTTTTAAATCGGGTAACGGCGTTATTCTACGTGGTGGTAAAGAAGCACTGGATACCAGTCTAGCCATCGCGGGGCTTATGCAAGACGTGCTTGAAAAGCATAACTTACCAAGAGCATTGGTTACTGTAGTACCAAATCCAGATCGCGCGCTTATGCAAGAGCTAATGGAACAACGTGACTACATTGACGTTATTATTCCACGTGGCGGCGAAGGATTAATTAACTATGTAACCGAACACTCTAAAGTGCCTGTGATACAGCATTTTAAAGGCGTATGTCATTTATATGTCGATAAAGACGCTGATTTAGATAAAGCGTTGGCTATCTTGTTAAATGGTAAGACGCAACGTACTGGCGTATGTAATGCGTTAGAAGGTTTGGTAGTACATCAAGCTATTGCGGGCGACTTCTTACCTCGCGTTGCCGAAGCCTTTGAGCAACATAAGGTGACAGTGCATGTGAATGAAAAAGGCGCTCAGTATTTCAACGGCGCGGATGTTATTAGCGAAGACGCTTACGGCGAAGAGTACTTAGGTTTAGAAATTGCCATTCGTGTAGTGGATGATTTCGCAGGTGCCATTTCTCATATTGCTGACTTTGGTAGTAACCATACTGAAGTTATCTGTACAGAAAACGAAGATAGCGCTAAGAAATTTCAGCGTGCCGTAGACGCCAGTGTAGTAATGGTAAACGCATCTTCACGTTTCTCTGATGGCAGCCAACTAGGTTTAGGTGCTGAAATTGGTATCGCGACCACTAAGCTTCATGCCTATGGACCAATGGGATTAGAATCGCTTACGTCTGAAAAATACCTAGTGAATGGTGTTGGTCAAATTCGCGAATAAGCGACTAGTAAACTAACACGAAATAGCTTCGTTCAACGTAAGCATAAAATCCCGGCCTTTGCATGGGAATAATCCCACTGGTCGGCATTGTGCCCATCAATAGCATGCTTCATAATAAAGGCGCTGTATTTACAGCGCTTTTTTATTTTCTATCAAACGGTTAACTGGAGCATCTACATGGAAATAGCGATAGACCCAACACAAATGTGGCATAACTTTGTTCAATTTGTGTTGGATTACAAGCTATTGGCCTCGCTCTTTTTAGTGGTATTACTCCACTTTTTCAAGAAGGGCACCCTTCGCCTTATTAAGCGTCGGAGCTCGCGCAAAGGGGAAGACCGACGTAACCAGATTAATATTTTAGAGCAGCTAGGTAATGCATTCATTATTGTGCTGCTGATGATGGTGTGGTCATCTGAAATTCAGAACCTTGCCATTTCAATTGCCGCTTTCATGGTGGCTATTGTGTTAGCTACCCGCGAATTTATTCAATGCTTTATGGGCTTCATTTACTACCTAGGCGCACGGCCATTTAGGGTAGGGGATTGGATCCAGATGAATAACGTCATCGGGGAAGTGGTAGAAATGGATTGGGCAAAAACCGCCTTATTAGAAGTTGACCCTGAAACCTTCAATTATACCGGTAAGCACGTATATGTGCCTAATAGCCAGTTAGTTACTCAGACAGTGCGTAATTTAAACTTCTTACGTCGTTATAAATTGCACTCTTTTAATATTGTGAACGAGCCGACGGTAAATGCCTATAGCTTGTTACCGGCCTTTAGAGCTAGTGCACAAGCGCACTGTGAATACTTTCGTGATGTAGCAGAACGGTATAAAGGCCTTATCGAGCGTCACTTAGAACAAGACTTTATTCAAATTGACCCTGAAGTTGAAATTAAAACCAATGAACTGGCTAAGGTAGTCGTGAAAGTTAGTTTGTTTTGCCCGACAGCAGAGGCACACGAACTTGAACACAAAATGTGTTCAGATTGGCTAAGCCTGTGGTTTGAGGCGCTAGAAAAAAGTGCCTGTCCGCCAAACACTTCGTCTAGCTCTCAATCGCTAGGGGAAACCGTTTAAGTGCCAATCTCGCTTATCGGTAAAGTGGCCTTTTAAAAATTCCATTTGGTCAGCCAATATTCGTCGGTTCACTAAATAGAACCTTTCATACACGTTTGGCCTGAAGGGTACAGCAAGCAAAGGCATGCCCGCTTCCTCAGGGGGTTTGGCCGCTTTAGCATGGTTACAGCGCTGACAAGACGTTGCCACATTAGTCCAGCTATCTTTGCCACCCCGTGAGCGTGGAATAATATGATCACGGGTTAACAGGCTAGGTGAGAAGCGTTGGCCGCAATAAAGGCATAAGTAATTATCACGCCTAAACAGATACCGATTGGTTAACGCTATTTTTCCGCTTAAATCTGTGACTTTGCCATCGCAAGCAATAATACTTGATAAGGTTAACTGACTTTGATGGCCGTCATGATCCCAGCCACCTTTAAGCGTAACGGCATCACTGCCTAATTCGAATAATACCTTTTCCTGACAATAGAGTTTTGCAGCTTGCTCAACATTGATCCATTCCTGTGGCATGCCAGCTTTATTTAGTCTGAGTACTAGCATTACATTCCCCTTAGCGCACCGTGTAGGTTTAGTTATAGCATACGAGGTTTTATGTCATTATGATGAAAATACATACAATTTGAACGTATTAATACAAAATTCATCTGGTTATGGTGATATTTACGTTGCGGTGAGTATTTATGCGCTTATTTGTTCAATGTGAACTACATTGTGTAGTGGGTTAATCACAGTGAATACGTGATGTGGACGAAATTACCACAAACCGCAACGAATTCTACGAATAGAAAATTTGTTAATGGTATTAGCGTTAGTTCATCGCTATACTATGCACCGCGATTATAAGCGATAAATAAGATTGAAATTAAAGGACAAATAGTGA
>Ga0209503_10001559_pt1 | contig 11693 bp, 13 predicted proteins | sample SouAtlMetagenome_2_FD_187448 | JGI IMG/M metagenome (GOLD analysis project Ga0209503, IMG submission 187448) | Marine eukaryotic phytoplankton communities from Atlantic Ocean - South Atlantic ANT15 Metagenome (SPAdes) (version 2) | ecosystem: Environmental > Aquatic > Marine > Oceanic | place...
TCTGCTTTTGTATTAGGTTTTTTAATTTGTGCTTTATCAGCAAAATATCCTTCAATACTAAAACCTTTTACTTTACCAGTTTTTACATAATCAGTCCAAATTTCATCATTCTCTACTTTCATTGAAATCATCCAAGTACCCTCAGGCATTTCTAAACCATACTTTGCAGATTTATCCATTTTAGTATCTTCAACTATCCAGCTTTCAACAACAGTTAAACCGTTAACACTCATTTGGTGTTCTAAGGTTGCATTATTTTGATTACTGTTTTGAAAAAATAATTCGCTTGCTCTTCTAACTGTATCTTTAGAAAAGTAAACATAAAACATAGTATCATTACGTTTTCTAAATATTGGCTTGTTTGGTATAAGTGCTGCGCCAAGAAGTAGTTTTTTCTCTTCATCTATTTTTGCAAGTTGTATCTCATCACTTGCTAATGTGATAAAATCTGATTCAATAGCTGGATTCTCTACGATGCTAACTGCATCTATTCCAACCATCTCTTCATTCTCTTCATCTAATATTAATTCTATTATATCCATTTTTTTTATTTTATAATGTTGCTTGTTGTATTGTATTGTTTTGTAGTTGTTGTGCTGTTGTTACATCTCCAGCTACTACAAATGCTTGTGTTGGTGGTTGTTGCCCCAATGCTCCAGCAATTTGGTTAAATCCTGATTGTCCTACTACATTAAAACTTGGCGCTTGAGTTGCTGATGCTCCACCGCCACCGCTTGAAGATACAGGTGTTGTACTTGTTGAACCACCACCATTAAATTGTTGTTCTTTAATTTGTTTTACTTGTGCTAATCCAGCAGTAACAGCAGCCGCAGAAGCAGCAAAACCTAAAGCTGGACCAATCACAGGAACACCAGATAAAGATTTATATGAATCAATTGCAGATTGTGCTGTGCTTATTAATGTTTGAGCTATAGATACTGCTTTTTGAATTTCAAATGCTTTCTTTTGTTCTTTCTCGCTTTCACCAGCAAACAATGCACTTATATTAGCAATAGTTTCTAAGGTATTCATAACACCTTGAACTTTTTGGTTATTTAATATTCTCTCATTTTCTGCTATTTGTTTTCTTTTTTCATCAAGTTCTTCTTGGTTAGATATTGCATCTGCTGTAGCTTTATCATTAATAACTTTTTTAGCTTCTGCAATTTCTTTTTCTCTTGTTATATCTTGTTGTCTTGATTGCTCTAAAAATTCATTTAAAGCTATTTCTGCATCTATTTTTGCTTGTGTTCCAGCATTAGCAGCATCTATAATTCCTTGAAGTCGTGTTGTTTGTATTTCTTTTTCTTCAGCATCTATTTCTTTTTGTTTTTGTAATCTTGCTAAATCATCTTCTATTTGCTCTGCATTAAATCTTTTTCTTTCAATAGATAAATTATTTTCAGATTCTAATTTTGTGTTAGTCATCTCCAGTTCTTCTCTACTCAATGCTAAATCATTTGCTAACTGCTCACTTCTAAAACCAGCTACTTGCGCTCTAACAGCAGCTAATTCATTTTCAGCTTCCATTACAGCCCTCTTAAATTCAATATTATTTTTATCTTTTTTAAGTTCTGCTTTTGCTGCTCTAAGTGAGATTTTTGCAAAAGAAAGCATTGCTTTTTCTTGCTGGTCAAGTACAATTGCTAATTCATCATTAGCTTTCTTTCTATCTTCAATACTGTTTCTTTCTTCATCTCTTATTTGCCTTAATTGCTCTGCTTGTAAATCGTATTTTTCTATTAAACCTTGATTGGCTACTGCTGCTAAATCAGCTTGTTTTTTTAGTTCTACATTTGCTTTTGCTGCATCTATTGTTGAATTAGTATATTCTGTTAATGATTTAACACCTTCTTCAACAGTTTTAGTTATTTTATCAACTGAATTATCAACTCCAGTGGTAACATCAACTAATTCTTTTCCAGCTTGTTTTACAGCTTTTAAAGCTCCATCAAAATCTCTTGCAAATAGTTTTTTCATTGCTGTAGCCAAAAAACCAAACGCATCAATTGCAGATTTTACTCTTTCAATTAAGTTGTTTTTTATAGCTGTTCCTAAAGTTTTTAAAGATTCTAAAGGGTCATCAAATATTTTTTCAAAAAACCCTGAAACAGTTTCTACATTTTCAGATATATATTTGAAGAAATCTGCAAAAGCTAAAGATAAACTTTCAAAAGCAATGTTAAATGCATCTACTACTTTTTGATTTTCTTCAAATAATGTTTTTAATGCTGCAAATGCTGTAAGAACTAATCCAATTCCAGCAGCTTTTAAAGCAGTTCCCATCATTCTAAAACCACCAGCAACTCCTTTAGCACCTTTTTTTAAGCCATCTAATGCTTTGCCTGATGTTTTTAAACCACCTACTTCTTTATTAGTTGTTTCTAATCCAGTATTAAGATTGTCAACTTCACTTGTTAATTTTTCTAAATCTTTTTCTGCTTTACCAGTTTTAGTTATTATTTCAAATATTTTAGTAATCATTTCTTCATTCTTAATTGATTAAACCCCTCTTTAATAGTCATTGGTACTTTATTAATACCTAATGCAATATTTATATGTTCACTATATAAATTATTCTCTTTACAAAATTCTAATGCTTCTAATATTGTTTTCACGTTGGTTCGTTTAATAGTTCAAAATTGGTTTCTCCTGATTGTAATTTAGTGGACATTTTATTTATTGTATAAGCTCGTGTTCCAACTACTATCAAATCATCTAAGGTTAAATTCAACAATACTTTTAAAGGAAGTATTGCAGAGAACTTAAATATTCTTGTTTTCTTGTTAAATACTCTTGTAATGTAATTAGTGTAATAAGTTTGAAATAAACTGTTGTTATTACCACCATAATCTGTTAGTGTATAAGTATTTATTTCAGATCCAAAGTTTAAATTATATGTAGGTGCTGTTGATGAAGTGCCTAACTCATTACACGCGCTTGGTATCCAATAATCATTTAAATTAAAAACATCAGAGTTAGTAGCTGGATTATCTGCTAAAGCTCCATAAACTGCTGGTCTTGTATTATATATAAAATTAATATCATCTTGATTTTGTTGATAAATACCATAAAATAAAAGTGGTTGCCCTATACTTGGTTCTAAATTATCATCTAAGAAACTGCCAATTTGTATTGTGGTTAACGCACTACTTGTTTTATCTTGCAGCCTTTCAAATAGCATATGTTCAAAAGGTATTTTTATTTCATACTTTTTACTTTTAGTAATATCAGCTACATAATTTAATTCGCCATACTTTTGATTATTAGTGTTAAAGAACTGTTGTGCTAAAATGCTTTTAGGTTCTGCATATTCATAATCTACTTCACTAAATGGAACTGTTGTGCCTACTGTATGCTCATTAGTTTTTACAAATGGAGTTATGTCAAAAGTGTCTCCACCAGAATAAAAATTATCTAATGTTTTAACAACTACTTCACCATTAAAATTTAAAAATGCAGTTAAGTTGTGCATATTAAAAAATGCTCTTAAAAAATCGAGAACTTTAATATCTGGTACTTGGTTTCTAATTGTAATAGTTTGGTCAGTTGTTAAATTAGCATCTTGTGTAAAATCAGCTGCATAAGTGTCATATGTAAACGTGCTTGGATTAAATACAAAATGTTGGCACGTTAAAACAGAATCAAAAGTTAATGTACTTGTGCTTCTTACTTTTGCAATTAATGTAAATCCTTGACCTTGTGCTATTGGGTTAATAGAACTAAATCCAAAACCAACACTTAAAGATTGAGTACCTGTAACACCTTCTAAAGTTGCGTGTACTACACCATCATTTTCATTTATTATATCAATTGCATATTCAATAGTATTATCTGTGGGTATTACTTGAGCTGCAAAATTAAATCCTTCTGGTTGCCCTCCTGTATTGCTGTCGCTAAATATATAAGAACCACCAGTTGATTGAGGGCCGATAGGTGGAGAGCCTGAGCTAAAATGATTGCAATTAGCTGTGCTTGATGTACAAGTAAATGCAGTTTTAAGTTCTTTATTATTTGGTGCAACTAATTTTCCTTTTTCTCTATGTAGCCACATATACAAGTTAGTCATTGCAGCAGAGTCAAGAAATTCACTTGTTTTAAATGTTATTCCATATTGTTCTTCAATAGCTTTTAAAATAACCTTAACAGTTATAGCTGGTTTTAAATCTTCTGGAAACACTCCTCTTTTATTATGGTGAGAAGAAGCAACACTTAAGTTTAAACCATTATCTAAATTATTAGTATTATCAAAAATATAGCTTTGTGAATGTGCTATTAATGGATATATAATTGCATCAGTATAACTTACACTATCTACAGTAAAATCTTTTCCATTTTCTAAAGCATCTTTTACATAAGCATTAGTAGCAATGTGGTTAAAGTTATTTAGCCATAGTAAACTATCTAAACTATCTTCACCAATTAATTCTGTAAGTGTTAAAGTATCACCAAAAAATGTTACTTTATACATTGATATTTCATTGTTTTTTAAAACAGCTTCTTCTAATTTTATTTTACCAAACCTAAAATGCAAGTGGTTTAATTCTATTCGTGCATTACAAAATATTTGGTTATCAAAACCATCTATATCAGGATTGTACCAATGTTTAAAAATTTTGTTATTTGTTTTACTTGCTGGTAAATTAAAAGTTCTACTGTAATCAGTAAATATTTTTTCTATATCTCTTGCATCTTGAATAACTTGAGTTAATTCAATTAAATCTTCTTCCATTAAATCAACTCTTACAAAATCTTGTGTAGTTGTAGTTGTTCTTAATTGTGGTTGTATGTATAGAATTACCTTCTGCATTATCTAATATTATTTACTAAATCAAATGCTTTTTCAAAGCTCATTGTGTAATTTATTAACCTATCATTTAAACTTGTTTTTTTAGTAAATGAGCTTTCTTTTAAATTAACTGGATATATATTAGCACTTGAATCTGTTAACCAAATATTCTCACTAACCATTAACTCTTCAAAATATGGATTCATTAATTCATTAACAAAACCAGTATTTAATAAAACACTTTCAGTTGCGTTTGCATTAAATGTTTTCTTCGCGTGTGCAGTAGTTGAGTAAGTATTAAATGTTAAAGATTCTTGGCAATCTTGGCCAACTTCTTCAGGTGGATCAAGATGTACTGCTCTTGCTTCAAATATACTTCTATTATAATTTTCACTTCTATTTTCTAAACTATCTACAGATTTTTTAAAGAAAAATAAATCTTGCATTGCTCCCCATCTATTTACAAAAGTTATTTTGTTTACTGGATATTTACATTCTTCAATTGGTTCAATAGTTATTGTTGATGTGCTGCCACTATCGTAAGTTACTAATACATTATCTAATAAAGTTGTGCTTGTAAATTGAGCATACTGAATTTTTTGATTTTGATTACCATTATCAGTGAATGAATCTGTTTCTCTTACACCTGTACCAGAACGCCATTGAATAGAAGTAACTCTTTCAACGTTAACAGGTATTGTTACTGTGCTACCTAAATGATATTGTAAATATGTACTACTAACCATTGCAGTTGGTTCAGTTGTATAGTTAACACCTTCTTTAAATGTGTTATAACCCTCTTGTGCTAAGTAAGTATTTGATGTTACTGAACCAATTACAGTTCCATCTGATTGTCTTGCTGAAGTTGCTACAGTTACCCAGATAGAACTTGTTGCAGATGATGCAGAATAAGTTCCTGTGAATACTTGCTCTATGTGATCATTTACTATTTCACTAATATCAAATGAAACAGAGTTTTCAGCTCCTAATGGTTTTTTCTGTAGTGAGTATGTAGCATACAAATCATCACAAACTTCTGTTGATGAACTTAAACCACCAAACACAGTTATATTTATTTGAAAGTAACTTAAATTACTATCTGTTTCTTGTGGTGTTCTTATAAAAAATGGGCTTCTTGTTCTTATTATTGTACTCATTGTAAATTCAATTTATCTTCTAAATAACCAGCAACTATTTCATCTCCGTATAAATCTAAACCACGTTCAAACGGTTTAGTAAAAAATAATGTTGCTCTAATACCTTTGCTTTTAATACTTCTTGCAATTAAAAAATTTAGTGATTGTCTTTTAATAAATTTACCTTCTTTATCTCTTGGTGCTATTCCTTTTCTAATACTCCACTTATCAAATACTCTGCTTGGCGGTTGTTTAGTAGTGTATTTAAATGGGCTTGCAAAACTTTCACGATATGTTGATTTTGCACCCTTAACACCTTTATCTATAAACGTTCCATAATCTTCGCTAAGAAAAGAAACTTTATCACCTTTAATTCTGTACTCTAAACTATTATATAATTGTTTAGATGCGTTGTTTTTACCACGTGTTAAATTACTACGTGATTGTTGAATAACATACTTTGCATACTTCTCTAATGCTTTTCTAAATTCACTCATTAGCAGTAAGTCATTTCATCTTTAGTACCAGCATTAAAAGTAACAGCCCAACCAGCAAGCATATTATCAAATCTTTCTGTAAAAGGTTCGCAGCTTGCAGTATCAATCACTTCAAATTTATCTCTATATAAATCACTCTTTTGTAATACTCGCATAACTCTTGTGGCTAATGCTAACTGAGTGTTCAATATATCTTGCCTGTTATCATTACCTCTATACAAATCTGTTACTTGCTCATTGCTTATATCAACTAAGTCCATAAAGAATATAGTAATGTTAAAAGTTACATAATTGTTGTTTATTGTACTATTATTAATCATTACGTGAGCTAATGGAAATAAGCTCTGTTTCTTTAAATCAATATCAGCAATATCACCAAATGATATTTCATTATTAAATGGTTCTGCTGTAATTACTTCTTTTATTTTATCTATTATGTTATAAAAACTATTCATATTATTTTTATGTATCTTGGTGTATGATTACCTAAATCTTGTTCTATAAATTCATCAAGAGAATCAATAGCATCATCAAAGTCCATATTATCACGTTGTATTAATAAATCTAAGCATATCCAATAATCATATATTGCTTGTATTGGATGATTTGCTGTAATACCTAAAAATGCTTCTTCAAAGCCATCTACTAAAATTATGTGGTCATTCTCAATTAATAAATTTCTTTCAGTTAATTCTTCTAATATATCTTGCTTTGTCATCGTTGGCTTCTTTTTAATATTTGTTGTTCTAATTCATATTTATCTTTTTCAAATGCTAAGTGCATTAAACAGGTGTGTAGTTTTGATTTGGTAATTTCATTGTATTTGAGAATGTTTCCATTAGTAAGTCCGTAGATAGATTGATACCAGCCCCACTTTGCAGAGAATCCCGCAGATGCTGAGGTAGCTCTATCTCCTGTTGTGTTGCTAAATAATTCAGGATAGTTTTCTGTAATTCGTTCTTTAAACTGTAAAAAAAAACAATTGAACCAAATACAATATCTAAAGTTGTTTCTGACATATCGTACTTTTCAGAACTTTCATAATCTTCTATTAAATACTGTTGTTTCTTCTTGTATGTTATTGGCCTATATAAAACACCTATTGCTTTGTGCATAAGTTCCCAATCAGCTAAGTAAGTATCTAAATCAACATACTCACCAAAACTAATATCATCAAGCTTTGGTATAAAAGCAAACTCTTTATCGTTTAAAGTAAATCTATCTATGAATTTAGGTTCGTTATTAAATAGCTTTGTAAGTTCTTCGCAGATCTTGTTTATATCAGTAGCTTTTATTTGTAATACTTGTTTAAGTGGTATATTACAAAATATCTCTACCATCTTTTGTTGTAAGAATGAATCCAGTTCTTTACCCTCAGCAATCTTTAACCACTTTTGGTATTGCTTTAAAGTAACTTCATTAAGTGTTTCTGGTATGTTAATAGTTAACTTCATTTATATATAAACGTTTTAATTAGTGAATCGTTATATACAAATATAAAAAAAAGTAGGTAACGCTCTTTCGCCGACTACCTACTTTAAACCAAAACGCAAATTAACATTGGCTATAATTTGCTTATTTCAAATATAATAAAAAAAAGCTACCTATTACAGTAGCTTCTAATTATTTGAGCACTTACGCTAAGATAACTCGGCTGGCTCTTGGTATTTTAATTATATTATTTCTAAATCGTAAACTGATTTATTTAATTTATTACATTGCTGTAATAATTGACTTGCTATAAAAGTTATCTCTGAATTAGGTAATTTATTTCCTGATTTTCTTAATTTGTTTTCGATGTAGTTAATTTTAAATTCTGTTGTCATTTGTTTTGGTTTTAATTAATAATTAGTCAAATATATAAATATATTTATAAACTACAAAACTTTTTTAAACTTTTTTTTATTTTTATTTATATATCTTATCTTTTCTTATCTTATCTAAATGCTTAAGGGTGGCTTAAGCACCGCTTCAGTAAATGTGATATTCTCCTAAATTTGGATTCTGTAATTGGTAACTAACTGCATACCTTAATGCATCAATAGCGTGATTAAAATTATCTACAGGTGTTTGTGATTTCTTTTCTAACCAACAATAGTTATTTAGTTCTTTTATTAAATCTGTGCTATCTTCAGTTATTACTAAATCATAATCTTGTAATAAACTAATACCAAACGTAATACTACCTTGACCTTTAATTGCTGGCACTACATTACAATCTCTGCTTAGTTCTGTTATTAATCTTGGTTCTGCTGAATCACCTACTATTAAATTATCTGCTGCAAACTTTTTATTTAATTGTAATATCTCACTTGTAGTTAATTTAGTTTGATAGAAACATAGTTGTATATAGATAACTTTATTTTCTTTATCTATACTTGTTTTAACTAATGTACTTGGATCATTGCTAAAACCATAATCTTGGCCAAATACAATTTTACCTACTTGTTTAAATTCTCCTATGCTCCAATCAGTAAATATAACACCTTCAGCTTTATCCAGCCAGCTACCCTCAATTGTATGCTTGTATCTGTTTGGCCTTCTAACCTTCATTGTTTCTATTTGCTTAATATAGCTTTCTGAAAGATTATCTAAGTTATCTAAATATGTTGTGTGAATGTAGGTAGTATCTTCTTTAGTGATATTACTACCAGCAGGAACTCCTCTATCTTCAAACCATCTTTTATAAATAAAATGTTCTTTAGTTGTTGGATTAAGTATTAGTATAACTCTATTCTCTTGTATTTTATTTCTAACAGATAAATCTATTTTATCAAATATATCTTCGTCATTAAGTTCTTCTGCTTCATCCATTACCCAAGTAGTAATGCCTTGTAATGATTTAAGATTTGCTGTTTGATCGCCTGAACTTGTTTTAATACCTCTAAATATTATCTTACTACCATTACCTTTATTTATTATTTCATCCTTTGTTATTTTAAATTGATGTATAACTCCGAGCAGTTCTAACTTCTCTATAAATTCAGGTATGATTGAAATGCCAGCTGCTCTTAGTGTGTAACGTGTAAATAGTATTGTGTGATTAGCTTGGTAAGTTAGTAGTAATAGTACAGAGTTAACAGCAAATGATTTACCTGAACCACGACCACCAGTTACAATAAAGTAACGTGCAAATGATTCATCTAATACTAAATACTTTTTATTGAGCTTTAATCCGTGCAATGATGTTTCTAAAATCGTGGTTTACTTCTTCTGAAGTGTGTATATCAACAGAATCTTTTTGCTTGCCATAGATACTATCTAATACCATATTAAGAGCTTGATGGTCACCTTTTTCAATAACCTTTTCAATAACTGCCATAGCCATTCTATATTCATTAGTCATCCAAACTTCTTCACCAGTAACAGGATGAATACCTTTTGTTCTAAGCTCTGCTAATTCTTTTAATATTGTACTTCTATTCTTTGCGCCTTTTGGTTTACCTTTAGGATTACCGCTTTGGCCTTTCTTCCACAAAATTAAGTTTTCTTCTTTTGGCATTTTGTCTGTGTATTATCTGTGTATTTCTTTAAAAACATTAATAGTTTTTTTTCAATTGCTTTTACTTTCTCGTTCATATTCATATTCATTATATAATCTTTTCATAGTATTAACTAAACCTTTTACACAACTACCACAGCTGGATGCTTTTTTGTTGGTGTTAAATACTCTATTGTGAATCTTTAATAGTTGTTTTTGTTCTATGTTGTTTACTATGTTTTTATTTATTGAGAAGAATCCTTTTAGATATATATATTCTTCTTCATTTAAACATTCTACTTTATATGGAAATAATTTATTTAGTTTTTCTTTTCTTGCATCACATCCACAATCTTTACCTAACTTATCAAATATCCAATCAGTTGCTTGTTTTATGCCTGTGGCTTTTGTAATCTTTTCTACTGTATCGCCTAAACCTTTACTTTTCATTTTATTTATTTATAATCCACAATAACCAGAATCACAACTGTTAAAATCATTGTCAAATAATTCTATTTGTGTTTTCCATTTAATTACATCTTTGTACATAACATCACTTCTCCATCTTGAATCTTTTGTTTCTTGGTCTGCAAACCATTGCATTTTATTTGGATGTTTATTGTGCATTTTTTTAAGCAGCAATGGACTTCTCCAATGGCAACCAACACAATTATTTAAATAAGCAAATCTTACTGGTTTATCCCTCCAATACTCTTCTATATTATCCTTGTAAATATTATCGTTTATTAATGGAAATTCTGGTTTACAATATCTCATTTCTTGCCAACTATTTCTGCCATCTTTTAGTTTGCTAAATGTTGCTTTTACTTTTGTGTAACCTTCTTCATCTGTCTTTTCAAGCATTGACATAGCTCTTTTAGTTTCATTAGCTCTATAACCAAAACGCATTATAACTGGTTCTTTAATTACATCATACATCCAATATAAAACAGGCATTGTTTTTAATTCTGTAGTGCAGTATCTTGCAATTTTATTTGGTAGATATTTCTTTTTATCAATTATTAATTTATCAAATGTTTTACCAGTTACCCAATGTATTTCCTGACCTATAAACTGCTCTAAATCTAATATGGTATTAATAATAACATCATCTTCTAAAGTTCCTATAAACTCTGTTCCTAATTTATCAGATACTAACTGCCTAACATTTGCATCTGGATACATACAGTTTTTGTCATCAGTTCTAACTAAAGAAAAAACATTGTAATCAGCTTTATAATTAGCTGCTATGTAAGCTGAAGTTTTACCACCTGATATACTATTAACAGTTATCACTAATTTTTTTTTTAATTTCTTTAATACAATTGTTTATAGTTCTCCATACAACTACGTGTGATATGTTAGTTGCTGCTGATAGTTTTCTTATACTGTGGAATTTTTTTCTATATAAATTAAATAACTTTCTATCAAACCAGTAAAAGCTATCTACTATTTCATCAACTACTTTTTCTATATCAATGTATGGTTCATTATCTGCTTCTATAATGTTTTTTAGATCTTTATCTATTAATATATCCTTGTCATTTCTTATGTTATCAATAAATATATTGTGCATCATCTTATATATAAACGCTTTATTTAATAAATCGTTATATAGAATATCGTTAATTTTTACTTTTCCACTATCAATTTTGCTATGTAAAGCTATATAAAAGTCGTGTAATAAATCTTTTGCTGGTACTTTGCTATTGTTGCTTATTTCCTCAGCCATATTAAGCCAAGTTTTCTCATCTCTTATTAGAATATGTAGTATATTATCTACTTCTGTA
>Ga0209503_10001561_pt1 | contig 11689 bp, 11 predicted proteins | sample SouAtlMetagenome_2_FD_187448 | JGI IMG/M metagenome (GOLD analysis project Ga0209503, IMG submission 187448) | Marine eukaryotic phytoplankton communities from Atlantic Ocean - South Atlantic ANT15 Metagenome (SPAdes) (version 2) | ecosystem: Environmental > Aquatic > Marine > Oceanic | place...
TATTAATGACCTCTTGGATAAGAGTGCAAGAGTCATTCTTTCTGCTCATTTTGGGAGGCCAAAGGGAGAGGTCAATGAAACAATGCGTTTGACTGCTGTTGCTCAAAGACTTAGTGAATTGCTTGGAAAAACAGTTGTAAAGACTGAAAGTTGCATAGGAGCAGAAGCCAAGTCAAAAGTTGATGCTATGTCTAATGGCGATGTTGTCCTTTTGGAAAATGTTCGATTTATTTCTGGTGAAGAAAAAAACGATACTGAATTTGCAAAAGAATTAGCTTCTCTGGCAGAAGTTTATGTTAATGATGCTTTTGGAGCCGCCCATCGTGCGCATGCTTCAACTGAAGGAGTTACAAAGTTCTTAAGTCCTTGCGTGGCTGGCTATTTAATGGAAAAAGAACTGAAGTACCTTCAAGGAGCTATCGATCAACCTAAAAGTCCCCTAGCAGCGATAGTTGGAGGTTCAAAAGTTAGTAGTAAGATAGGTGTCTTAGAATCTTTAATTGATAAATGCGACAAGATAATTGTTGGTGGAGGGATGATATTTACTTTTTATAAGGCTAGAGGATTATCGGTTGGTAATAGTCTTGTAGAAGAAGATAAGCTCGAATTAGCTAGTGCTTTGGAGAAGAAAGCAAAAGAGAAAGGAGTTGAGTTTCTTTTGCCAACTGATGTTGTGTTGGCTGATAATTTTTCTCCTGATGCAAATAGTAAACTTTCAAAAGTAGATGCTATTAGCGAAGGTTGGATGGGATTGGATATTGGTTCAGAATCAGTTGAACTTTTTCAGAATGCTCTTAAAGATTGCAAAACGGTCATTTGGAATGGACCGATGGGTGTCTTTGAATTTGAGAAATTTGCAAACGGAACAAATGCCATAGCAAATACTTTGGCTGAATTAAGTGCTCAAGGATGTTGCACAATTATTGGAGGTGGAGATTCAGTGGCAGCAGTTGAGAAAGCAGGTTTAGCGAAAAACATGTCTCATATCTCGACTGGGGGTGGTGCAAGCCTAGAACTTTTGGAAGGGAAAGTTCTTCCTGGAGTTTCTGCTCTAGATGATGCTTGATAATTTAAATATAATTTGCTAATTGTTAAAAGTAGGTTTTATAAACCTACTTTTATTTTTTTTGTAAAGGAATAAATCCCTTCTGGATGAGTAATTATTGCTGAAATAGTTTGAGAGCCAGGTTCTGATGGTGCTTGAATATATTTAAATAGACCACCTGATTGATTAGGCTTAATCCCAAAAAGATCATTCGATAGAATCATTTTCTCATTATTTTTAAGTACAATCATTCCACTAGCTGTTAATAAATTATCTAGCGGTCTTTCAATGATTAAATTTATTTCATATCGTTCACCAGTAAGAACTTTATCAGGAGAAATTATTTTTACAATTAAGGGAGATTGTTGACTATTAAGAATTGACTCTTCATCGATAACTTGATAACTTTTGATTTTATTTTTGTAAGTTTCAATTTCAACAGTTTGTTTCGTGTATAGATTATAAGTTTGATTCCCAATTGTTCTGGTAGATTTAATTTTTACATCTAGTAGTGACTTTTTTGGATCATTTCTAGTCATTTTAATTGACCATTTGGAATCTTTGTATTTGTTTCTAAAAGCTAAAGACTGTTTATTAAATTTATAGAATGATTGTTTTGAAAAGAGGTCTTTCACTAAATCATCCTTTCGCTCGTTGAGGATTTGCTCTAATTGATTGCTTAACAACTGATTATTTATATTTTTGCTTAAAGCAGAATTGATCAATAGTGGATATAGAAATAAAAAACCTATTAATTTGGTTGTCAGTGAATGTCTCACGCCTACCTTTTTTACTCAATATAACTTAGCCTCAAAAGATAGGGTTATTTAATTTATGCCTCGCCTTTTAATTGCTGCAAGCGGAACGGGTGGGCACATTTATCCTGCATTATCTTTCGCCGATTCACTTTCAAATTCTTGGGAAATAGTGTGGCTAGGTGTACCAAATAGGCTTGAGGTTGAACTAGTTCCAGAAAAATACAATTTAATTAAGTTAAAAGTTGGAGGATTACAAGGAAATATTTTTAGAAAACTGTTTGATTTATGTAAATTACTCTTTGCGTCTGTTCAAGTCTCTGTCTTATTACGTCAAAAAAAAATTAATGTTATTTTCACCACTGGTGGCTACATATCTGCTCCTAGTATTCTCGGTGCAAAAATGGCTGGCATCCCAGTTTTACTGCATGAATCTAATGCGATTCCTGGCAAAGTAACTAGGCTGTTGGGTAGGTTTTGTGATCATGTAGCTTTAGGAATTCCATCAGCATCTGAGTATTTGCAAAGATGTAGAACAAGCTTTACAGGAACACCTGTAAGGACAGAATTTTTATTAGAAAAGTCTCTGCCAAGTTGGGTCCCTCTTGGAGAGGGCGTATTGATTGTGGTAATGGGAGGTAGTCAAGGAGCAATAAAAATGAATGAGATGGTAAGGAAGATTTTACCTTGCTTGATTGAGAAGGGTTGTAGAGTTGTTCACTTGACTGGTAAAAACGACTGCTTTTATAGAAATCGAGATCAAGAAAAAAGTCACCCTAATTTGGTTGTAAGAGACTTCAGTGATGAAATACCTGCCTTGCTTCGAAACGCTGATCTTGCAATTAGCAGGTCAGGCGCTGGTGCGATTTGTGAATTAATGGTAACCAAGACCCCTTCAATTTTAATACCTTTTCCAAGCTCTACCGATCAACATCAAGAGCTTAATGCTGCTTATATGGCCAGATTTGGAGGGGCTATAATAGTTAATCAACATGACCCAGAAAAAAACATATTGAAGAATATTGTGTCGAATTTATTGGATTCTAATTCTCTTAGGGAAATGAAATTAAATATGAATAATCATGATTATTCATATCCTGAAAAAAAGATATTCGAAATAATACATTCTATTAGTTAATATAATCTTTTAGTGTATTAATAATTTGAATATTTTGTTCTCTTTTTAGAAGACTGATTCTGAACCATTTTTCATCTAAGTTTATAAATGATCTACAGTCTCGTAATAAAATTCCTCTTTTTTTTAAATTCTCAAGAAGATTTAATATAGAGCTCTCACTTTTTATTAGTTGAAAGTTCGTAGTTGATGGTAGAGGCTTAATAGTAGAGAAACTTGACAAACTTTGATATAGCCATTTCCCTTCTTTTTCTACCCATCTATGGATCTTATTTAATCTTTTTTTATGCATTTTAGAATCTTTCATGATCATCTTAGTTGCATTGATAGCTAGCGTATTTACAGGCCATGGATCTCTTATCTCTTTCCATTTTAATAATCTATCTGAGTTTGTCACGGCATATCCAACCCTTAATCCAGCAATACCAAGGAATTTAGTTAAACTTCTTATTACTATTAGGTTCTTATATATATTTGTTAAATCTATAATTGATTGACTTTCACCTCCAGGGACAAGAGAAATAAATGCTTCATCGCAAATTACAAGTTTGTAATTTGCTAGTAAATTTTCTATTGAAGAACGACTCCATAATTGACCAGTTGGATTATGTGGATTGGTAATCCACAAGACATTTGCTTTTGGTTCAATTGGGAATGATTGAGGATTGTTATTTGTCCAAGATAAGGGTAAAGGATTATGAACATAAGGAGCATTCCAGCATTTTAAAGCTCTTTGATAATCTCCAAAACCAGGAGAGGGTAAAGAACTTATTCCATTTAAACTTGCATCTCTTGCTGCCCACGTAAATAATTCAGAGGCTCCATTGCCAGGTAAAATCATTGATGGCTCAATATTATGCCATTTTGAAATAGCATTTCTCACTTCAAAATAACTTCTATCGGGATAAGATCTTATAGACCTATTTTTTATACTATTAATAAGATAATTATTTAATTTTTTAGGTAATTTAAAAGGTACTATTGATGCACTTGCATCGATTATATTTTCTGTAGACAGTCCTAATTTTCTTGCTTCTTTTTCAATATTACCTCCATGATTTTCAAAGTTTATGTTCATTATATTTGAGACAATCTTAGTCTTAGTTTAAAATATAATCATAAAAATTTATTTAATTCCTTTTGTATTTTACTTCCATGGTTCTTCGGAACCGATGGCCTCTTTAATATTTCGGAATCCATGTTTTTCCATTTGCTGGATTAATCCATCTAGTATGTCTGGAACTAAATTTGGTCCCTCAAATATCCACCCAGTATAAATCTGAACCAGTGATGCACCAGCTGTAATTCTTTCCCATGCCGCTCTTGCTGAATGAATTCCACCCACACCAATCAGAGGTAAATCATTATCAGTACTTCTTCTTAGTCTCCGAATAACTTCTAGTCCTCTTTTTTGTAAGGGTAGACCACTTAATCCTCCATTTTCTTGTCCTAGAGTATTGCCAGTTTTGATTTTCAGATTTTTTAAATCAAATCGATCTAAGCTTGTATTGATTGCAATAATTCCATCGATGCCATTTTCCATCGCAACTCTTGCAATTTCATCAATTGCTTCATTGGAAAGATCTGGGGCAATTTTTACAAGCAAAGGAGGACAATTGGGTAAATCTTTAAGCGTGCTTATTAATTTTTTTATTTGTTTTGTTCCTTGTAATGAACGAAGGCCTGGGGTATTAGGTGAACTAACATTAATTACTGCATAGTCTGATAAAGGAGCCAGTAGTTTTAGAGATAAAGAATAGTCTTTATGGGCTTCATCGAGTGGAGTGATTTTTGACTTTCCTAAATTTATTCCTAGGACACAAGGTCTATTCCCTGGTGCAAGGATTTTCTGTTTTTCTATTGTTTTCAAAAAATTCTCTGCTCCTTGGTTATTGAATCCCATTCGATTCAGCGCAGCTTTCTCTTTTGCAATTCTGAAAAGTCTAGGTTTTGGATTGCCTTCTTGGGCATGCCAAGTAATAGTTCCCAATTCGGCGAAACCAAATCCAAAATAATTCCAAAGACCTGCTCCTACGCCATTCTTGTCAAATCCAGCAGCAAGTCCCACAGGATTTTTAAAGTGAGAGCCAAAAACAATTTGATTTAAGCTTGAATTGTTTCTTTGAAAATCACTTGATGCTTTTAAAAGGATATTAGAAATTAATGGAAAGTTTCTATTTAATGATGCGAATTTAATTGCATTAAGGGCTGAATTAGTAAGTATTTCTGCATCAATACCCTCGTCTTGAGATAGAAGCTGACCGAGGAGAATGTTGTATAAGTCGTTTTTTTTAGTTGTTGGCAAAATCTTTAAGTTGTATTTTCCTACCTTTAGAAAAAGCTACCGCAATTGCATCGACTCTGTCATTATCCTTTTCTCCGCTATGACCTTTGACATATTGAAGTTTGATTTTTGGTAGCTCAGGATGGTCAAGAGCTTTCCATAAATCTTGATTGAGAACTGGTTTGCCAGATGCAGTTTTCCAGCCTTTCTTTTTCCAATTTGGCATCCATTTTTCCATTCCATCAATTAAATATTTGCTATCAGTTTTAATAGTTAGTGAAGGGGCAAATTTTATGTTTTTTAATTTTTCTAGAATAAATAATGCAGCCTGTAATTCCATGCGATTATTCGTTGTCTCGGGGGAGTTACCACCGAATTCAATCTCGCTTCCATCCTGGAATCTGATTAATGCTCCCCAGCCACCCGGACCAGGATTACCACTACATGCACCATCGGTTGCTGCAGCAATCGCTAATTTTTCTTCTTTAGACATAAAAAAACCGGTCTGAATAGACCGGTTTTATATAAGCAGAAAACAGGTGTTTTTCCAGTAACGATATTTATTTTAAAGTTACTTTTCCGCCAACAGCCTCAATTGCTTTCTTTAAAGCCTCAGCATCTTCTTTTGTTGCTCCTTCTTTTATTGTTTTTGGAGCAGCTTCAACTAAGGCTTTTGCTTCGCCAAGGCCTAAACCTGTGGCATTGCGAACTTCTTTAAGGACTTTGATTTTAGATGAAGCGTCAAAGCTTTCTAAAACAACCTCAAATTCAGTTTTTTCTTCAGCAGCATCAGCACCATCGCCACCAGCAGCAGCTCCTGGAGCGGCCATGACAACGCCGGCAGATGCGGCAGCAGATACACCAAAAGCTTCTTCTATTTGCTTAACAAGCTCTGAGGCTTCAAGTAAAGAGAGACTTTTTAATGAATCTAAGATTTCATCGGTTTTTGCAGACATGGTTTAAATCAGCAACTAAGTAAGTAGAAAACAAATTGTTAAAAAAGGAGGCTCAGCTCTCGCCGCTCTCAGAATGTTGTTTAAGAGACCTTGCAAGTCCAGAAGGAACCTCGTTGATACCAATAGCGATTTTGCTTGTTATGGAATTCAAAGCACCAGCAATTTGTCCCATAAGTGCTTCCTTGCTAGGAAGTTTTGCAATCGCTTTGATTTCATCTTGAGATAAGAGTTTGCCTTCGAAAAGACCTCCTTTAGTCTCAGACTTTTGAGTTTCCTTTTGAAATGCTTGTACAGCTTTAACAGCACTGCCAACATCTCCTTTGATTAAAACAAAGGCGTTGGTTCCAGTAAGCAATGAATCCAAACCAGTCCAGGAATCTTTTCCTTTTATGGCTTGACGCATCAAGGTGTTTTTAGTGACCTTGCATACACCATCGCTTTGTTGCAATCTTGAGCGCAAGTCAGACATCTCTTTTGTGGATAAGCCCTTGTAATCAAGAACTAATGCCATTTCGGAATTGTCTAATAGATCCTCTATTTTTTTGACGATCTGCTTTTTGCTTTCCAGCGTGCGGCCCATAATAATTGGATCGAATCGGGGGAAGAACTGGACATGCGGCCATATTCCCTTATGGGAATCGAGGCCGCTAACGATTCAATCCAAAAAGATAAATCCTGCGTATTCCTCGGCGGGGTTTAAAGATTCTATTAAATAGAAGATTTAATAGATATCAGACCTGCTGTCTTTGGCTGGGCGCATGCCCTTGTGGCTATGCCACTTAGCTAATTTACAACAATAAGGGTCACTTTTCTTTCTGCAAGTCTTGTAATTCGTTTATATCTACTTCTACTGATGGTCCCATTGTAGATGTGATAAAGAAGCTTCTCCAAAATTTACCTTTTGCACCGCTTGGTTTATTTTTTTCTATTGTTGTTTGCAGCGTCTTCAGATTTTCAAGGAGTGCCTCTTCTGAAAAACTTGCTTTACCAAATCGAACGTGAACAATTCCTGCTTTGTCTGCTCTGAATTCAAGTTTTCCTGCTTTAAATTCTTTAATAGCTCCTTCTAAATCGGTCGTAACTGTTCCTGCTTTTGGATTAGGCATAAGCCCTCTAGGACCAAGCACTCTACCAAGTTTGGCTACCTTAGGCATCATATCTGGAGTTGAAATTAGAAGGTCAAAGTTCATTTCTCCTTTGTTGATTGAATCAACTAAATCTTCCTCTCCAGCCAGATCAGCGCCTGCTTTAGTTGCTTCATTCACTTTCTCACCGCGTGTTACAACCGCTATTCGTATTTTCTGACCGGTCCCACTTGGCAAGGCAACTGTTGTCCTTAGTTGCTGATCAGTATATTTTGGGTCAATACCGAGTCTTATATGAGCTTCAATAGTCTCATCGAATTTTGCATTGGCATTCTCCTTGACTAGCTTTATAGCTTCAATTGGAGAATATGAACGCTCTTCCACTTTGGAAAGTAACGTTGTCATCCTTTTAGAAAAATTTTTCATAATAAATTGGGGTGCATACGACTTTTAGTCTCCCCCTTGTAATAGAAGGTTTGGTGATTTTACGATTTAATTAGTCCTTTATGGAAACACCCATATTTTTGGCAGTTCCTTCAATAACTTTCATCGCTGATTCGATGCTGCTGCAATTGAGATCAGGAAGTTTTGTTTTAGCAATTTCCTCAAGTTGACTTGTACTAATCGAGCCAGCAGATCCTTTCGCTGACTCTCCTGAACCTTTTGCAATTCCTGCTGCTTTAGTTATCAAAACAGAAGCAGGAGGGGTTTTTGTTATGAAACTAAAACTTCTATCTTCGAAAACTGATATTTCTACAGGAATAACAAAGCCAGCTTTGTCTTGGGTTCGCGAATTGTATTCCTTACAAAATGCCATTATGTTTACCCCGTGTTGACCAAGCGCAGGCCCAACGGGAGGAGCAGGGTTGGCTTTGCCAGCCTGTAAGGCCAACTTGATCAGGGCTACTACTTTCTTTGCCATCGGCTGAAAATTGAACTAATGCGGAAAACCTGAAATTAATCAGATTAAATTATCTATTAAACTTAACTCCTAGACTGACCAGACAGCAAAAGGAAATTAAAAATCAATTTTGCTTAGTTATTTGAGAAAATTCAAGCTCAACTGGAGTTTCTCTACCAAAAATCGATAAAAGAGCCTTAAGTTTGTTTCGTTCTCCTGAAACTTCAATAACTTCTCCTTGGAAGTCTTTAAAAGGACCTGCAGTTACAACAATCTGATCACCTTCCTCTACATCCAATTTGACAACAGTTTTCTTTTCAGCTGCTCGTTTGAAAATCCTATTAACTTCTTGCCTGCTGAGAGGGCGAGGTTTTATGTGTCCGCGTGCTTTACCAGTAGCTCTGCGGTCCTCTGCACCAACAAAATTAATTACATTAGGAGTACTTCTTACAGCCATCATTGTGTCTTCATCTAAAACCATACGAACCAGCACATATCCAGGGAAAACTTTTTCTTCTGTAGTCTGCCTACTACCATCTTTTTTTAGCTTAACTGCTGGTGTTTGAGGGATTTCTATCTCTATTATTCTGTCACTGACACCAAGAGTTATGGCTCTTTGCTCAAGTGTCGCTTTTACCTTCTTTTCGCAACTTGAGGCAACCTGAATAGCGTACCAACGTGCAATATTTGTCTTGATTGATTGGTTTGCAAAAAATGATTGATCATCCTCAATTGCTTCTGATCTATCAATTATTTTTGAATCTTTAGCAGGGGTGGTTTCAATCTCTGACACTGGAAAAAATTGTGAGTGGTTTAAAAATTTAGGTTAGTCAACTCAGCGAAATATCTGAGTAGAGGCCCATCCATAAAAACGGCTTACAGCTGCGATTGATACTGCTGATAAAGTGACCATTAAAATCACGGCAACAGATTCGCTAAAAAGTTGTTGGCGTGAAGGCCATACAACAAGTTTCATTTCATCAATTGTAGAGGATAAAAAACTCTTTTTTAAGGCAGTCTTTTCCTTTTTTGTAGGAATTACCTTTTCTTGATCCTCTTTAGAGGTTGGACTTGTCACTTTGGGAAGACTAAAAGGAGGGTACTTTTAAAAAGAATGGCTATAAACCTAGACTAACTTATGTTTGAGAGATTAGTTATCTATTAAAAAAAGAAGTTTTTCTGAATCATCATCTTTAGTCTCAACCCTTATTGATTTTGCACCTTGAAAAGCCTCTTCTAGAATTTGTGTGGCCAGTGGGTTTTCTAATCTTCTTCTAATCACTCTTCTGAGCGGTCTAGCCCCGTATTCAGGTTCATAGCCTTCTTCAGCAAGAATTTTAATAGTATTTTCGTCAACATAAAGGTCTAAACCTTGGTGCTTTAGAAGCTTCTTTAATTCATCAAGTTGAAGTCGAACTATTTGCTCTAAGCTGTCAGGTTTAAGTGGGTTGAATTTTATTACTTCATCAATGCGGTTCAAAAATTCAGGTCGAAAATGTTTTGTTAGAGCTTCGTTGATTTTTTGATCTAATTCTTGTAAAAGAATATTTTTATTTGAATTTTCGCTTTGAAGTTGAAGTGAATTATTTAAGATTGCTTTGCTAGCAAGATTGCTTGTCATAACAATAACTGTATTTCTAAAATCTACTGTTCGACCTTGAGAATCGGTGAGTCTTCCATCATCTAATACCTGTAATAGGATGTTGAAAACTTCTTGATGAGCTTTTTCAATCTCATCAAGAAGCAAAACTGCATAAGGTCTTTTTCTAATTGCCTCTGTTAATTGACCACCTTCTTCGTAACCCACGTATCCAGGCGGTGCACCTAAGAGTCTTGAAACAGCATTCCTCTCCATATATTCACTCATATCAAGTCTCAACAAAGCGTCCTCTTCATCAAACAAAGAACTTGCTAGTGATTTAGCAAGTTCAGTTTTTCCAACACCTGTAGGGCCTAGAAAAAGAAAGGATCCAATGGGCCTTTTTATGTCCTGCATCCCAGCTCTTGCTCTGCGAATTGCTGCTGAGACTGCTTGAACAGCATTTAATTGGCCAATAACTTTTTTCCCTAAGTCTTGTTCTAACTTTAAAAGTTTCTGTCTTTCACCCGATACAACCTTTCTAACAGGAATTCCTGTCCATCTTGAGACAACATCAGCGATGTCTTCTGGGTTGACTTTGTCTTTTAGTAAGGAATTACCATACTCATTATCTTCTCGAATAGAAACTTCTATTTCTTCTATTCTTTCTTGTAATTGGTAGAGTTGGTCGTATTTAAGTCTTTCTACTTCTTCCATATCACCAGAGATTTCCACTTCTCTTATTAAATTTTTTAATTCTTTCAAGCTTATTTTTAGTTCTTGTAATTCAGCTGATTTATCAATCTGATCTTGCCATTTTTGTTTAATCTCAGCCAACTCAAAGAGTAGCAATTCTTTCTTTTCTTGAAGATTATTTATAGTCTCTAAAGTTGTATCTTTATCTGCATTTATTATTGATGACTCTAAATGATTAACCTGAGATTCTTTCTCTTCTATGATTTTTGGTTTTGATGCAGATTCTATTCTTACTTGAGCTGAAGCCTCGTCGATTAAGTCAATAGCTTTATCTGGTAGGCATCTATCACTTATATATCTATAGGCTAAACGATTTGCTGTAATTAGTGCTTCATCGGTAATAATTACGCCATGATGAACCTCGTAATTTTCTTTAAGTCCTTTTAAGATTTCCAAGCTTAAATCTAAGCTGGGTTCTTTGATTGATACTTGCTGAAATCGTCTATTTAGAGCGAGGTCTTTTTCGATCGTACGTCTATAATTGTCTGGAGTAGTTGCACCAATGCATCTTAAGTCTCCGCTTGCTAATAATGGTTTTAATAGACTACCAGCATCAGTATTTGATCTGTCTTTGCTTACAATTGTGTGTAATTCATCTATGAATAGGATTACCCCTTTTTCGCTATTGTTGATTTCACTTAATAATGATCTAAAGCGTTCTTCAAATTGTCCTCGAAATTTAGCTCCAGCAATTAATGCACCGATATCAAGTGAAATTAGCCTTAGACCTTGAAGAGATTCAGGAAGTTCGTTATCTACAATTTTTTGAGCTAATAATTCTGCAATTGCTGTTTTTCCAACACCAGGAGCACCAATTAGTACTGGATTGTTTTTACCTCTTCTAGATAAAACTTTTGTAATAGCTTTTATTTCAGACTCTCTGCCAATCACAGGGTCTAATGTTCCGTTTTCAGCTTCAGTTGTAAGATCTTTGCAGTATAAATCTAAGGCACTTGGTGCCTCATTAAGGTTTAAAGGTTCTTGCTTTGATGTGATTTCTTCTTTAGAGAGAGGAGGAAGTGGCTCGGGTTTTGGATCTTTTGCAGTGGTTTCGGTAGGCATAAAAGACTGTGAATCTTTCTGTGGTCGATTTGTTATTGGTTTGTCTTTATTTCTTTTTGATTGTTTAAATGATTTCGGTGCTGGTAGTCGTCTCAATTCTGCTTCGAGAATTTCACTCGGTAGACCTGCTT